>Ga0302314_10002658_pt1 | contig 33132 bp, 37 predicted proteins | sample III_Palsa_N2_3_FD_200533 | JGI IMG/M metagenome (GOLD analysis project Ga0302314, IMG submission 200533) | Peat permafrost microbial communities from Stordalen Mire near Abisko, Sweden - III_Palsa_N2_3 | ecosystem: Environmental > Terrestrial > Soil > Palsa > Peat permafrost | place: Sweden...
ACCCGGTCTCGTCCAGCGCCGCGGCCAGCGCCGGCACGTCAGGAAACCGCTCACCCACCTCGGCCGGGACCACGCTACTCACAAGCTGTGATTGTAGCTTCCCGGGCCAGCGTGGCCGGCGTCGGCCAGGGAACCGGACTGAGCATAGGATTTCGGGCTACAGGTTATCCGGCTAGAAAGAAGTGTCGCATGGCGATTGAGCTTGAGAACGAATTTACCGTCCCGGTGCCGCCTGAGCAGGCCTGGGACGTCCTGCTCGACGTAGAGCGGATCGCTCCGTGCATGCCGGGGGCCAGCGTGCTCGCGGTCAACGGCGAGGAGATCGAGGGCCAGGTCAAGGTCAAGCTCGGTCCGCTCTCGCTCACCTACAAGGGCACCGCCAAGTTCACGGACAAGGACCAGGCTAGCCATACGATCGCCATCGAGGCCAGCGGCAAGGAAACCCGCGGCGGGGGGACCGCGTCCGCGACCGTCCAGGCCACCCTGAAGCCGGCCGACGTCACGGGCAGCACCCTGGTGTCGATCCACACCTCGCTCAATGTCACCGGCCGCCCAGCCCAGTTCGGCCGCTCTCTGCTGCCGGAGGTGAGCGGCAAGCTGATCGCCCAGTTCGCCTCCAACCTCGAGGCGATGATCTCCGCCGACAACGCGACCGTCGAGACGGCCCCGCCCGAGACGGTGGAGGCATCCGCTGAGACGTCCGCCGCTCCCGAGACGCCGGGCGGCGCTGCCGCCGCAGAGCCGGCCATGGTCGCCCCGGTCGCCCCGGCGCCTCAGCGGGAAGAGTCGCTGAACGCGTTCAAGTTCGTCGTCATCCCGGTCCTGAAGCGCGTCCTCCCGGTCGCCGCGATCGGTGCCGGGGTCACGATCCTCATCCGCCGTCTGCTCCGAAGGAAGGCGTAGCCACCGGAAGGCGCGGAAATCGCGGCCAGGAGCCCCGGTGGCGCGGGGAGCGGATTAAGAGATGGCTTAATCGCGGCTCGTGTTCGCCGCCGCCCCGGGGCTACAGTCACGTGTACGCGGCGGGGCAGCGACAGGAGGGACGCTCATCATGGACGTAGGGCGCGCTGAGGCGCTGGAAGTGCTCAGGGACGTGTGGCGCGGCCAGGGGCAGGATGTCTCCGGTCTCGACGATAGCTGCGAGTCGCGCTGCAAGAAGATGACCGACGCCGGGGTCGGCTTCGACGACTACGCCGCCGGGGACGAGACGGACCGCGCGGCGGCCTGGCGGGCCCGGCTGGAGCGCGAGGGCAAACTCAGCCCGGCCGGGAGCCTGCGCGACCTCATGCTGCGGCCAGCCGAAACCAGCCGCTGACCAGGGACGCTGGCCGAGACCGCCCGGTGGACTACCCGGCGACCGTCACCGAGCTCACCCGCCACCTGCGAGGCGGCGGCTACCTCGCCGACCGCGGGCTGGCCACCACTTTGCACGTCGCGCTCGCGCTGCGCCGGCCGGTGCTGCTCGAAGGCGAGGTCGGCGTGGGCAAGACCGAGGCGGCGAAGGTCCTCGCCGCCGTCTTCGGCCGCAAGCTCATCCGCCTGCAGTGCTACGAGGGCATCAGCACCAGCCAGGCCCTGTACGAGTGGGACTACGCCAGGCAGATGCTGCAGATCCGGGCGCTGTCCCAGGCCGAGGCCACCGACGAAGGGTCCGTGGACCAGCTGTTCGGGCCGAAGTTCCTGCTCGAGCGGCCGCTGCTCGAGGCGGTCAGGCAGGGCGGCCGGGCGGTGCTGCTGATCGACGAGATCGACCGGGCCGACGACGAGTTCGAGGCGTTCCTGCTCGAGGTGCTGTCCGACTTCCAGATCAGCATCCCCGAACTCGGCACGGTCAAGGCGGACTCAAGCCCGGTCGTCATCCTGACCTCCAACCGGACCAGGGAACTGCACGACGCGCTGCGCCGCCGCTGCCTCTACCACTGGATCGGCTACCCGACGGCGGAACGCGAGGCCGAGATCGTCGCCGTCCGCGCGCCCGGCGCGCCCGGGCAGCTCATCGGCAAGGTCGTAGCGGCCGTCCAGCGGCTGCGGGAACTGGACCTGGCCAAGCCGCCCGGGGTCGCCGAGACCATTGACTGGGTCCGCGCGCTCGGCGTGCTCGGCGAGACCGAGCTGACCCGCGATGCCGCCGCCGATACGATCGGCGCGGTCGTCAAGGACCGCGACGACCTAGACGTGGTCCGGGAGAACATGGCGGGGATCGTCTCCGGTGCCTAACCCAGACGGCAGCGCTCCAGGCGACAGCACTCCAGGCACCCGGCCCGCGAACGACCCGTTCACCGACGTCCTGCTCGGCTTCGCCCGTGAGCTGCGGGCCGCGGGGCTGAAGGTCGGCACCGGCGACGTGCTCACCTACCTCGCCGCGATGACCCCGCTCGACCCGACCGACCTGCTCGACCTGTACTGGGCCGGGCACGCCGCCCTGCTCACCCGCCACGAGGACGAAAGCACCTACGACCGGGTCTTCCGTGACTATTTTCTCGGCGAGGACGCGGAGGCGCGGGGCACGCTCACGCTCACCGCCGCCTCGGTGGCCCAGGCCGAGGCCGCGCTGACGATGCCCGACACCGAGCCGGGTCCCGAGCAGGACGAGGAGCGGCCCGTTCTCGGCTGGATGGCGTCCGACGTGGACGCGCTCAAGCACCGCTCGTTCACCGCGTGCACCCCGGAAGAGCTGGCCGCGCTGCGCCGGATCATGACCAGGATGCGGCTGATGCCGCCCCGCCGCCGCACGCGGCGGACCCGGCCTGCGCCGGCCGGCCCTGAACTAGACCTGCGCGCGACGATCAGGGAGTCGATGCGGATGCACGGGGAGCCGCCGGGCCGGCTGTTCTTCCGGCAGCGCAAGACGAAGCTGCGGCCGCTGATCCTGGTCCTCGACGTGTCCGGTTCGATGGCCTCCTACTCCCGGCACCTGCTCCAGTTCGCGCACACCGCCCGGCACGCGGCGTCCGGCGCTCCGGCCGGACGGGTCGAGGTGTTCTGCTTCGGCAGCAGGCTGACCCGCATCACCCGGGAGCTGACCCACACCCGGGTCGACGCGGCTCTGGAGGAGGCGGCGCGGACCGTTGCCGACTGGGACGGCGGGACCCGGATCGGCCGGTCACTCGAGGACCTAGTCCGGAAGTGGGGGCGTGGCGGCCTGTGCCGCGGCGGGGTGGTGGTCATCTGCTCCGACGGGCTCGACCGCGGCGATCCGGAGGTGCTCGCGCTGGCGATGGAGCGCCTCGCCCGGCTGTGCCACCGGATCGTGTGGCTCAACCCGCACAAGGGCGACGACCGGGATTTCCGGCCGAGCACGCTGGGCATGATGGTGGCGGCGCCGCATATCGACCTGCTGCTGTCCGGGCACGATCTGGCCAGCCTGGAAGAACTGGCCGGAACGCTGCCGGCCCTGAACTAGGCCGCCCTGAACTGGGACAGCAGTGAACGAGCGGTACCGCACGGAGCGAACAGGAGATCACCGGTGAGGTGGAGTGTCGGCATCGAGGCCGAAGGCGACCGGGTCTTCACCCGGGAGGAGATCGTCGAGCTCGCCGACGCGGTCGCCGCCAGCAGCGGCATCGCCGCCGGCATCGGCACCGAGCGGTACGGCGCCCAGCTGCTGGTGACCGCGGACAGCCGCGACGACGCGATCGCGGTGGCGACCGGGCTGTTCCGGGCGGCGGCGGAAACCGCCGGGCTGCCGACCGCGCCGATCGTGCGGGCTGAGGCGGTCAGTGAGGACGAAGACGAAGACGAGAACGCGGAAGCGGGCGAGCCGCGGTGATCCGGCTCGGCTCCCTCGCGGGCTACCCGTTCGAGGGCCCGCGGCTGCTCGGCGGCTGGACACCGCCGCCGGTTCCGGCGGTCTTCGCCATCGCCTACAAGCCGGAGCCGGCCGCGAAGCCGGAGAAGTACGCGGTGATCTACGTGGGGCACGCCGACGATCTGTCCGCGGAGCGGTTCCCGTTCCGGCACCCGCGGGCCGCGTGCTGGATCAGCCGGGCCGGGTCCAAGTGGAAGGTGTACGTCTGCACGTACGAGGTGCCCGGCGGGACGCGGGCGCACCGCGAGCAGATCGCCCGCGAGCTGACCGCCGTGTACCGGCCGGGCTGCAACGAGCAGCAGTACGACCACGCGTGGAAGGACGAGTGGATCGGCGAGTACTCGGCCGCGCCCACGACCGCCCCGGTGACCCGCCGCGGCCCCGACCAGCGGCCCAAGAGCTGACCAGACCACCCCCACCCCGGTGAACGGTCCCGGCCGGCTCCCCACCGGTCACCCGCGTTCGTTCTTCCGAAAGTCCTTGAGCGGCCCGCTAGCTGTGCACAAGGGGATGGTGGATCCGGCCCGCGGTGTCGGTCAGGGCGTGGCCGGTGCCGCCCCAGCGGAGCCGGATCAGCTCGGCGGCGATGGACACCGCCGTCTCCTCGGGCGTCCGGGCGCCGAGGTCGAGGCCGATCGGCGACCGCAGGCGGCTGAGTTCTTCCTCGGTCAGGCCGGCCTCGCGGAGCCGGGCCAGCCGGTCGTCGTGGGTGCGCCGGCTGCCCATCGCGCCGATGTAACCGGCCGGGGTGCGCAGCGCCACCTCGAGCAGGGGCACGTCGAACTTCGGGTCGTGGGTGAGCACGCAGACCACGGTCCTGGCGTCCACGTCGGTGGCGGCCAGGAACCGGTGCGGCCAGTCGACCACCACCTCGTCCGCGTCGGGGAACCGCGACGCCGTGGCGAACACCTTCCGGGCGTCGCACACGGTGACGTGGTAGCCGAGGAACTTCCCGACCCGGGCCACGCCGGCCGCGAAGTCGATCGCGCCGAACACCAGCATCCGGGGCGGGGGCGCGAACGAGTTCACGAACACGTTGAGGTCGGCGCCGAGCCGCTCGCCGCGGGCTCCGTACTGCCGGATGCCAGTCAGCCCCTGAGCCAGCATGCCGCGCACGTCGTCGTCGACCGCGGCGTCCAGCCGGGCCGAGCCCAGCGTGCCGGACGCGCCGGAGTGCCAGCTGTTGTCGGCGGGGCTGTCATCGGTGTCGGCGGACCAGATCACGCGGCGTGCGCCCACTTGTGGGGCCCCGCCCAGGCCCGTTCCTGAGATCACGGTGGCGACGGCGACCGGCTCGCCGCGCTCGACAGCCACGGCTATCTCGCCGAGCTCGGGAAAGCTCGCCTTATCAACTCGCTCGACAAAGATGTCAATGATCCCGCCGCAGGTCAGCCCGACCGCGAAGGCGTCGTCGTTGCTAATCCCGTAGGTCTGCAGGACGGGCGTTCCGCTCTCGCGGACGTCGAGCGACAGCTCGTAAACGGCGCCTTCCACGCAGCCGCCGGACACGCTGCCGACGACCTCGTGGTCGCCGGCGGCCGACACGGCCAGCGCCGCCCCCGGGTCCCGGGGCGCGCTGTGGTACGTGCCTGTGACCGTGGCCAGGCCGAAGCTCTCGCCGGCCTCCCACCACTTGGCAATCCTGCTCAGGATGTCACGCACGCTACGTCACCTCGGAATTCGGCGTCCTGCTGAGAGTAACCAGCCGTCCCGCCGGGCGTATTCCGGGCGGGAAATCACGGCGGGGGCTAGACGCGTCCTCACGGGTGCGGCTGCGACCCGAAACCGACCGCGGACAGCAGCCGGGAGCGGCGGGTGCCGGAGGCGGGGCGCGCCACTTCGGGGATCTCGGGCAGCGGCTCGCGCGGCGTCACGCCGGTCACGATGCCCTCGGCCATCCCGTACAGCAGCGGCAGCGCGCCGGCCACCACGCCGCCGGTCTGGTTGATGTGCTCGACGCCGGGCCCGATCAGCTCGGCGTCGGCGACGATGCCCCGGACGATCTCGGCCGCGCCCTCGAGCTTGGCGCCGACCCGGTCGAGCAGCGTGCCCGCCCAGTACAGGTAGACGGCGAGCCCCGCGATGAGCGCGACGATGACGACGACCGTCAAGATGACGAGCACGGTCATGACTTGACCTTTCCGAGGACCCGGCCGAGGAACAGGTGGTGCTCGAGGCCCTCGGCGAGGACCGCGTCCACGCCGGTGGCGACCTGCGGGATGAGGACCGTGCTGGCCGTGTTGGCCTTGGCCGCGGTGAGCGTCGCGCCGATCGCGTCGACCCGGTGGTCGATCCGCTTGATCAGGTAGATGAGCAGGCTGAGCAGGGCCGCGACGGCGACCACGACGGCGAAGCCGACGATGATGACGGACACCCACAGGGTGTGCTCGGTGGGGTTCACCGTTACCCTCCCAGCCGGGCCCGGCCGCGGCGCAGCCCGGCGATGATGATGGTGGCGTGCTCGATGGTCGTCTGCAGGGCGGCCAGCGGCGCGGTGTTGACCACGGCGCCCTCGAGCGCGGCGTTGATCTTGGGGGCCTCGTCGCCGATCTGCCGGGCGAGTACGAGGATCGCGGCGACCAGGACGACGACGGCGAGCAGGACGACGCCGCCGATCACGTAGCCGATGGTCCAGTCGGTCGTCATCGCCTACACCGTCTCGAGGAAGTCGCGGACGGGCTTGAGGTTCGCGTTGACCGAGGTCAGCCGGGCCGGCACGGTCGACGTGAGCTGGTCGACGACCTGCACGCCGCCGGTGACCGCTTTCAGGGTGCCGCGGATGGCATAGAGGTGGAGCACGATCCTGATCAGGCCGACCGCGGTGAAGACGATGATCAGGCCCGCGACCGCGATGGTCATCCAGGCTGCTGCTGGCATGGTTTCCGGCTCCTTCGCTAGCCGAGCAGTTTCGCGACGGAGCCCGCGTAGCGGACCGCGCCGACCTTGACTGCCCCGATGGTCTGGTCCGTGACGGCTAGGCCGTCGGGGACGCCCCGGAGCTCGCCGATGAGGGCGACCCCGCCGGCCAGGATGTCGTCACTGGCCGCGCGGATCCGCTCCAGGGCGGCGAGCACCCGGTTGAGCAGGTAGATCACGACGGGCAGGACCACCGCGAGCAAGATCGCGTTGCCGATCCACCACAGGACCATCGGTGGCCTCCTAATGAGCGGGCTGGTAGGGAAGGAAGAAGCGGGAGAAGACGCGGGTCAGCGCCATGCGCGTGGCCCGCATCGCGAGCGTGAAGCCCTTCACCGAGCTGCCGGCGCCGGCCGCGGCGATCTGCTCCGCCGTTTCCCCGCGCTCCAGCCGCTCGATCCGGTCCTGCATGGTCGCGGAGAAGTCGCGGATCAAGATGGCCGAGAAGTCGGAGATCATGCCCCGCCCGTACTGCGCCGCCGCCCCGGACAGCTGCAGGTCCTGGGTGACCGCGACCTTGGTGCCGCGCCCCTTCGCCGACAGGGTGGCGCCGACCACCATGGCGGCCTGACCGCGGCCCTTCTCGTCGGCGCCGGCCGCGTTCACCACGATGCGCTTGGCCGCCTCGTCGCGTTCGGTGATGTCGGCGGTGCCGGTGAACTGGAGCCGGACCGGCCCCATGCGGATCGCGACCCGGCCCTCGTACTTGTTGTCGCCGAGGTCCTTGGTCAGCTCCGCGCCCGGCAGGCAGGTGGCCACCTGCGGGATGTCGTCGAAGAACCGCCACACCTTCTCGACCGGTTGCGCGACCTCGAAGTCGCTGGTGATGATCACCTCAGTACCGCCTTGACCTGGTTGTCCGGATTTTCCGCGAAGGTCCGGCGGCAGCCGGCGCAGCAGAAATAATAGGTAAGCCCGTCGTGCTCGAACGGCATGGCCGAGGCGCTGGCCGTGACCGTCATCCCGCAGACCGGGTCGACGGCCTCGGCCAGCCGAAGCTCGTTCCTCGGCCCCCGGCTCAGCTCGGCCCGGGGGGCGGGCACGCCGCCGAGGGCACCGGACGCGCGCAGCTGGACGAGTTCCGCGAGGATGGCGACGGCCATCTCCTCGTGGGTCGTCTTGCCCAGGTCGAGGCCGGCGGGCGCGTGCACGAGGTCAAGCTGCTCCTGCGGGACACCGCGCTCGGCCAGGTAGCCGAGCACCGCCTCACCGCGGCGGCGGGACGCGACCAGGCCCAGGTAGGCCGGGTCCATGGCGACGGCCCGCTCGATCATGTCCTCGTCGCCGTGTCCCTGGGTGGCGACGATGACCATCGACCGCTCGTCCGCCCGGCCCGGGGTGAAGTCCTCCTGGCTCACGAGGTCGGTGAGCCAGCCCAGCGCCCGGGCCAGCTCGGCCAGGGTGTGGGCCATCGGCGAGCTGCCCACGATCACCAGGTGCGGCACCGGCAGCACCGCCTCGATGTACACCTCGAGGGCGCCCTCGCTCTGGCAAGAGATCGGCACGACGGTCATCCCTTCGGGGATGGCCCCGCCGAACTGGTCCGGGCTGCCGAGCAGCAGCAGCCGGGCGTTCCCGTCCGCCATGACCTGCTTCGCCTCGCGGATCACCACCGGCTCCGCGCAGGCGCCGCCGATCCAGCCCTGCAGCCGGCCGTCGGCGGTGATGATGGCCCGCGAGCCCTGCTTGCTCGACGAGGGTCCCTGCCGCCAGACCACCGTGGCCAGCGCGAACGCCTGGCCGCTGCGGGCCAGCTCGCCCATGCGCTCGAGCATCCCCAGACCGTTCATGAGTCCTCCTCGACCGTCCTCCGTCACTAGTCCTGGCGTACCGGCGGGTAGCCGGACACGTCCCGGCGGTAGGTGAGCGCCTCCCAGACCCGGTCCGGCAGCACCGGCATGTCGATGTTCCTGACCCCGGTCTCGCCCAGCGCGTCCATGACCGCGTTGACGAAGGCGGCCGGGCCGCCCACGGCGGCGCACTCGCCGATCCCCTTGGCCCCGATCGGGTGGTGCGGGCACGGCGTCACGACCTCGCTGTGCAGCTCGAAGCCGGGGGTCTCCCAGGCGCTCGGCAGCAGGTAGTCCATGTAGTTCGAGCCGACGCAGTTGCCGTCGGCGTCGAAGGTGATGAACTGCATGCTGGCCATCGCGTAGGCCTCGGTCAGGCCGCCCATGATCTGGCCCTCGACGATCATCGGGTTGATCCGCACCCCGCAGTCGTCGACCGCGACCATCCGCAGCACGTCCCAGACGCCGGTCTCGGGGTCGACCTCGACGGTGACGATGTAGACGGCGAACGGCCAGGTGAGGTTGGGCGGGTCGTAGAAGGAGGTGTTCTCCAGGCCGGGTTCCATGCCGTCGGGCATGTTGCTGTAGGCGGCCATCGCGCATTCCTGGATGGTCGCGCCCCGCTCCGGGGAGCTGCGCACGTAGAACCGGCCGAGCTCCCACTCGATGTCCTCCTCGGACACCTCGAGCAGGTGCGCCGCCAGCTTGCGGGCCTTGGCCCGGACCTTGCGGGCGGCCATCGCGACGGCCGCCCCGGCGACCGGCGTCGACCGGGACGCGTAGGTGCCCATGCCGAAGGGCGCCGTGTCGGTGTCGCCCTCCTCGACGACCACGTCGTCGGCCGGGATGCCGAGTTCGTGCGCGATGATCTGCGCCCAGGTCGTCTCGTGGCCCTGCCCCTGGGTCTTGGCCCCGGTGCGGACGATCGCCTTGCCGCTCATGTGCACCTTGAGCTCGGCCGAGTCGAACATCTTGATGCCGAGGATGTCGTACTCGCGGCTGTTGCCCGCGCCCAGGGGCTCGGTCATCGTGGAGATCCCGAGGCCGAGCAGCCGGCCGCGCTTGCGCGCCTGCGCCTGCTCGATCCGGAAGTTGTCGTAATCGATGGCCTTGAGTCCGACGTCCAGGCACTTGGCGTACTGGCCGGAGTCGGTGAGGAACCCGAGCGGCGTGCGGTGCGGGAAGTCGTCGTCGTGCACGAAGTTCATCCGGCGGAACGCGGCCTGGTCGATCCCGACGTCGTCGGCGGCCGCCTGGACCATCCGCTCCTGGAAGAACATCGCCTCGGTGACCCGGAACGAGCACCGGTAGGCCACGCCGCCCGGCGCCTTGTTGGTGTAGACGCCGCGGGCGGTGAGGTGCGCGACCGGGATGTCGTAGGCGGCGAACGCCGAGTGCATCAGGCCGATCTTGAACTTGCTCGGCTGCGCGTCGGCGAAGAACGCGCCGTGGTCGGCGTCGGTGTGCATGCGGAAGCCCAGGATCTTGCCGTCCCGGCGCATCGCCATCTCGCCCTTGAGGTAGACGTCGCGGGCGAACCCGGTGGAGATGAGGTTGCCGGTCTTGTCCTCGATCCACTTGACCGGGCGCTCGAGCAGGATCGAGGCCAGGATCGAGCAGACGTAGCCCGGGTAGATCGGCACCTTGTTGCCGAAGCCGCCGCCGATGTCGGGCGAGATGATCCGGATCATGTGCTCGGGGATCTCGGCCACCATCGCGACCGCGGCCCGGACGATGTGCGGGGCCTGGCTGGTCATGTAGACGGTGAGCTTGGAAGTGGCCCGGTTGAAGTCGGCGACGGAGCCGCAGCACTCGATCGGCGACGGGTGGCTGCGCGGGTAGTGGCACTCCAGCTTGGAGATGACGTCGGCCTGCTCGAAGGCCCGGTCGGTGCCGGCCTTGTCGCCGACCTCCCAGTTGTAGACGACGTTGTCTTTTTGATTGACCTTGTCGTCCCGGATGACCGTGGCCTCGGGCTCAAGCCCCTGCCAGGGGTTGACGATGACCGGCAGCGGCTCGTAGTCGACCTCGATCGCCTCGCAGGCGTCCTTGGCGATGTACGGGTCGTCGGCGATGACGCAGGCCACTTCCTGGCCCTGGAAGCGCACCTTGTCGGTGGCCAGCACCGCCTGGGTGTCATAGGAGAGCGTGGGCATCCAGGCGAGGTTCCGCGTGGCCATCAGCTCCCCGGTCAGCACCAGGTGGACGCCGGGGATGGCGTACGCCTTGCTGGTGTCGATCGACTTGATCCGCGCGTGCGGCAGCGGGCTGCGCAGGATCTCCATGTGCAGCATGCCGGGGAGCACCACGTCGTCGGTGTAGTTGCCCTTGCCCCGGATGAAGCGGTCGTCCTCGACCCGCTTGCGGCTGGAGCCGAGCCCGCCGATCTTGATCTCGTCGAGTGCCCGTGACTCGCTAGCAGTGGTGGTCACTTATGCCTCCGCCTTGAGCTTCTCGGCCGCCCAGAGCACCGATTTCACGATGTTCTGGTATCCGGTGCAGCGGCACAGGTTGCCGGACAGCGCCCACCGCACGTCTTCCTCGGTCGGGTCGGGATTGCGGTCGAGCAGGTCCTTGGCCGCCATCATCATCCCGGGGGTGCAGAACCCGCACTGCAGGCCGTGCTCCTGTCGGAATCCCTCCTGGATCGGGTGCAGCTCGCTCGCCGAGGCCAGGCCCTCCACGGTGGTGACCTCGCGGCCGTCGACCTGCACCGCCAGCATCGTGCAGGACTTGATCGCCCGGCCGTCGACGAGCACCGTGCAGGCACCGCAGTTGGTCGTGTCGCAGCCCCGGTGCGTGCCGGTCAGCTCGGCGCCCCGGCGGATCAGGTCGACGAGCAGCAGCCGCGGCTCGATCTCGGCCATCTTCTTCTTGCCGTTGATCGCGAACCTGATCTTGCGGACCGGGAACTCTTCCGCCTCGTCGCCGAGGTCGTCGAACACCATCGCCATGATCAGGCCGCCCTTTCCGTGACTTCCTCAGTGCCGGCCGCGCCCGCGTTCGCGGTCGGAGTGCCGGCGAGGATGCGGGTGACGAAGACGCGCACCAGGTTCCGCTTGTACTCGGCGGTGCCCCGGTGGTCGGTCCTCGGCCTGGCGACGCTCGCCGCGAGCTCGGCCGCCTCGGCGATACTGCTGGCCGTCAGGGGTTTGCCGGCCAGCGCGGCGGCCGCCTCCGTGGCGCCGATCGTGGACCCGCCCACGCCGGTCAGCGCGATGCCCGCGCGGACCACGGCATCCCCCGCTGTCTCGATGGCGACCGCCACCCCGACGGTCGCGAAGTCACCGACCCGCCGCTCGAGCTTCAGGTAGCCGCCCGCCCTGGCCCCGGCCGTCGGCGGCACGACAGCCTCGACCGCGATCTCGTCGTGCTCGAGCACGTTCTCGAAGGGACCGGTCACGAACTCGGTGAGCGGGATGGCCCGGCGCCCGCGCGGTCCCTGCGCGATCACCGAGCCGCCGAGCGCCAGCATCACCGAGGCCCAGTCGCCCTGCGGGTCGGCGTGGCACAGGGACCCGACGAGCGTGCCCCGGTTGCGGACGAGGGGGTCGGCGATCTGCGGCGCGGCCGCCGCCATCGTGGGCTGCGTGCCCTTGAGCAGGCCGGAGAACTCCAGGTCGGCGTGGCGGCACAGCGCGCCGATACGCAGGCTCCCGTCGGGATCCGCCCGGTGGTAATCGAGCCCGGGCACGTTGTTGATGTCGACGATCAGCTCCGGGGAGGCGAAGCGCAGCTTCATCATCGGCACCAGGCTCTGGCCGCCCGCGAGGACCTTGGCGTAGTCGCCGCCGTCGCGCAGCAGGCCGATCGCCTCGTCCAGGGAGCGCGGCGCCTCGTAACGGAACCGGGACGGGAACATTCACTCTCCTCGTTCGGTGGATTGCGGGTCGGGGACCGCCTGCGGCCCCGACTCGTAGTCAGGGTCGGGCCGCGGTTCCTGGTGTGGCGGCCACGGGCCGGACACCGGCTGCCCGGCGACCTTGAGGTAATCGACGAGCTGGGGCCACGCCCAGACCGTGGGGCTCTTCCCGGTCTTGGGCGCGTCCTCGATCAGCTCGAACATCCGCGGGTTGTCCTTGCTGTGTCCGTCGGACTCGACTGGCATGCCGCGATCTCACCGCCGTCAGTGTTGCCCCACCCGCCCTGGCGCTGGTGGTACGAAAGGTGGTCGTATCGTGGCCCCTGCTTAACCGGGCCGCAACAGCCAAATAAGCTCATCCTTAATCGGCTAGGCGACCAGGCGGAAATGTTGCCAGAATCGGCCGGTCTCAGCTCCAGATCGTGACGTAGACCGGGGGCTTGAAGCGCGACGGCGGCACGCCGGCCGTGGGCGACCGCATCAGCTGCATGGCTTCCGGGGTGCTGAGGAACCGGCGCAGCGCGCTCGCGGCGGTGCCGCGCCGCTCCCGCTCAAGGAGGGTCGCATGCCAGACCTCCTCGACCGGGAATCCGGGCAGGTCGATGAGGGACAGCTCGCCCCGCCGCAGCTGATGGGAGACCAGGTGCTCGATCGCCGGCGCGACTCCCGCGCCGTCGGCGGCGGCCGCCCAGGCGGCGGTCTGGCTCTGGAAGACCCGGATGTTGCCGTCGGTGACGCCGAGCCTGCGCAGCAGCCGGGCCGTCTCGCTGCCCGGATCGGTTCCGGACGGGTCCACCAGCCAGCGCCACTGCCGCGCGGGCCCGCGCGGCCGGGCCTGCGCGGACGTTTCCCCCGGGCCGACCGCGACGAGCCGGTACTTGAAGATGGGCTCGCTGACGACCGGCAGCTTCTGCTCGCCGGCCAGCCCGGGCCCGATGGCGACGTCCGCGAGCCGGTTCGCGATCAGCACGCCGAACTCGCCCGAGGCCGCCACCCCGGTGGTGATCTCCACCGCCCCGGCGAACCGGCGGCGGAACGCCTCGAACAGCGGCTCGGCCACGAACTCGGCGAAGGTCGAGGACGCGACGATGCGAAGCTGCTCGGGCGCGCCCTGGGCGGCCCGGACGGCGGCGTAGGCCTCGGCGCCGAGCACGACGATCTGGGACGCGGTCCCGAGCAGCCGGGTGCCGCCCGGGGTCAGCGTCATGCCCGCCTGGCTCCGGGTGATCAGCTGGTCGCCGAGGTCCTGGCGCAGGGCCGTGATCGCCTGCGACACGGCCGACTCGCTGACCCCGAGCGCGGTCGCGGCGGACCGGACCGACCCCAGCCGGGCGACCAGGACGAAGGCGTTCAGCTGCGTCAGGGTCATCGCGCACTCCATTGTGGCTCGCGACATATCCGGAAATTCCGCCGCGTATCCGTACACTCAGAACGTACGGCATCGGCCTTGGTGCCCGCACGGAACGGGCGGTGCCCCGGGCGGAGGCGGAATTGCAGGTTCCCGCGCAAGTCGAGTACGAGCGGGCCACCAGCGTGCCGCACGCCCTCGCGCTGCTGTCCCGGTACGGGTCCGACGCCAGGATCCTGGCCGGCGGCCACAGCCTGATCCCGATGATGAAGCTGCGGCTCGCGCAGCCCGAGGTACTCGTGGACATTAACGGGATCAAAGACCTGCGCTCCATCGAGCGGTCCGGTTCCGAGCTGCGGATCGGCGCGCTGGCCAGTCACGCCGACCTGCTGAGCTCGTCGGCGGCCGGGGAGCACTTCGCGATCCTGCACGACGCCGAGCGGGTGATCGCCGACCCGGTGGTCAGGAACTGGGGCACGGTCGGCGGGTCGCTGTGCCAGGCCGACCCGTCGGAGGACCTGTCCGCCGCGTTCGCCGCCCTGAAGGGTTCCATGATCATCCACGGGGCCGACGGCACCCGCGAGGTATCCGCCCGGGCGTTCCACTCCGGCCCGTACGAGACCGTCGTCGGCCCGGCCGAGATGCTCACCGAGATCAGGCTGCCGATCAGGCCGGGCAGCGGCAGCGCGTACCTGAAGGTGATGCGCCGGGCGGGCGACTGGCCGATCGGCGCCGCCGGGACGGCGGTCTGGCTGGCCGGCGGCGTCATCGCCGACGTCGGCATCGGGCTGACCGCGGTCGGCGCGGCCCACTTTGTCGCTTCTGAGGCCGAGGATTTCCTGCGCGGGCAGGACGCCGGCGAGCAGGCCTTCGCCCGGGCGGGCGAGATCGCGGCCGAGCATTGCCACCCGGCCTCGGACCAGCGGGGCACGTCCGAGTACAAGCGGCACCTGGTCAGCGAGCTCACCGTCCGGGCGCTGCGCCTGGCCGTCAGCCGGGCCCGCGGCCCGGCGCCCGCCGGCGGGACCGCCCGGTGAGGATCACCGTCACCGTCAACGGGACCGACTACCCGCGGGACGTCGAGCCCCGGCTGCTGCTCATCCACTTCCTCCGCGACGAGCTCGGGCTGACCGGCTCGCACTGGGGGTGCGACACGTCCAACTGCGGCGCCTGCGTGGTCTGGCTGGACGAGACGCCGGTCAAGTCCTGCACGGTGCTCGCGGTCATGGCCGACGGGCGGCGGGTCACCACCGTGGAGGGCCTGGCCAGCCGGACCCGGCTCGACCCCGTGCAGGAGGCGTTCGCCGCCTGCCACGGTCTCCAGTGCGGCTTCTGCACGCCGGGCATGATGATGACCGCCCGGTGGCTGCTCGACAACAACCCCGACCCGACGCCAGACGAGGTCCGCGAGGCGATCTCCGGCCAGGTCTGCCGGTGCACCGGGTACGAGAACATCGTCAGGTCGGTGCTGTGGGCGGCCAAGCACGACGGCACGCCGGAACCCGCCGGCGGCGAGCATGAACCACGCTTACGGGTCGCGTCCCCGCAAGGAGGACGCGCGCTTCATCCGCGGCCAGGGCCGGTACGTCGACGACATCGCGCTGCCCGGCATGCTGCACGGCGCGATCTTGCGCAGCCCGCTGGCCCACGCCAGGATCACCTCGGTCGACGCCAGCGCCGCCCGCGCCCACCCGAAGGTGGTGGACGTGTTCACCGGCGCGGACCTGGCCGAGCGCGGCCTGGCCTGGATGCCCACGCTGTTCGGTGACGTGCAGGCGGTCCTCGCGACCGACAAGGTGCGCTTCCAGGGGCAGGAGATCGCGTTCGTGGTCGCGACCGACCGCTACGCCGCCCGCGACGCCCTCGAGCTGATCTCCGTCGACTATGAGCCGCTGCCGCCGCTGATCGACGCGGCCGCCGCCCTCGAGCCGGGCGCGCCCGTGGTCCGCGACGACCGGCCCGGCGGCAACCACATCTTCGACTGGTCGGCCGGGGACAAGGCGGCCACCGACGCGGTCTTCGCCGCCGCCGACGTGGTGGTCGGCTGCGAGATGATCTACCCGCGCTCGCACCCGGCCCCGCTGGAAACCTGCGGGGCGATCGCCGACTACGACCCGGTTGACGGGCGTCTGACCGTCTGGGCGACCAGCCAGGCCCCGCACGCCCACCGCACCCTGTACGCGGCGCTGACCGGGCTTCCCGAGCACAAGATCCGGGTCGTGTCGCCCGACCTGGGCGGCGGCTTCGGCGCGAAGGTCCCGGTCTACCCGGGCTACGTCTGCGCCATCGCCGCGTCGATGGCGATCGGGAAGCCGGTCAAGTGGGTGGAGGACCGGTCGGAGAACCTGATGTCCACCGCGTTCGCCCGCGACTACCGGATGCACGGCGAGATCGCCGCCACCGCCGGCGGCCGCATCCTGGGGCTGCGCGCGCGGGTGCTCGCCGACCACGGGGCGTTCAACGCGGTCGCCCAGCCGTCCAAGTTCCCGGCCGGCTTCTTCCACATCTTCACCGGCTCCTACCAGACGCAGGCGGCGTACTGCGAGGTCACCGGCGTCTTCACCAACAAGGCGCCGGGCGGGGTCGCCTACTCCTGCTCGTTCCGCATCACCGAGGCCGTGTACCTGGTGGAGCGGCTGACCGACATGCTGGCCCGCGAGCTCGGGACGGACCCGGCCGAGCTGCGGATGCGCAACCTGCTGCGCCCCGAGCAGTTCCCCTACACCACCCCCTCCGGCTGGCAGTACGACTCCGGTGACTACCCCAGGGCGCTCCAGCTGGCCCTGGACATGGCCGACTACCCGGAGCTGCGCCGCGAGCAGGCCGAGCGGCGCGCCCGGGGCGAGTGCATGGGCATCGGGCTCAGCTTCTTCACCGAGGGCGTCGGGGCCGGGCCCCGCGGCCACATGGACATCATGGGCCTGGGCATGGCCGACGGCGCCGACCTGCGGGTGCACCCCAGCGGCAAGGCAGTGCTGGCCGTGTCGGTGCAGACCCAGGGCCAGGGTCACGAGACCACGTTCGCCCAGCTGGTCGCGCACGAGCTCGGCCTGTCGCCGGACGACGTTGACGTCGTGCACGGCGACACCGACCGGACGCCGTTCGGCCTGGGCACCTACGGGTCGCGGTCCACGCCGGTGTCCGGGGCCGCGGCCGTCGTCGCCGCCAGGAAGGTCCGCGAACGGGCCCGCCTGGTCGCCGCGGCCATGTTCGAGGCCAGCCCGGACGACCTCGAGTGGCTGGACGGCAAGTGGCGGGTGCGGGGCGACCCCGACCAGGCCCTCGGCATCGCCGAGATCGCCAGGGCCGCGCACTCCTCCCTGGAGCTGCCGGCCGGCGTCGAGGGCCACCTGGACGCGTCCGCGGTCTACAACCCGCCCAACCTGACGTTCCCGTTCGGGGCCTACATCTGCGTCACCGACGTCGATCCCGGCACCGGCGAGGTCAAGGTCCGCCGCTTCATCGCGGTCGACGACTGCGGCGTCCGGATCAACCCGATGATCGTCGAGGGACAGGTGCATCGCGGCCTGTGCGACGGCATCGGCATCGCCCTCATGCAGTCCATCTCCTTCGACGAGATCGGCAACTGCCTGAGCGGCTCGTTCATGGACTACCTGCTGCCCACCGCGCTCGAGTGCCCCTCACCGGAACTCGGGGCGACCGTCACCCCGTCGCCGCACCACCCGGTCGGGGCCAAGGGCATCGGCGAGTCCGCCACCGTCGGCTCGCCGCCGGCGATCGTCAACTCGGTCGTGGACGCGCTCGCGCCGCTTGGGGTGGTCCACGCGGACATGCCGCTCACGCCGGGCAACGTCTGGCTCGCGATCCAGCGCGCCGCGGCCGCCCGTCAGCCGGCGAAAGGCTGATCGCGGCGCGCCCGCGACGTCGGCCTCATGAGCGAGCCTGCCGGGTTCAGGGGAGGTCAGGTGCGGGCCGCCGCCTCCTCGAGGCCGCGCCGGACGAGGACGCGGGCGAGGTGCTCGCGGTAGGCCTTGCTCCCGTGAATGTCGGAACCGGCGGACGTGCCCTCCGCGGCGAGCGCGGCCGCGTCGGCGATCGACGCGCCCGAGGCGAGGGCGGACTCGACCGCGGTGGCCCGCAGCGGGGTCATGCCCATGCTGATCAGCGCGACCGACGTGCCCTGCACGGCCACGCCGACGATCGCCCAGTCGATCGCCCGCTTGGTGAACTTCTGGAAGGACCACGCGGCCGGGGCGGCGGGCTTGGGCACCTGGATCTCGGTGAGCAGCTCGCCCGGCTCGATCGCCGTCTCGAAGATGCTCTTGAAGAACTCCGTGGCCGGCACCGGCCGGGTTCCCGACTCGCCCCGGATCACGAACGTGGCGTCGAGCGCGAGCAGCGTCGCCGGCAGGTCGGAGGCGGAGTCGCCGTGGGCGACCGAGCCGCCGATCGTGCCCCGGTGCCGGATCTGCGGGTCGCCGACCTCGCCGGCGGTGTGCGCGAGCAGCGGGACGTCGGCCGCGAGCACGGCCGAGGTCGCCACGTCGTGGTGCCTGGTCAGCGCGCCGATCGCCACGTAGGTGCCTTCGTCGCGGATATAGGAGAGCTCGGTGATCCGCCCGAGGTCGATCAGCACCGTGGGCGACGCCATCCGCAGCTTCATCAGCGGCAGCAGCGAGTGGCCGCCGGCCAGGTACTTAGCGTCCTCGCCGTGCTCGGCCGCGAGCTCCAGCGCCTCGTCCACGGACGAGGCGCGCACGTAGGTGAAGGAAGGAGGGATCACTTGCCTGCCCCTGAGTTGGAAGAAGCGGCCGCGACCAGAGCCGCCCGCACGATGTTGTGGTAGCCGGTGCACCGGCAGATGTTGCCCTCGAGACCCGAGCGGACGTCGGCCTCGGTGGGCGACGGGTTCTCCTTCAGCAGCGACACGATCGCCATGACCATGCCGGGCGTGCAGTACCCGCACTGCAGGCCGTGCTCGGTATGGAACGCCTGCTGCACCGGGTGCATCTCGCCCGAATCGGAAGCAAGTCCCTCCAGGGTGGTGACCGAGTGCCCGTCGGCCTGCGCGGCGAGCACCGTGCAGGACTTGACGGACTCGCCGTCGAGCAGCACGGTGCAGGCGCCGCAGGACGTGGTCTCGCAGCCGATGTTGGTCGCGGTGAGGTCGGCGACGTCGCGCAGGAAGTGCACGAGGAGCATGCGGTCCTCGACGTCCGCGGTGATGTCCTTGCCGTTGACGGTCAGTTCGACCTTCATTCCGCGCTCACTTTCCGGGCTCCGCCCAGCTGAATAGCGTTCCATACCCGTTCCGGGGTCATCGGCATGTCGATGTGCCGGACGCCGAGGTGGGACACGGCGTCGATCACCGCGTTGTGCACGGCCGGGGTGGCCCCGATCGTGCCGGCCTCGCCGATGCCCTTGACGCCCATCGGGTTCACCGGGGTCGGCGTCTCGCTCCTGAGCAGTTCGAAGCTGGGCAGTTCGGCCGCGGTGATCGCGGCGTAGTCCGCGAGCGTGGACGTCAGCGGGTTGCCGTCCATGTCGTAGAGGATTTCCTCGCACAGCGCCTGGGCCGCGCCCTGGGCGATGCCGCCGTGCCGCTGGCCGTCGAGCAGGATCGGGTTGAGTACCGGTCCCGCGTCGTCCGCCGTGACGTGGCGCAGCAGCGTGACCTTGCCGGTCTCCACGTCCACCTCGACGAGCGAGAGCTGCGAGCCGAACGGGAACGTCGGCCGGTCGGCGGTGAACCGCACGTTGGCCACGATCAGCCCCTCGTCGGCCGCCGAGGCCACCTGCGACCAGGTCAGTGACTTGTCCGGGTCGCCGGCGATGTGCCAGCTGCCGGTCTCGGCGTCGAGCACGACGTCGGCTTCGGCCGCTTCGAAGAGCTCGGCCGCCTTCTTGGCCGCCTCGTCCTTGACCTCGATCGCCGCCTTCTGCACGGCGGAGCCGCCGAGCTGCAGTGAGCGCGAGGCGTAGGTGCCGATGCCGTCCGGGATCAGGTCGGTGTCACCGTGGACGACCTCGATCTTGTCCATCGGGATGCCCAGCTCGGCGGTCACGATCATCGCGAAGGCGGTGTGGTGGCCCTGGCCGTGGGCGGAGCTGCCGGTGTAGACGGTCGCGGTGCCGTCGTCGTGGACCTCGACCTTGGCGGTCTCGCCTGCCCCGCCGTCGGCCGCGGTGATCTCCACGTAGGAGGCGAGGCCGATGCCGAGCTGCCTGGTCTCCCCGGCGTCCCGGCGGCGCTGCTGCTCCGCCCGCAGGTCCGCGTACCCGGCGGCCTCAAGCACCTTGTCGAGGGCCGCCTCGTAGTCGCCGGTGTCGTAGGGCGCGCCGGTCTTGGTGACGAACGGGAACTGCTCCGGCCGGATGAAGTTGAGCTTGCGCACCACCGCCGGGTCGACGCCCGCCTCGGCGGCGTACCAGTCCACCGCCCGCTCGATCGTGGCCGCGGCCTCCGGCCGTCCGGCCCCGCGGTACGCGGCGATCGGCGTCCCGTCGGTGACCACGACCTTGTACGCGGCCTGCACGTCGGGGATGTCGTACACGCCCGGTGCCATCAGGTTGGTCAGCATCGGCAGGAAGCCCGACATCCGCGGGTAAGCGCCGGTGTCCTGGACGACATCGAGGCGGTACGCCTGGATGTGCCCGTCGCGGCTGCCGCCGATCTTGATGTGGTGCTGCTGCGCGCGGCCCTGGGTCATCGCCACCAGGTTCTCGCCGCGGCTCTCCACCCAGCGCACCGGCCTGCCGGTGTGCTTGGCCGCCCACGCGACGACGATCGACTCGCGGTCGATGCCGATCTTGGCGCCGAACCCGCCGCCCACGTCCGGGGCGACCACGCGGATCGCGTCGGGCGGCAGCCCGATCGCGGTCAGGATCAGCCGGGAGATCTGCGCGTTCTGGGTGGAGCACCAGACGGTGAGCTTCCCGTTGACCCACGCCGCCGCGGTGGACCGGCCTTCCATGGGCAGGGCGGCCACCCGCTGGTTCACGACGTCGCCCTCGACGATGACCTCGCAGCCGTCGAAGATCGAGTCGTCGCTGATGTCGCCGAGACCCCGGGTGCACACGTTCGTGCCGGCCTCGGGGAACAGCAGGGTCTCATCGGTAAGGGCAGCCTCGATGGACGGCACGGCGGCCAGCTGCTCGTACTCCACGCTGACCAGTTCGGCGGCGTCCTCGCCCTGGTAGGTGGAGTCGGTGAGGACGAGGGCGACCGGCTCGCCGACGAACCGCACCCGGTCCACCGCGAGCAGCGGTTCCGACCACACGCCGCCCATCGGCATCGGCCCCTCGGGCGGCGGCGAGCCCTCGGGCAGCGGCTCGGGCGGCACCTGATCGGGCATGTCGGTCATGTCCGCCGCGGTCAGCACCGCGACTACGCCTGGCTGCGTGAGCGCCTCCGCCGGGTCGATGCCGGTGATCAGGGCGTGCGCCACCGGCGATCGCACGAACGTGGCCCGCACCGCCCCCGTCAGCTCCGGTTCGCGCAGGTCGTCGACGTAGACGCCGCCCGAAGTCAGCAGCCGCGGATCCTCCGTGCGGATCACCCGCGTGCCCAGAATGCTCATGTGCCCTCCGCTGATGTGGCCTTGATCGCGAACCTACACCTATTCACGACCGGTCTTCCATCACCGCGTAGGGCAAAGTTACATCCTTATTTTCTGTGCAAAAAACCGGGTAGAAAGCGGTCTGTAGTAGTCCCGTTGTGACTACTCAAGGGTCTTTTCCTATAGTCACAATGTGACTTCATGCGTAAATCGAAAATCGCGGCAAGCGCGCCCGGGCCGACCGGCACAACTCGCTGGCCGCCGCCGGCCTGTCAATGCCGTCAACGCGGCTTCTATCGGATGTTGACCGGCCTCCGGTTGACTGGTGGCGCAGGGGAGGGGTCGGGGGACTTACTAAGGGAGTTGCTGGCAATGAATCAAACGTCGGGGCCTGAGCCGGTCCGGCTCGACGGCGAGCTCTTCAGTGATCCGCACGGGCTCTACCGGCGGATGGGGCGAGGCGGGCCGCCGCGGCCCGTCGTCCTGCCCAATGAGTGGCCGGGATGGCTGGTCACGTCCTACGGCGACGCCCGGCGCCTGCTGGGCGACGCCCGGGTGAGCAAGGACATCACCCAGGCCTTCGACCTGTTTCCCCCCGGCCGGGCGCGGGCCTACGCATCGGCGCTGTCGGCGAACATGCTCGCCGCCGACCCGCCGGACCACACCAGGCTCCGCCGGCTGGTGAACAAGGCGTTCACCTCGCGCACGGTGGAACGGCTGCGCCCGCGGATCGGGCAGATCGCCGACGATCTCCTGGCCGCGATCGAGCCGGGCTCCCAGGTTGACCTGCTGGACGCCTACGCGCTGCCGCTGCCGATCATCGTGATCTGCGACCTCCTGGGCGTGCCCGCCGCCGACCGGGCGAATTTCCGGGCCTGGACCCTGACGTTCGTCAGCCTCACGTCGCAGGAGGAGTTCGACGAGGCCGACCGGTGCCTGACCGCCTACCTCACCGCGCTCATCGACGACAAGCGGGCGAACCCCGCCGATGACCTGCTCTCGGAGCTAGTCCAGGTATCCGACCAGGGCAGCACGCTCTCGCCCGGCGAGACCCTCAGCATGGCCTTCCTGCTGCTCCTGGCCGGCTTCGAGACCACCGTCAACCTCATCGCCAACGGGATGCTCGCGCTCCTGCAGCACCCCGACCAGCTCGCGCTCCTGCGGTCCGACCCGTCGCTGATCCCGGGCGCGATCGAGGAGATCCTGCGCCTCGACGGCCCGGTGCACGTCGCCACCGTACGGTTCACCACCGAGCCGGTCCCGGTCGGGGAGACCGAGATCCCGGCCAAGCAGCTCGTCTTCATCTCGCTGCTGGCGGCCAACCGCGACGGCGACCGGTTCACCGACCCGGACACGCTCGACGTCACCCGTCCGGCCGCCGGTCATCTCGCGTTCGGGCACGGCATCCACCACTGCGTCGGCGCCCCGCTGGCCCGGCTGGAAGGGCAGATCGCGATCGAGTGCCTGCTGCGCCGTTTCTCCGGCATCGCCCTCGACGGTGACCCCCGGACCCTGCACTGGAACCAGAGCACGCTCATGCACGGCCTGAGCTCGCTCCCCGTCCGGGTCGAATGACCCGGTCGCGCGCGGCCACCCGCGACCATACTCGGGCGCGGGTGGCCGGCGGCTTCGTGCTGGGCGCCCTAGAAGACCGCCTCGGCCAGCCGCGACACCTCGTCGAGGTCGTCGCATCCCGGGTTGAAGATGAGCTCGTCCGCGCCGAGATCCCCGAACTCCTTGACGGCGTTCTTGACCGCCTGCGCGCCCTCGCGGACGTTCCCCGCGATCACGTTCACGATCTCGTCGCCGGCGCCGTCGTAGTAGTCGCGGACATTGCCGCGTCCCCGGTCACCGTCGGCGAACGCGAAGTAGACGATCGCGACCAGTCGCGGCGCGCCCTCTCGCCCGGCTTCCCGCCAGGCGTTCCTGGCCATCTCGAAACTGCCCGCCACCATCTCGGGCGGAATGGACGCGCCGATGTACCCCTGCCCCCAGCGCGCCATCCGCTCGAACGCGGCCGGGGCCATGGCCCCGAACAGCATCGGCACCTCACGGGTCCCCTCGGGAACCGCCGGGTTCCCGCCGCCGCCGACCGGACTGCCCGTCCAGACGTCCCGGTAGACCCGCAGGTCGCGCTCGAAGCGCTCGCCTCGGCGCGGCAAGCCGTACCCGTCGGCCACGAAGTCGTCCGGGCGCCCGCCGACGCCGACGCCGAGGGTCAGGCGGCCGCCGGAGACCCCGTCGATGCCGGCCGCCTCCTTGGCCAGCAGGGCGGCCGGCCACACCGGCGCGAGCAGGACATTGCTCAGCAGCCCGATCGTGGAGGTGGCGCCGGCCGCCGCCGCCAGCGCGACGGTGTCCATGACCCCCGGATAGGCGATGCGGCCGACGGTGCCGAGCGTGGAGAACCCGGCCCGCTCGGACTTAGCCGCCCATTCGGGAATGACCACGGGATTGACGTTCCGTACCTGATTGGGCAGTCCGATTCCTATTTTCATGTGCTCCCCGTTTCTATCGGAAATTACTCGGAAATTACTCGGGATGTTCGCGTGCTAACGGCCGCACGCCGGCCCGCTCACACGTCAGCGGGAAGCTGGGGCAGCAGGGACGGCGCGGCGGTCATCGCCACGTAGGACACGATCTCGAACCAGGCCGAGAACGATTCGCGCTCCAGCATCCCCAGCAGTTCCTCGGCGGTGACCATCGCGATGTCGGCCACGTCGTCGGGGTCGGGCAGCGGCAGGCCGATCACGTGGCCGACGAAGACGTGGTTGTGCTCGTGCTCGACCAGCCCCGACATGGGCTCGGTCAGCTGGTAGTTGATCGTGCCCGCCTGGGCCAGGTGGTGCGGCGTCACCCCGAGTTCCGCTGCGACCCGCCGCCGGGCCGCCTCCTCGGGGGTTTCCCCGGGCCGCGGATGGCCGGTGCAGCTGTTCGACCACCGGCCGGGGGAGTGGTGCTTAGTCGGCGCCCGGCGCTGGAGCAGCAGCCGTCCCTCCAGGTCGAAAAGGAACACAGAAAACGCCCGGTGCCTTTCCCCCGGGGCGCGGTGCGCGGCGAGCTCCCCCATTGTTCCCGTGCGGCGGCCGGCGTCATCGACCAATTCGACCGGGTCTTCTAGCAGGTTTGTATTGATCATCACGGCTCCGATAATGATTCGCTATATCCCCCGCATCGACCTTAGGCGTTTCCGATAGACGGGCTGCATACAGCGGATTGACGGCGGGCCCGGAGCGGCCGGCCGCCGTCGCCTAGACCAGGCTTCCTGCGCCTAAGCCCTCAGCTCATTTCCAGCCAGCGCCAGCGCCGGCCCCGGCGCCTACGCCGGCGATGACGCCGACGTAGGGCGTGCAGATCCCGACCCCGACCTCGCTGCTGCGCGGCGGGGTCGGGGTCCCGTGCACGCGCTCGCAGTAGCCCGCGTACGCCTTCGGGGCCACCTCGCCCAGGACGTCGCGCAGCTCCGGCGGCACCGCGTCGAGGCCGCTCTCGTACATCAGCATCCCGACCACGAACGGGCCGACCTCCGGGGCGAGGTCGGCCGCCCCGACCTGGATCATCGCCTCCCACTCGGTGGCGAAGATGTGCCGTTCGACCAGGGGGAGCACCAGCCTCTCCTCGAGGGCCATGTGCTCGTACAGCGCGCCGACCAGCCGCTGCAGGACCACGGCGAGCGCCTCGCCGTCATCGCTGTCAGCGCCGTCGGTCCACGCGTCCAGGCGCACGCCGACGTCGCCGATCAGGACCTCGAGCATCTCGTGCTGGCCCTCCATGAGCGAGATGACCGGGTCGATCTCCCGGGGAGCGCGCTGCAGCAGCCGAAGCCACAGAACGGCGTCCTCGGCCGAGTGATGGTGGTGCAAGAAGAGGTTCACCAGCCGGACGTGATCGGCCACGATCCGCGCCCGCTCCTCGTCTTTCGCCGCCACCGAGCGGGCCAGGCCCGGCAGCAGGGCGTACTCGCGCCGGAACACGGTATGCACCGCGTACATGTCCCGCGTGTCCGCGTACGGGCTTCCGTTACCTGACATGGACCGCTCCTCGTGCTGACGGGCGAGGAGGAACTCCGCCGAGGAGGCGGCCGTCCGCCCGCAGGACGCGCTGATGCAGCGTCCGCAGCGACGGACCGGGATCGATCCCGAGCCCGGTCCGCAAGCGCTGCCGCGTGGTGTCGAAGACGTCGAGAGCCTCGGCCTGGCGCCCGGACTTGTACAGCGCGAGCATGAGCAGCTCGCTGAGCCCTTCCCGGAAGCTGTGGGCCGCCAGCAGCCCCCGCAGCTCGGCGATCGCCGCCGCGTGGTCACCGAGCGCGATGTCCAGCGTCAGCTTTTCCTCGGTCGCCGCCAGGTGCAGTTCGGCCAGCGTCACGCGGCGCGAATCGGCGTAGGGGCCGGGGACGCCGGCCAGCGCGTTCCCGCGCCACAGCCCGAGCGCGTCGCGCAGGAGCCGGGCGCCGCGGGCGGTGTCGTTCCGCTGCCGCGCCTCGCGCGCCCCGCTCAGCCACAGCTCGAACGCGTCGAGATCGAGAAACGCCGGGCCGAGCCGCAGCACGTAGCCGTCGCCGACCGACTCGATCAGCCGGCGGCCTTCTCCCGCTGACGCCGCGTCCATGCTCCGGCGCAGGCGCGAGACGTACGTCCGGATCGTCGGCCCGGCCGACCGGGGGACATCCGCTCCCCACACGCCGTCGACGAGGGCGTCGAGCGACACCTGCCTGCCCCGCGCAAGCAGCAGCATCGCCAGCACCGCCCGCTGCTGCGGCGGCCCGAGCTCAAGCTCCGTCTCCCCGTGCCACCCGCGTACCGGGCCAAGTACTTCGAACCTCACTTCGTTGAACATCGTTCTCTCCCCGTCCGTGCTCCCGTTGTCCCCCGGGAGACGAGCTTGCCCTGCGGGGCCCGTTTCTGGGCAGGGGTTGAATGACCCCTTTCTGTTTCAGGGGTAGAGCCCGGCCCGGAAGGTGAACGAGACCAGCTGCGCCCGGTCGCGGGCGCCGACCTTCGTCATGGCCCGCACCGCGTGCGTCTTCACGGTGAACGGCGACACCGACATCAGGGCCGCGATCTCGTCGTTGCCAAGACCGCTGGCGACGAGGACGACCACGTCCCGCTCCCGGGGGGTCAGGGCGCCGAAGCGCCGCAGCAGGTCCTTGTCGATCGCCGCCGACGACCTCGGTGATCCCGGCGACCAGCTCGGCCGGGCTCACGGTTTTGCTCAGGAAGCCGTTGGCCCCCGCGCGCAGGGCCGCGAGAACGATGTCGTCCTGGTCGAACGTGGTCAGCACGATCACCCGCAGCCGCTCGGGCGGGTGTTCCTTGCGGATCCGGCGGGTGGCTTCGACGCCGTCGATCCCGGGCATCCGGATGTCCATCAGCACCAGGTCGACCGGGTGGTCCCGGAGGAAAGGGACGACCTGGAGCCCGTCGGAGAGATCACCCGCGACAACCAGGCCCGGGTCGAGCAGCAGCATCGCCCGGATGCCGGCCCTCATGTCGTCCTGGTCGTCGACGATCAGGATCCGGGTCACGTGACGACCGCTCCGACCGGGCTGAACTCCGCGCTGACCCGGAACCGCCCGCCGTCGCGGTCGATCGTCAGCCGCCCGCCGGAGGACTCGACCCGCTCGCGCATCCCCACGAGCCCGAGTCCAGATCCAAACCCAGGCCCTTGGAGTGAACGGCCGGTGGGATTCTCCACCACGACCCGGATCCGCCCGTCATGCGCGCGCACCTCGACGGTGGCCGTTCCCTCACCGTGCCGGTAGGCGTTGGTCAGGCATTCCTGGACGACCCGGTAGACGGTCACGCCGACGCTGGGCTCGGCGAACCCGGCGGGAATCTCGATCGACGGGCGGACCTCGAGGCCGATGCTCGCGAACGAGTCGATCAGCCCGCCGAGCCCGCTGAGCGCCGGGGTCGGCCGGAGCGCCTCCTCGTCACTGATGTCCTCGCCGCGGCGCAGGAGGGCGAGGATCCGCTGCGTCTCGACGACGACGGTGCGGCCGCTGGCCCGGGCCGAGGCGAGGGCCTGCCGGGACGACTCGGCCCCGTCCGGCAGCCCGATCTCGGCGACGCCGAGGTACACGCTCAGCATCGCGACCTGGTGGGCGATCACGTCGTGCAGGTCCCGGGCGATGCGGAGCCGTTCCTCGGTCACCCGGCGGGTGGCCTCGATCTCGCGGGTGGCGATGGCGGTCTCGGCCACTTCCACCAGCGTCCGCCAGTGGTCACGGTAGATGCGGAGCGCGGCCCCGGTCGCGCCCCCGGCCACGACGGCGGTCCCGGCCACCGGCTGCCGGCCCCTCAGGGTGAACGAGAACAAGACGAGGACCGCCATCATCCACACCGAGAGCGGGTCGCGGCCCACGGCCGCGACGGCGAAGGAGGCCGCGCTCGTCACGACAAGACCGGCCCACGGTTCCCGCCACGAGAGGACGACGCCGGCCCCGGCCAGCAGCACGGACAGGGCGGTCGGCCAGTCCGCTCTCGTCACCACCACGGCCACGACCTGGCCGATGAACACCAGCGCGGCCAGGCCGTAGGCGGCGAGGTGCGGCACCTCGGGGCGACGAATCCACAGGGGCGCCGCGGGCCCGCCTCGATCGTTGTCCGCCGAGACTCGTCATCGACGCAACCGTCGCATACCCCCACGATCGCCAAGGACGCCCGATGACCCAGCAGACCGCCGCAGCACCGGCCACCACGACCGCGACGACGCCCTCCGGGCTCCGGTCGCTCTACCTGATCCGGGTGGTCTTCTCCCTGACCTGGGTGATACTCGTCTTCACGACCTGCGCCTCGCTCAAGTCGAAGGACACGCCCACGGCGATCGCGGCCGTGCTGCTCACCATCTACCCCCTGTGGGACGCCGTCGCCACGCTCCTCGAGCGCCGCCTGGCCGGCCCCGGCTCCACGAGCCGCATCAGCGCCGTCAACATCGGTCTCGGCCTGGCCGCCACGATCGGGATGGTCATCGCCGCCTTCTCCACCATCGGCTCCGCCCTGCTCGTGTTCGGCATCTGGGCGCTGCTGTCCGGAGCGCTCCAGCTCACGGTCGCGATCCGGCGCTGGCGTACCGTCGGCGCCCAGTGGCCCATGGTCATCAGCGGCGGGCTGTCGGTCTTCGCCGGCGCCTCCTTCGCCATCATGTCCGGCTCGAAGACGAGCGGCCTGTCCACCGTCGCCGGCTACTCGGCCTTCGGTGCCTTCTGGTTTCTGGTCTCCGTCATCACCCTGAGCCTCCGCGCCCGGCGCGAGCGGCGCTGACCGTGGCGGCCGTCCGTCACCCGGCGGCGCGCGGGTAGGTCCGCACGAGGGACTTGATCAGGCCGTCGCGGGTGGGCGCGCAGATGAGGCCGTGCGCGTTGGTCGACCCGGGGACGGCGGCCCACCAGACCTTGGTCAGGTGGCCCCACCAGATCGAGGCCCCGGGGAGCGCCTTGCGGATCATCGCGTTGCTCGCGATGGCCGCGTCCATGCCGCCGGGCGCCGCGAGCGGCGGGCCGCCCCGGGCCTGCCAGTCGATGTCGGCCCACACCCACCGGCGGTTCGGGCGGCTGGTCGTCCCCCAGTCATCGGCCACGCTGTCGACGAGCAGCAGCCCGCGCCCGGACTCGCCCAGCAGGGCATCGCCGCCGGCTCGCGGGGCGATCGCCGGGGTCTTGGCCGAGCCCTGGTCCCCGATGACGACCCGGGCCAGGGCGGGCGCCCAGTCGACATCCACGCTGAACTGGCCGCCCGCCTCCCCGCTGCGGCTGTGGACGATGGAGTTCGTGCACAGCTCGCTGGCCAGCAGGAGCACATCCGCCCGGGCGGCGCATTCCGGCAGCAGCTCCTCGAGCCAGCGCCGTACCCCGAGCACCTGATCCGCGCCGCCCCGGAAACGGCGGGTCCACCAGGCGATGAAGGGGGCGGGTCTCAGCGGCGTGACGGCGACGTCCCTGAGGCCCGTGCCGTAACTAGCAGGCGCGAACATGGTGCCGCTCCCATCTCCTTCGAGTCACCCGCCTGGCCGGCTGGCGCTTGGTTATCAGGAAGCCACAGCCGCCGGGGGTTGCGCGCGGCTGCAACGAGCCGTTGCAAGCCTTGGCAACACTTTCCGGCCCGGGTGACTGACAGCGGCCGATTGATCACGGATGATGGGACCATGTCCGAGGTGTCTTGTCTGCCGGCTTCCGTCCTGAAACCGCTGGATCCCGACCTGCGGCCCGAGGTGCGGGTGTGGGTGGACGAGCTGCGGGGGCTCTGGCAGGCCTCCGGGTTGTCGATGGGCCAGTTCGCCGTGCTGCATCCCTTCGATAAGGGCACCATTTCCCGGTACCTCAGCGGTCATCGCGTTCCCGGCGAGCGTCACTTCCTGGACACGCTGCTGACCACGCTGGACAGCCGCGGGCGGCCGGTCACGTCGGCCGTGCGTGAGTACCTCACCGGTCTCCAGATGCGCGCGCTTGAGGCCGCGCATCCGCACGAATACCGGGTCCGGCTGGTCAAGGATGAGCTGGAGGTCGCGCTCACCGGCAAGCTGGAAGCCGAACGCTACGCCCGCGTGCTCGGCGAGCACCTGGCCGAGCGCAACCGGGAGATCCAGGAACTGACCGAGGACCGGAACCGCCTGCGCGCCACCCTGGACGCGGAGTACGCGCGGCTGGTCCAGGAGATCGACCGGCTCTCCGCGGACCTGGCCCTGGCCCGGTCCCGCTCAGACCGGGCCGACCAGCGCTGCGCGGAGCTTGAGGCCGTCCTCGATCTCATGGACCAGGCCTACCCGGACCAGAACCAGGACATCGATCTTCCGCCCGCGGTGTCGCCCGCGGACTGGGGCAGCATCGCCTCGCGGGTGATCCCGCTTGAGGACCCGTACGCGGTGGCCGACTTCCTGAGCCTGCTCGACCGGCTGGGCTTGCGCGATTCGGCCGGGCAGCTCGCGGACCGGGTCATCGCGCACTTCATCGACCGGCGCGATGCCCATGGGGACGTGATGAAGCAGGACGGGCTCCTTCCGCTGCTCGCGGCCATGAACCGGCTGGGGTTCTACGACCAGGCCGAGATATTCTCGGCCCTGCTCGGCTACACCAGCTTCCGCCGCCTGCGCCGGAACTCCGCCGTGGTCGGCCGGTTCTCCTGACAGCGCTGGTTCTCCGGACGACGGTGTCCCGGGCCGCTAGCTGAAGTCCACCGTCACCTTCTTGACCCCGACCACGCCGAGAACCCGGGTGAGCAGCGCCTGGGTGCTCTGCTCGCCGGCGTTCAGCAGCCCCTGGTCGTGCTGGGCGGCGCTGTGGATCTGGCTCTCCGCGGCCACGTAGAGCGGGCGGTAGCCGTTCGGGTTGTTCCTGAAGGCCTGGGTGATGCTGTTGACCGCCCCGTGGCTGCTGGTGATGGAGCAGTTGGCCGGGTTGAGGTCGGCCGGGCCGATGGCGGGCGGGGCCATCCGCACGGTCACCGTCCCGGTGGACTGGTCGATGCTGACGTCCTGCTTGGACAGCGCGGCCAGGTTCACGATGGCGTCGTCGGTGCCGCTGCCCTTGAGCTCCATCTGATTGCAGATCAGGAAGCAGGGGATGATCCCCGTGCTCTGCGTTATCGTCACGTCCACCGGGTACGAGCGCGTCGCGACGTGCACCTGCTCGATCTTGGTGAGCTTCCCGAGGACCACCGTGCTGGTGATCGTGGTGCGTGAGCCGAATGGGTCGAGGTGCTCGATCTTGGCGATCAGCGCGTAAGCGGCGACAAGGACGATCACCACGACCACGATGACCGTGGCGATCACGCTGCCGAGCAGGCGGCCGAGGAAGCTGCTGCCGTGCTTCGCCGGCTTCTCGCGGCCCGCTTCGGGCAGCGGCCTGGTGCCCTGCTGCTGTCCCGTATCGTCGGTCATAGCCTCACTCTCCGCCGTTTGACGTCTGTTCCCGTCTACCCGGCGAAGGCCGAATTACCGCCCTATCGGCGAGGTTCTCGCCCGCTGGTCCGCAGCTGCAGGCCAGGGGCGTGCGGCGCTAGGCGGCGGACCGGGCCGCGACCGGCCGGGCGCGGACGGGAACGCTCTCGTAGCCGCGCAGCACCAGCTGCGGGCGCCGGGTCGGCCGGGCGGCCAGCTCGAGCGCCGGGTACCGCCGGGTCAGCTCCTCGATGGCGATCCGGCCCTCAAGCCGGGCCAGTGAGGCGCCGAGGCAGTGGTGCATGCCGAGGGAGAAGGACAGGTGCCGGCCGGGGTCGGGCCGGCCGATCCGGAACTCGTCCGGCCGCTCGAAGACCTCCGGGTCGCGGTTGGCGCCGCCGATGGACACGAGGACGGACTGGCCGGCCGCGACCGCGCGGCCGCCGACCTCGACCTCCTCGGTGGCGATACGGGAGGTCAGCTGGGCCGGGCTGTCGTAGCGGAGCATCTCCTCGACCGCCGCGGGTACCAGGGCCGGGTCCTGGCGGAGCCGGTCCCAGCCGTCCGGATCGCCTATCAGGGCGACGGTGCCGTTCCCGATCAGGTTCACGGTGGTCTCGAACCCGGCGACCAGCAGCAGCAGGGCCGTGCTCACCACCTCGGCTGAGCTCAGCCGGTCGCCTTCCTCCTCGGCCGCGATGAGCGCGGACAAGATGGTGCCGTCAGGACTGGCCCGGCGCTCGCGCACCAGGTCCTTGAGGTAGCCGGTCAGCGCCAGTTCCGCGGCCCGGGTCTCGGCCTTGGCCACCGCCGCCGTCTGGGGCTCCAGGGCGGCGGCCACGTCATGACCCCAGGCCCGGAACTGGGCCTGGTCCGCGGCGGGCACGCCGAGCAGGTGGCAGATGACCGCGATCGGGAGCGGGAAGGCCAGCGCGTCGATCAGGTCGAAGCCGTCCGCGCCGTCCGCGGCCGTCAGCAGCCGGACGGTGACCTCGCGGATCCACGGCTCGAGCTGGGCGATGGCCTTCGGGCTGAACGTGCCGGCCACGAGCCGGCGCAGCCGGGTGTGGTCGGGCGGGTCCATGTTGAGCATGTCCACGGCGGGCAGCTCGCCCCGCGGGTCGCCCGGCGGGTAGGACGGCGGCCGGTAGCCGCGCGAGTGCGCCGGCGAGCTGCTGAACCGCCGGTCCCGCAGGATGCTCCCCGCCATCGCGTGATCGGCGGTGATGAACCCGCCGAGCGAGCTGCGGACCAGGCCGCGCGGCCGCAGCTCCGCGTACAGCGGGTACGGGTCGGCCTTGGTCGCCGGGTCAAACAGCCGGGCGACCGGATCACCCCGCCACTGGTAGAACCGCACCGCGGCCGGCTCGACGACGCGGCTCATGACTTGGTCTCTGAGGCCCATCCCGCACTCCCTCGTCCCCAGTTGAAATACCATCGGTATCTGAGTTCCGAAAGTATCTGTTTGCCGCCGGTATGTCAATGTGCCAGCATGAGGGCGTGGCCAGAGTGACCAGAGCGGAATCCAAGGAGCGCACGCGGCAGCGGCTGCTGACCGAGTCGCAGCGGCTGTTCCGCGAGCGCGGCTACGCCGCGACGTCGCTTGAGCAGATCGCCGAGGCCGCCGAGGTGACCAAGGGCGCCATCTACGGGCACTTCGCCAGCAAGGAAGACCTCATGCTGAGCGCGATGGAGGCGGCCCCGGCCCCCGACTACCTGACCACGCTCTTCGACGAGTCGCGGCCGCTGCGCGACCGCCTGACGGAGTACGCTCGCGTCGTCGCCGCGGAGGCGCCCGGCGACAAGGCCGAGCTGGCGGTGATCCTCGAGTTCTACGCCGCGCTGCTGCGCGCCCCGGACGCGCTGAAGCGCTACAGCGCCCGGCTCGAGGAGCGGCTCCAGGAGCTGGCCGACGCGAGCACCGACCAGCCTCCGGCCGGGATCACCGAGGTCCAGGTCTGGGCCCTGGGGCAGGCGATGCTGGTCGGCCTGCAGATCTCCAAGCGCCTCGC
>Ga0302314_10002660_pt1 | contig 33123 bp, 32 predicted proteins | sample III_Palsa_N2_3_FD_200533 | JGI IMG/M metagenome (GOLD analysis project Ga0302314, IMG submission 200533) | Peat permafrost microbial communities from Stordalen Mire near Abisko, Sweden - III_Palsa_N2_3 | ecosystem: Environmental > Terrestrial > Soil > Palsa > Peat permafrost | place: Sweden...
GTCGTAATATGTGTCGGCGTAGCGTTCGCCGTTGTCGCAGATCAGGCTCACCACCGAACCGGTTTCGCATTCGGCCTGCATCCGTCCAGCGATACGGCACACCCCCACAAAGTTGGCGCCGGTGGAGGGGCCTAGGCGCCCGTTCCCCCTTCGGCGACCGAGGCTTCGATCACCTCGGCTACGCGTTGCATGAACACCTCGCGTTCCCGCCCCGCCAGCGCCTCGCCGCGGATCAGGCGTTCGACCAGCAGGCCGATGAACGACGCCGCCAGGACGCGAGCGCGGGCCTTGGAGTCGGCGCCGCCTAGCCAGTCACGGATGGGTTCGAGGAATCGCTCCTGGATCGCGACGTTCAGCAGCGGCGCGGTGGTCGGCGATGTGGCGGCGCGCAGCAGGAACTGGAAACCGTGGGTGTGGGCTTCGTCGCGCGGCCCCTCGGCCATCATGGCGGCGACATCCTGGGCGAAGGTCTCGCGGCTCCAGGTCCGCAGCCGGTCGGCGCTGATCGAGGCCTTCAGCGCCTCCACGAACAGCCCCTCCTTGCCGCCGAAGTAGCGCCTGACCAGCGCCACATCGCTTCCGGCCAGGGCCGCGATGTCCCGCAAGGTCGCATTGTCGTAACCGAGCCGCCCGAACTGACGCTTGGCGGCCTCGAGAATGGCGGCGCGCGTGGATTCGGCGTGGCGGGGTCGCGGCGGGGCGAGAGCGTCTGTCATGGGTGGTTATCGGTGCGAAGGCCGACCGGGCGTCAGGCGCGCGCCGGTATCACCACCTGCATGCTTTCGAAGCCGTGCACGAAGGATGAGTAGGTGCGCGCCGGCTCGCCGACCAGTTCGATCCGCGGAAACCGCTTCAGGATCTCCTCCCAGATGATGGTCAGCTGCATCTCGGCCACGCGGTTGCCGACGCACCGGTGGATGCCGAAGCCGAACGACAGGTGATGGCGCGGGCGCTCACGGTCGATGATGTAGGCGTTCGGGTTGTCGATCACCGTCTCGTCGCGATTGCCCGAGAGGTACCACATGACCACCTTCTCGCCGGCCCGGATGGTCTTGCCGCCGAACTCGACGTCGCGCGTGGCCGTACGCCGCATGTGCGCCAGCGGCGTCTGCCAGCGGATGGTTTCGGAGACCATCGACGGGATCAGCGCCGGATTGGCGCGCAGCTTGTCGTACTGCTCCGGGAACTTGTTCAGCCCATAGACCGAGCCTGAGATGGTGTTGCGGGTGGTGTCGTTGCCGCCGACGATCAGCAGGATGACGGTGCCGCGGTATTGGTCGCGCGACATCGCGCGCGTCTCGGGGTTGTGGGTCAGCATCGAGATCAGGTCGATGCCGGGCTCGGCGTTGATCCGCTCGTTCCACAGCGCCTCAAACCGCCCGAAGCACTCGTAGACGCCCTCCGCCTTGTGCTGCCAGCTCTTAACCGGCCCGTGGCCCGGCGTATTCGTGACCATGTCGGACCAGTAGGGGAGCTTGCGGCGCTCTTCGAATGGGAAATCGAAGAGCGTGGCCAGGGTCACGGCCGTCAACTCTTTCGAGACCAGGTCGACCCAGTCGAAAGGCGTTCCGATCGGCAAGGAATCGAGGATCTCGCCCGCTCGCTGGCGTACGATTGGAGACATGCTGGCGATGTTGGCCGGCGCGACCGTCGGACTGACCGCTTTGCGGTGCACGGTGTGCTCGGGCTCGTCCATGGTGATGAAGCCCGCGCCGCCGCGGCGGCGGGGCTCCTGGCCGATGGCCTTGAGCACCGCCTCCTGCTCCTCCAGCGCCTTCTGGTTGGCCAGGGAGATGCCGTCGGCGGAGGAGAAATCCAGGTGGTTGGTGTCGATCGCCAGGATGTCGTTCCAGCGGGTGATCGACCAGTAGGGGCCGAACTCGCTGTCGGCGGTGAAATGCACCGGATCCTCGCGCCGCAGGCGCTCGAACACCGGCCAGATCGTGTCGTTCTGAAAGCGGTCGGTCTTGGCGGGGTTGAGATCGGAAAGCGGGAGGGCCCAGGCTCCGTCCGCTTCGGCGGCCTCAGGCTTCGCGACGATGTCCATGCAGACCTCCCTGTCCTCTAAGCGTTCTTGGCGATTTCCATTCCAGTCATTGGCGCGGCCCGAGAGCCCTCACGCGTCATCTGTGAGACGTTATCTACGCACGTTGACTTATGTCAACGCGTGTTGACTGACCTCGCCTTCACAAGTCCGTGGGCGAATTGCCGCCGTGGAACCGCCCGAATAAACGCGCGGACATCACGCCCATCAGCAGAACACCCACGCCCACCGCGATGACCTGATCCGCGGCGTGCGGATCGAAGTTTCCAATACGGGCGATGAGCAGGTAGGCGATGACGAAGTTCGCAAATCCCCACAGCACATTCACGGTGGACGACGAAAGACCCTTGCCCGGCGGCTTGGCGAACGGGCTCTGAAAGGGACGTCCCATCACGCCGCTGACAAAATGCGGAATGGCGTTTGCGAAAAAAGCCCCGCCGAACAGGTAGGCGGCGTCGTGAAGCCAGTTCATGTCAGGCGCTCCTTTCAAGAAGATCGATGATCTGCCGCGTCGCGCCGGTCTCCCCGATCCTCGGAAAGACGTGTGCGACGCTGTAGACGTGGGCGTCGGCCTGCAAGTCGGTCATGGCGTCGGTCGCGAGGGTGACGTTGAAGCCGAGCTCATAGGCCTGGCGCGCGGTGACCTCGACGCCATTGCTGGTGGCCACGCCGACGATCACCACCTGCGTGACCCCCAACGCCTTCAGATGGGCTTCAAGACCTGTGTTCGTAAACGCGCCGGGCGTGTGCTTCGTCACCACATGGTCCCGCGGTTGCTGGTTCAGCTCGGGGATGAGATCGGTCCAGCCGGCCGGTAATTCTCGATGGCCTCGCGGCTGCTCCGTCCGTCCCGGCGCGCCGCCGGCGACGTTGACGAGCACGACCGGCAAGCCTCGCCCGCGAAAGGCGTCAGCCAGCGCGCTGACGTGTTGCACAACCCCCTCCATGGGATACGCGGCGGGGAGAGAAACGATGCCTTTCTGAAGATCGATGACGATGAGCGCGGTCTTCGGGTCAAGGGTGGTTACGGTCACTGTGTTTTCCTTTTGGCGATCTGGGTGTCGCCCTCGCCGAGACGCTTGATCAGGGCGACCGCGGACATGAGTGTCTGTTGTTCGGCGGGCTCGAGCTTGGCCATGGCGGCCAGCAGCCATTTCTGCTTCGCGGCGCTGCGCTTCCGCCGAGCCTCGACGCCTTCGGCTGTCAGGGCGAACAGGACCTGCCGACCGTCTGTCGGATGAGGGCGACGCTCGACGAGGCCATCCCGCTCAAGTTCCGCCAGCGTCGCGCCCATGGATTGCGGCTTCACCGACTCCGCGCGCGCGAGATCCGCCGTCGTCATCGCGCTCGCCGTCTCCAGCCGCCACAGCGCCACCGTCTGCGACCAGGTCAGTTCGTCCGGATTCGACGCCGTGCGCATCCGCCGCAGGACCTGCCCGATCGCCAGGGAAAGTTCGGCTACGGCCGCTTCAAGGTCCATGGACGTGCCGGACGGAGCGTTCACGAGCGACGTATAGGTATTAACAGGAAACCTTGCAAGTTATCCTGTCTATATTCCGAACGTCCGCCTTTCTCCACGACCGCGCCGATGAGGAAGAAAGCAGGGACAGCCAACGAGAATGGACTTCCTTGGCAAGGTGAACGCCGCCGCGGGCGGTCGGAAAATCCGGCGACCCGGGAATAAAATCGGTCTATCGCCGGTCTTGGAACCAAATGTACGATCACCGTCAAAGGTTCGAGGCGCTGGTCCTGCCGCACATGGATGCGGCCTACAATCTGGCGCGTTGGCTCTCCCGCTCGCCCGCCGACGCGGACGACATCGTTCAGGATGCAATGCTGCGCGCCTTCCGCGGCTTCGACGGGTTCCGCGGCGACAACACGCGGCCGTGGATTTTGACCATCGTGCGCAACTGCTGGCTCAATCGCGCGACCGATACCCATCGTCGCGGCCATGCGCCGCTGCCGGAGGAGGATGATCAGGCGCTGGCGTTCGACGGCCCCGATCCGGAGGCGCAGGCGTTGCGCGCCAGCGAAAGCCGCCGGCTGGAGGCGATGATCGCGGGTCTGCCCGAGGAGTTTCGCACGGCGCTGATCCTGCGCGAGATGGAAGATCTGTCGTACCGGGAAATCGCCGAGGCGACCGGCGCGCCGATCGGTACGGTGATGTCGCGCCTCGCCCGCGCCCGCGCACTCCTCAAAAACCAATGGTCGGCGGAGGACGCTGATGTCGTGCGCTGAAACCCTACGCACCCAGGCCTTCATCGATGGCGAGATCACGGGCTCCGAGGCGGAGGCGATCGAGCGTCACATCGAAGGCTGCGCCGACTGCCAGGCTTTCTGCGCCGACGCGGCCGCGCTGAGCGACGCCATTCGCGCCGAGGCGCCGCGCCATGCGGTGCCCGCCGCCCTGCGCCGACGCGTGGAGGCGATCTTGAACGCCGAAGACGCGCGGCCCGCCCCGTCCCCAGTCCGATCCGCCAGGCGCGCGCCGTCGAGCTTCTGGCGCGGCGCGTTCAGCGGCGTCGGCGTCACCGCCTTGGCGGCCGGGCTGGCAACCCTCGCCTTCCTGCCGCCCTCACCCGACACGCTGACCGACCAGGTCACCCTGGCTCACACCAACGCCCTGACGCGGGGGCGGACGATCGAGGTCGTCTCGACAGATCACCATACGGTCAAGCCGTGGTTCGCCGGCCGCCTCCCCCTCTCCCCGCCCGTCGCCGATTTCGCGGCCCAGGGCTACCTGCTCACCGGCGGCCGCGTGGACAGGGTCGCCGGCGCGCCGGCGGCGGTGGTCGTCTATCAGCACGGCAAGCACGAGATCGATCTGTTCGTGTGGGCCGATCGAGGCTCGGCGCTGCCGTCGGCGGGCCTGAGCCACGGCTACCACTCGATTTTCTGGAAAGCGCACGACCTTGATTTCGCGGCGGTTTCAGACACCGCCGCCCCGGAATTGGCGAGTTTTGTCGATTTGGTCCGCGCCGAGCCGGAATAAAACGTCGCGTTCGCCGGTCTAGCCCTCCGAAGGTCACCGGAGGATCAACGACATGGACCACGACCCCACGCGCCGCGGCGCCCTGCAATGTCTGGGGCTGGGCGCCGGAACCCTGTTCGCGCTCAACGGCGGGGTGCTGAGCGGCTTCGATCTCGCCGACGCCGCCGAGCCGGGCGCGGCGGGCAAGATCGGGACGCCGCTGTTCGTCCAGATCAGCGACAGCCACATCGGCTTCAACAAGGAAGCCAATCCCGATGTCGTCAGCACCCTGAACCGGACGATCGACCTGGTGAACGGCCTGCCCCGCCAGCCGGCGTTCGCCCTGCACACCGGCGACGTCACTCACCTGTCCAAGGCGGCGCAATTCGACCAGGCGTCGCAACTGCTCTCACGAATGCGCGTCACCGAGTTGCATGTCGTGCCGGGCGAGCACGACGTCACCGACGGTCAGGGTACGGAATTCTTCGCCCGCTTCGGCGCGGCTTCCAAAGGCCTAGGCTACTACAGCTTCGACCACGGCGGCGTGCACATGGTCGCCCTGGTCAATGTGATGCAATTCAAGCCGGGCGGGCTGGCCTCGCTCGGGGATGAGCAACTGGCCTGGCTGAAGGACGACCTTTCCGGTCGCCCCGCCAGCCAGCCCATCGTCCTCTTCGCCCACATGCCGATGTGGAGCATCTATGAGCCCTGGGGCTGGGGATCGAGCGACTCCGACCAGGTCATGGCCCTGATCCGCCGCTTCGGCTCGGTCACTGTGCTGAACGGTCACATCCATCAGATCGTGAGCAAGGTCGAAGGCAATGTAACCTTCCACACCGCCCGCTCGACGGCCTATCCGCAACCGGCCGCGGGCGTGGGGCCAGGCCCCGGGCCGTTGACCGTCCCCGGCGATCAGCTCCCGAGCATGCTGGGCGTCACGACCGTCATCCGGGCGCCATTACACAGGTCGCTGCGCCTGACCGACACGTCACTCGCCTGACCCTCTCCACCGAACAACGGACAACTTCACATGCGCCTTTCAGCCACCCATTGCGCCGTCGCGGCATTCGCGGCCGTCAGCCTGGTCGCCGTCGGCGTGGCGTTCGCCGCCCCCGGCGACGCCTCGGTGACGATCAAGAACTTCGATTTTCATCCCATGGCCATCAGCGTCCCTGTCGGCGCGACGGTGACCTGGAAGAATCTCGACGGCGAGCCGCACACCGTCACCAGCACCGACGGCGCCTTCCGGTCGGACGCGCTGGATGAAGACGACACCTTCAGCTTCAGGTTCACCAAGCCCGGCGTCTACAAATACCTTTGCACGATCCACCCTCGGATGGTGGCCAGTGTCACCGTGAAATAGCGACGATGCGCACTGGTCGGGTTCGCCGGTCGGAACGGTTCGACACCTTCACGATCGCCATGCACTGGAGCACGCTGCTGCTTCTGGTCGTAGCGTTCGCCGCCGCCTGGACGTTCGGGCGTGCGACCGATCCGGCGGCGGCTGAGGCCTCGTTGCTCGTGCACCGTTCCACAGGCGTGCTGCTCTGGGGACTGACCGTAATCAGGCTTGGCTGGAAACACAGCTTCGGCCGGGTCGTTCCGCTTCCGCAGACGGTCACTCACCTCCAACGCGCCGCCGCGCGCGCCAACGAATATGGCCTCTACATCCTCCTGGTGCTGCAGCCGATCACCGGCCTTTTGCAAAGCGTGCTTCGGGGAAAGCCGTTTCCGCTACTGGGATTCACCGTTCCGGAGATCCTGGCGCGCGATCGGGGCCTGACCAAGGTCTTCCACAATATTCACGAGATCAGCGCCTGGGTGCTTCTGGCCTTGATCGCCCTGCATGCGAGCGCCGCCCTGTTTCATCATTTTGTGCTGCGCGACGGGGTCTTGCGATCCATGCTGCCACGCCGCCGCCAAGCGAGCGTGGGCTAGGGAGCGGTACGGTCACGCCGGGAGTTCAATAGGTCACGGTCGGCGTTGGCCCCCATGAAATCCGCACCAGACTCAGCGTGGCGCCGTCGCAGCGGCTAATTCGCCGAACGCCTGCCGCAGATCCTCAACGTGTCCGGCGAACTCGGCGGCGGGATCGATATGGCCGGCGTTGGCCTCGATGTGTTCGCGGGCCAGCTTGAACGCCGGCATGGTCGCCACAGGTTTCATGTTCAGGCCGCCCAGCACCTGGCGCAGTTGCTCCGCGCATCTTCCGCCGCCGTGGCCGCCGTAGCTGACGATCATCGCCGGCTTCCCCGCCCACTCCTTGTAGAGATGATCGAGGGCGTTCTTCAGCGCCGCGGGATAACCCCAATTGTATTGCGGGGTCACGAACACGAAGGCGTCGCCCTCGGAGACCTTCCGGCTCCAGGCGCGCGTGTGCTCCAGGGCGTAGTCGCCGCCCGCGGCGGGGATGCCCGGTTCATCATCCATCGGCAGGGGCCAGTCCCTTAGGTCCACGACCTCGAACTGCCCAGACATGGACTGCCGGCCCACACGCGCCACCCATTCGGCGATCTGGGGACAAACGCGCACCGCGCGCGTGCTGCCGACGATGACCAGGACCTTAGAAGCATGTATCATACACGCAATATGGAACTCCTGGCGCCCGGTGTAAAGGTGTATAATACACGTAATATGGACAGGCTCGCGTCATCGCTCATCGACCTCGTAGGCTTCCTCAACAGCCCGCAAAGGGATGACGCCCTGCTGCGTGAGGCGGGCGTCAGCCTCGATCGCGCACTGTTTCCCTTGCTGGTGAGGCTCGGTGTGCGCAGCCCGCTCGGCGTGGCCGAACTCGCCGGCCAGGTTGGGCGCGACCCCACGACCGTCAGTCGCCAACTCGCCAGGCTCGAGGGTCTCGGTCTCATCGAGCGATGCGAGCGCGAGGCGGATCGCCGCCGGAACGCGGCGCGGCTGACGGCCGCCGGCCGGACGATCGTTGAGGCGATCACCGCCGCGCGCCGGCGACTTCTGTCGCGGGCGCTGGCCGACTGGAGCGAGGCGGACCGCGCCGCCCTGGCCGATCTCAACCGGCGTTTCGCTGACGCTATGATCAGCTTCGCCGCGGAGCGTTCGTAAATTCGGAAGCCGCAAGGAATGGCGGGGGCCGGATCAAGTCGGACCTATGAGGCTTTCCCGCGCCGTCGTACGGTCCTTCAGGGCGACGCCGGTGAAGCCCAGGCGCGCGGCCTCGCGAAGAAGCCAGACGATCCTGTCCGCGGCGTCCGTCGGGGAGAGTCCGCCGGGCGAGCGGATGTTGGAGACGCAGTTGCGCTCGCTATCGCGCCGTCCACGTCTGGGGGCCCAGGTGAGATAGGCGCTGAGGTTGTCGTTGGCGCTCAGGCCGGGCCGCTCGCCGATCAACACCACGACCGAGCGCGCGCCGAGATCCTCGCCGATGGGATCGCCGATCGCCACCCGTCCCTGCGTCGCCACCACGACCGGCGCCAGCGACCAGCCGGCGAGACGCTGGCGAATCTCCGCCACCACCGGGGGCGCCCAGGCGTGGACGGCGGTAGCGGAGAGTCCGTCGGCCACGACCAGAGCCAGATCGTACGACCCCTTCTCCAGGTCGCCGTCCGCGAGCTGACGGCCCAGGTCCGGGTCCTGGAGATAGGCCGCGCGGTCGGCCGCCGCGCTCGCCACGACGATCGTGGGGCCCGCGATGTCGGCGCGGAGGCGTTCGACGTCGAGCCGCGCGTAGACAGCGTCGCGAGCGCGGGCGTGAGCGAGCTGGAAGTCCAGCATCGGCGCGGTGGGCAGGGCCTGGCCGACGCGGCCGAGGCCGATGCGCGCCGGCGTCCGCGCGCGCAGCGCGGCGAACGGGTCCGCGGGCCCTGGCGCGGGCGGCCGGCTCACGCGCCCAGGCTCCGGTCCATCAGCAGGCGCTGGGCCTCGCCGACGCGGGCCGGATCCAGGATCCGCCCGCCGCCGTCGCTGAGGCCCATGTCCACAAGCCACGCTTCGAACTCCGGCGCCGGCCTCAGGCCCAGTACCTCGCGCACATAGAGCGCGTCATGGAAGCTGGTGCTCTGATAGCTCAGCATGACGTCGTCCGCCCCCGGCACGCCCATGACGAAGTTGACGCCGGCCACACCCAGCAGGGTCAGCAGATTGTCCATGTCGTCCTGATCTGCGGCGGCGTGGTTGGTGTAGCAAACGTCCACGCCCATCGGCAGGCCGAGCAGCTTGCCGCAGAAGTGATCCTCCAGCGCCGCGCGGGTGATCTGCTTGCCGTCGTAGAGATACTCCGGCCCGATGAAGCCGACGACGGTGTTGACCAGCAGGGGCCGGAACCGGCGAGCCACGGCGTAGGCGCGCGCCTCCAGCGTCTGCTGATCGACGCCATGATGAGCGCCGGCGGAAAGCGCCGATCCCTGACCGGTCTCGAAATACATGACGTTATCGCCGACCGTGTGGCGGCCGAGCGCCAGGGTCGCCGCATGGGCCTCGGCGAGGATGGAGAGATCGACGCCGAAGCTGGCGTTGGCGTCCTCGGTCCCCGCGATCGACTGGAAGGCCAGATCCACCGGAGCGCCCTGCTCGATCAGTTCGATGGTGTTGGTGATGTGGGCGAGGACGCAGCTCTGGGTGGGGACGTTCAGGCGGCCGCGCAATTCGTCGATCATGATCAGGAGCGTGCACACGGCCTCGGGACTATCGGTCGCCGGATTGACGCCGATCACCGCGTCGCCCGAGCCCATCAGCAGGCCGTCGATGATCGAGGCGGCGATCCCGCGCGGATCGTCGGTGGGATGGTTCGGCTGCAGCCGCACGGCGAGGCGGCCGGGCAGACCCAGGGTGTTGCGGAAGGCGCTGGTTACCCGGAGCTTGCGTCCGACGGCGATCAGGTCCTGGTTGCGCATCAACTTGGAGACCGCCGCCGCCATCTCCGGCGTGATCCCCGCCGCCACGGCGCCAAGGCTTTCGGCGCCCCTGTCGTTGGACAGCAGCCATTCGCGGAACGCCCCCACGGTCAGATGGGCGATGGGCGCGAACGCCGCGGGATCGTGCGTATCCATGATGAGGCGCGTGACCTCGTCCTCTTCGTAGGGCACGAGGGCTTCGCTCAGGAACACCGACAGCGGCGTATCGGCGAGGACATAGCGGGCCGCGACGCGCCGCTCCGCGCTGTCGGCCGCCAGCCCCGCAAGCCGGTCGCCCGACCGGAACGGCGTCGCGCAGGCGAGCAGGCTCTTCAGGTCGTCGAAGCGGTGACGCGTCCCGGCAAGGTCGACGGCGTACATATCTGGCGGGGGCCTCCATGCGCTGCCGGGGCAGATGACCATGGAACTCGGCCGGCCGGCAACGCGCCCCGCCGCCTCCCCAAAGCGGGTTGTCCGGGTGCGACGGTTTTTCACAGCGGCCATGGTCGCGTCCGAGGTTAGACTACGCGCCGTGCGGTCCGCCGCTCCTCGGGGGAGCCTTTCATGAAGATGGCGTCGATCGCGCTCGCGGCCCTGACGCTGGCCGCCTGCGGCCAGAAGCCCGCGGGGCCGCCGCCGGACGCGAACGCCGCGGCCGCGATCCAGCACATGCTGCCGGCCAACATCCCCGCCTATGCGCCGATCTACAACGGGGCCCTGATCACCTCGTCGACCGCCAACGCCACTGGCGGCGTGGTCACCTACACGGCCGCCGCCACGGTCGACAGCATCGTCGGCCTGTACAACGGCGCCGCCGCCGCCAGTCAACTGACCTCCACCCTCGACACCGCATCCTGGAAGACCACCAATCCTTTCGGCGGCCAACCGACGCCGGCGCCGCGCGTCCTGGTCTATGGCCAGACCGGCACCGCGCGCAGCCTCTACGTGACCCTGGAAGACACCGGCGACGGCTTCACCAAGGTCTCGCTGGTCTACGGCGCGCGCTGACCGGCGGCGTCCGGGCGGAGGGCCGACAGACGCCCACCCCGCCACACGCTGGACATTTCGCCGCTCCGATGCGCTAGAGCGCGTCTTTCCCCATGACGCGCCGGCGCCGACGATGGACGACACCCACAGCGAACTGCAGGCCGATATCCGCTTCCTGGGCCGCGTGCTGGGCGATGTCATCCGCGCCGAGGACGGCCAGGCGGTGTTCGACCAGATCGAGGATATCCGCCGCGCCTCGGTGACCTTCCACCGCGAGGGCACGGCCGAGGCGGGCCAGCGCGTGGCCGAGCGGCTGGGCGGCCTCAGCCTGGACGAAACGGTCCGCTTCGCCCACGCCTTCGCCTGTTTTCTGCAGATGACCAACATCGCCGAGGACCACGTCCAGCGCCATCTGGGATCGGCCGGCGACGCGCGTCCCGACAGCCTGGCCGGGGCCGCGCGCACCCTGGCGGCCGAGGGCGTGGGCAAAGAGGATCTCATCGCCCTGCTGAAGACGGCCTTCGTCGCGCCGGTGATCACCGCCCATCCGAGCGAGGTGCGGCGCAAGAGCGTGCTCGATCGGCAGATGGCCATCGCCGAGGCGCTGGCGGGGTGCGAGCGCGCGGCCGACGATGCGGCGCGCGCCCGAGCCGAGGAGACCGTTGCCCGCGAGGTGTCGATCTTCTGGCGCACCCGCCTGCTGCGCGGCGCGCGCATCGCCGTGGCCGACGAGATCGAAAACGCCGTCTTCTATTTCGAGCGCAGCTTCCTCACCGCCTTGCCGGCCCTCTATGCACACTGGCGCGAGGTGCTGGGCGAGGCCCCGCCGACGTTCCTGACCATCGGCTCCTGGGTCGGTGGCGATCGCGACGGCAATCCCAACGTCACCGCGGAGGTCATGGGCCGGGCCCTCAGGCTGCAGTCGCGCGCGGTGCTGCGTTTCTACCTCGAGGCCATCCACCGACTGGGCGCGGATCTGTCGATCTCCTCCAGCCTGGCGGCCGTCAGCCCGGCGCTGAAAGCCCTGGCCGACGCCGCGCACGATCCTTCCCCGCACCGCACCGACGAGCCCTATCGCCAGGCGATCACCGGCGTCTATGCCCGCCTGGCCGCCGCCTATCCCGCCCTGGCCGGCGAGGCGCCGCCGAGACCGGCTTCGGGCGCCGCCGAGCCCTACGGGCGGGCCGAGGAGCTGAAGGCGGATCTCCAGACCGTCCTGGATTCGCTCCTGGAGCACCACGGCCCGGCGTTCACCCGCGGTCCCCTCCCCGACCTCATCCGCGCCGTCGACGCTTTCGGCTTCCATCTGGCGACGCTCGACATGCGCCAGAACTCCGCCGTGCACGCCCGTGTGGTCGCCGAACTCCTGCAGCGGGCCGGCGTGTCGGCGGACTACGAAGCCCTGGACGAGGCGGCGCGCTGCGATCTGCTGCTGGCCGAGCTCGGCCACGGCCGCCTGCTCCATTCTCCCTACGCCGCCTACAGCGAGGAGACGGGCGGCGAATACGCCGTGCTGGCCGAGGCCGCGCGGCTCAAGCGGCTCTACGGCGAGAAGGCGCTGCGCGCCTACATCGTCTCCAACACCACCTCGGTCTCCGACCTGCTCGAAGTCTATGTGCTGCTGAAGGAGGTCGGCCTCTTCACCCCCGGCGCGCCGGCGAAGGCCGAAATCTTCGCCGAGCCCCTGTTCGAGACCATTGGCGACCTGCGCGCCGCGCCGGACACCCTCAGCCGCTATTTCGCCTTGCCGCTCATCAAGGGCCTACTGGCCGGCGTCGGTCTGCAGGAGGTGATGATCGGCTATTCCGACAGCAACAAGGACGGCAGCTACCTCACCTCGACCTGGGAGCTTCACCAGACCTCCCGGGCGCTGGCGGCGACGGCCCGGGACGCCGGCCTCGCCCTCCAGCTTTTCCATGGCCGCGGCGGCGCCGTGGGCCGGGGCGGCGGCTCGAGCTTCGAGGCCCTGCTGGCCCAGCCCCCCGGCACGGTCGCCGGCCGCATCCGCGTCACCGAACAGGGCGAGGTGGTGGCCAACAAATACGCCGATCCGGAGCTGGCGGCGCGCAGCCTGGAGACGCTGGCCGCCGGGACGGTGCTGGCCTCGCTGCGCAAGGCCGCCGCCGAGGCCGAGGGCGACCCCCGCGCCAGGATCATGGATGCCCTGGCGCGCGAAGCCATGGCCGCCTACCGCGGCCTCGTCTTCGAGACGCCGGGCTTTTCCGACTACTTCTTCGCCGCCACGCCGATCAGCGAGATCGCCGACCTCAACATCGGCAGCCGCCCGACCTCGCGCACGCCCAGCCGCTCCATCGCCGACCTGCGCGCCATCCCCTGGGTGTTCTCCTGGTCCCAGTCGCGAGCCATGCTACCCGGCTGGTACGGCTTCGGCGCCGCGGTCGAGCGCACTGGCGTCTCCATGGACGTCTTGCGCGAATTCCACGCCTCGTGGCCGTTCTTCTCCTCCATCCTCGCCAACATGGAGATGGTCCTGGCCAAGGGCGACCTCGCCATCGCCCGCCGCTACGCCGGCCTGGTGGACAACGGCGTCCTGGCCAAACAGGTCTTTACCGAGATCCGCGCCGAATGGGACCGCACTGTCGGCGCGCTTCTGGCCATCACCGGCCAGTCGCGTCTGCTGGACGGCAATCCGGCCCTGGCCGCCGTCATCCGCGCCCGCCTGCCCTATATCGATCCGCTCAACCACCTGCAGATCGAACTCATTCGCCGTCGTCGTGCCGGCGACGACAGCGCCGAGGTGCGCGAGGGCATCCACCTGACCCTCAACGGCGTGGCCGCCGGGCTGAGGAACGCGGGCTAGCGCAGCACAGCCAGGGCCTCCTCCGCCGCGCGAACCCCGCTCTCCCAGGCGCCGTGGGCGGTGGAGAAGAAGGAGGCGTGCGTCGCCTCGCCGGCGAAGAACAGTCGGCCCTCCACCGACGCCGCCAGCCGAGCGCGATCGCCGGCGCGGCCCGGCAGGGCGTGGGAATAGGCGCCGAGCGCCCAGGGGTCCGACGCCCAGGCGGTCTCGGCCAGCGGGCTCAAAGTCCGGCGGAAGTCAGCCCCGAAGACGGCCGCCAGCTGATCCATGGCGAATTGGGCTAGCGCGCCCGGACCCTCCGCCTCCAGTGAGGCTGCGAGGCGGCCGCCGAAATAGCATTCGATATAGGGCCGCCCGAACGGACGAAGGTGATAGCTGGCCGTGGCCGAGGTGTCGGTGCGGCCGAAGCAGTGACCCTCCACAGGTGCGGCGTCAGGCTTGCCCATAGCCAGGAAGACCTTGTCCGCCAGGCCGAGCGGCAGACCCTGGGCGGCCTCGCGCTTGACGGTCAGGGCCGGCTCGAAGCGAAGGCGTTCCTGCGCCAAGGCCGGCGTCGGGACCGCGACGATGACGGCGCGGGCGGTCAGCGTCCCTCTGGCCGTGACGAGGCGGACTGGCGAGGCGCCGTGGTCGATAACCTCGACCGGGCAGGAGAGGATGGGTGAGAGCGGCCCGGCGACAGCGGCGATGGCCGCGCCATAGCCCTCGCGCACCCGCCAATTGGTCGCCCCGTCGTCATAGGCGGCGTAGTCGAGCACCGAGACGCCATCCCACTCGGCGCCGTTGTACCAGCTGCTGGTCGCGTTCAGCAGGCCGTTCCAGCGCCCGCCGGGCTCGAGGAACGTCGACGCGGGAGCGTCGACACCGGTCGCCGCCTGGGCCTCCAGCCGGGCTTGGAATGCGCCATTGGCCTCGCCGAACGCGCGCGCGTCCGCTTCGGGAAAGCCGATCCGGTCCGAGCGCCGCTGCCAGTGCGCCGGGCTCCGGTCGACGATGAAGCCCTTGGCCTCGATCAGCGGCGCCAGCAGGTTGCGCGTCGCCGAATGCAGCCACTCGCAGCCGGCGTCCAACGGCAGGCCGGGCCGCGGCTCGATCGTCCAGGCGCGGCCGCCAATACGATCCCGCGCCTCGAGCAGCACGGTGTCGAAAGCCTCGGCGCTCAGCCGCGCGGTCGCCGCCAGGCCCGCAGCGCCGGCACCGACGACGGCGATGTCAAAGTGATCCTTCATCCTGACCCGGCCCATACATCATTGCCCAATCGGTGCTAGCCTCGATCCCGTGAGCAAGGTGGTGATCGTGACCGGCGCGGGCAGCGGCATCGGCCGCGCCGTGGCCCTGGCCTTCCTCGCCGCCGGCGACAAGGTGGTGCTGGCGGGCCGGCGTCGCCATGCGCTGGAAGAGATCTGCGGCATGGCCGGCGCCGGCTGCAGTTTCCTCGCGTGGCCCACGGACGTGACCGATCCGGCCTCGGTGGCCTCCCTCTTCGAAGCCACGGTCAAGACCTTCGGACGGCTCGACATCCTGTTCAACAACGCCGGCCGCGGCGCGCCGCCGGTTGCCTTCGAGGACCTGCCGCTCGAGACGTGGAACGCGGTCGTCGCCGTCAATCTGACCGGTGTCTTCCTGTGCGCCCAGCACGCCGTCCGCCAGATGAAGGCGCAGACGCCGCGCGGCGGCCGGATCATCAACAACGGCTCGATCTCGGCCCATTCGCCCCGACCGCGCTCGGCGGCCTATACCGCGACCAAGCACGCGGTCACCGGCCTCACCCGCTCGATCTCCCTCGACGGCCGCGACTTCGACATCGCCTGCGGCCAGATCGACATCGGCAACGCCGAGACACCGTTGACCGCGGCCATGAGCCAGGGCGTGCCTCAGGCCGACGGTCGCATCGTCCCCGAGCCGGTGATGGACGTGCAGGCGGTGGCCGACGCCGTACTGATGATGGCCGCCCTGCCGCTCACGGCCAACGTCCAGTTCATGACCGTGATGGCCACCCGCATGCCGTTCATCGGCCGGGGCTGAGACTCGTCAGACCGCGCCGGCGGCGACCAGGCTGCGAGCGCAGTCGACCACCGTCTCCTCGAGGGGTCTCGGGCGCCAGCCCAGCGTCGACTGGGCCTTGGCCGAGGTGAAGTCGTTCTTGCGCCCCAGGCTTCCGGTCACGCCGGCGATGTCGCGATCGAAGAGGCCGACCAGGCGGAGCAGGAAATCCGGAGCCTTGCCCGTCGGCACCTTGGCCGCCTCGGCCCCCAGCTTGGCCTTGAGAATCTTGGCGATGTCGATCATCCACGCCCATTCGCCGGCGGCGATGAATCGCTGACCGGCCGCCGCCTCGCTGGTCATGGCGCGGATGTGCAGATCGGCCACGTCGCGCACGTCGACGATGTTGAAGCCCAGCCGCGGCACGCCCGGCACCTTGCCGGCCATCAGCCGCTGGACGACCTGGATCGAGCCCGAGAAGTCGCCGCTCAGCACCGATCCCACCACCAGCGCCGGATTGACGGTGGTCAGCTTTGTCGCCCCGCCCGAGGAGCCGATGAGGTCCCAGGCGGCGCGCTCGGCCAGGGTCTTGGAACGGCCATAGGCGCCCACGCGCACGTCGTCGCCATCGGTCCAGTTGGTCTCGTCCGACACCCCGTCGGGGGCGTCGAAACCGCGGCCGGTGGCGGCCACCGAGGAGGTCATGACCACGCGCTTGACGCCAGCCTTGATCGCCGCGCGGATCGCCCGCAGCGCGCCCTCGCGCGCCGGCACGATCAGCTCGTCCGGGTCCTTGGGCTCGGCGACGGAGATCGGCGAAGCCACGTGCAGGACATAGTCGCAGCCGGCGACCGCGTCGTCCCAGCCTTCGTCGCTCAGCAGATTGACCGCGTGGAAGGTGAGCGGCGCATCCGCCGCGATCAGCGGCCCCATGGCCGCGCGCACGGCAGGCTCGCTCTTGAGGTCGCGCACCGTGGTCCGCACCACATAGCCGCGCCGCAGCAGCTCGATCACGCACCAGCCGCCGATGTACCCCGACCCGCCGGTGACCAGCACGGTTTCCCCAGCCATTTTCACGTCCCTCGCCTTATCTTTACATTGATAAGTTTACCCGCCCCCCCGGAACAAGCCAAGCTGCATTCGTCGTCGCGCTCGTGACGCGCGCTTGACGGCGGGACGGTCAGCCCGGAGAATCGAGCCGATGAAGGCGCGCCTGCTCCTCGGTCTGTTTTTCATATCCCTGGCGTTCAACGCCACGCGGATCACGGGCCCGTTCGACTGGCGCATGACCGTGGCCGCGCTCGTGGCTTGGTACGTGGCCGATTTCCTGTCCGGCGCCGTCCACATGTACATGGACTATCGGCCGTGCGTGGCCGGCGTCGGCCTCAAGGATCTCTACTTCTGGCCGGGCGCGCGGGAGTCGGACGAGTTCATGGCCCGCCAGGCCGAGGTCTACGCCCGCATCAACACCTTCGAGCGCATCTGCTACGACTTCAAGAAGCACCATCCGATGCCGGATTTGCTCGGCCGTCACGGCGTCTTCCACCTGATGAAGGCGCCGACCTTCTTCATCACCCTGCCCCTGTCGCTGGCGCTCAATGTCGCCGCCCTGATCTGGCGCATTCCCGGCTGGGCCATGGTCGGCGCGGTCATCCTGCTGCTGGCCAGCTCCCTCACCCAATATTTCCACGGCACGCTGCATCGCGCGGCCAACCCCTGGCCGATCCACTTGATGCGCCGCGTTGGCCTGCTGATGACCCCGACCGCGCACGCCACGCACCACGAAACGCTCGACCGCGACTTCAGCGTCATCTGCGGCTGGTCCAATCCGGCCGTGAACGTCCTCGTGGCCGGCCTGCGCCGCGCCAACATGCTGGACGAAGCCGGACTTGTGCCCGACTGACCACACCCCGTGGCCGAATTGTCGGACCTTCGCCGCCTCCGTTGACTCGATTCTGGCCCGAGCGTAGCAACCCTCAACTTCAGATCATCCGAGTCTCCGGTCCATGACCCTTTCCGCACCCAACCAATCGCCGCGCAGGACGCCGACCGGCGTCGGCCCGGCCGCTCGCGAGGAGATCTCCGCCTAGGATTCCCACCCGGAAACCTGTCGCTTTTCACCCCTCCCGAGCCTCAAGCGCTTCGGAGGGGTTTTTTGATTCCCCGACCTAACTCCGGCGCCTGAGGTTCGGCTCAAGACCCTAAGGTTCACGTCCGTGACCGAGTTCGTCGACAAGACCGTCATGAACCCCGCCCGGCCGGCCAGGCGCGCCGCGGCGCCCTCGCTGGCCGAGGCGCGCGCGCTCGCCGTGCTGGCCGGCCCGCTGATCGTCACCCAGCTGGCGCAGATGGCCGTCTTCACGACCGACGTCATCCTGCTGGGCCGCTACAGCCGCATGGCGCTGGCCGCCGCGGCCATCGGCAATACGGTCTATTACTTCGCCTGGCTGACCGGCGGCGGACCGGCCTTCGCCGTGGCCCCGATGATCGCCCAGATCCGCGGGCTGACGCCCCACAACCGTGGCGGCGTGCGCCAGGCCACGCGCATGGGCCTGTGGGCGGTGCTGATCGTCTGCGCGCCGATGCTCATCCTGCTGTGGCAAACCAAGGCCATCCTGCTCGCCTTCGGCCAGGATCCGGTCCTGGCCGCGAACGCCGGCGCCTTCGTGCGCATGGTCTCGCTCGGCCTGCCCTTCTCCCTGGGCTTCCGTGCACTCGGCAGCTTCGCGACCGCGGTCGGCAAGCCCAGGGCGGCGATGTGGGTCATGGCCGCGACCATCGCCTTCAACGCCGCGGCCGGCTACGCCCTGATCTTCGGCCACTTTGGCGCGCCCCGGCTCGGCATCGTCGGCTCGGGCATGGCGACGGCGCTGTCGGCCGTGTTCAGCTTCTTGGCCCTGTCGGCGGCGATCCACGCCGACAAGGACCTGGCCGCCTATCGCATCTTCCGCCGTTTCGCGCGGCCGGCGGGCGACAAGCTCAAGGAAGTGTTCCGCCTGGGACTGCCCATGGCCATGACCATGATGTTCGAAGCCATGCTGTTCAATGTCATGACCCTGGTCATGGGATCGTTCGGCGTGGCCCCGCTGGCGGCGCACCAGATCGCGCTCAATGTGGCCTCGATCACCTTCATGGTCCCGCTCGGCCTCGGCATGGCCTCGACGGTGCGCGTCGGCTTGGCGGCCGGGGCGGGCGATCTCCATGCCGCGCGCCGCGCCGGTCTGACGGCCATGGCCATCGGCGTCGGCTTCATCACCCTGTGCGGCGCGGCCATGGCGCTTTGGGGGGGGCCGATCGCGTCGCTCTACGTCGGCGGACGCGCGGTCCAGGACCTGCAGGTCATCGCCATGGCGGCGGTGTTCCTGAAGGTGGCGGCTGCGTTCCAGGTGTTCGACGCCCTGCAGGTGGTGGCGGCGCAGTCCCTGCGCGGCCTCAAGGACGCGCGGGCGCCGATGTTCATCGCCGGCGGCGCCTATTGGCTGGTGGGCGCGCCGACCTGCCTGGTGCTGGCCTTCACCTTTGGGATGAAGGGGTTGGGGGTGTGGATCGGCCTCGCGGTCGGCCTAGCCGCCGCCGCCGCCCTCCTCGCCGCCCGCTTCCTGGTCCTGACCCGGCGACGGCGCGTCTAGAGTCCCAGGCGCTGGAACTGAACCTCCGGCGCCTGGAGACTGCGCAGCGCCGCCGCCAGGCGGGCGGCCGCGCCCGCTTCGCGCCCACCGCCGGCGAGGTTGGCTTCTTCGGCCGGATCCTCGGCCAGATCGAACAGCTGATGGCCGCGAAAGCGGCTGGCGGCCCAGTAAGGGACGGCGTCGCCCGCCTCCCAGATCTGCCGCAGCACTGGAACCTCGCTGCCTGGCATGCGATCCAGGACGGCGCGCGCGTCGGGCGGCGGCAGCTCCCGCGCCAGCGGCAGCACATGGGTCGGCATGGTCGACCAGCGGTTGGAATACATCGCCAGCGGCGCGTTCGCCCCCGCCGGCGCGCGGACATATTTGAGGTCGCGCTCGATGAGGTGAACTTCGCGCCCCCACACCCCCGCGAGCACGAAGTCGCGCACCGCCTCCGCTTCATCGCGCAGCAGGGGCAGGAGGGAGACGCCATGGGTCGCCTGGCGCGCCGGCGGCAGGGCGAAGACCTCCTCCAGCGTCGCGAACAGGTCGACGCTGGTGGTCAGCGCGTCGCGGTCGCCGGGCGCGAGCCCCGGGCCGGCGATCAGCAGCGGGATATGGGCGATGGTCTCGTAGAGCGGCGCGCCCGGCTTTCCCCAGATGTCCTTTTCGCCCAGGTAGTGACCGTGGTCGGTGGTCAGGATGACCAGGGTCTCGTCCCACAGCCCGCCGGCGTCCAGCGCCTCCAGCACCCCGCCCAGCCATTTGTCGATCATGGTCAGCTTGCCGCCGTAGGACGCGCGCACCTGAGCGCCTTCGCGCGCGGTCAGCACGCCCCTCTCCACGCCGCCGACCGCATAGGGCGGCCAGATCAGGTGCGGCCCCGGCCACTCCGGATCGTAGAGGCTGGCGAAGGGTTCGGGGGTGTCGAACGGCTCGTGCGGGTCGAACTCGTCGATCATCAGAAAGAAGCGGTCGTGATGGCCGCCGTTCTCCCTGAGCCAGCGCGCGCCCGCGGATAAGGTCCGGGGGCCCGGGAAGTCCGCTTCGCCGCGGAAATATCCCCGCGAATTGTCATAGGGCATGGGCGGGCGGCCGAACGACGGCGCCCCGGCCCAGGAGGGATCGGGACGGGTCTTCCAGGCGTCGCCCTCGTGGCCGCGCTGATAGTCCCAGGCGGTGAAGTCGACGTGATAGTTCTCGCCGCCGCGCTCGAAGAGATGCGGATGGTCGCTGATCAGCTGCGAGACGACGCCGGCGGCGGCCAGCCGCGCGGTGATGGCGTCCTCCCAGATCTCCACTGACCCCCACGGTTTCCACAGGAAGTCGAGCGCGCCGCACAGGATGTCGTGGCGCGCCGGCATGCACGGCAGCGAGCCCACATGGTGGCGGGTGAACCGCACCGACCGCGCCGCCAGGCGGTCGATGTTGGGCGTGGCGAATTCGCGCCCGCCGTAGCAGCCCAGCATATGCCGGTTGAGGCTGTCCAGGAGAATGAGGACGACCTTGCGGACCTGGTTCATCGCCCCTGTTTCGGCCGGGTGCGCGCCGGCGTCCAGCTAGAAGAACAGCCGGCCGCCGACCAGCGCCAGGGTCGAGGCCAGTATCGGGCGCAGCACCCCGTCGGGCGCGCGGGCCGAGAGCAGGCTGCCGACGATGATGCCGGGCACCGAGCCGACTAGCAACGAGCCCAGCAGGGCGAAGTTGACATCGCCCATCAGCCAGTGGCCGAAGCCCGCCAGCAGGGTCAGGGGCACGGCATGAGCGATGTCCGACCCGACCAGCTTGGCCGCCGGCAGAGTGGGATAGAGGATCAGCAGCACGGTGACGCCGATCGCGCCCGCGCCGACCGAGGAGATCGACACCAGCACGCCCAACACCGCGCCCAGGATGACGGTGTAGAGCGTGCGCCGGCCCGGCGCGAAGTCCCCCACCTTCTCGGCGAAGAACTTCAGGATGATGCGGCGGAACAGGATGGCCACTGCCGTCAGGATCAGGGCGACGCCGAGCACGGTGGTGATGGTCCCGTGCGCGCCCTCGGTCTTGGCGTGGAAGTGGGACATGGCCAGCAGGGTCAAGGCCGCGGCGGGCACGCTGCCGGCGGCCAGGCGCCCGACGATGCCCCAGTCCACGGTGCCGCTGGCCCCGTGCACCGCCGTCCCCACGGACTTGGTGGCTCCGGCGTAGAGCAGGTCGGTGCCGACCGCGGTGGCCGGATGGATGTGGAACAGGAGCACCAGCAGCGGCGTCATCAGCGAGCCGCCGCCGACGCCGGTGAATCCCACCAGCAATCCGACCGCCAGGCCGGACAGGGCATAGAGCCAGTTGATGTGATGAATGAAATCCATCTTGACCCGATAGGAATTGTTTACCCAAGGCCTAGCTAGGGATCGCCGCCGGCGCCGTCAATCGCCTCCTTCGACCACCCTAACGCGCGAAGGCCCATCCAGGAACCGTCCGACCACGGCGCTCTCCGGGTTGCCCGCCGCCCGCACGAACCCCAGCGTCGCCGCCACGGCCTCGGCCGGAACGGCGATCAGCAGTCCGCCGCTCGTCTGGGGATCGGTGAGCAGGTCGCGGCGCCAGCCCTCGAAGCCGCCCGGCAGGTCGACCGCCTCGGCGCAGCTCTCCCAGTTACGACCCGAGGCGCCGGTGCGCACGCCCTCCCGCAATAACGTCTCCACGCCCGGCAGCACGGGAACCTGGCCCGCGAAGACCTCCACCGTCAGAGCGGCCGCGCGGGCCATCTCCAGGGTATGGCCGATCAGACCGAAGCCGGTCACATCGGTCACCGCGCTCGCCCGGCCGGCCAGCTCCGCGCCCACGGCGTTGAGCCGCGTGGTGGTCGCGATCAGGGCGGCGTAGCCGGCGGCGTCCAGGCGCTCCTGCTTGAGGGCCGCGCTCAGCACCCCCACGCCCAGGGCCTTGGTCAGGATCAGCGCGTCGCCGGCCCGCGCGGTGCTGTTGCGCAGGAGCCGGTCCGGATGGACGAGGCCCAGCGCCACCAGGCCGTAGATCGGCTCGGCGCTGTCGATGGAATGGCCGCCGGCGATCGGCACGCCGGCCGCGGCGCACACCTCGGCCCCGCCGGCCAGGATGGCGCGGATGGTCTCCGCCGGCAGCTTGTCCACCGGCATGCCGACGATGGCCAGGGCCAGGATCGGGCGCGCGCCCATGGCGTAGACATCCGACAGGGCATTGGTGGCGGCGATGCGGCCGAAGTCCCTGGGATCGTCGACCACCGGCATGAAGAAGTCGGTGGTCGCCACCAGCGCCTGCTGATCGTTGAGCCACCAGGCGGCCGCGTCGTCGCTGGTCTCGTTCCCGACCAGCAGATTGGCGAAGCCAGCCGCCGCCGGCTGTCCGGCCAGCAGTTCGCGCAGCACCTTGGGTGACAGCTTACAGCCGCAGCCGCCGCCATGGGCCAGGGAGGTCAGGCGCGGCGCGACGCTCATCCGGCCATCCCGCCGACCAGAGCGGCGATCTCACCGGCGGCGGCGTCCTGATCGGTCGGGGTCAGATCCGTCATCTCCACCGCCCCCAGCGCCGGCCGCGCGTCCTTGCGGCGCGACCGCTCATAGGCCGGATCATAGTGAACTTCGACGAGCTCGGCGGCCAGGGCCGCGAAATCGCCCGCCGCGACCAGCTCGCGCCAGGCCGCCACGCGCCTCCCCCCGTGGCGCCCCGGCAGGGCCGCCACTGCCGCCGCCAGCGCCGCCCGATCGGCCGTCATGTCTTCATAGGCGGCCAGCAGATAGCGCACCCGCGCCGCCGGCGGGGCGGCCAGCTCGATCCGGTGCGCGCCCCCCATCGCCCGCCATAGCGCCGGCGGCAGGCCGATCTGGCCGATCTTGGACGACTCCGCCTCGACCACGATCGGCCGCGCCGGATCCAGCCGCTCCAGCTCTGCCAGCAGCCGGCTCTCGAACATCTTCTGGCTCGGCTGCGGGCGGCCGGGCACGGCCCCGAACAGCGAGCCGCGGTGGCCGGCCAGCCCCTCGAGGTCCAAGGTCTGCACGCCCAGCGTCGCCAGCCGGCCGAGGATCTCGGTCTTGGCCGAGCCGGTGTAGCCGTCGAGCAGGACCAGCCGCTCCGGCGGCGCGCCGTCGTAGAGCCGGGCGGTGACGCGGCGGCGATAGGTGCGATAGCCACCCTCCAGCCGGGTCGGCCGCCAGCCGACCTGCTCCAGCACCGTGGTCATGGCCCCCGACCTTTGGCCGCCGCGCCAGCAATAGATCAGCGGCGCATAGGAGCCCGGCCGGTCGCGCAGCGCCCCCTCCAGATGGCCGGCGATGTTACGCGCCACATAGGCCGCGCCGATCTTGCGCGCCTCGAGCCGCGAGACCTGGACATAGATCGTCCCCACCTCGGCCCGCTCGGCGTCGGACAGCACCGGCAGATTGATCGCCCCCGGAATGTGATCGAGCGCGAACTCCGTCGGCGTGCGCACATCGACGATCTCGTCGAAACGGGCCAGCTCGGCGGCGGAGACGGTCATGGCGGGTATCTGTAACGTCAAATCCGCGCGTGCGTCTCCCAAACCCACCTCTCCATGAGGGGCTAGAGACGACGCGGACACCTCGCCGCACATCGTGCTAGAGGCGCGCATGGCTGGGAGTCAGGATTTCGAGGCCGATCCGCGCAACGAGACCTTGCGCGTGTGGCTGAACGGCGAGCTCGTCCCGCGCGGCGAGGCCCGCGTCTCCCTCTTCGACGCCGGCTTCGGCATGGGCGACGGCGTGTGGGAAGGCCTGCGCCTGCACAAGGGCGCCTTGCTGTTCCTGAACGCCCACCTCGACCGCCTGTTCGCCGGGGCGGCGGCCATCCGCCTCGACATCGGCCTGACCCGGACCGAGATCGTCGCCGCGCTCCAGGCGGTGCTGGCCGCCAACGCCATGACCGACGGCGCCCACCTGCGCCTGATGGTCACCCGCGGGATCAAGTCCACGATTAGCCAGGACCCGCGCAATGCGCTGGGCCGGCCGACGATCGCCATCACCGCCGAGCACAAGCGCCCCGCCGCCGGCAATCAGGGCGGCGGCTTGGCCCTGGCCACGGTGTCGGTGCGCTGCACCCCGGCGGCGATGTTCGACATGCGCCTCAACTCGCACAGCCGGCTCAACCTGATCACCGCCCTCCTGGAGGCCATCGACGCCGGCGCCGACGAGGCCCTGATGCTGGACCCGGCCGGCTTCGTTTCGAGCTGCAACGCCACCAACTTCTTCTTTGCGAAGGATGGCGAACTCCTGACCTCGACCGGCGAGTTCTGCTTCAACGGCGTCACCCGCGCCCAGGTGATCGAACTCTGCCGCCGCCGCGGCCTCTCCCTCCGCCTCGGCGACTTCGCCCCGGAGCTGGCGCGGGCCGCCGACGAGGCCTTCGTCACCGGCACCCTGGGCGGGATCACCCCGGTGCGCAGCATCGACGAGGCTGTCCTCCCCGCCTGCCCGGGCCCGCTGACCCAGCGCATCGCCGCCCTCTACGAGGACCTCAAGGACGCGGAAGCCGCCCGTTGACCGTGCGCATCGCCATGTGGTCGGGGCCGCGCAACATCTCCACGGCGATGATGCGCGCCTTCGAGAACCGTCCGTATACGGAGGTTGTCGACGAGCCATTCTACGCCGCCTTCCTGGTTCGTTCGGGTGCGGATCACCCGCTGCGCGCCGAGGTGCTGGCGGTGCATGAGGCCGACCCCGAGGCCGTGGCCCGCGCCATCGCCGGCGAGGCGTCTGGCGGGGCGGCGATCTTTTACCAGAAGCACATGACCCACCACATGCTGCCGGGCTTTCCCCACGGCTGGATGGACCGCTGCCGCCACGCCTTCCTGATCCGCGCCCCCGAGCGCGTGCTGGCCTCTTATGTGAAGAGGCGCGCCGAGGTGAAGGCGGCCGACATCGGCTTCGCCCAGCAGGGTGAACTCTTTGACGAGGTCGCCGGCCGCCTGGGCGCCGCCCCGCCGGTGATCGACGCCGACGACGTTCTGGCCGACCCCGCCCGCGCCCTCGGCGCCCTCTGCCAGGCCCTGGAGATCTCCTTCGACCCGGCCATGCTGAGCTGGCCCGCCGGCCCGCGCGCCAGCGACGGCGCCTGGGCCCCCGCCTGGTACGACGCCGTCGAACGCTCCACCGGCTTCGCCGAGCCCCGCCCCCTCCCTGTCCTCACCGACCCCCACCTCGCCACCCTCGCCGACGAAGCGCGGCCGATCTACGAACGGTTGGCTAGGTATCGGATCTAGTTTCCTCCCCCTCGAGGGAGAGGGCGCGCATACGCCAACCCAACAAACAACCGTCATGGCCGGGCGTAAGTCCCGGCCACCCATGAACGCCGAATGGCGGGTGGCCATGCCGGGCATGGCCACTCATTTTCACGCGCCGAATGGATCCCCGGGACTGACGCCCGGGGATGACGATGGAGAATGAAGGCGCGCGAAGCCCGGGCAGTCCCCTACCGGATGACCGGCGGCGCGACCTTCGGGGCTTCCTCCCAGCCGCCGCCGAGGGCCTGGAAGACGGCGACCTGGTCGGTGGAGAGGGTCTGGTCGGAGGCGGCCAGGGCCTGGTCGGCGGCGATGGCGGTCGCCTCGGCCTGCAGCAGGTCCAGCGAACTGAACGACCCGGCCCCGAACTGCGTCTGGGCCAGGGCGAAGGCGGCGGCGGCGCGGTCGCGGGCGGCGGTGAGCGCGGCGTGATGGTCGATCTCCGTGGCGTAGGCCGAGAGCGCCGTCTCGGTCTCCTTGAGCGCGGTCAGCACCGTCCCGTCGAAGCTGGCCATGGCCCCGGACGCCTGGGCGCGCGCCTCGCGGATATGGGCGTTGGCGACCAGCGTGTTGGGGAAGGTCCAGGTGATCAGCGGCGTCACCACCGAGGAATTGGAGCCGATCCCGTAGGCAACGTTGGCGCCGCTGACGAGGCCCGACAGCGTGCTGGCCGCGCTCGACACCGAGCCCGACAGGGTGATGGTCGGATAGAGGTCGGCGGTGGCGACGCCGATGCGATAGGTGGCCGCCGCCAGCGTCCGCTCGGCCGCGCGCAGGTCCGGCCGCCGGCGCAGCAGCGCCGCCCCGTCGCCCACTGGCAGCGGCTGCGCCAACGTCGGCGGGGTCTGGCAGGCGTCTATGCCGGCCGGCAGCTCGCGCGGCGTCGCCCCGATCAGCGCCGCCAGCGAGAACAGCGCCGCCCGCCTCTGGCCCTCCAGCGGCGGGATCGCCGCCCGCGCCTGTTCGAGCAGCACGCCCTGGCGCTCGACGTCGAAGTTGCTGAGCGCGCCGGCGTCGCGCTGCAGCACCGTCAGGTCGTAGGTCTTCTGGGCGACGCCCAGACTATGGCGCGCCACGGCGATCTGAAGACCGAAGCCGCAGATCTGGGCGTAGGCGCCGGCGGTCTCGGCCGCCACCGTCACCCGCGTGGCGTCCTCCGTCGCCGCCAGGGACTCGGCATTGGCCTTGGCCGCCTGCAGGGTGCGCTTGATGCGCCCGAAGAGGTCGATCTGATAGGCGGCCACGAACCCGCCGGCCCAGCCGAAACTGGCCGGCTGGTTGGCCGCCACCTGGGTCTGCGAACGGCCATAGCTCGGACCGAACGAGAGATCGGTCGACGGGTACTGGCCGGCGCGCGCCTCGGCGATCTGGGCCTGGGCGTAGGCGAGGTTGGCGGCGGCGACCTTGAGGTCCTGGTTCTCGGTCAGGGCGCGCTGGACCAGGGAATCGAGCCTCGCGTCGTTGTAGAGCCGCCACCAGCCGGCCGGCAGGGGCTGCTCGGAGGCGGCCCCGGGCGCGGCGGAAACGAAGCCGCCTTTGGCGCTGGCCGGCTCGCTGGGCGTCGCATAGCGCGGCCCGACCACGCAGCCGCCGAGCGAACTCGCGACCAGGAGGCAGGCGATGACCTGACGCTCCCTCATCCGCTGGGCCCAATCGGTTCGAGAGGCGGCGACCTCGGCGTCGGCGCCTTGGGCGGCTTCGGCGCCCGCGGTAGGCGCTCGGAGACCATGCGGAACACCACATAGAACACCGGCGTGAAGATCAGGCCGAAGGCGGTGACGCCGACCATGCCGAAGAGCACCGCCGTGCCCAAGGCGATGCGCATCTCGGCTCCGGCGCCCGAGGCGAAGGCCAGCGGGATCACCCCGAAGATGAAGGCGAACGAGGTCATCAGGATGGGCCGCAGGCGCGTGCGTCCGGCCTCCGCCGCCGCCTCGTGCCGCTCCAGGCCGTGCTCCTCCTCGCCCTGGCGGGCGAACTCGACGATCAGGATGGCGTTCTTGGCCGCCAGGCCGATCAGCACCACCAGACCCACCTGGGTCAGGATGTTGTTGTCCAGGCCACGCAGATTGACGCCGGTGATCGCCGCCAGCAGGCACATGGGCACGATCAGTATGACCGCGAAGGGCAAGGTCACGCTCTCATAGAGCGCCGCCAGCATCAGGAACACGAACAGGACCGAGGCGGCGAAGACGAAGATGGCGGTGTTGCCGGCCAGCTTCTGCTGATAGGCCAGCTCGGTCCACTCATAGCCGAAGCCAGGCGGCAGGGTCCGCTGGGCCGCCGTCTCCATGGCCGCCATGGCCTGGCCAGTGGAATAGCCGGGCTTGACGTTCCCCAGCACCTCCGCCCCCGGATAGAGGTTGTAGCGCAGCACCCGATAGGGCTCGGTGACGTGGCGCAGGGTCAGCACCGATCCCATCGGCACCATCGCGCCCGAGGCCGAGCGGGTCTTGAGGAGCGCGATCTTGGATTCGTCGGTCCGGAACGGCGCGTCGGCCTGGGCGTAGACGTTGAACGTCTTGCCGAACAGGTTGAACTCATTAACGAACGTCGAGCCCAGATAGGTCTGCAGCGTGTCGAAGACGGCGCTGTCCTTCACCCCCAGCATCTCGGCCTTGGTCCGGTCGATGTCGGCGTAGAGGGCCGGGGTCTTGGTGTTGAAGGTCGCGAACGCGTGGTCGACGGCGGCCGACTTATTGGCCTCGGCGGTCAGCCGGTTCGCCGCCGCCTCCAGCGCCCGCGGATCGTTCCCGCCCTGGTCCTCGACAATCATCTTGAACCCGCCGGTGGTGCCGATGCCCCGCACCGGTGGAGGCTCGATCACCCGGATGTCGGCGTCGGTGATCGAGGCCACCCGCTTTTCGATGTCGGCCTGCACCTTGGCCAGGGTCAGGCCATGACTCAGCCGGTCGGCGAACGGGGAGAGGATCACATAGATCTGGCCGTTGTTGGACGAGGTGGTGTTAGTGGTGGCGTCGACCCCGGAATAGACCGAGCCGGCGACGACGCCCGGCGTGTCGAGCAGCCGGCCCATGATGTCCTTCATCACCGCGTCGGTGCGGGCGAGCGCGGCGCCGGGCGGCAGGGAGGCTGAGATCAGCAACAGCCCCTGATCCTGGTCGGGAATGAAGCCCTGCGGCGTCGCCGACAGGCGCCAGCCGGTCAGGGCCAGCAGGCCGGCGTAGATGACGAGGATGATCACCGTCAGATTGACCAGGCGGTGGATCAGCCGCGAATAGGCGTCGCTCACCCGGTCGAAGGCGTCATTGAACAGCTGGCCGAAGCGCGCCACCGGATGGCGCCGCCAGTCGATGTGGCCCTCGGCCTCGTGGGCGTGCGGCTTCATGATCAGCGCCGCCAGGGCCGGCGACAGGGTCAGCGACACCACCAGTGAGATCAGGGTGGCGCTGGCGATGGTCAGGGCGAACTGGCGGTAGAACTGCCCGGAGATGCCGGTCAAAAACCCGGTCGGCACGAACACCGCCGTCAGCACCAGGGCGATGGCGATCAGCGCCCCGCCCACCTCGTCCATGGTCAGGTGCGCCGCCTCGCGCGGGTTCATGCCCTCACGCAGGTGGCGCTCGATGTTCTCCACCACCACGATGGCGTCGTCGACCACGATGCCGATGGCCAGCACCAGTCCGAACAGCGACAGATTGTTGAGCGAGAAGCCGAGCGCGGCCATCACCGCGAAGGTGCCCACCAGCGAGACCGGTATGGCGATGATGGGAATGATCGCCGCCCGCCAGCTCTGCAGGAAGACCATCACCACGATCACCACCAGAGCGATGGCGATCAGCAGGGTCTTCTGCACCTCCTCGATCGAGGCCTGCACGAAGTTGGTGGGGTTGTAGATGATCTTGTAGTCGAGGCCGGGCGGGAAGCTCTTCTTCAGCCGCTGCATGGTGGCCTGGATCGCCGCCGCCGTCTGAATGGCGTTGGTGCCCGGCTGCTGCAGCACGCCGATGGCCACCGCCGGCTGCAGGTTCAGGAAGGCGTCGGTGGTGTAGTCGGCCGCGCCCAACTCCACCCGGGCCACGTCGGAGACGCGTGTCGGCCGGCCGGTGGCGTCGGTCTTGATGATGATCTGGCCGAACTGTTCGGGCGTGGTCAGGCGCCCCAGCGCCTCGACGTTCAGCTGATAGGCCCCGCGACCCTCGGCGAACGGCGGCTGGCCGACCGAGCCGCCGGCCACCTGGACATTGTGGGTGCTGAGCGCGCCGACGATATCCTCGACAGTCAGCTGACGCTGGGCGGCGCGCTCCGGATCGATCCAGATGCGCATCGAATAGTCGCGCGCGGCCCGGATGGCCACGTCGCCCACGCCGGGCTGGCGCAGGATCTCGTCCTTGATGTGCAGGCCTTCGTAGTTGGCGATGTACTGCTGATCGAGGGAGCCATCCGGCGAGAACATGTGCACGGCCAGGAGGATGTCGGGCGAGCTCTTGCGCACAATCACGCCCTGCTGGACCACTTCGGGCGGAAGCTGCGCCGTGGCGGTGGCGACGCGGTTCTCGACCAGCACCTGGGCGGTGTTGGGATCGGTCCCCAGCTCGAAGGTGACGGTGATGGTCACATGGCCGTCAGCGGTCGACTGCGACGACATATAGAGCATGCGCTCGACGCCGTTGATTTGCTCCTCGATCGGATTGGACACTGTGTCGGCCAGGGTCTCGGCCGTGGCCCCCGGATAGGTGGCCGACACCGTCACTGTCGGCGGGGCGATCTGCGGATACTGCGCCACCGGCAGGCTAGGATAGGCGATCGCGCCCACGATGGTGATGATGATGGCGATCACGGCCGCGAACACCGGCCGGTCGATGAAGAAGTGCGCCAGCCTCATGCGGCCGGGCCGGACGCCGCCGTGGCGCCGGTGGGCAGGGGCTCGGTGTAGCCCTGCGGCGGCGGCGCGAGCGGCGTCGTGGGCTGCTGCACCCCCCCCATGCGCACCTTGACCTGCACGCCGGGCCTAGCCCGCTGCACGCCCTCTATGATCACCCGGTCGTCCGGTCCCAGGCCCTCGCGGATCACCCTCAGGCCGCCGAACAGCGGTCCCAGCTTGACCGCGCGCACGGCCACCTTGTCGCCCGGCCCCACCACATAGACCACCTCGCGGGTCTGGTCGGTGGCCGTGGCCTGGTCGGGGATCAACAGCGCCGGATAGGCCCCCGAGCCCAGCAGCCGCAGATGGCCGAACATGCCGGGGGTGAGGAAGTGGGTCGGATTGTCGATCACCGCCCGGGCCCGGATCGTCCCCGACGACGGATCGAGGCTATTGTCGACGAAATCCATGTGACCTTTCCAGCGATAGGTCGGCTCGTCCTGCAGCCGCACCTCCACCGGATTGGCCCTGACGCGCGATGAGATCCGCGTCCCGGCCAGATTGGCCCGCTCATACTTCAGGTACATGGCCTCCGAGCCGGTGAAGCCGAACCAGATCGGATCCAGGCTGACGATATTGGTCAGCACCGTGGTGTCGGCGGTGACCAGATTGCCCGGCGACACCCGCCGGTCCGAGATCCGCCCGGCGAGCGGCGCGGTCACGTCGGTGAAGGTGATGTTGAGGGCGTTGGTCTGCACCGCCCCTCGTGCGGAGGCGAGGTCCGCCTGCGCCTGGCGTTGGTTGGCGACCAGCTGGTCATAGGCCTGCTGGCTGATGGCGTGGCCGGCCAGCAGAACCTTGCCGCGCGCCGCCTGGGTGTCGGCGTTGGCCAGCGCCGCCACGTCGTGCTGCTCGGCCCCCTTGGCCTGGTCGAGCGCCGCCTGGTACGGCCGCGGGTCGATCTTGAACAGGCGCTGGCCCTTGTGGACGAAGTCGCCGTCCTTGAACCCGACCGAGATCAGATAGCCCGAGACGCGCGGCCGCACGTCCACCGACTGCGGGGCCTCGAACTGGCCGTCGTAGTCGTCCCAATCGACGATGTTCATCTTCAGCGGCGTCGCCGCCGTGACCGTGGGCGCGGGCGGCGGGGCCGGCTTGCGCGCGCACGCCTGCGCCATGACGCACAACGCCGCCGCCAGGATGGGCGCCCACAAGCCCCGCATGCAGATGTCCCGCCTTGTTATGCGCGCGCGGCGCAACCGCCTCAGGCCCCCGCGCCTCAAAGTAATGCCCGATCCGCCCCTGTCCAGAGCGGGTGTGTTTCGGGTCTGAAACCCGCTCCAAAACAGAACGTCATGGCCGGGCGTAAGTCCCGGCCACCCATGAACGCCGAACGGCGAGTGGCCATGCCGGGCATGGCCACTCGTAAGCGCGCGCCGAATGGATCCCCGGGACTAACGCCCGGGGATGACGGTAGAGAAAAGGAGGGGCGAGCGAACTTCTCCCCGCCCTTGCCCGGCTGGCCTCGCCCGGCTAAAGCCCCCGCATCGGCCGCAGGGACGCCACGCGCATGGGCATCGACGCCATCATCGCCATCCTGATCTTCGTGGGCGCGCTCGCGGCGCTCAATTTCTACGAGTACCACCGCGTCGACTAACGCCCGCGGCTGGGCCCTCGTCACCGGTGCCGGCCGGCGGATCGGCGCGGCCCTGGCCCTGGCCGCCGCCGAGGCCGGCTATGACGTTATCGTCCATCACCGCGCCGCGCCCGGCGACGCCGCCGACACCGTCCGCCGCATCCAGGCGCTCGGCCGCCAGGCGCGCCTCGCCGCCGCCGAGCTCACCGATCCTGCCGCCTGCCGCCGCCTGATCAACGACGCCCAGGGCCCGGTCACCTTGCTGGTCAACTCCGCCTCCCTGTTCGAGCCCGACAGCGCCGAGACCTTCGATCCCGCCCGCCACGACGCCGCCATGGCCGTCAATCTGCGCGCCCCGCTCATCCTCAGCCAGGCCATGGCCTCCGCCCTGCCGCCCGACCGCACGGGCCTGATCGTCAACGTCACCGACCAGCGCGTCTGGCGCCTGACCCCGAAATACTTCAGCTACACCCTCTCCAAGGCCGCCCTGTGGACGGCCACCCAGACCCTGGCCCAGGCCCTGGCCCCAGGCATCCGCGTCAACGCCATCGGCCCTGGCCCCACCCTGGCCTCGATCCATCAGTCGGGCGAGAGCTTCGCCGCCCAGGCCGAGGCGACGCCTCTGGCGCGCGCGCCGACGCCGGAAGAGATCGCCCACGCCCTCACCTACCTCATCGAGGCAGGCTCGGTGACCGGTCAGATGATCGCCGTCGACGGCGGCCAGCACCTCGCCTGGCGTACGCCGGACACTGACCATGACTGAGACCCGGGTGTTTGTGCGCGGCCTCGAGGTCCAGGCCGAGATCGGCGTCTACGCCCACGAGCAGGGCGCGGCCCAGCCGCTGATCGTCGACATCGAGGTCGCCATCGACGCCGCCGGCTGGCGCCACCTGGCCGACACCGTCGACTATGAGACCCTGGCCGGTCACGCCCTCAGCATCGCCAAGGGCGGCCACATCGGCCTGGTCGAATCCTACGCCCGCCGCCTGGCCGAAGCCTGCCTCGCCGAACCCCGCGTCACCACAGTCCGCGTCCGCGTCGAAAAACCCCGCGCCCTGGCCCCCCGCGCCGCGGCGGCCGGCGTCGAGATCGTCCTGCATCGGGGCTGAATCTCTTCCCCCCGCATC
>Ga0302314_10002667_pt1 | contig 33079 bp, 30 predicted proteins | sample III_Palsa_N2_3_FD_200533 | JGI IMG/M metagenome (GOLD analysis project Ga0302314, IMG submission 200533) | Peat permafrost microbial communities from Stordalen Mire near Abisko, Sweden - III_Palsa_N2_3 | ecosystem: Environmental > Terrestrial > Soil > Palsa > Peat permafrost | place: Sweden...
GACCGGATACTACGGAAAACCAGGCCCCCTCGTCATGCTCAACGGATGGACCGACTTCCAAGCCGCCAAGCGCGGCGTCTCCATCCTCACACGCCAGCCAGATGTGTGAATCCGGTAGGCCCGGAGGGAGAGGGAGGGGCCCGTTGGCCAAAGGCCAGCGGGAGGGTGAGGGATTAGGAACGGTTCAGGACTGTTCTGATCCGTTCGTACGCCCTCATCCTCCCAACCGCTTCGCGGCCGGGCCCCTCCTTCTCCCCACGGGAGAAGGGTTCAAGAGGCGATCAGCCTCGGCCAAACCGCCCGGATTGAAGGCGACGTAGTGCCAGGCGACACGAACGGCAGTGTGGGTTTCGACACACTTTCTAGTGATGGGGGGCGTAAATGCAGGCCCCCTATATGTTGAAGCCCCCCGTCGCCTCCAGCCGCTGGCCGGTAAGCCAGCGGGCGTCGTCGCTGCAGAGCAGGCTCACCAGGCCGCCTATGTCGTGAGGCGCCGCCAGGCGGCCCATCGCCGTCTGCGCGACGACCATCTGCTGCAGCATGGGATTGTCGCGGATTGCGCCGCCGTTGAAGTCGGTCGCCACGCCCCCGGGCGCCAGCGTGTTGGACCGTATCCCGCGCGCGCCGTATTCCTTGGCCACGTAGCGTGAGAATACCTCGATCGCGCCCTTGCAGGCGGCGTAGAGACCATAACCCGGCACGTTATAGCGGTCCGCCGCCGCCGTGATGAAGACCACGCCGCCGCCATCGTTCATCATCCGCAACGCCTTCTGGGTGAGGAACAGAACGCCCTTGAAGTGTACATTGGCGAAGGCGTCGAAATCGCTCTCCGTCAGCTGGTCGATCGCGATGGCCTTGCCGAAGCCGGCGTTGTTGACCAGGAAGTCGATGAGCTCGGCGCCGCCGAAGTCATCGCGCAGGACGGCCTTGACCTGACCTATGAAGTCTTCGATGGCCGAAATATCCGACAGATCGAAGCGCAAGGCCGCCGCTCTGCGTCCCAGCCCGCGGATTTCGTCGGCAACGGCCTCGCCTTCCGGCTGGTTGGCGTTGAAGGTCAGCACGACATCCATGCCCATCCGGGCCAGGGAAAGGGCCATGTCCTTGCCCAGCCCCCGGTTGCCACCCGTAATCAGCGCGATTTTCTTCGCATCGTCAGAAGCCATGCCGCTCTCCCTGCCGTTTTGTTTTTCGGTCGCGCCCGAACAATCTAGGCGGGTGGTCCCCGCGCGACTAGCGGTCATTGACGAACGAGCCGTGCGCTTGGGCGGACAATCAGCGAGGATTGGTGCACCATCCCCACTTCTTCGAGGCCGCCTGGCGGCTCGAACGGTGGAATGAACGGCGCGGTGGAGGAAAGCCGATGAAGAATCTGGTGGGAAAGACGGCGTTCATCACGGGCGCGGCGTCGGGGATCGGACTGGGGGTGGCCACGCGCCTGGCCCAGGCCGGCGTCAAGGTGATGCTGTGCGACATCGAGCAGGCGGCGTTGGACAAGGCCGTGGCGGATCTCAAGCGCACCAATGCCGATGTAGACAGCGTGCGGGCAGACGTCTCCCTGAAGGCCGAACTTCAGGCGGCGGCGGACGCCACGCTCGCGCGCTACGGCGAGGTGCACATCGTGCACAACAACGCTGGCGTCGGCGGCGGCGGGGGCTATGGCGCCTGGACCGACGCGGCCTGGAACTGGACCATCGGCGTCAACCTGATGGCGGTGATCTGGGGCGTGGAGATCTTCGGGCCGCTGATCGAGCGGCATGACCAGGGCGGCCACATCGTGAACACAGCCTCGATCGCCGGCCTGATCTCCGGCAGCGGCAACGCCTACAACGTCACCAAGTACGGCGTGGTGGCCCTGTCGGAGGGCCTGCGTACGGAGCTGGCGCCGCGCGGGATCGGGGTCTCGGTCCTGTGTCCCGGCTTCATCCGCACGAACATCATCGAGTCGGCGCGCAACCTGCCGGACCGGTTCGCCGGCGCCGCGCCGCGAACGCCGGCGGAGGGACCGGCCGTGGCGTGGCTGAGCGCCGTGCGCGAGCGCGTCGCGTCGGGGATCGACCCGCTTTACGTCGGCGATCTCGTCCGCGAGGGGATCGAGGACGATTGGCCCTACATCTTCACCGACAACGAATTCGAACCGATCATCGAAGCCCGCTTCGCTGGCATCAAGGCGGGGTTCGACAGGATCCGCGAGCGAACGCCGACGCATTGAGCCGCGGGGACAAACGGAACACTTCGCCCACCGAAGGGTGGGAGAGGGGTTTGAAGACGGCGGATCGGCGGCGACCGTCGGCTCAATTCCAAAGTGAACCACGGAACACCTCTCCCTCCGAGAGAAAGCAATCCCCAGGCGTCCGCATGCAAAGGATTGTCGCCTGTTCGTGACAATCTCGACGCCGGAAGCCCCGGAATAGACAAATTTTAACGGTGGTCTCCCGAACAGCCCAGCCTGAAAGGACCGCGTAATTATGCAAACCTTTGCACGGCGCGGCCAAGGGCGTCGTCAGCCGAGTACGGCGGCGTGGAGCGGAAACAACACCAGGGAGTCACCCATGATGACGCCGAAAGCCGTCGCCGCGATCCTGGATTCGCCGCTGACCAGTCTGGTCGCCCGGATTCTGGCGACCTGCCTGTTCTGGGCGGAATTCCTGAACCATATCCATGACCTGCCGGGTCTGCAGGCCTATGTCGCCGCGCTGGGCATCCGGCCGTTCTGGCTTGTCATGGGGCTCAGCCTGTTCGTCCAGGCGGTCGGGTCGGTTATGGTCATCGCCGACCGCATGGCCTGGCTGGGGGCCGGCATGCTGGCCGTGTTCACCCTGATGACGGTGCCGATCGCCCATCACTTCTGGGATATGACGGGGCCGATGGCGGCGGTCGAGCGGCTGTTTTCCGAAGAGCACATATCGGTCATCGGCGGCCTGATCGCCGTCTGCGTGGCGTCCCGCGCACAGGCGACGCGGCGGGACGCCCGGCAGCAGACCTAGCCCTGGCGGTCCGCGAACAACCTTGGGCGGCCCGCGAACAACCTTGACTTTTGGCTCGCGATTGTTCATGATATGTTCTCATGCTCGACGCGCCCTCCCCCAGCGAACTGGAACCCACCGTCCCCGCCCCGGCGACGCCGGCGTGGCATGGGGAAATGCTGCGGGAGTTGGCGGAGCTGGGCATGCGGATGGCTCGGGCGGTGACGGTTGGGGCCGAGATGCGGGCCCAGGCCGGTGAGGCGAGCGCGGCGGATGAGGCGGCTTCGACGCTGGCGCTGCAGCGGGCGGCCAAGATGGTGCGGCTGACCGTGGCGCTGGACAAGAAGCTGCTGGAGCCGCCCCAGGTGCGAAAGGCCCCGGCGATCGAGTTGGAGCGCCAGCAGCGCGAGATCGATGAGGCCGAGGCGCAGCGGGCGGAGGCGGCGGCGGACGCGGTGTGGGTGATCCGCAGTCTGTGGAAGCTGGTGGGCAAGCCCCTGGTCCAGAACACCGTCGAACTGGCGATCCAGACCGAGGCCGAGGGCGACGAGCGCGAACGGCTGCGGGCCGAGCTGAATGAGACCCTGGTGGAGCGCGAAGAGGAGCTGATCGCGATGGGGCCCGGGCAGTATTACGACATGATCGCCCGGATCCTTAAAGCGCTGGGCTTGGCCGGCGGTCCCGCCTTCGCCAGGGCTTCGGAGGGCATGCCCGCAAGGCCTGGGGCTGCGGCGGCTGGGCTGCGGGCGGCCAATGATGCTCCTGGGATCGTTGCGCGAACGCATCCGCCGCCTTGATGGTGCGAGCCGAGACACCCCTCCGTCGCTTCGCGACAGCTCCCCCAACGGGGGAGCAGCTTGAGGAGGTGCGCTCACCCCTTCCACCCCCTGCCCTGCCCGGCATACGCTCCCCCGCATGGACATCATCTCGAATCGATGCGGCTGGCGCGGGATGGCGGGGGATCCGCTGTATGAGGCCTATCATGACACCGAGTGGGGCGTGCCGGTGTATGACGGACGGGCGCTGTGGGAGAAGCTGGTGCTGGACGGGTTCCAGGCGGGGCTGGCCTGGATCACCATCCTGCGCAAGCGCGAGGCGTTCCAGCGGGCGTTCGACGGGTTCGATCCCGAGATCGTCGCGCGCTATGGCGAGGCGGATCGGACGCGGTTGATGGCCGACGCGGGCATCGTACGCTCCAACGCCAAGATCGACGCCACGATCACAGGCGCGCGGATCTATCTGGGCATGCGCGAGCGGGGCGAGGACTTTTCCGAGTTCCTGTGGACCTTCACGGGCGGCAAGCCCATTCAGAATTCCTGGGACCGCATCGACCAGGTCCCGGCGCAGACCGAGGTGGCCGCCGAGATGGCCAAGGCGCTGAAGGCCAAGGGCTTCAAGTTCTGCGGCCCGGTGATCGTCTATGCCTTCATGCAGGCGGTGGGGATGGTCAACGACCACCTCACCGGCTGTCATCGCCATCAGGTCGTGATGCGGATGGGCGAGCCATGAGCCGCCCATCCTCTCCACGTCCCTCACCCCGCCCCTCACCACGGCCGCGCGTGGGTCCCGACCTGACGCTGGAGGCCGGATGCCCCTGGCCGGTCTGCGGCGTCGATGAGGCGGGGCGCGGGCCGTGGGCCGGGCCGGTTTCGGCCGGCGCCGTGATCTTCGATCCGCAAAACGTTCCCGAGGGGCTGAACGACTCCAAGCTTTTGACCCACAAGGCGCGGGAGCGGCTGGAGATCGAGATCAAGACCCACGCCATGGCCTGGGGCGTCGGTTTCGCCAGCGTCGAGGAGATCGACACGCTGAACATCATCCAGGCGACAGGCCTGGCGATGCGCCGCGCGGTCGAGGCGCTGCGGGTGACCGCGGTCTTCGCCCTGGTCGACGGAAACTATGCCTTCCGCCTGCCCTGCCCGGTCAAGACGGTGGTCAAGGGGGACATGCTGTCATCCTCCATCGCTGGCGCCTCTATCCTGGCCAAGGTCGCGCGCGACCGGGTGATGACCGAGCTGGACGGCGCCTATCCGGGCTACGGTTTCGCCGCGCACAAGGGATATCATGCGCCGATGCATGTGGAGGCCCTGCGCCGGCTGGGCCCCTGCGCGATCCACCGTTCAAGCTGGGCGCCGGTCCGGCTGGCCCTGATGGGCGGGACGGCCAAGGATGCCCTGGAAATGGACGCCCTGGCAGCGGACGATATGGAAGCTGACGACATGGGAGCGGATGATCGACTTAGCGCCTGATACGATTCATCGCGCGCGCCCCAACCCGCTGTCGGGCGCCGTCCTGGCGCGCCGGCTTCGGGGGATCATTCGCGGCAGTGAGGCCTGGCTGGTCCTGCTGGGCGCACTGTCCGGCGTCGCCTCGGGCGTGGCGGTGGCGCTGATGGGCACCACCTCGAACGCCATGCACAGCCTGTTCTTCGGCGTCCGCAACGGCCGGGTCAGCGGCATGGAGCATCTGACGCGCGGGCTGACAGTGCCGATCATCGGCGGCCTGGTGCTGGGGATGGCAAGCTGGCTGTGGTCGCGCCGGCGCCCCACGCTGCCGATCGACCCGATCGAGGCCAACGCCCTGCACGGCGGCCGCATGTCGCTGCGCGACAGCATCTGGGTGACGCTGCAGACCCTGCTCTCCAACGGCTGCGGCGCCTCGGTCGGGCTGGAGGCCGGCTACGCCCAGATCGGGTCGGGCATGGCCTCCAAGCTGGGCATGGGGCTGCGGTTGCGGCGCAACGACCTTCGGGTGCTGGTCGGCTGCGGCGCGGGGGGGGCGATCGGGGCGGCGTTCGGCGCGCCGCTGACCGGCGCCTTCTATGCGTTCGAGCTGATCGTCGGGTCCTATTCCGTGGCCAACGTAGCGCCGATCCTGGCGGCCAGCGTCGCCGGCGTCCTGACCGCGCGCGCCGCGCGGGCCGTCACCTATCACATCGCGGTCGCCCCCGCCGCGCCGATGCTGCTGTCCAGCTACGCGGCGATGCTGCTGCTGGGCGTGGTCTGCGCGGGATTCGGCATCGTGATCATGCGGGCCGTGGCCCTGGCCGAGCAGGGCTTCACCGCGACACGTTTGCCGCGCGCGATCCGCCCGGCGGTGGGCGGCGCCATCGTCATCGGCCTGGCGCTGATCTCGCCCCAGGTGCTGTCGGCCGGTCACGGGGCGCTTCGCCTGGACATGACCGCCCAGCTGTCGATGATGGCCCTGGTCAGCCTGATCGGCCTGAAGACCATGGCCTCGGTGATATCTCTGGGGTCGGGCTTCCGCGGCGGCCTGTTCTTCGCCTCGCTGTTCCTGGGCGCCCTGATCGGCAAGCTGTTCGCCGCCGTGCTGGCCTTGATCGCGCCGCACTTGGCGGTCGATCCCAGCATCTGCATCCTGGTCGGCATGGCCACCCTGGCGGTGGCCGTGGTCGGCGGGCCGCTGACCATGGCCTTCTTGGTGCTGGAGACCACCGGCGACTTCGCGGTCACCGCGGTGGTGCTGGCCGCCAGCGTGGCCACCAGCCTGGTGGTGCGCGAGACCTTTGGCTACTCGTTCTCCACCTGGCGGCTGCACCTGCGCGGCGAGAGCATCCGCAGCGCCATCGACGTCGGCTGGATGCGGCTGTTGACCGTCGCGCGGATGATGCGGCGCGATCCGGCGACCATTCCGGGGACCGCCAGCCTGGCGGAGCTGCGACGGCGCCATCCCCTGGGCTCGACCCAGCGCGTGGTGGTGGTGGACGAGCAGGGGCGCTATCTGGGCATCGCGCTGACGGCGGAAGCCTTCGCCTCGGCCGACCATCCCGAGCAGGACGCAGCCCTGACCTGCGCCGACCTCGCGCACTGGGCCGACAGTCCGCTGCTGCCCGAGATGAACGTCAAGCAGGCGGTGTCGATCTTCGACCGCACCGAGAGCGAGGCCCTGGCCGTGGTCGAAGATCTGGAGGGCCGCCAGGTGGTGGGCCTGCTGACCGAAGGCTACGCCCTGCGCCGCTATGCCGAGGAACTGGACAAGGCGCGGATGGCGCTGGCGGGGGGTGCTTAAATCCGCCTTAACCGTCTTAGGCCAGGGTCGCCGATTCAAGCGAGGAGCGGCTGATGGCCTTCGGTTCCGAAACAATCATCCAGGGCGACTGCATCGATGAGCTCGCCAAGCTCCCGGACAAGTCGGTCGATCTGGTGTTCGCCGACCCGCCCTACAATCTCCAGCTTGGCGGCGACCTGTTGCGTCCAGACAATTCCAAGGTCGACGCGGTCGACGACCATTGGGACCAGTTCGCCTCGTTCGAGGCCTATGACACGTTCACCCGCGCCTGGTTGACCCAGTGCCGGCGGGTGCTGAAGGACAACGGCTCGCTGTGGGTGATCGGCAGCTATCACAACATCTTCCGCGTCGGCGCCGCCGTGCAGGATCTGGGCTTCTGGATTTTGAACGACGTGATCTGGCGCAAGTCCAACCCGATGCCCAACTTCAAGGGAACCCGCTTCACCAACGCCCATGAGACCCTGATCTGGGCCGCCAAGGGACGCGGGCCCAAGCGCTATACCTTCAACTACGACGCCATGAAGATGGCCAATGACGAGCTGCAGATGCGTTCGGACTGGACGCTGCCGCTTTGCACCGGCGAGGAGCGGATCAAGGACGCGTCCGGCCAGAAGGCGCATCCAACGCAAAAGCCGGAGGCCCTGCTGCACCGGGTGATCCTGTCGTCGTCCAAGCCGGGCGACGTGGTCCTGGACCCCTTCTTCGGCGTCGGCACCACCGGCGCGGCGGCCAAGCGGCTGGGACGGCGGTTCATCGGCGTCGAGCGCGAGGCCGAGTACGTCGCCGTGGCCAAGGAACGGATCTCCAAGGTCATTCCGGTCTCGCCGGAAGATCTGGACGTGATGGGCTCCAAGCGCAGCGAACCGCGCATCCCTTTCGGCCAGATCGTCGAGGCGGGCCTGCTGCGCGCGGGCGATGCGCTCTACTGTCCCAAGGGCGAACGCGTGGCGCGGGTGCGCGCCGACGGCAGCCTGGTGCTGGGCGACCTGGCCGGCTCGATTCACAAGATGGGCGCCATGGTCCAGGCCGCGCCGGCCTGCAACGGCTGGACCTATTGGCACTTCAAGTCGGATCGCGGCCTGACTCCCATCGACGTGCTGCGCGCCAAGGTGCGGGCGGGGATGGAGCCCAGGGCGTGACGCCTTTCAATTGAGATGAGTTAAATCAGTATATTTTTCAGTCAAACGAGTAGGAATTTCTGCAACGACGAAGCTTAATTGCTTCAACTTGAAAGACTTGACTGCGACCTAGCGTCGCGGAGTGTCATGAAATCTGGGCGTTTAAGGCGTTCGAAAGTGGCGCGCCTTAACATCTGGCTCGAACGTTCTGGCCCTTCCGCTCGAGGTCATCCATGAGCCGCGTGCTTCGGCTTTACCGACAGGCCGAACCCCCGCGCGGGATTGCGACAGCGGCCGCCCTGCTGGCGGTTTACGCCGTGCTGGGGTTCACGGTGGCGGTCTTCTGCAAGGTCGCGGTGGGCAGCACGGCCTTCTACCCGGTGAACGGCGTGATCGTCGCCGGAATCCTGGTGCTGCCGCGCCGGCTCGGGTTGCTGTTTTGCGCCGCCTGCGCGGCGATCAACCTGATCCAGAATGCGTTCATCAGTGTCCCCATCGCCGACAGCCTGCTCTACGTCACGCTCAACCAGAGCCTCAGCTTTTCCGTCGCCTTTCTCACCCGATCGTTCTGCGGCGCGGCCACGGACCTGTCGCGCACGCGGCGGCTGGGCGCGTTCGCGGCGATCGTCCTGGCGTGCGCGTCGGTCGAGGGCACCATCGGCACGCTGTTTCAGGTTTCGATCGACAGGACGGCTGCAAACTGGGTCGACAACTGGCTGCAATGGATCGCCCAGGATACGCTGGGCCTGCTCATCGTCATGCCGGCCATACTGCTGCCGCTGAAAAGCGCGCGCGCCGTCTACGCCTCCGACTCCGGAAAGGCGGAGCGCTGGCTGCTGCTCGCGGTGACCGTCGCGGTCACTGTGCTTGCCTTCTTGCACGCCCGTTCGCTCGTCGTCCTGTTGATCTTCCCGCTGCTGATCCTGACCGCATTTCGCGCGGGGCCGCCTTGGGTGTCGGCCACGCTGATGACAGTGGCCACCGTTGCCTGCGCGCTCACGGCCCACAACCTGGGACCGATCGCTCTGCTTTCGGAGGGGGGCTACCTTCAGACGATCTACCTGATGCAGCTTTTCCTGATCGCCGTCCTGGCTTGCGCGGTTCCGGCCAGCAGTGCGCTGAGCGAGCGAAACCGCATCGCCATGCGGCTCAGCCGCTCCCGCGCTGTGGCCCGCGCCGCCCGCGCCTCAGCCGAGGCCGCCAACCAGGCCAAGTCCCAGTTCGTGGCCAATATGACCCACGAGATCCGGACACCCTTGAACGGCGTCCTGGGCATGACCCAGGCGATGGCCGCCGACGAACTGTCGGATCTCCAGCGCGAGCGGCTGGACGTGGTTCGCAAGTCCGGCGACATGTTGCTGGCGATCCTGAACGACGTGCTGGACCTCTCCAAGATCGAGGCCGGCAAGCTCGAACTGGAAGCCATCCCCTTCGAGATCGTCGACGTCGCTCGCGGCGCCCATTCCGCCTTCACCGCCATCGCCCACAAGAAGGGTCTGTCGTTCGATCTGAAGTTCGACCCCAGCGCGGTCGGTATCTATCGCGGGGACGCCACGCGGGTTCGCCAGATCATCTACAATCTGGTGTCCAACGCCCTGAAGTTCACCCAGGAGGGCGAGGTGCGCGTGCACGTCTCGCCGGCTGAGCCAGGCCTTCGGATCCAGGTCAGCGACACTGGTATCGGCATCGCGCCCGACCGCGTGGCGCTGCTGTTCCAGAAGTTCGAACAGGCGGACGCTTCCACCACCCGACGCTTCGGCGGCACGGGCCTTGGGCTGGCCATCTGCCGCGAACTGGCGCAGCTCATGGGCGGTTCGATCGAGGTGGATAGCGTCGTCGGCCGGGGTTCAACCTTTACCGTCACCCTGCCGCTGGAGCGTCTCGCCAAGTCCGAGGCGTCGACGAACAACGCGCCGGTTCCGCAAACGCGATCCGCCTTCGACTTCGCCGTGCGGCCCCTGCGCATCCTCGCGGCGGAGGACAATCAGGTGAACCAGCTGGTGCTGAAGACCCTGCTGCATCAGGTTGGATTGCAGCCGGTGCTGGTGGACGACGGCCGCGCGGCGGTGGAGGCCTGGGAGGCGGAGGACTGGGACCTGGTCCTGATGGACATGCAGATGCCGGTGATGGACGGCCTGGCCGCGACCCGCCGCATCCGAGAACGCGAAGCCGCCACGGGACGGCGCCGCACCCCCATCATCGCACTCACCGCCAACGTCATGTCCCACCAGGTCGCCGGCTACAAGGCGGCGGGCATGGACGCCTTCGTCGCCAAGCCGATCGAGGTGACCCGCCTGTTCGACGCCATGGCCGCCGCGCTGGACAGCGAGGCGGACGAGGACGTCGCGAGCATGGCGTCCGTATAGCCGAAGGGCGCTGGTGCTACGGCTCGCGCCGGCCCAACACGTAGATCAGCTTGCGGATCGCCGCCATCTTCAACGCATAGTCCCCCGCGCTGACCGCGCCGACCAGGACGATCTCGGTTCCGGAGTTCACATGAATGGCGGTGACCTTCACCGAGGCTCCAGCGCGTCTGAACTCGAACAACACCTCGCCAAGGTCGGCCTCATTCATGCGTAAGCCTCGTTCGGTGGGTGCGGCGCGGCGGCGGCCTCGGCCAGCAGCCAGTCGCGGAAGGCCGCCGCGCTGGGTTTGATCGGTCCGGCCGGCAGGATGAAGTAGAATCGCGCCGGCGTCTCCACAAAGCCCAGCGGCGCGATCAGACGCCCGGCCGCGATATCGCCCGCCACGTAGATCCAGGGCGTCAGTCCGACGCCCAGCCCGGCGCTGGCCGCCTCCAGCGTATAGAAGACATGCTCGTATTCGCGGGTCTCGATCGGCTCTCCCAGCGCGCGACCGGTATGGGCCTCCCATTCGGCCCAGGCGGCTATGTGCGTGCGCGTGGTCAGGCGCGGCAGGCGGGCGATCCGGTCCAACCCCTGCTCCGGGCCGTCGTACAGCCGCGGCGCGACTACCGGGCCATGGAAGTTGCGCAGGAACACCACGGATCTCACCCCGTGCGCGGGCACATGCTCGGCGAGGCGGATGGCGGCGTCGAACGGCTGGCGGCGCAGATCGACCGGCGCATAGGACTCCGTCACCTTGACGCGCAGGCCAGGGTGAAGCTCGTGGAAGCCGGCCAGACGCGGGATCAGCCAGCGCATGGACAGGGTTCCGACGCAGGAGACGTGCAACTCACGTTCCGCCGCCGACTTCAGGTCGACAAAGGTGCGCTCGACCTGGTCCAGGGCGGACGTCAGGCTCGCCGCCAGCCGGGCGCCCTCGTCGGTCAGCTTCAGGCGGTGGCGTGGACCGATGGTCAGGCGAATGCCGCAATCGCGCTCCAGGCTGCGGATCTGGCGACTGATCGCGCCGTGGGTGACGCAAAGCTCGTCCGCGGCGATGGTCATCTGGCCGAGGCGGCCGAACGCCTCGAACGCGCGCAGGGCGGTCAGGGGCGGCAGGGATCGTCTGGCCATGCGACCTCGGCTCACAGCATGCGGTGTTATAACGCCGGCGTCGAATAGGACCATCACGGGTCAGTCCAGCCGCCGCGCCATGTGCAGGTGGGTTTCCCACCTGTGTTCAAACTGTCCGCCGTTCGCTTCCACCGCTTGCCCCAGAGCTTGCAACAGGGCTTCGCGCCGGGCCGGCGCAAGCCGCTGATAGGGCGAGGTGGTGCGCAGATAGTCGGTCAGGCTCGCGCCGGTGCGGACCACGCTCCAGCGATAGCCGCGATGGGTCGGCGGCGTGAACCGACCTGACTGGGCGAACAAATCCGGCAGCGGCCCGGCCGGCAGGTACCAGTTCTCGGCGGGTTCGGTCCAAAGTTCCAGCGCCAGGCTGGCGAAGACCGGCTCGAACGCCTGGACAATGGCCGGCGGGGGCGACATCGGAACGTGGCCGAAGACCGCCAGGACGCCGCCGGGGCAGAGCGCGTCGGCGGCCTTGGCGAAGCGGACCTCGGGCGCGATCCAGTGCCAGGACTGGGCGGCGATGACCAGGCGAAACACCCCGGTCTCCATGCGCCAGTCCTCGAACGAGGTCGTCACCACGGCGGCGTTGGGGAAGGCCGCCAGCCGGCGTCGGGCGAGGCTGGCGAGATCGACGCCTGGCTCAACGGCCACGATGTCCAGGCCCCGCTGGGCGAAAGCCTCGGTCGCCTGGCCCGTGCCGCAACCCACCTCCAGGACGGCGTCCTCCCGCGTCAGGTCGGCGGCCGCGGCGACATGGTCCACCCGCGCGGCCGGGTAGTCGGGGCGAGCGGCGTCGTAAAGTTCGGCGACATCATTGAAGGCGAAGCGCTGATCCATGGCCCTGGTCCTTTGCGGTCCGGGCTCCGGCGGCGTCGGAGCGAGGTCCATGGTGTTGGCCTCGCCCGTCAGCGTCAAACGATGTGTTGGATCGATTGTTGTGAGCGAAACTCACAAGCGGCGCATCGACCAGCGAACCGGAGCATTTAGCCCGTCAAGCTGGTGCTGGAGGTTGTTGACGTGGTGGACGTCGTGATCGCGCTGGAACCGGACGACGTCGAGTCGCTGGAGGCGGACTCGGTCCTATGGTGGTGATGGTGGGTGTGCTGGCTCGATGAATTGCTGGCGCCATCCAGACTGTTGAGCGCCGCGTTCAGCTCGGTCAATACCGTGGCCATGGCGGAGCTGGTCAGGGACGCGGTGCTCGCGGATGCGGTTGAGGTCAGCGACGCGGTTCCAGCGCTTTGGGTTTGAGTGGACCCGGTCAACGCCGTCCGGATCTCCTGCAGGGCCGAAGTCAGATCGCTCAGGCCCTGGTTCAGCCCGGACGCTGAGCTCGATCCGGCAGAGTCAGTCGACTGCAGAGAGGTCAGAAAACTCAGCGACGCCGGCGAGAACTGGCTGGACAAACTCGAAGCCGGCGGAGGCGGCGGCAAAGACACGGCGTTCAGAGACGCGGTCTGCCCACCCTGCACATTTTGCCCAGCGCTGGAGGCGGAATTGGTCGCGCCCGCCGCCGTGGTCTCAAGCGAGTTTATCAGCGACTGCAAGGTCTGCAGCGCAGAATTATTCGTAGTTCCAGATACTTGCATCAATTTACTCCGTTGCCGCGCCCGTTGAAACTGCTTGCGCCGGCCCTCGGGGACGCCAGCTGGGACTTTCGTGTTTCCAGGACGGGGCAAGTTTCGTGCACACAAAATTCGGGCGTTCACCCCCGGCTAGACGAGGCGGTCCAGCCCCGCTCGGGCGGCCTTTAGGAACACGCTGGGCAGGCCGTCGAGACGCGAGCGGCCGGCCCAGAAAATCCCGTCGATCTCCTCGTCGGTTTCCGCGCGCCACACCTGCAGCGCCAGCGAGAAATGAGTGAAGACATGCTCGATCTCGCCGCAGGAGCGCCACGTGGCCTGGATCGGCGCGGCGAGCTCGACTTCGGCGCGGGAGAACGGATCGGCGCGCCACTCGGTGCTGGGCAGCGCCAGCATGCCGCCGAGAAGCCCCTTCGGCGGGCGACGGATCAGCGCGACGCGGTCGCCGCGCAGCAGCAGGAAGGCGGCGCCGTGGCGGTGCGGGCGATCGGCCTTTTTTGTCTTGCGCGGATAGGTCTCCGCCGCCCCGGCCGCGAACGCCGTGCAGGACTGGCTGAGCGGGCATCGGTCGCAGAGCGGCGCCCTTGGCCGGCATATTACGGCGCCAAGATCCATCAGGGCCTGGGCCCAGTCTCCGGGACGGTCCTCTTGCACCAGGGCGCCAGCCAGCGCCTTCAGCTCGGGCTTTGCGGCGGGCGTCGGCGCCTCAACCGCATATAGCCTGGCCATTACCCGCTCGACATTGCCGTCGACCACATTGGCCGCTCGATCGAAGGCGATCGCCGCCACGGCCGCTGCCGTATAGGCGCCAACACCCGGCAGGGCGAGCAGGCCGGACTCGGTGTCGGGAAAGACTCCGTCGTGCTGGGCCTTGACCGCCCGCGCGCAGGCCAGGAGGTTGCGCGCGCGGGCGTAGTAGCCGAGGCCCGCCCAGGCGGCCATCACCTCGCCATCCTCGGCGGCGGCCAGGGCGGTCACGCTGGGCCACCGGCGCAGGAACTCAAGGAAATACGGGGTCGCGTGCGGCACCGTGGTCTGCTGCAGCATCACCTCCGACAGCCAGACGCGATAGGCGTCCGGACGGTCACCGGCGCCAGGCGCGATCCGCCAGGGCAGCGTCCGGGCATTCAGATCGTACCAGGCGAGCAGGCGGGCGCGGATCGAATGGGCGATATCGGGCATGGGCCTGCTTTAGCCCATGACGGTTCGGTATGCGCCTAGGCCGGTATCGATTCCCTTCTCCCCTTGTGGGAAAAGAGGAGTTCTTGGTGGAGCATCCCATGGCCAAACGACCCCTGCGCAGCGCCCACAGCTACGGCAAGCTCGACCGGGACGGACTTATCCATCGCAGCTGGATGAAAAGCACCGGCTTGCCCGAGGACGTGTTCGATGGCCGGCCGGTGATCGGGATCTGCAACACCTGGTCGGAGCTGACCACCTGCAACGTCCATCTGCGCGACATCGCCGAGCACGTGAAGCGCGGGGTGTGGGAGGCTGGCGGCTTGCCGGTGGAATTTCCCGCCATGTCGCTGGGCGAGACCCAGATGCGGCCGACCGCCATGCTGTTTCGCAATCTGCTCGCCATGGAGGTCGAGGAATCCATCCGCGGCAATCCCATCGACGGGGTGGTGCTGCTGGGCGGCTGCGACAAGACCACGCCCGGTCAGCTGATGGGCGCGGCCAGCGTCGACCTGCCGACCATCGTGGTCTCCTCCGGCCCGATGCTCAACGGCAAGTTCCGCGGCCGCGACCTAGGCTCGGGAACGGATGTCTGGAAACTGTCCGAGGACGTGCGCTCGGGCGAGCTCAGTCTGGCCGACTTCATGTCCGCCGAGGCCGGCATGTCGCGCAGCCACGGCACCTGCAACACCATGGGCACGGCCTCGACCATGGCCTCGCTGGTGGAAGCGCTGGGCCTCTGCCTGTCGGGCAACGCGGTGCTGCCGGGGGTGGACTCCCGGCGAAAGGCCCTGGCTCAAATGACCGGCCGGCGGATCGTCCAGATGGTCAAGGACGACATCCGCCTCTCGACCATCACCACGCGCCAGGCGTTCGAAAACGCCATACTGATCCACGCCGCGATCGGCGGCTCGACCAACGCGGTGATCCACCTGCTGGCTCTGGCCGGGCGGCTGGGGGTCAAGCTGTCCCAGGACGATTTCGACGCCCTGGGCCGTCAGGTTCCCCTGCTGGTCAATCTGATGCCTTCGGGCAGCTACCTGATGGAGGACTTCTGTTACGCGGGCGGCTTGCCCGCGGTGATGAAGGAGCTGGGCCCGATCCTGCGCGCGGACGCCGTCACCGTCAGCGGCGCCAACCAGGGCGAGATCGCGGCGATGGGCGAATGCTACAATCGCGAGGTGATCGGCACGATGGCGTCACCGATCGGGCCCTCGTCCGGCATCTGGGTGCTGAAGGGCAATCTCTGTCCCCTGGGCGCGGTGATCAAGCCCAGCGCGGCCACGCCGGCCCTGCTCACCCACACAGGCCGCGCGGTCGTGTTCGAGACCATCGAGGACTACAAGGCCCGCATCGACGATCCGGACCTGGACGTGGACGAGAACTCCATCCTGGTGCTGAAAGGCTGCGGCCCCAAGGGCTATCCGGGCATGCCGGAGGTGGGCAACATGGCCCTGCCCAGCAAGCTGCTGGCCAAGGGCGTGCGCGACATGGTGCGGATTTCCGATGCGCGGATGAGCGGCACCGCCTTCGGCGCCGTGGTGCTGCATGTCGCGCCAGAGGCCGAGGCGGGCGGCCCCCTGGCCCTGGTCAAGACCGGCGACGAGATCATGCTCGACGGTCCGGGGCGGCGGCTGGAACTGCTGGTCGACGAGGCCGAACTGGCCGTGCGTCGCGCCGCCTGGAACGCCGCGCGAGGTCAGCCGGCCTATAGCCGCGGCTGGGCCAAGCTCTATGTCGACACCGTGTTGCAGGCCGATCAGGGTTGCGATCTGGACTTCCTGGTCGGCGCCAGCAGCGCCGACGTCGCGCGGGAATCCCATTGATTCGAGCGGCGTGATGGGCGCCTTTCTGGCCTGCGACTGGGGAACGACCCATCTGCGCGCGTGGGTGGTCGAGGCCGGCGGCGCGGTCCGGGCGGGCCGGACCTTCCCGCTCGGCGTGGCGCGGTTGCAGCCGGGCGAGGCGCCTACCCGCCTGCGCGACGAGGTGCGGCCGGCGCTTGGCGCCGAGGCTTTGCCGGCGGTGCTGTGCGGCATGATCGGCTCGAACCTCGGCTGGATTCAGGTCCCCTATCTGGACTGTCCCGTCGATGCGGCTGGGTTCGCCGCGGCTATGCATCCGGCGCCCGACTCCGAGCCCCCGGCGTGGATCGCGCCGGGCCTGCGCGGGCCCGGACCAACTGCTGCGCCGGAGGTGTTGCGGGGCGAGGAGACCCAGGTGTTCGGCTGGCTGGCCCAGGACCCGGCCCGGACGATCGGAACCCGCCTCCTCTGCCTACCCGGCACCCACGCCAAATGGGTTTTGGTGGAAGACGGCGCAGTCGTCCGCTTTGTCACGGCGATGACCGGGGAGCTGTTCGAGGTCCTGTCCCGTCACAGCGTGCTGCGCAACGACGCCTCTGTGGACGATTGGCAGGCCTTCGCCGCAGGGGTCGAGGCCGCGGGGGACGGCGGCGGACTCGCCGCACGGCTGTTTTCCGCCCGTTCGCGCGTCGTCGGCGCCGGCGCGCCGGCGGCCGAGACCGCTTCCTATCTCTCCGGCCTGCTGATCGGCGCCGAGATCGCGAGCGTCCCGCGGCTTCTGAACGCCGCGGCGCCCGGCCCCATCGCCCTGATCGGTGAACCATCGCTCTGTGGCTGGTACTCGAAAGCCATTGAGCAAGTGGGTTTGACCGCCCTAACCTACGATGGCGGCGAAGCAGTGCTCGCCGGATTGATTGCGTTGAACGCGTACAGGATTGCGTAATGACCTTTGAGGACGCCTTCGCCGAATTGCCGATCATCGCGATCATGCGGGGGGTATTGCCGAACGAGGTCGAGGCGGTCGCCGGCGCCCTGCATCAGGCCGGCATCAGGATCATCGAGGTCCCGCTGAATTCGCCGCAGGCGATAGCCAGCATCGCCAGGCTCAGCCAGTCCTTCGCCGGTCGCATGGTGTTCGGCGCCGGCACGGTGCGAACCGTCGCGGAGGTCGAGGCGGTGGCGGCGGCGGGCGGCAAGATCATCGTCACGCCGCACACCGCGCCGCCGGTGATCCGTGAGGCCGTCAAGCGCGGCCTTGTACCCATTCCAGGCTTCGCGACCGCCACGGAAGCCTTCGCCGCAATCGATTCGGGCGCGACCTATCTCAAGCTGTTCCCCGCCTCGACCTACGGGCCGGGGCATATCACGGCCCTGGGCGCCGTGCTGCCGCGCGAGGTCAAGATGATCGCCGTCGGTGGGATCGGGCCGCATGACATGCCGATCTTGTGGACCGCCGGCGCCCGAGGCTTCGGCCTGGGCTCGGACCTCTACACGTCTGGGCGCCGTCCCGCTGAAACGTTCCAGCGAGCGCGAGCGGCTGTGGAATCGTTTCGTCGGCTGCCGCCGAGGAACAGCGTGGCCGCCACCCAGCTGGCTTGAAACGCTTTCAGCGCTTCGCGCCAAATCGGCCGATCCGCTCCTCCATGTCCGGGCCTCGTCCGGCGCCGCGGAACACCTCATGCGCCAGCCCGGCGTCCAGTGGCAGGCCGTCGGTCTCCACCAGAAGGCGTTTGTTGGCCCGATGGCTGAACCAGGAATTGGCCAGGATTCCGCGCGCGAAGGCCTCCAGCTCGGCATCGAACACTGCGTCGGCGACACAGACGTTGGCCAGGCCCATGGCCAGCGCCTGGGCGCCGGAATAGGTGGCGCAGGTGAACATCATCTCGCGCGCCTTGTAGGTCCCGATGCGGCGCGGCAGGCGCTGGCTGAGGCCCCAGACGGGGGTCAGCGCCCATTTCGCATGGGTGTCGGCGAACTTGGCGGAGTCCGCGGCGAAGATGATGTCGCCGGCCAGGGCCAGCTCCAGCGCACCGGTATAGCAGTGTCCGTGCACGGCGGTGATCACCGGCTGAGGCAGATTAGCCAGCCGCTCGATGATGCCGGCCTGGAAATTCGGCCGGGGCAGCTTCTCGCCCGTGGCGATGTCGGCCAGGTCGTGGCCGGCGGAGAAGCAGCGGCCGGCGCCGCGCAGGATCACCGCGCCGACGGTTCGTTCTTCGTGCGCCAGCTGGGCCACGTGATTGTCCAGCGCGCTGAACAGCTCGACATTGAGCGCATTCAGCTTTTCCGGCCGATTGAGGGTCAAGGTCACAAGACCATCCCTGTCCTCGCGCACCACCAGATTGCTCATTCGCCCTGCTCCCTATTTTTGGTTTGATCGATGATGCGCCGGGCTCGGCGTCGGCGCCACCGCCTAACGCTGGACCACCGCCCAGGCGGTCTCGGCCAGCTGCCAGGTTCCCTGGTTGCCGGCCTCTGACGCGTCGGCGCCGCCGATGCCGTCCAGATTGCGCTTGAACACGCCCTGGCCGATCGAGGCCAGGCGGAACAGCGAAAAGCCCAGATAGAAGTTCCAGTCGTCGATCCCCGCGCGGCCGGTGCGGCGGCAATAGGCGGCGACATAGGCCTCCTCGCTGGGGATGCCCGAGGCCTGGAAATCCACATCGATCAGACTGCCGAAGGTGACCGAGTGGGAATGGTAGAGGATGCAGTTGAAGGCCAGGTCAGCCAGCGGGTGGCCTATGGTCGACAGTTCCCAGTCCAGCACCGCGATGATGCGGGGCTCGGTCGGGTGGAACATCACGTTCTCGGGCCGGTAGTCGCCATGGGCGATGGTGGTCGTGTCGTCGTTCGGGATTCGGCTCGGCAGATAGTCGATCAGCCGCTCCATGGCCGGGATGTCCTCGGTCTGGGCGCCGCGATACTGTTTGATCCAGCGCGCGATCTGCCGATCATAATAGTTGCCCGGACGGCCATAGTCCTCCAGGCCCAGGGCGCGATAGTCGACCGCGTGAAGCCGGGCCAACGTGGCGCTCAGCTCGTCATAGATCGCGGTACGCTCGGGCGGCGAGAGCTCCGGCAAGCGGGCGTCGCGAAAGATGCGGCCCTCCAGATAGTCCATCACATAGAAGTTCGTGCCGATGACCTCGGGGTCCTCGCACAGCGCCCGCATGCGCGGAACGGGAAAGCCGGTCTGGCCGAGGGCGTGCATGATGCGGTGCTCGCGTTCGACCTGGTGGGCGCTAGCCAGCAGCGTTCCCGGCGGCTTCTTGCGCATCACATAGCGCGTGAGCTGGCCCCCTCGGTCGGTGGTCAAAAGGAAGGTGGGGTTAGACGCGCCGCCATGGAACTGGCGCACCGCCAGCGCCTCGCCGAAGTCCTCGATGTGGTTGCGGCACCAGGCCTCCAGCCGGGCGATGTCGAAGCGGTGGTTGACGCGAATCTCGCCGACGCCGCCTGCGCGCTGCTGCGTTTGCTGTTCGGGCATGGTTTCCTCATTATCAGCAGTGACGGCCACGATAACAGGCTTACGCCACGGCCGCGCAACAGGAGGATGCACGATGCCCAGGCCCGCGATCGATCCCGCCGAATTCACCTGCCTGCTCTACGTGGTCGCAGACCACATCGCGCGGTTTACCCTCAACCGGCCCGAACGCCGCAACGCGCTGAATCCAAGGGCCTATGCCGAGATCGAGGCGGCGTTCCGCGCCGCCTCCGACGACCCGGAGGTCCGCTGCGTGGTCATCACCGGCGCCGATCCGGCCTTCTGCTCCGGCGAGGACGTCAAGGAGATGATGACCGGCGAGGCCCACTCAGGTCCCCGCCCGGTGCGAGTGCGCTACGAGCCGACGCCGGCCGGCTTGGCCGCCATCGAGTGCGAGAAGCCGGTGATCGCGGCGGTCAACGGCGCGGCGGTCGGCTGGGGCATGGAGCTGACCCTGTTCGCCGACATCCGCATCGCCTCGGAAAAGGCGGTTTTCGCCGAGTTGTTCATCAAGCGGGGCCTGATCTCGGACATGGGGGGCCTGTGGCGCCTGCCGGCTATCGTCGGTCCGGCCAAGGCTTCGGAGCTGTTGTTCACCGGCGATGCGATCGACGCGGCCGAGGCTTTTCGGATCGGCCTGGTCACCGAGGTCACGCCCCACGCCGAACTGATGCCCCGCGCCCTGGCTCTGGCCGGCCGTATCGCGGTCAATTCCCCGCTCGCCCTTCGCTATATGAAGGAGGGCCTCAGCCGCACGGCCTATGGCGACCCGCGCGAGATCGGCGCCTGGGCGATCGAGGTGATCTATCGCCTGTTCCAGACCGAAGACCACCGCGAGGGGGTCAAGAGCTTCCTGGAAAAGCGGGCGCCGGTATTCGTGGGACGTTGAGTCTAGAATCCTCGCCCCGCTTTTTGGGGAAGAAGGTTCCAGCGGAGCCGAAAACTCACCTTTATTGATCGGCCTTGTCGGCGTAGCGTTTCGGCAAAACAAACTCCTGGGAGAACCGTCATGCAGCTCAACGGCGTCAATCACCTCGCGCTGGTCTGCCGCGACATGGAAGAAACGGTTCGTTTCTACACCGAGGTTCTGGGCATGCCGTTGATCAAGACGGTCGCTCTGCCCGACGGCGGCCAACATTTCTTCTTCGATTGCGGCGGCGGTTCCAGCCTGGCCTTCTTCTGGTGGGCCGATGCGCCGGCTGCGGCGCCGGGGATCGCCTCGGTCGAGGCCTTCCCGCGCAAGCCCAGGAGCGCGGTCGGCTCGATGAACCATATCGCCTTCGATGTGCCCGAAGAGATGATGGAGACCTATCTGGAGCGCCTGCGCGCCGAGGGCGTGCTCTCCGTGCCGGCCATTCTCAATCACGACGATAGTGAAATGGGCGTCGCGGCGGAGAACCATCCCGGCGTGTTCGTACGCTCGATCTATTTCACCGACCCCAACGGCATCATGCTGGAGCTGGCCTGTTTCACCCGCGCGCTGGGACAGCCCGGCGATGTGAAGCACAAGCCGGCGCGGGCAGTGGAAACGGCGCCGGCGGAGTAGCGGGCGCGCTCATCCCGCCAAAATCCGCGCATAGACGTCCAGGTCCACGTTCCCCCCGCTGAGGATCGCCACCGAGCGATCCATCGGCTCTCCCAGCGACAGCAACCCCGCCAGCGCCACCGCGCCCGAGGGTTCGGCAACCAGGCGAGCGCCGCTGGCGATGCGGCGCATGGCGTCCTTGATGGCGTCTTCCGAGACCGTGACGATCTCGTCCACGAAGGCCTGGACGTGCGGCCAGTTGACCGCGCCCAGCTGCTGTACGCGCAGGCCATCGGCGATGGTGCGGCCAGCTTCCTCGGCGGTGATCGACGTCAGCCGGCCGGCGCGAAAGCTGCGCGCCGCGTCGTCGGCCAGCTCCGGCTCGATCGCGATGACCCGCACGTTCGGATTGGACAGCTTCAGCCCCGCGGCGACGCCGGACAGCAGGCCCCCACCGGATACCGGGATCGCCACACGCTCCACGTCCGGCCGGTCACGGAGGATCTCCAGGGCGATGGTTCCGGTCCCGGCGATGATCTCCAGGGCGTTGAAGGGCGGGACGAGGGTCAGGCCTTCGGACGCCGCCAGGGCGTCGGCCTTGGCGGCGCGCTCGGCGCTGGCGGGGCCGACCACGATCACCTCGGCGCCCCAGCCGCGAGTGCCGGCGAGCTTTGCGGCCGGCGCATTGTCGGGCATCACAATCACCGCCCGCGCGCCCAGCATGTGCGCGGCATAGGCCACCGCCTGGGCGTGGTTGCCGCTGGAATGAGCCACCACCCCCTTGGCCAGCGCCGCCGGGCTCAATGATAGCAGGGCGTTGAAGGCGCCGCGCAGCTTGAAGGCGCCGATCGGATGCAGGTTCTCGGCCTTGAGGCCCGGCCCATCCGGCGACAGGGGCACGATCGGCGTCGGCGAGACGTAGGGCGCAATCCGCGCGGCGGCGGCGCGGATCTGATCCAGGGTGATGAGAGTGGGCCGGGCGGCGGCTGGATCCATCGGTGTTACAATCCCAGGCGTTGAAACTGAACGGCAGGCGCCTCGAGCGCGAGCAGTGCGGCGCGGAGCCGCGCGGCGGCCACCGCCTCCTCATCCGAACCGGCCAGATCGTTCTCCTCGTTCGGATCATTTTCCAGGTCGTAAAGCTGGTTGCCTCGAAACCGGGTCGCCGCCCAGAACGGAACGGCGTCACCCGCCTGCCAGATCTGGCGCAGCACCGGCACCGGGCTGCCGGGCATACGGTCCAGCACTGCGCGATCGTCCGGTAACGGAAGTTCCTGTGCGCGATCCAGCACATGGGTCGGCATGGTCGACCAACGATTGGAGAACATGGCCAGCGGCGCGTTCTTGTCGCTGGGCGCGCGAACATATTTGCGGGTTTTCTCGATCAGATGCACCTCGCGGCCCCAGACGCCCGCCAGCACATGATCGCGCACCGAAGCCGTCTCGCCGCGCAGCAGCGGAAGGAGCGAGTGGCCGTGTGTGCGCTGGCGCACGCTCTGGACGCCGAAGACCTCCTGCAAGGTGGAGAATAGGTCGACGCTGGTGGTTAGCGCGTCACAATCATGGGCGTCGAGGCCGGGCGCGGCGATCAGCATCGGAATGTGGGCGATCGGCTGGTACAGCGGCGCGCCGGGCTTTCCCCAGATGTCCCGCTCGCCCAGATAATGTCCGTGATCGGTGCAGAGGATCACCATGGTGTCGTCCCACAGCCCCTTGGCGTCGATCGCGTCCAGAACGCCGCCCAGCCAGGCGTCGATCATGGTCAGCTTGCCGCCGTAGCTTGCACGGACCTGCCTGGCCTGGCGCTCGGTCAGGACGCCCTTTTCCTGGGCGCCGACCATATAGGGCGGCCAGATCAGGTGGGGGCCTTCCCACTCAGGATCGTAGAGGCTGGCATAGGGCTCGGGCGTATCGAACGGCTCGTGCGGATCGAACTCGTCGACCATCAGGAAGAAGCGCTCGTGGGCGCCGGCGTTCTGATCGATCCAGCGGGCTGCGGCGCTCAGGGTGCGAGGGCCGGGAAAGTCCGCCTCCCCCCGGAACCAGCCCCGGCTGTCGTCATAGGGCATCTGGCCGCGGCCGAAGCCGGGCGCGCCGGCCCAGGAAGGATCGGGCCGCGTCTTCCAGGCATCGCCTTCGTGGCCGCGCTGATAGTCCCAGGCGTTGAAGTCGACGTGATAGTTCTCGCCGCCGGTCTCGAACAGGTGCGGGTGGTCGGTGATCAGCTGCGAGACCACCCCCGCCTTGCGCAGGTGGGCGGTGATGGCGTCTTCCCAGATCTCCACCGAACCCCAGGGCCGCCATAGGAAGTCCAGCGCACCGCAGAGGATGTCGTGGCGCGCCGGCATGCAGGGCAGCGAGCCCACATAGTGGTTGGTGAAGCGCACCGAGCACGCCGCCAGTCGATCGATATTGGGCGTGCGGAACTCCGTCCCACCGTAGCAGCCCAGCATGTGCCGGTTCAGGCTGTCGAGCAGGACGACGATGACGTTGCGGATCGGTTTCACGGTGGCGGCGATGACTGGATTCCTCGCTTCTCGTCAGAACTGCGCGTGCACCCGGGCGCTCAGCACCGAGACCGGACCGCGATCGCGGTTATAGCCGGGGTTGTCGACGAACTGATAGTCGAAGGTCAGGCGGGCGAGCTTGAACAGGGCCAAGCTATAATAGGTCTCCAAAATCCGTTCGGGGCCGGAATTGATCAGCTTTCCGTCGCCGATCAGGACGCCCAGGCCTCCCGCGGCAAGGAACGCCTTCAACTGTTCCGAAGGCGCATTGACCACCCCGGCCAGCCCCACCGTGTCATCGGCGCGGCCCCAGCGCTTCCCGGTCATCGACAGACCGGCCGAGACCGTGCGGTCGATATCGGTGAACTCGTAGGTCTCCTTGTCGCCCTCGGCCCAACCGGCGCGAAGGAAGACACCCAGATCTTCGCTAAGTTGCTGTTCGGCGCTGAGGCTGAACCCGTCCCGGACCGCCCACCGGCGCACGGCCGCGATATTGGGGGGCAATCCGGTGACCTCGGATTCCCCGACCGCTTCGACGTAGGCGCCCATCCGGCCATGGGTCGCGAAAGCGGTGATCCGCACAGCGCCGGGCTGTCCCCAGAGCTGATGGCGATGTTCGATCTCCGCGTCTTCCTGGAATTGGCGCAGCGTCCCGTCCAGCTTCTTGCTGTTCGGAACGTCCGAGAGGCCAAAGAATCCGAAACGCGTCGTCCAGCTTCCCTGGTACCACTCGCCCGCCGCGCCATAGGTGTAGCCCCAGGCGTCGGCGGCGTAGTCGTAGGTCCCCGTGTCGATGATCGACCAGTTCAGGAAGTCGTTCCGCGCGTCATGCGCATACCGATTGGTGTCGAAGATATCGACGACGCTGTACTTTCCAATGGTGAGGACCACACGGTTCGCGGTCTGCGATCCGCCCAGCTGGTTCTGGTCAGCGTCCACTTTCTGGCGCTCGCCGCCCAGGTCGATGGTCTGGCGCAGGAACCAGCGCTGCATGCGGAAATAGGGCGTCGAACGGCCGACCTTATAGGCCTCGCCGCTGGTGAAGCCGGCCACGCCCAAGGTGTTGTTCAGGCCAAAACCCTGATCGATCTCCGGGTCCAGCCAGACCTCGGCGCCTGCCCACGGCCGCACCCCCAAAAAGACTGTGACGTCGTTGGTGGTCGAGCCGCGATTGTCGTCACTGAGGCTGTTGGGACCCGAATAGGCGGCGTGAAAAGCCGGATGGTATTGGCTCACGCTGGTCGCCTGCGCGTGAAATCCCCAGGTGTCAAAGGTCGTGGTCACTGGGTTTGACGTGGCGGGCGCGTCGTCCGCGAGGACCGCGGCCGGCGTCAGGATCAGCGCCACCGCCGCAAGGACGGAGCGGAAGATCCACGAGCGCGAAGGGAAACTGCGTTGCATACCGCGGTTCTCTAACCCGGCGAGGCGCGCTTGGATATCCGAGCCCACGATCTCGGCGCCCCTCCTCCTTTCCAGCGCATTCCGCGCCAGGCGTAGCTTGCATCTTAAAGCGCCAAATACTATAGGGGAGTATAGGATATATGGATCGGGCGCCGGACATGTCGCATATCGCCAAAGAGAAGACCAAGCTACTCAACCGCTTGAAAAGATTGCGTGGTCAGATCGACGCCATCGAGCGTCTGGTGGACAGCGACAGCGAATGCGCGCGGATTCTACAGCAGGCGACAGCCTGTCGCGGAGCCATGGACGGCTTCATCGGCGAGGTGATCGAAGATCACATCCGCGAACACCTCGTCGACCCCGAGGCCCCATCCTCCGACCCGCGCGTCCAGGCGGCCGAGGAGCTGGTGGCCATCGTCCATTCCTACCTGACCTAGGGCCCGACCCTGGGGCTCGGGCCCAAAACATCCGGGATCAGTTGTCACAAATTCTTTCTAAAGGTCGCTAGCCCGCTGGGGAGAACCGCACCGGCGCGCGCGACCGACTGAGCGAGGGAAATCCATGCCGCTAAAGGGCCATCTGACGTTGGCGGCCATCTGCCTGGCGTTGGCCGGCTGTCAGGGACCGAAGAAGAGCGCCGACGCCGCGATGTTCTCCGACAATCAGGGCCTGCTCACGGTGCCGCCGGCCTCGCCGCTTCGATCGCATCTGGTGGTCCAGACGGTCGGCGCCGACGGCGCGGCGCGGATGATCGACCTGCCCGCTTCGGTCGAGGCCGATCCGGCGCGGGTAACCAATATCCTCACTCCGCTAAGCGGCCGGGTGGCCGCGCTGAAGGTCGCACTGGGCCAGCGCGTCAAGCGGGGGCAGGTTCTCGCCATCATCGCCTCGGGTGACCTGGCCCAGGCCTATGACGACGACGACAAGGCGCGCGACAGCCTCGATCTGGCCGGCAAGGCGCTGGAACGCGCGCGGGGGGTCCGAGAGGCTGGCGGCGCCGCCAACAAGGACCTGGAAGCGGCCCAGAGCGCCTATAACCAAGCTCTGGCCGAGCAGACCCGAACCCGCGCCCGCCTGCTATCGCTGAACGGCGCGGGCGCCGGGCGCACCCGCGAACTCTTGCTGACCGCCCCCCAATCCGGCGTGGTGACCACCCTGTCCATCGCTTCGGGGGTCCAGGTCAGCGATCCGACCGCGGTCCTGATGATCGTGACCAATGTCGATCGGGTCTTCGTCACCGCCAATGTCGCCGAAAGCGAGATCGGCCGGATCGGGCTAGGCGCCGCGGCCGACATCGCCCTGACCGCCTTTCCGGGTCAGATCTTGCACGGCCGGGTCGATGAGGTGAACGCCGTGGTCGAGCCGGACACCCGTCGCCAGAGGGTTCGGATCTCGCTGCCCAATGAGGACGGACGGCTGCTGCCCAACATGTACGCCAACGTCAGGATCACGGCCCCGTCGGCGGGCGGGGTGTTCGTCCCGCAGTCGGCCCTGCTGATGAACAACGATTCCACCTCAGTGCTGGTCGAGGTCCGGCCCTGGGTCTTCCAGCGGCGCGCGGTTCAGGTCGGTGACGAAACCGAGACCGCCGCGCGTGTCCTGAGCGGCCTGGCCGCCGGCGAGCGCGTCGTCGTCAAGGGCGGCGTGCTGCTCAATGATTGATCGCCTGCTTGAGCTCTGCTTCGACCACCGTCGGCCGCTGATCTTCGTCGCCGTGCTGCTGGCGGCGATCGGCTACTACAGCTGGACCAAGCTGGCCATCGAGGCCTATCCGGAACTGTCTCCCGTCACCGTTCAAGTGACGACCCAGCTGCCCGGCCTGGCCGCCGAGGAGATCGAACAGCAGGTCACCATCCCGCTGGAACGCGGCCTCGCCAGCACGCCGGGCCTGGTGAACATGCGATCGAGCAGCACGTTCGGCCTGTCCCTGATCACCCTGGTGTTCAAGGATGGCTCCGAAGACTACTGGGAACGCCAGCGGGTCAATGAGCGGATCGCTCAGGTGACCTTGCCGACCGGCGTGACGCCGGGCCTGGACCCTGTCTCCGGGCCGTCCGGAGAGATCTATCGCTATACGCTGGACTCCGAGACCCAGAACCTGATGCAACTGTCGGAGATCCAGCGATGGATCGTCATTCCGGCGCTGAACCAGGTGCAGGGCGTCGCCAATGTCGATAATTTCGGCGGCTACACCAAGGAGTTCCAGCTCGAACTCGATCCCGGCCAGCTCACCCGTTACGGCGTGGCAGTCAATGACATCGTGAACGCCATCAACAACAACACCGCCATCGCCGGTGGCGGGCGGGTCACGCGCGGCGAGCAGTCCTATGTGATCCGGGGGATCGGCCGCGTGCTGACCCTGCAGGACATCGGCGCCATCGTCGTGACCCAGCACGGCGGCGTGCCGGTGTTGGTCCGCGACCTGGGACGGATGAAGATCGGCCACCAGGTCCGCGAAGGCATATTGGGCAAGGACAACAACCCCGACACCGTCGAGGGCATCGTCGACCTGCTGAAGTACCAGAACCCGTCTCAGGTCTTGCAGCTGGTGCATGCGCGCGTCGCCGAGCTGAACAAGCAGCTGGCGCCCCAGGGGGTGAAAATCGTCCCCTATATCGACCGCGACAACCTGGTGCATGCGACCGTCGAGAACGTGGCGCGGACCATCATCGAGGGCGTGGTCCTGGTCTGCGTCATCCTGGTGCTGTTCCTGGGCAGTGGACGTGTCGCGCTGATCGTCGCGACGACGATCCCACTCTCGCTGGCCACCGTCTTCGTGCTGATGAATCTGTTCCACATGCCGGCGAACCTGTTCTCACTCGGCGCGATCGACTTCGGGGTGATCGTCGACGGGGCGATTGTGGTCACCGAAGCGCTGTTGCGGGTCCGCGAGCGACTGCCGGACGACAAGCTGCCCAAAGATTTGGTGGTTAGCACTGCGTCGCATGTCGCGCGGCCGATCTTCTTCGCGACACTGATCATCATCACCGCCTATCTCCCACTGCTGGCGTTCCAGAACGCCGAAGGCAAACTCTTCCGGCCCATGGCCTACACCGTGGGTTTCGCTCTGTTTGGCGCGCTGCTCTACGCCCTGACGCTGGCGCCAGGCCTGGCCTTTATCGCCCTCAAGGACCCGATCAAGCTTCGGCCCAGCCGCACGATCGAGCGCCTGCGGATCCGGTACCGCCTGTCATTGACGACGCTGCTCTCGCATCTGCCCGTCGCCTACGCGACGGCAGCCGTCGCCCTGGCCGCGGTGGTGGTCCTGGGCGCGACGGTCGGCCGCGAATTCCTGCCGGACCTCGACGAGGGCGCCCTTTGGATGCAGGTGCAGATGCCGACCGGCCTGTCTCTGGACAAGGCCAGCGAGATCGCGGGCGAGCTTCGGCGGACGGTAAAATCCTTCCCCGAGGTCTCCTACATCGTCACCCAGACCGGTCGCAACGACACCGGCAGCGATCCATGGACGCCCTCGCACATCGAATCCGGCGTGGGCCTGACCCCGTACGGCGCGTGGCCGGACCATGAGTCCAAGGCCCAGTTCGTTCAAAAGCTGAGCGACCGGTTGGCGAAGGTGCCCGGCGTGCAGGTCGGCATCAGCCAGCCCATCGTGGATGGGGTCAACGACATGGTCGGCGGCGCCCACAGCCCGCTGGTGCTGCGCGTCTATGGCGACGATTTCAAGGAGCTGCGCCGCATCGGCGGGGAGATCGTCGGCGTCCTGCGGCAGACGCCTGGCACGGGCGAAGCCTCGATCTTCCAGGAACCGCCGATCCCGCAGATCGTAATCGAGGCCGACCGCGAGGCCGCCGCGCGCTACGGGATCAATATCGCCGACATCATGAACCTGGTGCAGAACGCGGTCGGGGGCGCGCCGATCACCCAGATCTACAACGGCGACGAGACCCACAACATCACCGTCCGCCTGCCCAATTCGGTGACATCGAGCCCCGAAAAGCTGGGGGACCTGGTGCTGACCGCCGCCGGCGGCGCCCAGGTGCCGCTCAATCTGGTCGCCCATATCCGACTGCAGACCGGCGAGAGCACCATCGCCCGGGAAAAAGGTCGCCGGCAGATCACCATCCGGATCGACAATCGCGGCCGGGCCTTGTCCCAGTATCTGGCCGACGCCCAAAAGCGCATCGACGCGCAGGTTCATTTCGACAGGGGCCACTACCAGCTGGAATGGGCTGGCCAGTTCGAGAACGAGCAGCGAGCGCAGGCGCGCCTGGTCGTGGTCATGGCCCTGGTCTTCGCAGTGATGGGCCTTTTGCTGTTCCTGCAGTTCGGCAGGCTTCGCTACGCCGCCTTGATCCTGGGCGTGGTGCCCCTGGCCATGCTGGGCGGCCTGATCGCGCTGCACATTCGCGGCGAGACGTTGAACATCGCCACCGCCGTCGGCTTCATCGCCTTGTTCGGCGTCGCGGTGCAGAATGGGATCATCATGATCTCCAACATCCAGCGCGTGCGCGCCCGGCACCCCGGCCTGCGCGAGGCGGTGATCGCCGGCGCTGCCGAACGGTTCCGCCCGGTGCTGCTCACCGCCACCGTCGCCTCGGTCGGCATGCTCCCGGCCGCGCTGGCCACGGGCGTCGGCACCGACGTGCAGCGCGGTCTGGCCACGGTCGTGGTCGGCGGCCTGGCGATCGCCACCCTGCTGACCCTCTACATCCTGCCGGCCTTCTATTTCGCCATGGAGACGCATTTCGAGGCGCGGGCCGAGACGAAAGAGGACGAGGAGGGCCGATGATCTCACACCCGGCTCTTTCCGCCACTGGCCGCGCGGCGCTGCTCGCGCCCCTCTGCCTCGCCGCCCTCTTACTCGCGGCGTGCGCGGTGGGCCCGAACTATCACCGTCCCGCGCTCTCGCCGTCGGCCAGCTATGGCGCCGAGGCCGTCTCGCCGCCGGCGACCGTAACTCCAGGCGAGCGGCCCCAACTGGTGTCCGGCATGGACATCCCCGCGCAGTGGTGGCGGGTGTTCCATTCCGCCGACCTGGATGCCCTGGTCGAGCGCGCGCTGGCGAACAACCCGACGGTCAAGTCGGCCCAGGCGGCGTTGCGATCCGCCCGCGAGCAGGTCATCGCCCAGCGCGGCTACTATTACCCGAGCATTTCGGCCAGCGTTCAGCCAAGCCACCAGGACTTCCCCAAGACCCTCTCAAGCCCGCTGGAGTCGAACGCCTTCGTCTATGATCTGACCACGACCCAGGTCACCGTCTCCTATGCGCCGGATCTGTTCGGGGCCAACGCACGAGCGGTAGAGTCTCTGGTCGCCGCTCAGGACCAGCAGCGTTTCGAGCTTGCGGCGACGCGGCTGACCCTGGCCTCCAACGTCGTTGCGGCCGCCTTGCAGGATGCGCTGCTGCGCGCCCAGATCGAGCAGACCCAGGCGATTGTCCGCGACCAGCAACTGACCTACGCCTCCTTCGAGCGGCAGCACCAACTGGGCCAGACCTCGAGTGCGGATCTGGCGGCCCAGAAGGCGCTGCTGGCCCAGACCGAGGCCAGCCTGCCGCCGCTGGTGAAACAGTTCCGCATCAATCGGGACCTGTTGTCGGCGCTGGTGGGCCGCACGCCGGGCGAGCCGCTCGACGTCCGTTTCGACCTCAACACTCTGACGCTGCCCGAGCCGTTGCCTCTCAGCCTGCCGGCGCAACTGGTCGAACACCGACCCGATGTCCGGATGGCCGAGGCCCAGTTGCACGCCGCCAGCGCCCAGATCGGCGTCGCCGAGGCCGCCCGCTGGCCTAGCCTGCAGATCGACGGCAACGTGGGCAGCGCCGCGTTGAGCTTGGTCCCCCAATTCAACAGTGCTTCTAACTTCTGGAGCATCGCGGCGACCTTGACCCAGCCCATATTCGAGGGCGGGACGCTGCTGCACCACCAGCGGGCGGCCGAGGCGGCCTATGAGCAGGCGGCGCAGCAGTACCAGGCGACCGTCGTCGGCGCGTTTCAGAACACGGCCGACGTACTGCACGCGCTCTGGACCGACGCGGACGGCTTGCACGCGGCAGAGGCCGCCGCCCAGGCTTCCGACGCGAGCCTGGAGATCGCCCGTCGACAACTGGCGCTCGGCGATCTGAGCCGGTTGGCGGTGCTCGGCGCAGAACAGGCTGACGACCAGGCGCAACTGGCCCTGCTGCAGGCCCGGGCGAACCGTTATGCCGACGCCGCCGCCCTGTTCCAGGCCCTGGGCGGCGGGTGGTGGAACGATGCATCCCCCCCGCCCGGCGCCAGGCCAAGATCGCCCGCGCGATGATGAAGGAGACATGCCGATGCCCGCATTGACCGCTCCGATCCAGCTCTACCGCGATCCGGCTGTGTTCGAGAGCGAGCGCCGCGCCGTGTTCGCCAAGACCTGGCAATTCTTCGGCCTCGAGGCGGATCTGGTCCGCGTCGGCGATTATCTGGCCGAGGTCCTGGCCGGCTACCCGCTGGTGGTGGTCCGCGACGAGAACCGTCAGCTGCGCGGCTATCACAATGTCTGCCGCCATCGCGCCGGGCCTCTAGTCGGCGAAGCCAGGGGACGGTGCGATCGGGAGTTCGTCTGTGAGTTTCATAAGTGGCGCTACGGCTTTGACGGTGCCCTTAAGGAGGCGGTCGGGTTCGGTCCGGCCGAGGCTTTCGATCCCACCGGCCTCGGCCTGTTCCCGATCCGGGTGGAGACTTGGCGGGGCTTCATCTTCGTCAATATGGACCTGGACGCGGCGCCGCTGAGCGAACTGCTGGAGCCGGTGGACGCGCGCTTCGGCAGCCGATCGGACCGCACCGCCATCATCCGCGATCGCCATCCCGTAGCCTGCAACTGGAAGGTCTATGTGGAGATCTATCTTGAGGGCGTTCATCTGGAGGGCGTCCACGCGACGAGCGAGCCGGCCCATCATCACGACGTCTTCATGGAGGCCGAGGTCGCCCTGTGCGGCGTGCCGAACACGGAAAACACCGCCGAAAGCCTGTGGGCCTGGATCTGGCCGAACCTGGGTCTGACGGTCTATCGGGGCGTGCTGCTGCTGGAGCACATCCGGCCCGACGGTCCCGATCGCACCCAGGTCGATCACATCTTCCTGCACGCCCCGGAAGACCCCGGCGTCGACGCCGCCATCATCGCGTCCGAGCGCATCACCGAGGATCACACCTGGCTGTGCGAGCGCGTGCAGCAGAACCTGGACGCGGGCGTCTATCGGCAAGGCGTCCTGTCGCCGACCCATGAAGGCGCGGTCGCCTGGTTCCAGGCCCGGATCGCCGCGCTGGTGGAATAGACGCTCCGCACAGCGTATAGGCGGCCGGTCGAGGGGCGTTGGTCGTCCCGCCCGACCCGAACAGGTCTGACCCGTCTCATGCCCCCAAGAGACCCCGTACTGAAGCCGATCCCCATCGCCGATCTGCGCCCGACCCAGATGACCCTCGGCCTGCGCGAGGTCGAGGAAAAGCGCCGGCAGTGGCGTGAGCTGGCCGAAAAGCATGGCCCCGAGTTCCTGGGCCGCCATATGGTGCCCACCGTGCTTGGCCCAAAAGGCCGCCACTACGTCCTCGACCACCACCACCTGGTGCGCGCCCTGCACGACGAGGGGGTCAAGGAGGTGCTGGCGACGGTGGAGGCCAATCTGAGCGAACTGACGAAGGCCTCGTTCTGGATCTATCTGGACAACCGCTCCTGGTGCCACCCCTATGACGCCGAAGGGGTCCGGCAGGATTTTGGCGCTATTCCCGACCATATCGGCGGGCTGAAAGACGATCCCTATCGCAGTCTGGCGGGCGAGCTTCGCCGCGTCGGCGGCTTCGCCAAGGACACCACTCTGTTCAGCGAATTCCTCTGGGCCGATTTCCTGCGCGCCCGGATCAAGCCCAAGGTGATGTCGAAGAATTTCGAGAACGCCTTGGCCAAGGCCCTGGTTCTGGCCAAGACCAAGGACGCCAACTATCTGCCCGGCTGGTGCGGGCCCAACCCCATCGATTAACGACGTGGAGTTCAACCTTATGCTGAATATCCTCTCCGCAATCGCG
>Ga0302314_10002669_pt1 | contig 33064 bp, 30 predicted proteins | sample III_Palsa_N2_3_FD_200533 | JGI IMG/M metagenome (GOLD analysis project Ga0302314, IMG submission 200533) | Peat permafrost microbial communities from Stordalen Mire near Abisko, Sweden - III_Palsa_N2_3 | ecosystem: Environmental > Terrestrial > Soil > Palsa > Peat permafrost | place: Sweden...
CCTACCGTCGGCTCGTCGAGGATCAGCAGCTCGGGGCTGCTGAGCAGGGCGACCGCCAGGCCGGCGCGGGCGAGCTGGCCGCCCGAGAACGTGCCGACCAGCCGCTTGTCCAGCCCGCCGAGGTCAAGCCGGGCGGTGGTCGCCGCGGCGGCCTCCGCCAGCCTGCGTCCGCGCAGCCCGAGCACGGTCCCGAAGTAATTCAGGTTCTCGCCAAGCGTCAGGTCTGTGTAGACGGCAGGTCCCTGGGTCGCGTACCCGAGGCGGGCGCGCAGCCGCGGATGCCCGGCGGGCAGCCCGAGCACGGTCAGCTGCCCGGCGGTGATCGCCTGGACGCCGACCAGCACCCGCATCAGCGTGGTCTTCCCGCAGCCGCTCGGCCCGAGCAGCCCGGTGACCTTTCCGCGGGCAAGGCTGAACGTGAGGTCATCGAGCACGATATGCCCGCCCCGGGTGACGACAAGGCCCTGCGCGCTGACGACGGGCACGCCACCGCAGCCGGGTTCCGCACTTCTCATACGCACATTCAGCCACACCAACGGGACCAGCGACAGGGCCCGAAGTCACCTGCCGCGCGATTCCTGCGGCACCGCTCCAGGCCGCGCGGTCCAGGACGTACGCACCTACATGGCGTGCGCCGCAGCGGCGATGCTGAGCTGGACGCGGAATGTGTCCGCCGACGGCTCAACCCGTCGCCTTCTTACCCGGGAGGTAAGGCGCCAGGGCGCCGCACCGCGTCCGGCCGTGCCGCTGCTACCGAGAGCCGCTGCTACCGAGATAGGCCAGCGAGCTTGCGGAAGTCCCAGCTGACGAGCTTGTCTGGGGTAAGCCGGAGCCACGCGTGACGGCCGTCGGGCGCGAACTCGTCGCGGCCGGTGTACTTGCGGGCGAAGAGCCGCTCGGGAGCAGCGAGGGCGGGCTCGGGCGTGGCCGTGCGGGGAACGTCGCCGACTCCCGCGACGGCGCCGGACAGCTCCACGCCGCATAGCTCGCTGAACTCGACGCCCCCGTCGACGACGACGGCGATCCGGGGATCACGCCCCAGGTCGGTCCAGCGCTGGCTGCGCACGACGGAGTTTAGCCACAGCGAGGTACCATCCCAGACGAACCACAGCGGCGCCACGTGCGGTCGGCCGTCCAAGCCGACGGTCGCCACCCGGCAGGTCCGCTCGGCCGTCAGGAACTCATCGACCTCCGCCGCCGTCATGGCGATGGCGCGGCCACGGCGCTGCCCCGCCGGCTCGGTCAAGATTCACCCCTCCGCGTCGGCGTCGGCCTGGCCCTTGGGTGCGGGCACATAGCCAAGGAACCCCTTCTCGCCGGGGTTCGCGTCCGCCTGCCTCGTGTTGCGGGCGAGGGCATCGGTCAGGGCGCTCAGCCGTGCCTGGAGAGCGTCTCGCCGCTCCGCGCCCGAGCACGCCCGCAGTTCCGCCTCGGTCAGCGAGATCTCTTCGCGGAGCCGGATGCCGGACTCGCTGAACGTCAGTAGGTCGTGGTCGTCCTCATCGCGGACCTGGTCAGCCCCCACGCGCGTCTCCCATCGCCGACCCTTTATCAGATAGCACAATAGGTTATATGATAAACCTTACTGCACGGAAGTGAAGGATATGCCGATGCCGCTTCAGTACCACTTCATGGCGACACGCCCTTCGGCACGGCGGGCAGGTCGTCGGCTGGTGCCGGGTTAAACACCGGATGGGTCAGCAGGTCGACGGCGGCATCCGTGAAGCGCTCGAGCACCGCGGGATCCGATAGCGACAGGTTGAGCATCTCCTCGATGAGCGGGCCGAAGACGATGTGCGCCAGGTGGATCGCCCGGTACAGCACCAGCCCGACATCGGGATCGGGCAGCGGGCGGGCGATGCCGGCCTCGACGAGAGCGTGCATCTCGCTGCGCACCAGGTCGAACGCCTCGGTGAACAGCGCAACGCCGGCCGGGCCGCCTTCCATGATGACCCGCCTCATATAGCCGGCGATGAACGGGTTGTCCGCGATGAGCTGGTCGAACGCCTGTCTGCGCTCGCGGGCCGCGACATGCGGCGGCCGGTCGAGCCCGACGCCGCTCACCACCTGGCGGATCTTCGCCACGACGGCGTGCTGTACCGCCTCGGTCAGCTCGTCCTTGGACTTGAAATGGTGCATGACCGCGCCGGGGGACATGTTGGCTTCGTCTGCCACGCGCCGTATGGAGGTGGCCTGCTCGCCGTGCTCGGCGTACAGGCGCAGCGCCGCCTCGCGGATCCGCGCTCGGGGAGCGAGGTCCGCGGGGCCGAGGGTGAGGTTGGGATCCATCATCGCAGAGCCACTCTAGCGTACTGAGAACAGAACGAGTGTATTGGAAATGATGTGAACGTATTGACTATCGAACGATCGTTTTTTACGCTGGCCTCGAGTCGCCGGTGAGATACCTGACGGCCCGGTGGCGCTTCTCCCCGTGCATGGAGGCAGACGTGACGACAGCAGCCGATACCGGAGCACCGCAGGCCGCGGCGTGAGCACGACGGCCGCGGCCGGGTTCTCCGGATCATGGCAGCCGGAGGTCGATCTCCCGCAGGTCGGCTACCAGGACCCGCCCGATCACCTCGAGGCGTACTGGATGTACGGCTACGATCCCGCCTCGCACGTGGGGCACTATCTCTACCTCGCGGCGGAGAAGGGTGACGTGATGCTGCGCCGCGAGAGCGTCTTCCTGCTGCTGCCCGACGGCAGCGTCCTGGCCCAGGGCGGATCGGGTCGCAACAGTCGTGGCGCGGTCGCCGCGGGGGACCGGCTACGGCTTGAGTGCCTAGAACCGTTTCGCCGGTGGCACGGCCGCTATGCAGGCCCGGTCTACCGGCTAATCGGCGACGAGATAGTCGCAGGCCCCCGGCCGGGCAGCGAACTGGTCGACGTCACCGTCGACATCGAGGTCGAGTCGGTCGCCGCGCCCTGGAACACCGAGGGGGACTGGGGCGAGCGGCCGCCGTCGCTGCGCTACCACCAGTTCTACGAGGCGCGCGGCACCGTCGAGGTCTCAGGTACCAGATACTCGTTCACCGGACCCGGGTTCCGCAGTCATTCCCGGCGCCGTCGTGACACACAAGGCTTCACCGGCCACGCCATCATCAACGGTCTCTTCCCCAGCGGCCGCGGCTTCGGCCTGCTGCGCTACCGGGCGACCGCCGACAGGCCCGAGCGCGGCCGGGGCTTCCTCTACGTCGAGGGCGTGATCCACGACGCGGACGTCGTCTTGTGGCCGCGCCTTGACCGGGCCGTCCCGCACGGCGAGCGGCTGACGATCGAGCTGCGGGCCGGCAGGCACAAGGCAGTCATCACCGCCCAGACGATCGCGAGCGCGTTCGTCACGCCCACCCCGCAGGGGCGTTCTTACGGTGCCCATCCCGGCGACGGCCAGGGGACGGTGCTGTCCCCGGCGTTCGCCCGCTACGAGTGGGACGGCGAGACCGGGTACGGAGGGCTTGAGCGCTCGGCCCCGCGCACCGCGGTGACCGCCCCGGCCGCTCAGGTCGATGCAAGCCGTGACTGACGGACCGCACGTGAGGTGTCCTCAATGCTGAAGAACGCACGACTGCTCATAACGGGCCTGACCGGGCAGCTGGCCGGGTCGATCGCAGCCATCCTCGCGCCCCACAACGAAATCTACGGCCTCGCCCGCTACTCAAGGCCCGGCTCCAGGGAAGCGGTTGAGTCGCTGGGCATAACGCCCGTCGTCTGCGACTACACCACCGGAGACCTGTCCGCCGTCCCCGACGACATCGACTATGTCCTGCACGCCGCGGCCGACGTCTACCCCGTCGATATCGAGACGGGCATCAAGCAGAACGCCGAGGGGACCGGGCTGCTGCTTGACCACCTCAAGGGCGCCAGGGCGTGGATTTACGTGTCAACGAGCGGTGTCTACTGGGACCATCCCGACCCGTGGTACGCCTATAAGGAGACCGACCGCTGCGGCGGCAGCACCCGCATCAACACCCGCTTCGCCTACGGCACGAGCAAGTTCGCGGGCGAGGCTGTGGCCAGGTCGCTGTCCCGCATCCACGGCGTGCCGCTGACCATCGCCCGGATGAACTGGTCGTACGGCAAAGCGGGCAGCGGCGGCATGCCGACCAAGATCATCTCGCGGGTGGCGCTTGGCGAGCCCGTCCCGGTCAACCCGGCCTGGGAGTTCGTCGGCTGCCCGATCCACGAGGACGACATGGCCGAGCATCTGGAGAGCTTCTTCGGCGGCGCCACCGTCGGCGGGACGATCACCAACTGGGGCGGCGACGACGCCGTCTCCGTCGAGCAGCTCGTGCCATGGGTGGCCGAGCAACTCGGCGTGTCCTATTCCTTCACCGAGATGAAGGACATCATCGCCTACCCGCGCAACCTCGACACCGCCAGGCGCACCGCGCTGGCCGGCCCGTGCAAGGTGACGTGGCAGGAGGGCTTCAGACGGATCATCGAGGAGCGGTTCCCAGGCCGGCTGACACAGGCCACAGCGCGGCGGGAAGACACAGCGCGGCGGGAAGACACAGCGCGGCGGGAAGACACAGCGCGGCGGGAAGACACAGCGCGGCGGGAAGACACAGCGCAGCGGGGGGAGGAGTAAGGTGACGGCACCGATCGGCAAGCTGGACACCGACTGGTTCCTTGAGCGGGCGGCCGCGCAAGCCGGCCTGGACGACTTCGGGGACCTGCCGTTCCGCGCGGGCATCGACGCGCTGCTCTGGGCGCTCGAGCACGAGTCGGGCAACCCGCCCGAGCGGCTGACGGAGGTGGCCGCCACGCTCGTGCTGCCCGGGCTTGTCAAGCGGCTGCGGCTCGTCGATGACCGCAAGCGCCATCCCGAGATCGCCGCCATGGAGGTGCGGGCGCCGATCGTCATCACCGGCCTGCCGCGCACCGGCTCCACGCACCTGCAAGCGCTGCTGGCCACACGCCCGGGTGCCCGGTCGCCGCTTGAGTGGGAGATGCGGCTGCCCTCCCCGCCTCCGGCGGCGGGCACGTTCCGCACCGACCCGCGCATCGCGGAGGTGCAGGCGGCCATCAGCGCACGGCCGGGCGCCTCGGCGCTGCAGGCCATCCACCCCTACGGCGCGCAACGGCCCGAGCAGTGCCTGGGACTCATCGACTGGGGCTTCGTCAACCAGACGTACCTGGCCTACCAGCGCATCCCGTCGTACTACGAGTGGTACCTCGGCGCCGATCAACGCCCGGTCTACGAGCACCACAGGCGGTTTCTACAGCACCTCCAGGTGAGCAACCCGGGGGAGTGGGTCGTCAAGTGGCCCAAGCATGTCTTCGGCCTTGACGCCCTGCTCGAGGTCTATCCTGACGCCCGCATCATCTGGACGCACCGCGACCCCGGCAAGGTCATCCCGTCAAGCGTCAGCTTCGTCGCCGCGCTGCGCAGCATGAACAGCCCGGTGTTCGACCCGAAACGGTTCGGCGCCGAGTGGACCGCCCTGGAAGAAATGGGACTGCACCGCGGCCTGGCCGTCCGTGACCGGGTGGGCGACGACCGGTTCCTCGATGTCCACTACAACGCCCTAGTCGCCGATCCGGTCGCCGAGGTGACCCGCATCTACCAGCATTTCGGCCTTCCCGTCGACGACGAGACCGTGGACAGGGTGCGTGACTTCCAAGACGAGAACCCGCAGGGCAAGCACGGCGCGCACCAGTACACCCCCGAGCAGTTCGGCTTCGACCAGGAGCGCATCAGGCGCCGCTTCGCGGCCTACACCGGGCGGTTCGGCATCGAGCCTGACCGACCGCGGCCCGTCGGGGCGGCGCGATGAGCGCCCCGGCGAAGGACGTCCGCGCCGCGGTGCTGACGGCCGCGCAGACGCTCGGGATCCAGGCATTCCCGGTCCCGCGCCTCGATGACGAGGACGCCCTGGTGCGCGTCGAGGTGTGCGGCCTCGGGGGCAGCGACGTCACCCAGTACCTGGGCAAGCTGCGGCCGTCAAGCACGGTCTACCCGGTGATCCTCGGGCACGTGTTCGTCGGCGTGGTCGAGACGATCGGCGCACGGGCGGCCAGGCGGTGGCGGGTGGCGCCCGGCGACCGGGTGGTCGTCGAGGCGATCGTGCCCTGCTGGGCCTGCCGACACTGCGTCTCCGGACACTACTCGCTGTGCGACGCGGGCGAGGACCTGCTGCGCTACGGGCTGATCTCGGCCGACCGCGAGCCGTCGCTGTGGGGCGGCTTCGCCGAGCTGGTCTACGTCCCGCGGGGTGCGCTGCTCCACCGGGTCTCGCCTACCGCGCCGCTCGACGCACTGGCCCTGGTTAATTCGATCGCCTCGGGCATCCGGTGGGGTGCTGACCTGCCGGGGTTCCGTCCCGGTGAGATCGGCCTCGTGCTTGGGCCCGGGCAGCGCGGCCTGGCCACGGCGCTGGCGATGCTGCGCTCGGGGGCGGAGAAGGTCATCATCACCGGCCGTTCGAGCGATGCCCACAAGCTCGATGTCGCCAAACGGTGGGGGGTGGACGTGGTGGTCGACGTCGACCAGGAGGACGTGGTTGACGTCGTCCGCCACGCGACCGGCGGCGCGATGGCGGACGTGGTCGTGGACGCCTCGGCGGTCGCGACCCAGCCGGTCACCGACGCGATCAAGGCCGTCCGCAAGGATGGCCGGATCGTGCTGATCGGGCTCAAGCGCGGTGACCCGATTCCTGGCCTGGTGACCGATGAACTCATCTACAAGGCGGTAACCGTCATCGGTGCCATGGCCGCCAACTACTCCAGCTTCGAACGGGCATGCAGGCTCATCGAGCGGGCCGGTGACCTCATCGCGCTGGCGAACACGCACGCCTTCGGACTGAGCCAGGTCGAAGCCGCTATCCACACCCTCGCCGGGGACGTGCCGGACGCGAACGCGATCGGCGTCTCCGTCGAACCCGGACGTGCCCGATGACAACCATTCGAGAGGCCAGCCCGTGATCCCGATGTCGCCCGCCGAGCAGGTCCTGGCCCAGCTCGGACGGCAGAAGTGGGCGGTCGACACCCGTGATGCGCAGGTGCTCAGCGGTCTTTACACCGCAAGCAGCGAACAGGTGATCTACCGCGCCGGCCCGGACGGGCGGACGGAGATAGCCCGGTCGCACGGGCGCGATGAGATCATCGCCGGCATCACGGCGGGCTGGGCCCGCTCCGCCGGAACGTGGTACCCGGGCGCGACGATCCACCTGATCGGCAGCCACGTCATCGATCCACTCGGCGACGGGCGAATGCGCTGCCGGTCCTACGCCGCGTTCCTCGCGCTTGACGCGGCTGGCACCCCGGGGCTGAAGGGCTACGGCGCCTACGACGACGTCTGGGTAACCGATGAGGGCGAATGGCGCCTCGCCTATCGGGAGACCGTTATGTATGGCCACGCGCCCGCAGCCACCTACGCTCCAGCCATTGGCGGTGCGGGGGGCGCCGTATCTTGAGCTCGTCCAGATGACCGGCTCCGGCAGCTGGGGACCCGACCATGATCCCGAACGGAGGGGGGTGTCTCTCGACCTGCACGGCGGTCCCCGGCCACCGCCGTGCACCTTTACCAGATAGCACAATAGGTTATATGATAGACCTCACTGCACGGAAGCGAAGGATGGAACGATGCCGCTCCAAGACCACATGCAGATCATCTCGGTCGACGATCATCTCATCGAGCATCCTCGCGTGTTCACTGACCGCCTCGCCGCGAAGTACCTGCCGGAGGGCCCGCGGATCATCGAGGACGAGAAGGGCCGCCACATCTGGCACTTCGAGGACAAGATCTTCCCCTACATCGGCCTGAACGCGGTCGCGGGGAAGGAACCCGCGGAGTACGGCATGGAGCCGCTGCGCTTCGACGACATGATCCCCGGGTGCTACGACCCGGCCGAGCGCGTGAAGGACATGGACGTCGACGGCGTGCAGGCAGCATGCTGTTTCCCCTCCTTCCCCGGGTTCGGCGGCCGCGTGTTCCTGCACGCCAAGGACAAGGACCTGGCGCTCGCGTGCCTTCAGGCGTGGAACGACTTCAGCCTCGACGAGTGGTGCGCGACGGACCGCGGCCGGTACGTGCCGCTTGCGCTCCTGCCGATCTGGGATGTCGACCGCTCTGTCGCCGAACTGAAGCGGGTCGCCGCGAAGGGCGCACGCGTCGTGTCGTTCCCCGACAGCCCGGTGCCGCTCGGCCTGCCGTCGTTCCACAGCGACCACTGGGGCCCGCTCTGGGACGTCTTCGAGGAGACGGGCGTGGTGGTCAGCCTGCACTTCGGGTCGGGGAGCTTCGTCCCCGGGTTCTCGGCTTCCGCCAAGCAGCTCTCGCCGACCTACAAGGGCGGTGAGTTCAAGTCGGTCTCTGACCGCACCGGCGGCAACGCGGTCAAGGACGACGACGCGCCGACCGTCACCTCCTTCGCCGTCTACGCGACCAACCTGATGTGGACCGCATCCGACCTCGTCTTCTCCGGGCAGCTGCAGAAGCACCCGAAGCTCAAGTTCATGCTGGCCGAGGGCGGCATCGGCTGGTTCCCCTACATCTGGGAGCGCATGGACCAGGTCTGGGCGCGCCACCGCTACTACCAGCCCATCGACTTCGACGCCAGGCCGAGCGACCTGTTCAAGAAGCACTTCTGGGGCTGCTACATCGAGGATGAATTCGGCATCAAGAACCGCCATGAGATCGGCATCGACCGCATCTGCGTCGAGATCGACTACCCGCACTCGGACAGCAACTGGCCCAACAGCCGCAAGGGGATCGCCACGTCGCTGGCCGACGTGCCCGACGATGAGGCGCACCGGATCGTCGAGCTCAATGCCCGTGAAGTCCTCAACTTCCCGCGCTCCTGAGGCACCGGCCGAGTCAGCGCCGCCGGTACCCGCGCCGCCGATACGCCCGCTGCCGCAGCCCACGCTCGCAAGCGCCGAGTTCTGGACGGCGGGCAGCGACGGAGTGCTTCGCGTCCTGCACTGCGCGGACTGCGGTGCCTACACCCATCCGCCGCTGCCGCGCTGCCGGTCCTGCCGAAGCGACCGCGTGGCGATGTCCCCGGTCTCTGGCCGCGGCGTCGTGGCAGGGTTCACGGTCAACCACCAGCAGTGGCTTGCGGACTTCCCGCCGCCCTACGTCATCGCGGTCGTGGCGCTCGAGGAGGACGACGGAGCACGGCTCACCACCAACATCGTCAACTGCGCGGCCGGTGACGTGCGCATCGGGATGGCCGTCCGGGTGCTGCTCGAGAAGGCCGGCGACGTCTACGTCCCGCTCTTTGAGCCCGACCCCGACCGGGCGGGCCTGACCCTCCCCATCCCGGCCGACCGCGACGTCGGCGCCCCGCGGCCGCGCGCGTCGGCGGAGAAGTTCGAGGAACGGGTGGCCCTCACCGGTGTCGGGCAGTCCCGCGTGGGCCGCAGGCTGATGGTCGACCCGCTGCGCCTCACCGTCGACGCCTGCCTCGCGGCGGTCGCGGACGCCGGACTCGACCTGGACGAGATCGACGGTCTGTCCACCTACCCAGGCCGGGTGGGGTCCCCAGGAATGTCTGAGGGTGGCATCCCCGCGCTCGCGGAGGCGCTGCAACTGCGGCCGACCTGGATCAACGGCGTTGGCGACACACCGGGGCAGAGCGGTGCGATCGTCGCCGGCATGCTGGCGGTCGCGTCCGGTCTCTGCCGCCATGTGCTGTGCTTCCGTACCGTCTGGGAGTCCTCGCATGCGGCCATGGTCCGGTCGGGGGCGTGGGCGCAGCCGGCCGCTCGCGCCACGGGGATGACGGAGTACCTGGCGCCGTTCGGCGCGATGTCGGCGGCGAACTGGATCGCGGTGCAGGCATCCCACTACTTCCACCGCTACGGCGGCGACCGCGCGACCCTGGGCTGGGTCGCCGTCAATGCCCGGGCGAACGCGGCGCGCAATCCGGAGGCGGTCTACCGCGAGCCGTTCACCATCGACGACTACTTCGCGGCCCGGCTCGTGACGACGCCCTTCGGGCTCTACGACTGCGACGTGCCGGTCGACGGTGCCGTCGCGGTGGTCGTCTCCGCCATCGACACCGCCGCGGACAGGCCGCGGCCGCCGGTGCTCGTGGAGGCCGTCGGCACGCAGATTCTCGAGCGGCTGAGCTGGGACCAGGACACGCTGGCGCATGAGCCGCAGACCAAGGGGCCCGCACGGCACCTGTGGAGCAGGACCGACCTGCGACCCGGCGACGTGGACCTCGCGCTGCTTTACGACGGCTTCACCTTCAACGCGGTCTCCTGGCTTGAGTCGCTCGGCTTCTGCGAGCCGGGCGGCGCGGGTGACTTCATCGACGAGGGCCGCGGCATCGCGCTCGACGGCAGGCTGCCGGTGAACCCGCACGGTGGGCAGCTGTCGGCCGGCCGCCTGCACGGCTTCGGTCACGTCAGGGAGGCGATGCTGCAGCTGCGCGGCGAGGCGGCGGGCCGCCAGGTGCCGGACGCCCGCACCGCGGTGGTGACGACGGGGGGCGGCGCGCCAGGCGGCGCGTTGCTGTTGCGGCGTCCCTAGCTCCACAGCCAAGCGAAGAAAGGACAACCGATGCAGCAGCCTATGCGGGGCGTGCGCGTCCTCGAGGTAGCCCAGTTCACGTTCGTGCCCGCGGCGGGCGCGGTCATGGCGGACTGGGGAGCCGAGGTGATCAAGGTCGAGCACGCGGAAAAGGGCGACGGGCAGCGCGGGCTCACCACCGTCCTCGGAGTGGACGCGATCAGCAAGGGGAGCTACTTCTCCCCGATCTTCGAGGGGCCCAACCGCGGCAAGCGCAGCGTCGGCCTCTCCCTGGAGGTCCCAGAAGCCAGGGAGGTGCTTGACGAGCTGATCAAGCAGAGCGATGTCTTCCTCACTAACTTCCTCCCGAGCGCGCGGGCCAAGCTCCACATCGATCTCGAGGATGTCCGCAAGGTCAACCCCAACATCATCTACGTGCGCGGTTCCGGCTTCGGCGCGCGCGGCCCCGAGGCGGGCAAGGGCGGCTACGACATGACGGCCTTCTGGGCGCGGGCGGGCAGCGGTGCCGGGGCCACGCCGGCCGGCGCGGACCGGCTCTCCCCGATGCCCGCCGGCGGGTACGGCGACAACATCGGCGGGATGACCATCGCGGGCGGCATCGCCGCCGCGCTGTTCGCCCGCGCGACGACCGGCGAGACCTCCGTCATCGACGTGTCGCTGCTCGGCGTCGGCGCCTGGGCCACCCAGTTCACGGTGAACCTCGCGCTGCAGGCCGGGGGAGTGCCGCCGCGGCCGCCGGTGCCACGGCACGGCTCGGCCAGGAACCCGCTCGTCGGCCCGTACCGTACCTCCGACGACCGGTGGATCCTGTTCTCGATGCTGCAGCCGGGCCGCTACTGGCCCGAGTTCTGCAAGGTCAGCGGCCACCCCGAACTGGCCGTGGATGAGCGGTTCACCCCGGTGGAACGGCTGATGGCCAACGCCCCGGAGGCCGGCGAACTGGTGGCGGGCATCATCCGCGAGAAGACCTACGACGAGTGGCTGGCGATCCTGGACCGCGTCGAGGGCCAGTGGGCCACCGTGCAGGACTCCTGGGGCGTCGCCAACGACCCGTCGCTGCGGGCGAACGGCATGATCGGCAGCTTCGACGACGCCGACGGCGTTCGCCGCGAACTGGTCACCAACCCCGTACAGTTCGACGAGACCCCGGCCGAACTGCGGCGCGGTCCGCAATTCGCCGAGCACACCGACGAGGTCCTGCGCGAACTCGGCCTCACCGACGAGAAGCTGATCGAGCTGAAGATCGCCGGCGCGATCACCTGAGCGGCGTCAGTCGACCGCCTCCTCGGATCAGAACGCCGGCGGCTGCGGCCGCAGCTTCACGTAGCCGCCCGCGTCGACGCGAAGCTGCATCCCGGTGATGAACTTGGATTCGTCGCTGAGCAGGAAGGCGACCGCATCGGCGATGTCCTCGGGCTCGATGTAGGGGTCGCCCGTGGCGGTCATGGCGGGGAAGGCAGGCAGCGCGTCGGCCAAGGTCGGCGCGTCCAGGTCCGGCCGGAACGTCTTGTACATGACGTCGTTGTGCAGCAGGTCGGTGTTGACGTTGGTCGGGTGGACGGCGTTGGCGCGGATGCCCTGCGGTGCGAGCACCACGGCGAGGTCGTGGATGAAGGAGGCGAGCGTGCGCTTGGCCCAGGCGTAGCCGAGGCCTCCAGAGCCCTTGGCCGCGTTGTCGAGCGTGCCGGGTATCAGCGCGGCCAGGCTGCCGGTCGCCACGATCGAGGCGCCGCGCGTCAGGTGCGGCAGCGCGACATCCACGGCGTTGAAGACGCCGCCGAAGTCGACGGCGATCGCGTCGATGAACGCCCGCGGCTCCGTGGTGCCGAGCGGGCAGATGCCCGCCTGGGCCACGACCCCGTCAAGACGGCCGAACTGCGCGATGCCATCGTCAACGGCGGCGGCGAGGGCCGCCCGGTCACGGACGTCGGTGATCCGTGTCACCGCGCGTCCGCCCTGCTTCTCGACGAGGCTCGCCGTCTCGGCGAGATCTTCCCGCGTCGCCATGGGGTAGCTGTTCGAGGCGATGTCGGCGCAGATGTCGACGGCGATGACGTGCCCGCCTTCCTCGGCGACCCGCACGGCGTGCGCGCGGCCCTGCCCGCGCGCGGCACCCGTGATCAAGACGACCCTGCCGTCCAAGCGTCCCATTGCCTGCTCCCGTCTCACTGTGCCGGTGTCCCACTGCCTGTATCTCACGGTGCCAGGCGGCTTGCACCTGGCTGTGGGCTGGGCCACAATCAATTAGATTAATCAGTAATCCGATCTGACTGAAGAGGGTAACGCGCATGACTTCGCTGACGTACCGGCTCTACATCGACGGGGCGTGGCGGGACAGCGACGGCGACGCCATCCTCACGGTGCTGAACCCGGCGACCGAGGAGGTCATCGGCGCCGTACCCGACGGCACCGAGTCCGACGTGAACCGGGCCGTCCTCGCCGCCAGGCGAGCCTTCGACGAGGGCCCATGGCCGACGCTGCGCCCGCGCGAACGAGCGGCGGCCATGCTGCGGATGGCGGACGCCATGGAGCGCCGCGCCGACGAGCTCAAGGAGCTTGCCGTCCGCGAGGCCGGGTCGACCCGGGCGCTCGCGGACACCCTCCAGGTGAGCATCCCGCTGCTGCACTTCAGGGACATGGCCGAGCGCGTGCTGCTCCAGTTCCCGTTCGAGCAGCCGATGCCGCCGACCGTGGGCGCGACCCTCGCGCAGGGCGTTGTCCGCCGGGAACCCTACGGCGTGGCCGCGCTGATCTCCGCTTACAACTTCCCGCTCTTCCTCAACATCCTCAAGCTCGCGCCGGCGCTTGCCGCGGGCTGCACGGTGGTGCTCAAGCCGGCGCCCACCACGCCGCTCGAGGCGTTCGTGCTCGGTGAGATGGCCGACGAGGCGGGGCTGCCGCCCGGTGTGCTCAACATCGTCACGGGCGATGTCGCGGCCGGACGGGCGCTGACCACCCACCCCGGTGTCGACATCGTCAGCTTCACCGGCTCCGACGCGGTCGGCCGTCTGGTGTACTCGCAGGCCGCGCCGTCGCTGAAGAAGGTCGTGCTCGAGCTCGGCGGCAAGTCGGCGAACATCATCACCGCCGACGCCGACCTGGACCGGGTCCTGCCGACCGTCCTTTTCGCCATGACCACCCACGCCGGGCAGGGCTGCTCCCTGCTGACAAGGACGCTGGTGCATCGCTCCAGGCTCGACGAGCTTGTCAGCCTGGTCAAGGCGGCGCTCGACCAGGTCAAGGTCGGTAATCCGGCCGACCCGAGCGTCACCATGGGCCCGCTGATCAGCGCGGCCCAGCGGGCGAAGGTCGAGAGCCTGATCCAAACCGGGCAGCGGGAGGGCGCGCAGATCGCCTACGGCGGTGGTCGGCCGGCGGGCCTCGACCGGGGCTTCTTCGTCGAGCCGACGCTGTTCGTCGACGTCGACAACGCCATGACGATCGCCAGGAAGGAGTTCTTCGGGCCGGTGGGCGTGGTCATCGGGTTCGACGACGACGACGAGGCCGTGCGGCTTGCCAACGACAGCGAGTTCGGCCTCGGCGGCGGCGTCTGGGCCAGGGACCCGGTGCGTGCCTACGAGATCGCCAAGCGGATTCGCGCCGGGATGGTATACGTCAACGGCGGCGGAGCCGGGTCGAGCCCGCACACCGCCTTCGGCGGATACAAGCAGAGCGGGCTCGGCCTCGAACGCGGCGAGTACGGCCTCGATGAGTTCCTGCTGTCCAAGAGCATCATCTGGAGCGCCCGCTAAGTCAGCGCGGGGGGGGTTGCTGATGTCGGTTGACTATGCGTGGGCGCTCATTAGCGGGCTGGAGTGGTGGCGTCATCAGGTCTCAGGTTTACCCAAAAGGTCATATCAGAGTACTGTTTAATATTGGAATAATGATTTCCGCCGCAGGTCGACGCCGGCGGATGCCTCAAGCGGTACGGCTTTCACCTGTGACAGTCGGCCGCGTCCGTTCGGCATGAAGAAAGAAGGGAACCGACGTGAAGGTGCACGTGGATCGGGAGCGGTGCCAGGGACACACGCTCTGCGCCATGATCGCCCCGGACGTATTTACGCTCGACGACGTCGACGGCCACTCCTCCGCCCTTGACGGCGAGATTCCTGCCGACCAGGAGGCCAAGGCGGCCGAGGCGATTCGTTCGTGCCCGGAACAGGCCATCTCCATCATCCCCTAGGGCAGCCAGGAGGCAAGTGCGTGAGTACGGAACCCATCGCCGACGTCACCGACGACGCCGAGCGGAAGAAGAACCGCTTCCAGTTCGACAGGCACACGCCCGAGTACCGTGAGCGGTTCACGGACATCACCGGCGAGATGCTGGGGAAGTGCCCGGTCGCGTGGAGTGACACCTACGGCGGCCACTGGGTCGCCGCGGGGCACCCCGAGGTCTTCGAGCTGGCACGGTCGGCCGAGTACGTGTCCAACGACCACGACCCGAACAACGAGCGGCGGGGCTACAAGGGCATCTCGATCCCCACGCCCAACGTGGGGTTCCGCGGCGGCTTCCTCGAGATGGACCCGCCCGAGCAGCGGCACTACCGGCAGGCGCTCAACCCGTACCTGTCGCCGGCCGCGGTGGCCAGGTGGATGCCGCTCGTGGACGAGGTGGTCCGCGCCTCACTCAACGAGAAGATCGAGACCGGTGAGATCGACTTCGTCGACGACCTCGCCAACGTCGTGCCCGCCGTGCTCACCCTGGCGATGCTCGGGGTCCCGCTGAAGAACTGGGACATCTACGTCGAGCCGGTGCACGCCGGGGTGTACACCCCGCCGAACTCTCCCGACATCGCGCGGATACAGCAGGGCCGGATCGCCATGCGCGAGGACATGCTCCGCCAGCTCGCGGAGATCAGGGCGAACCCGAGGCCGGGCATGATCGACGCGCTCGCGCGGGCGGAAATCAACGGCACCACGCCACCGGACGGCGAGCTGCTCGGGGTGATCGCGCTGCTCATCGGCGGCGGGTTCGACACCACCACCGCACTGACGTCGCACGCTCTTGAATGGCTGTCACAGAACCCGGACCAGCGGGCCCGGCTATCGGCGGAACGGGACACGCTGCTCGACCCCGCGACCGAGGAGTTCCTGCGCTACTACACCCCGGCACCAGGCGACGGTCGCACGATCACCGCCGACTGCGAGATCGCGGGCCAGCAGTTCAAGGAGGGCGAGCGGCTCTGGCTGTCGTGGGCGATGTCCAACCGCGACCCCGCGGTCTTCCCCAACCCCAACGAGATCGACCTGGCCCGCACGGGGAACCGGCACCACAGCTTCGGCCTGGGCATTCACCGCTGCATCGGCTCCAACGTGGCGCGCATGGTGTTCAAGCGGATGCTCGTCGCGGTGCTCGACCGGACGCCGGATTACGTCTGCGACCCCGCGGGCGCGGAGCACTACCAGACGATCGGCGTCATCCAGGGCATGAAGCACCTGCCGGCGACCTTCGCCCCCGGCGAAAGAATCGGTGACGGGCTCGACGAGACGATCGCCCGCCTGCAGGTTGTCGTCGACGAGCAGCGGCTCGCCGAGCCGATCACGGTCCGCAAGGGCGCGGCAGAGATCAGCTAAATGAGAGCCGTGCGCGCCGTCGGGGGCGGCGTGCACGGCCGTAACGCCGGGCCGGCGTCGCGGCGCGGATCGGCGTCGACGAGGGCACGCTGAAGGCGGTCAACCCGCATCTGGTCTACCTCAACTCGCCCGGCTACGGCATCGACGGACCTTACGGCGGTAAGCCCGCCTCCCCGCCCGACATATCGTGATAAATGCACCAAGATTGAATTAGCGCTGAAAATATGACCGGCCAGAAGCGGCCAATATTTCAGCACTATCGATTTCCAGCCAGGACGTCGCCGAGTTCCGGCGGCGGCTCCCCGCGACCCGGGTCGAGGTCGTGCCTGGCGCCGGGCACGCGATCCAGAGCGACCAGCCGCTGTTGTTGACCCAGCTGATCGAGAACTTCATCTTTTAGCATCCAGAACGGACCGGCCCGTCTGTGGCACCGCCGGCTGTGACCTTAAAGCGAGGAGGGACATAACGGGTCAGCCCACTCTGGCACCGGCTGCTCATGGACCGCTACCGTCGGCTCCCGCTTTCCTCGCCGCGCGGAGAACATCCTTGCGTACCTTGCCAGACGGGGTCCGCGGCAGTTCGTCGACTACCGCGATAACCTCGGGCGTCTTCTGTCGTGCCGCTCCCGCCGCGGCGAAGTGGGCCCTGGCCTCCTCGATGTCGAACGAGAAGCCTGGGCGGGGGACGATGACCGCGCAGACGCGCTCGCCCATCACCGGGTCCGGCGAGGGGATGACCGCGACGTCCGCGACCGCGGGGTGGGTGATGAGCAGGTCCTCGACTTCCTTGGACGAGATGTTCTCCCCGCCGCGGATGATGATGTCCTTCAGCCTGTCGGTGACCGTGAGGTACCCGTCGCCGTCGAGCCGTCCGACGTCTCCGGTCCTGAACCACCGGCCGGGCAGGAACGCGGCGGCGTTCAGCGCCGCGTCGGTGTAGCCGGTGAATAGCTCAGGACCGCGGGTGAGGATCTCGCCGTCCCTGCCGACGGGCACGTCGTGACCATCGGGGTCCACGATGCGGACCTGGTTACCCGCGACAACCCGGCCATCCGTGGCGGCGCGCCTGTCGAGCGAGTCGGCGATGGTCCCGGTGGTGACCGTGGGGTGCTCGCTGCTGCCGTAGGAGCGGTAGGCCGTGACACCGGCGGCGTCGGCGTGCCTGATCAGGCTCGGCGGGACCGGAGCCGCGCCGGTCAGGAACTCACGCAGCGTGCCGAGGGCCGCCGTGCCCTTGGCCTGCTGGTCGAGCAGGCCGGACAGCTGGACGGGTGCCCCGACCGAGGACGTGACCGCGTAACTGTCGATCAAGCTGGCCGCGAGCGCGGCATCCCAGGTCGCCATGATGATCGTGGGCGTGCCGAGCAGCAGAACGCGCAGCAGATTGAGCAGCCCCGCTATGTGACCGGGCGGGAAGAGCCCGAGATGCCGCGCCTGCGGGCCGCTGTGGGTGTAGACCCGCGACGTCGCCTCGGCGAGCAGGGTCCGGTGAGAATGCTGCACGCCCTTGGGATCGGCGGTGGTGCCCGAGGTGTACATCAGCACCGCGCGATCGTCGGGGTCAAGGCTTGGCTTGCGGTACGGGCCTCCCGGCCCGCCGATGAGGTCGGAATATCCGACCGCCCCGTACCCGATGGCATCGCCGGGCGCGGCATCCCCCACGACGACGGCCAGCTTCAGCGCGCCAAGGCCGGAGATCCCGCCGAGCACGACGGCGGCGTGCGGGCGGCCGCGGTGCTCCCGGGGGAGTACGACCGCCGTGGCGCCCGACCGCCTCAGCACGAAGTCCATCTCACGGGGGCCGTAGATCATCACGACCGGCAGCAGGACCGCACCGCACAGGCCCACGGCAGCCTGCACGACCGCTCCCTCGTAGCAACCGGGCAGCTGGACGGCGACCACGTCACCCGGGCCGATACCCCGGGCCTGCAGTGCCCCCGCGACTTTCTCCGCGTCGTTCACCAGGGGGCCGAGGGTTGTCGCGCGCTCACCGTCGCCGGTCACGAAAATCAGCGGGCAACCGTCGTGAACCGCGGCTCCCGCCAGGATGTGAGCGCACAGGGTGGTCACGGGACCCATGGTAGCGATACAGGCCACTTATTGTGAATAGCTAACTAAAATATTAGCCCCGGGATGGAGAGTACAGGTGGAGGCACAGCATCGGGGTGCTCGCCGGGCAGGGCCGCGTCATACCGAACAAGACCGTCTCGATCATCGAGCCGCAGTGATCGTCAGTGCCCCGTCCAGCGCGGCTGGCGCTTCTCGAAGAAGGCGGCGACGCCTTCCCTGATGTCGTCGCTGGCGGTGACCCGGTCGACCGACCGGGCGGTGGCTTCCCAGCCCGCCGCGTCCGCGGCGTCGTGCTGCGCGGCGATCGCCGCCAGGCTCGCGGCAACCGAGACGGGGGAGGAGGCGCAGACGTCGGCCGCCAGCTCCAGCGCTACGGCGAGTGCCTGGCCGGGCTCGGTGACGCGGTTGACGAAGCCGAGCTGGTAGCCGCGGTCCGCGTCTAGAACGGCGCCGGTGATCAGCAGTTCCTTGGCCACGTTGAGCGGCAGGGCGCGCATGGCGCGGAAGAGGGCACCGGACGAGGCGATCACCCCGCGCCGGCTCTCAGGGAGCGCGAAGCGCGCGGTGCGCGAGGCGACAACGAGGTCGCAGGCGAGCGCGATCTCGAAGCCGCCGCCGAACGCCGGGCCCTCGACCGCGGCGATGAGCGGCTTTTTCCCGCGGCGCCTGATCACGCCGTACTCGCCGCCGCGCTCGGTGGGACCGCCGGCGCCGTCCCGCAGGTCGGTGCCGGCCGAGAACACCGCCGTCGTGCCGGTGATGACGCCGGCCCACAGCTGGTCGTCATCCTCGAGAAGGTTGAGCGCCTCGTCGATGCCGCGCGTCATCGACCGGTCGATCGCGTTGCGCTTCGCCTCGCGTTCCATGCGGATCACCAGGGCGCGATCGCGTCGTTCGTGACGGACGCATGAGCTGGTCGGCATATCTCCGGCTGAATGAGCTGAAGGTGCCAACGACGGATCTGTTCCCGAGGTCATAAGGCCGCCCTAAGATCTAAATAGCATACTAATTTGGTTATGATAGCTGTCAGTAGCGGCGCGCGCCGGCCGACGATGACACGGAGCTCACCATGACCGCGGACGTGACTTCCAGCCAAGCAGGCGGCCCGCTGGCCGGTGTGCGGGTTGTCGAGATCTCGACTGGGCGTGTCGGCAGGATCGCGGGCATGCTGCTGGCCGACCTGGGAGCCGACGTGGTCACCGTCGTCGCACCCGGACGGCCGTCCCGGCCGCCGCGGCCGGCCGACATCTGCTTGGACCGCGGCAAGCGCCGGCTCGAGGCGTCGGATGAGGACGCTCTCCTGCTGGCCGCCGACGCCGAGGTGATGCTAGTCAACGCGACCCCGGCCGACATCGCCGCACGCGGGCTGACGAGCCAACGACTCCGCGAAGTGGCAGCCGAGGTGGTCCACGTCTGGCTGCCGCCTTACGGCGAGCTGGGCGAATGGCGGGACCTGCCAGAAGATCCCCTGTTCCTGGCCGCGCTCACCAGCCTGGCTGTGCATTTGCCCGCCGACGACGCGAGTCCTGTCGCGCCGGTGGTGTCAACCCTCAGCTCCATCCATGGGGCACTTGGTGCCGCGGCCGCCGTAGCCGGCCTGGTCGGCCGGTCCCGGTCGGGCTGCGCCCAGCCGGCGGTCGTCACCGGCCTGCACGCGGGCGCCGCGCTTATGGGCACCGCCTTCACGGAGATCAACGACGAACCCGCCTTCGCACCGTCGCGCGCGACGGTGCCGGCTCCCAACTGGCGCACGTACGCGTGCGCCGACGGAAAGCGGATCTTCCTTGCGGCGTTGACACCTGACCTATTCTTCCGGGCGCTTGAGGCCATCGGCCGCCTCGACATCATGGCGCTGCCCGAGGTCGCCGGCGACTTCCAGAGCATCCTCGACCTTCGCCGCGGCCGCCCCGTCGTGACGGCGACGCTTGAGCCGGTGTTCGCCGAACACACCAGCGAGGAGTGGCTCGCCCGGTTCCGTGAGGTTCGCGTCCCCTGCGCCCTGGTGCAGACGCGCACCGAGTGGATCGACGGTCCTGTCGTCGCCGACAACGGCGCACGCATCATGTTGCACCATCCGGAGCTTGGCGAGGTCGTCATGCCAAGCGTGCCGATCGACTTCTCTGTGACGCCCGGGCAGGTGAGCGGATTCGCGCGGCCGGTTGCGGCCGGCTCGCCGCCCTGGCCTGCCAAGCCCCGATCAGATCGGCCGGGGCGACCGGTGACATCGCTGCCTCTCGACGGCCTGCGGGTGCTCGACGTCTCGTCCTTCCTTGCCGCCCCCTTGTCGGCGACGGTGCTCGCGGACTTCGGCGCCGACGTCATCCGGGTGGAACCGCCCGCCGGCGATACCTACCGGACGTACCCGCTATCCTTCCTTGCCGTCAACCAGCGCAAGCGCGGTATGGCCCTCGACCTCGGCGACCCCGCCTGCGGGGAGATCGTGCACACCCTGCTCGCCAGCGCGGATGTGCTCGTGGAGAACCTGCGGCCTCCGGCACGCGCCCGCCTCGGCCTCGTCGATACAGCCACTCGCCATCCGCACCTGGTGCACTGCTCGGTGTCGGCCTTCGGCGACGCCGGACGATGGGCCGACCTGCCCGGCTTCGATCCGATCCTGCAGTCCATGAACGGCATGGCCCGGGCGCAGGGCGGTGACGGCGATCCGATCGTGGGCAGCGCCGGCGTCAATGACGTCACGACCGGTTCGCTGTCGGCGCTGGGAATCCTGGCCGCGCTCTACTGGCGCGAGCGCACCGGACAGGGCCAGCGGGTTCGGACCTCGCTCGCGGTCGGCTCCACCTTCGCACAGGCGGCGGAGTACACCACCTGGGCTGGGGCGCCCGAGCCGCTACGGGGTGGCGAACTGTTCCGCGGCCCAGCAGAAGGGAACCGCTACTACGAGTGCGCGGATGGCTGGATCGCGACGGCTGCGCGGGGCGATTCGGGTCGCGCCGCGATGCTCGGCGCGCTGAACGCCGCCGACTTCCCGGCGGCGGCTCGCGCGCTGCGCGACCTGCCCGTGGCGCGCGCGACCGACCTGCTGGCGCGCCGCGGAGTGCCTGCCTGCCGCGTCGTCGCCAGGCCACGCCCGCTGCGCGACCCGTTCCTTGAGGTCAACGGCTTCAGCCACCTGGTGTCCATGCCGCAGGGCGCGGGGCGGGTGGTAGACCATCACTCGCGCTGGCCGGCCGCCCCTGAGCCGCGGGCGTCGCGATACTTCGAAGCCGGCGAGGACACCGCGGCTGTCCTCGGTGAGTTCGGCTTGGATGCGGCCCGCCCCGCCTACTTACAGACTTGGCGCCGGTTACGGGCGGTCACCGCCGCTCGAACATGACCTGGCCGTTGCGGGCCCGCCACGCGGTCCTCGGCCTGGTCTTGGTCTTCAGGTTCGCGGCCGGCAGCCCGTGGACCCTGGGCGTGCTGCTGGCCCTCGGCGGACTGGCCGTCACGCCCCTGTACATTAACGCCTATCTGATGATGGACGATGAAATCCCCCCGAAGTGATCCACGAGGCCAACACCTGGGTACCGGTCGGCAATAACGTCGGCTACGTGCTGGGCATTACTATCGCTGCCACCGTTCTCGGACGCGCCAACGTGCAGGCGGCGCTAGCCGCCGTCACCGTCTTCGCCGCCGTCCTCGTCGCCTACCCGGCGCTCCAGCTCGCCGCCGCGCGCCGCGCTGCGGTACAGGCCCCGGTGCAGGCATGAGCGCCCGCCCCCTGGCCGTCGCCGCCGAGGATGCCTGCCGCCTGGCGCTCGCCGCATCCCTGCCGCCCGCGCCCTGCGCGGACAGCGCCGCGGTGCTGCGGCACCTGGGCCTGCTGCAACTCGACCCGCTCACCCGCGTGGACAAGGCGCACCGGCTGGCCTGCCTGGCCCGCATGGATCCGGGCGCCTCAGCCCGCGCCGTCGACGCCCCGCTGTGGGCACCGGGCCAGGCCGCCGCGTTCGAAGCCTGGGTGCACGCCGCCTGCCTGGTCCCCGTCGAGGACTGGCCCCTGTTGCGACTGGCCCGCGAACGCGCGCTCGCCTCGCCGAAACGCCCTAGGCGCGAGATCCTCGACCAGGTCCGTGCCCTGATCGAGGCCAGCCCGGGCGGGGCGACGATCAGCCAGATCGAGCAGCCGGGCACCGCCACCCGCGGGTGGGACTGGTCGGAGCACAAGCACGCTACCGAGCACATGCTGCGCACCGGAGAACTGGTATGCAGCGCCCGCCGCGACGCCAGACGCGTCTTTGACCTGCCCGAGCGGCGGGTGCCCGCCCGCCTCCTCGACGCGCGCCCCGCAAGGGAGGAAATCCTGGCGGCGATGGCAGCCAGGGCCCTCGCAGCCCTGGGAATCGCGACCGCCGCCGACATCGCGGCCTACTACAACATCACCCCGGCCCTCGCCCGGGAAGGACTCGAAGCCGCGGACGCCTGGCCGGCCGCGGTACAGGGCTGGAGCGTCCCCGCGTGGCTCCCGCGGGGCGCGTCCGGGCCGCCGGTCACGGCAGCGAGGGAACCGGTGCTGGTCGGCCCGTTCGACAACCTGATCTGGGACCGCGACCGCACCCGCAGGATCTTCGGCTTCGACTACCTCTTCGAGGCCTACAAGCCCCAGGCCAAGCGCAAGTACGGCTACTACGTGCTCGCCCTGGTCGCGGACGGTGCCTTCCTCGGCCGCGCGGACATCCGCCGCGACCCCGGCACCCTGAGCGTGCTCGCCGGCTTCCCGGAGCCCGCGACCGATCAGGCCCGCTTCAAGGCGAGACTGCACACCGCCGTCGTCCGACTCGAACGGCAACTCGGCCTTGCCGGTCAAGACGTGGGTTGGCGTTGCGGTCGTCGCCGCCGGTGATCGCCGGACCAGCTACCACGCCACTGACAGCGCATTACGATCGGGATCGCCGGGCCTGACGCCCGTGAGCGCATCGCCGGCCTGCGCTGGCAGCAAACGGGCCAAGATTGGCCGCAACCGGGGTGGGACGATCACGGAAGACCTGAACTGGCCTGCCGCCACCGGGTCAGCGGGCGAGGGGGTCGTTGTCCGCGGTGATCCGTCGGTCGATGTGCGGGCGAGCTTCAGGGATGCCCCGCCGCGAAGGAGTCCCTCGGGGCATCATGGGTCGTCCAGGTGATCGTCCGGGGGTTCGGCCGGGTTGTCCTTGGGCTTCGCCGGCGGGCGGACGCAGCCCGCGCACGGGCCGGTGTTCTCCTGCAGGTAGCGTGCCTGGTTCGTCAGGTCGACGGCGGCATCGACGGGGGACTCGTCCTGCACGCTGGCGAGGGCCGGGTTCCCAATTGGATTCTGGAGGCCTTCCGCGCTTATCTCGTCGGACAACTCGTTCGCGGCGGCGTGTTCGAGTTTTTCCGGATCCGGGATGACCGCCTGGCTGGCACCTGGCGGGGCCTCGGCGCCGGCCAGGTGCTCGGCCCAGGCGGCGAACGTGTCCTTCAGCGGGCTGCCCTCGATCAGGCCGCTTAGGTACTCCCTGACGATCTGGAAGATCTCATTGTCGCTGATGTGCGGGATCGAGATCGTGCTCGCGACGGCAGTGGCGGCGAGTTCGCCGGCCTCGTCTGCGAACTTGTAGCCGCAGTCGGCTCGCAGCAGTACCCGCCGGTCCGCGGCATCCTCCAGCAGGCGCTGGAAGCTCACGCGTTCCCGCCAGCGGGCCGCCAGGATGAACTCTGTCAGCTTCAGCAGCGGATACCGGCCGGTCATCAGCCCTGCGAAGGCCCCGGTCCCGAGTGCGAACAATCCCATGGCGGCCGGCCAGCCGGTCGACCCGTAGGCGGGAAGCAGCGGGATCGCGGCCAGCAGCGCACCGAACGGCGTCCAGGCGGCCGCCATGATCAGGCTGGTCATCCGGTCCGCGCGGTAAGTACTGGCCGCGCTGGCCGCCGGCCTGCTGGCCGCCGGGGTGGCCCACAACCGGACGAGGAACGGGGCAGCCGTCACGACCAGCGGGACCGCGGAGGCCGCGACCTTGCCGGCCTCCCGCCCCGGAGCCTCCGCGGCACCAGCTCGGTGACGGTGAACATGACTTTGACGAGCAACAGTCAAGGTAGAGGACGAAATCGGGGAAGGACTACGGGTGCTCGAATGCCCGGATGGACTGGCTTCTTGTTGCTGGTTGCCGATTGGGGTTCTCGCCGGGCAGGGCCGGTTTCCTAGCGCTCGTTTCCCGCGCGCAGCCAGCCGATGTAGTCGGCGACTGCGCGCTCGGTGTCGTAAGCGGGCTGGTAGCCGGTGTCCTGGTGGATGCGGGTGATGTCAAGGTACGTGTCATGGCCCGGCCCGTTCGGGTCGCGGCCGGCCGGGAGCTCGATCTGCGCGTCAGGGGTGACCTTCCTGATCGCGGCAGCGATCTCCCCGTACTTTGTCGCCCGTCCGGCGGCAACGTTGTAGGTACGGTAGCTCAGCTGTTCCGATAGCTGCAGGAGCGCGATGGCCCGGCCGCAGTCCTTCGCGTAGCACAGGTCGGTCCCGTCGTCGGCGTAGGCAGGCGAGTACAGCGCGGAGAGATCCGGGGCGTTGCCGCGGGCGGCGGCGTGCACGAACTGCGGTACTGCGGTGAACGAGGGGGACGGGTTGCCGCCGGGACCCCAGATGCCGCCGATGCGGTAGCTGAGAACCTCAGTGCCCGTAACGCCGGCCATATAGTCGGCCAGCAGCTCGCCGATCTTCTTGAACGCCGGGATCACATGGCCTGCTGTCATCGGGAGCGGCATGTCCTCCCGGTACGGCGGATTCCCGGCGACGCCGCCGTACACGCCTATCGTGCTCGCGGTGCTAACCCGCGCCACCTCCCAGTCACTGGCCGCCTGAATCACGTTGAGCAGGCTGTCAATTGCTTTCCGGGCGCCGTCGATGGGCTCGTACGCGCCAGGGGGCCACGGCACGGACCCGGCGAGATGCACGATACCGGTGATCTTGTAGCGCTTGCCGATCTCCAGGAAGACCGGCCGGTCGGTGATGTCGGCCTGCTCGACGAAGACCCGCCGGCCGGCCTCGCTGGCGAAGGCGTCAGGCACCGCGGCCGCGCGGCGCTGGACGAGCACGCACGACTCGCCCAGGTCGAGCATGGCCCGGGTGGTGTGCGACCCGATGAAACCCAGGCCGCCTGTTATCAGGATCATCTCCGCTGCTCCCCTCTTCCCTGCTCTGCCGCCGTCACCACGCCCGGCCCGACCGTCAGGGAGAATGAACGTCAGTATCACTGACGATCAGCCTAAGGGTAGGATTGCCGGGTGTCCAGCGAGACCAGGGATGACCAGCACATGGGGGAAGGACCGGGGCAGGAACTGACCAGCCGCCTCGGCTACCTCCTCAAGCACGCACGACTGAAGCTGGGGGAGCTGACCGCCGCCGCCCTGGCGCCATACGGACTGGACGGGCGCGAACTGGCGGTGCTGCTCGTGCTCGCCGGCTGCGAGCCGGCATCCCAGCAGCAGGCCGCCCGGCGGCTCGGCATCGACCGCACGACCATGGTCGCCCTCCTTGACGCGCTCGAAGGCAAGGGGCTGGTGACCCGTCATCCCCACGCCGAGGACCGGCGCAAGAACGTCGTCGAGCTGACCGCGCCCGGCCGCGACACCCTCCGTGACGCCACCCAGGCAGGCGACGACGCGGAACGCCGGTTCCTCGCACCGCTGACCGAACCCGCCGCCCAGCAGCTAAAAGACGCCCTTCGCGCACTCCTGACCCAGCCGGACCGCTAGCCCAGCCGGTACCCCGCGGGAAGCCATCGCCTGCTGTCACTTTCCGAAGCCGTCTGCACGAATGTCCGAAGAAGAGGCCTTCCCCGTCGATGCGTGCCGGCGGGATGTGCGGGCCTTAGAGCCGGTAGCGTCGATCCTGCAGCTTCGGTATGGTCTTAACCATGTTCCTCCCTCGTGCGTAGACCGGCATCCGCGGCCAAGAGCCGCACCGATGCCGTGTCCGTGCCGGCGCCGGATGGCGCCGTTCCTGAGGAACAAACGTGTCTCTTTTTTCGCCCTACCGGGCTGTTCTGCGCACGCCTCATGCGTGCGGTGCGTTCGTCGCTTCGCTGGTCGGCCGCCTGTGTTACGGGGTCGTCGGCCTTTCCCTGCTTCTCACGCTGACGGCCGGCGGCCGCGATTACGGGTTCGCCGGGCTCGTGATGGCGGTGTTCGGCGCGGCCATCGTGCTCGTGTCCCCGTTCCGCGCCTGGGTGGTCGACCGGCACGGGCCGCGCCTGGCGCTGCCGCCGATGGCGGCCGGCTTCGCTGCCGTGCTGGTGGCCATCGCGGTGATCCCGGCCCGCTCCGGCGTTAACGATGCCGCGATCGCCGTCCTGGCCGCCGCGGCCGGCGCCTGCGCGCCTCCGCTTGGCGTGGTGATGCGGACGCTGTGGAGCGCCCTGATCGACGACCGCGGTGTCCTGCAGACCGCGTACAGCCTCGACGGCGTCGTTGAGGAGTTGCTGAACGTGACCGGGCCCGTGATCGTCGGGGTGATCGTAGTCGCGGCGACGCCGGCCGTCGGGCTCCTGGTCACTGCCGGACTCGTGGTGGCGGGGACCGGGCTGTTCGTCCGGTCGCCCGCATTGCGCCGCTGGCCGGCCCAGGTGGCCAGGCCTGCTTCAAGTGCTCCGGGCCAGGCGCCAGGAAAGGCGGGTGCAGGTCGCGCGATCCTGGCGGTAGCGTTCGCCACCGGCGCGATCGGGCTGTGCCTGGGCGGGCTCGGGCTGGTCATCGTGGCGTTCAGCCAGGCCCGGCATGACCCCGCCGCGGTGGCGTGGATCGAGGCGGCGCTGTCAGCCGGCAGCGGGCTAGGCGGCCTCGGCTACGGCGCGGTGGCCTGGCGGATCTCCGCACAGCGCAGGCTTGCCCTGCTGGCCATCGGCCTGGTGGTCGTCCTGATCCCGGCCGCGCTGAGCCCGGGTCTGCTGGTACTGGCCCTGCTCATCGGCCTGGCCGGGGTGCTGGTATCCCCGGCCCTGGCCACCGCCTACGTCCTCGCCGACAGCCTGACATCCGCGCAGGCACGAAGCCGTGCCGGGAACTGGGTCAGCAGCGGCTACAACGCGGGCAACTCGGCCGGGGCGGTACTGTCCGGGCAACTGGTCGGGCGAATCCCGCTGAGTGCCTGCCTGCCGGTGCTAGCGGCACCGGCGCTGCTGGCGGTCGTGCCTCTGCTTCGGGCCCGGCTCACGCCGGCGGCGGAGCAGCCGGTGCCGCCCGCAGCCGAAGCGGCGAGCAGCGACCGGTAGGCGCGTCACAGACCGGTCCTCGTCTGCACGAGCGAACGCCCCGGGGTCCAAAGCCCTGGGGCGTTCGCGCCTGCGCCTCCGCTGCCACCGCCGGCACCGCGCCGAAGCAGGCCGGCAACCCGGCAGAGATGCGGTTGCGCCGCGCTGAACACCGGCGGGACGGGAGGTGTGTCAGGCGAAGAGGTCGACGACGGGTTTGGTTTTGAGGTCGTCTTTGAGCAGGTATTGTGCGGCGTTTTCCATGTGGGTGCGCCAGTGTTTTTCGGCGGCGGCGGTGTTGCCGGCTTTGACGAGGCTGATGAGCTTGGTGTAGGAGCGGATGACGCGCTGGAAGCGTTCGGCGGTGTCGTTGTCGTCGCGCTGGGCGATTTTGGTGCGCAGGTGGGTGGCGACGATGTCTTGGAGGACGGCGCCCTGGATGGCCATGGTCTTGTTGCCGCAGCCTTCGAGGATGAGCTCGTGGAAGCGGTAGGTGAGGCGGGACCAGGTGTGGGGGTCGGGGATGAAGGGCTCGCGGGCGGCGACCTCGGCTTTGAGCTGGTCGACGACGGCGGTGAGTTTTTCGAGGTCGTCGTCGGTGCGGTTGAGGGCGAGGAGGCGGGCGCAGGGGGGCTCGCTGATCATGCGGGCTTCGTAGACGTCGTTGATGGTGGCGCCGCCGATCTGCAGGAGGAGGCCGACGTAGCGGGCGGCGACGGAGGCGTCGGGGGCGACGACGCGGGCGCCGCCGCGGCTGCCGCGGCGGACGCTGATGAGGGATTCGGCTTCCAGGATGCGGAAGGCCTCGCGGAGGGTGGGGCGGGAGACGCCGTACTGCTCCATGAGCTGGCTCTCGGCGGGCAGCGTCTCGCCGGGGCGCAGTTCGCCGCGGACGATCTGGCGCCGCAGGTGGGTGGCGATCAGCTCGCCGGTCTTGGGCGCCCGGACGACCGTCCCTATCTGCGCGGCCGGGCTACTTAGCGTAGTCACGAATCCATCATATCTGTCTATCAGGTACCTGAAACAACGAAAGCCGGGACCGTTACGTACGGTCTTTCTTGCGGTTGGCCTTTTTGCGGCCGCAACTTACGGGCGACGCCCCACAGGGACCATCTCGGCCAGCTCGCCGAGGCCGGCGTTGACTCGTTCATCGTGCGGCCGCCTGGCGACAGCGTCGATCACGCCGCCGAGGCGCTGCACCGGTACGCGGAGGCCTTCCTGGGCAGCTAGCGCCTTCTCAGTACAGGCCGCCGTCGACGCGGACGAGCGATCCTGTCGTGTAGCTCGAGGCGGGGGAGGCCAGGTACAGCGCCGTGGTCACCACTTCCTCCGGCATTCCCGGGCGGGCGGCCGCGTTCCGCCAGGTCCGCTCGCTCTCGTCCGGCCAGTGCTTGGCGATGTCGGTGCGGAACGGCCCCGCGGAAATCGTGTTGACCCGGACCTTGGGCCCGTACTCGCGTGCGAAGACCGTGGTGAGCGCGTTGAGGGCCGCCTTCGCGCCCGCGTAGGGACCGAACCGGGGGGCGGGGAACAGTGCGCCGCTCGAGGAGACGTTGATGATCGAGCCGCCTTCCCCGTCGTACATGCGCTGCCCGATAAGCGCGCTGAGCCGGAAGGGGCCCTTGAAGTTCACCCCGATCACCTTGTCGAACAGCTCTTCCGAGGTCTGCTCGGAGGACGGCGCGAGCGGCGACATGCCCGCGTTGTTGACCAGGATGTCGACCTTGCCGAAGTGCGCGTACGCGCGGTCGGCCAGCGTGTCGCACTCGTCCCAGTGGCCGACGTGGCACGCGACGGGCAGGGCTCGCCGGCCCGCGGCCTCGATCTCCTCGGCAACAGCCTTGCAGTTGTCCAGCTTCCTGCTGGCGATGACGACGTCGGCGCCCGCGTTCGCGAAGGCGACGGCGATCTCACGGCCAAGCCCGCGGCTCCCGCCGGTAACGACGGCCACCTTCCCTGTCAGGTCAAACAGCGACTCGCTCACAGCCCGAACTCCTCGAGGATGACCGCGTAGCGTTCGCGGGCGGCGGCGCGGCGGGTGGGGATGTGCTCGGTCGGGAAGAGGCCAGGTGCGGGCTGGTAGCCGCGCAGCATGCCCTTGGCGACGGCGGCCTTGTGCACCTCGGTCGGCCCGTCGGCAAGCGCGAGCTGCGGTGCGTACGCCCACCAGGGGCCAAGCGGCGTCTCCTGGGTGGTGCCGAGGGACCCGTGCAGGTGCACCGCCCGCTGCAGGATGTCGTGCAGCACCTGGGCCAGCGCGACCTTGCACATCGCGATGTGCGTGCGCGCCGCGCCGTGCGGCTGATTGTCGATGATCCACGCGGTCTGCAGGACAAGGAGACGGAACTGCTGTAGCTGGATGGCAGAATCGGCGATGAAGCCCTGGACGAACTGGTGCTCGGCGAGGATCTTGCCCTGCGTGCGCCTGGACAGCGCGCGCTCGCACATCATGTCGAAGGCACGCTGGCACTTGCCCACCACCCGCATCGCGTGATGTACCCGGCCGCCCCCCAGCCTGGACTGCGCGACCTTGAAGCCCTCGCCCGGCGCACCGAGCATCGCGTCAAGCGGCACCCGGACCTGGTTGTAGCGGATGTAGGCGTGGGTGCCCTCGTCCAGGTCGTCGCGCTCGTTCATCGTCGCGACGTTACGGATGATCTCGATGCCTGGCGTCTCCGCCCCCGCGATGAGCATCGACATCCGCTCGTGCGGCCTGGCCTCGGGGTCGGTCACCACCATGGTGATGAGGAACGAAGCGTAGCGCGCGTTGGACGAGAACCATTTCTCGCCCTCGATGACCCACTCGTCGCCGTCCCTTGTCGCCTTGCAGACGAACTCCTTGGGGTCGGCGCCCGCCTGCGGCTCGGTCATCGAGAAGGAGGAGACGATCGCGCCGTCGAGCAGCGGCTGCAGGTAGCATGCCTTCTGCTCGTCGGTGCCGTACAGGGCGAGGATCTCCGCGTTGCCGGTGTCGGGGGCGGCCGTGCCGAAGACCGTCGGCGCCCAGCCGGAGCGCCCGAGTATCTCGTTCATCAGCGCCAGCTTCAGCTGCCCGTACCCCTGGCCACCAAGCTCGGAACCGAGGTGGCAGGCCCACAGGCCGCGGGCCTTCACCTTCTCGCGCAGCGGGTGCAGGATGGCCCTTGACGCCTTGTTGTGCACGTCATAGGGATCACCCGGGTGCGGGAAGAGCAGGTCAAGCGGCTCGCACTCCTCGCGGACGAACGTGGCCATCCAGTCGAGCTTTTTCTGGAACTCAGGCTCAGTGAAGAATTCCCACATACGACTTGCTCCTGCCGCTCTCGTGCGCTGGCCTGGCGTCAGCGCGGTAGCCGAGGTATCGTCGGTCCTCGGACGTCAATCGTATTACTAAATACTAGAAGATAGTTATTTGAGTGGCATAGGGGTGAAGGCGAATGGCCGCCAGCCGGGTTGACGATACGCTGCTGATCCAACTGCGGGACCGGGTCGGGCGGCGGGTGACGGACTGGCGTCCAAGCGCGGAGGTACTTGACGTGGCCCCGCTGACCGGCGGCACCTCCAGCCTGACCTTCCTTGTCGAGCTGACCGGTGTCGCGGCGGGGGAGAGCCCGGTGGTGCTCAAGGTCGCGCCGCCCGGGCTCGCGCCGCTCCGCAACCGTGACGTCCTGCGCCAGGCCATGTTGCAGCGGGCCGTGCAGCGGGCCGTACAGGGCGCGCACCGGGCGCTTGCGCCAGATGTGCTCTTCTCCGACCCGGGCGACCCGCCTGAGGTTCCGCCGTTCATGGCGATGAACCTGGTCCCTGGGGAGTGCGTGGAGCCGGTACTTAGCGACGACGCCGACCGGCCCGCACCAGGCCAGGTGCGGGCTCGTTTCCTTGACGCCGTGCAGGTGCTTGCCCTGTTGCACCGAATCGTCCCGGGAGAGGCCGGGCTCGGCGACGAGCCGGCCGTCGGGCTCGCCGGCGAAGTCGACCGGTGGACCCGCGCGTTCGCCACGCTGCCCGCGGAGCTCGCGGGTGACTACGAGCGGGCCGCGAAGGCGCTGCGGGCGAGCATGCCCGCGGCGCTGCCACCGGTGATCAACCACGGCGACTTCCGGCTCGGAAACACCCTGTGCGCGGGCGACCGGGTCAACGCGGTCATCGACTGGGAAATCTGGTCGGTGGGCGACCCGCGCATCGACCTTGCCTGGCTGACCTTCTTCACCGACGACGCCAGGCACCCCGCCGTAGCGCCAGGAACGGTAGCGGGCACTCCCACCGGTCGCGAGATCGTACGGGCGTACGAGGACGCGGTCGGGGCGACCGTGCCCGAACTCGGCTGGTTCGGTGCCCTCACCCGCTACAAGGAGGCCGGCGTCACCGGGCTGCTGATCAAGCGCGCGCACAAGCTCGGCCGGCCGCTGAAAGACTCGATGGCGCGGATGCAGCCGGAGCTGCCCCGGCTGGTGCAGGACGCCATCCGCATCGTGAGCGGCTGACGCCTCCGCAACGGCGAAAGGGGGAACTCCCATGCACCCGCGAGTCTGCGTCAGCGGGCTGTGCTTTCCCGAGCTGTCGGCGCTCGACGCGCTTGAGGCCATTGCCTCGCTTGGCGTCGCGAACGCGTCGATGACTGGTCGGAAGGTTCGCGAGTCCGGGGCCGAGGCCGTGGTCACGGCCTCCAGGCGCCGCGGCGTCAAGATCGTCACCACGACCGGCGCGCTCGGCCTCGACCTGTCGCCCGGGCAGGCGTCAGGCCCGTCGCTGCGGCGCGCCCGGGAGGACATAGACCTGGCGGCGGCGGTCGGCGCCGCGGCGATGTACGGGCTCGTCGGACCGCGCACCTCGGCTCGTTGGGACGCGAGCGCGGATTCCTATGTGAACGCGGTCGGCGAACTCGTCGACTACGCGGCGGACCGCGGCGTGACCCTGGCCATCGAGCCGACCAGCTGGCTGTACGCCGACCTGACGTTCATCCACAGCTTCCACGACGCGATCGCGGTCGCCCCCAGGGCCGGCCTGGGGATCTGCCTCGACGCATTCCACGTCTGGACCGAGTCCGGGCTGCGCGAGGAGATCGGCGAGCACATCCGCCTGATCGCGCACGTGCAGCTCAGCGACATGGTGCCCGGCTCGAGGGCGCTGCCGTGCCGGGCCGTCCCAGGAGACGGGAACGTGCCGCTCGCGGCCATCGTCACGTGGCTGCTCGAGGCCGGCTACGTGGGGGTCTTCGATTGCGAGCTCAACGGTCCCGGCATCGACGCCATCGGCCATCAGGCAGCGGCGGCGCGGACCGCCAGCTGGCTGGACGCGCTGCTCAGGAAACTCGGCGCGTGACCGGGATCGCCCGCATCCCGGCCCGCATCGGCGCGGCCACGTCATAGCCGAGTACGAGATGAGCGCCACCGCGAACAATTCATGCACGCCCGCTATCAACGGGGTAGGAAACTCAGGCGAGCCTCGGGTGCTGCGTGCCGAGCGGTCGGCGTCTTCGCGACGCTGACCGTGCCTCCGGGATGCTTACCTTGGCGGATTCACTCGGCGCATGGCAGTACCCGCGCTCACGTCACGGACCGTGGCGGTGAGGCCGGGACGCTGCGCGGGTAACCGCCGATCTGTCGTTGGCTGTACCCAGCTGGCCGCGCTGGGCTGGTCACGCATAGTTGGCTGTTCTGTTGCGGTTACTGCGCAGCCAGGTGGATGGGCGCGGGGGTCACGGCACGCAACAGGATCGCTATGTCATGTCCTTCGGTGAAATGCCGGCCCGGCGA
>Ga0302314_10002670_pt1 | contig 33057 bp, 26 predicted proteins | sample III_Palsa_N2_3_FD_200533 | JGI IMG/M metagenome (GOLD analysis project Ga0302314, IMG submission 200533) | Peat permafrost microbial communities from Stordalen Mire near Abisko, Sweden - III_Palsa_N2_3 | ecosystem: Environmental > Terrestrial > Soil > Palsa > Peat permafrost | place: Sweden...
GCTGGCGATAGGCGCGGCCGAAGCCGCTGCTGCCGCCGTAGTTCACGTCGACCACCGCGAAGCCGCGGCTGGTCCAGTATTGGATGGACAGGTTCAATGTCGCCGTGGTCATCGCGGTCGGACCGCCATGCGTCAGTACCAACAGCGGCGGCCGCGTATCGGCCGGGCCGGTGAAATGCGCATTGCAGGGACGATAGAAAAAGGCGTGGGCGGTAAGGCCGTGTTCAGTGGGGAACGCCAAGGCTTCGGGCTGCGAGAGCGAGCCTGCGCCGACTTGCAGGCCCACCGCGCTGCGCAGGATGCGATGCTCGCCGCTGGTCAGATCCAATCTGACGATGGATTTGGATAGCGTCGGCGAGCCGCCGCAAAAGGCGACAAAGCCGTCGCCGGCCTGCAGGTCGGCAATGACGTCGAACGGCGTGGCGATGGGCTTGAGCCGGCCGCCTTCCTCCCATAGCGCCAGGTGCGACTTGCCGTGCTGCTGATAAGTGCAGACGAGCCGGTCTTGCGCATCGAATGCGTAGGTCGACATGCCGAAGATCCATTGCGCTTCGCCGAACTCGGCTTCCATGGGACATAGCGCTTCGATCTTGCCTTCATGCGCGCGATAGAGATTCCACCAGCCGCTTCGGTCTGAAATGAAGTGGAGCCGGTTGCTTCCGGAATACTCGGGCTGAAAGATCGATTCCTCCGCGCCGCCGGCGATCAAGGTCGGCGAGAGCAGCGCGCCGTCCGTACCGATTTCGGCTTGCCACAGTTCGGTGCCGTCCCATGGCATGTTCGGATGCTTCCAGCAAATCCAGGCCAGGTGCTTGCCCGAAGGTGCGAGGCGCGGGGAGGAATAAAAATCGTAGCCGGCATGCAAGACGGTTTCGCGGCCGTCGCCGAGATCGATGGCAACGAGCGTGTTGACGGGTTCATGCCCGCCCTGGCTGTGATCTTCCCGCACGGCGATCAGGCGTTGACGGCTTGCATCGAGGATCGCGTCGGCGTAGCGCATGGCGTCTTGCCGGGTCAGCGACTGGGGCAGTTTTCCGGGGGCTCCCAGATAGAGGCGCTGGTCGTCATTGTTGCTGAAGTAGAGCATGCCGCCGGCCAGCAGGTATTCGCCGCCGCCATATTCGTTGGCGCGGGTGCGCACGTTGAAATTGACGTCGGTCATGTCGGTGCAAGTGCCGTCCTCGCTTGCGCGCACCAGGAAGCATCGGCCCTCTTGCTTGGGGCGCCCTTCGCTCCACCAGATATCGCGTCCGGCAATGCGCGGCTGGCCCAGCCGCACGCTATCGGCGACGATCAGTTCGGAACTGACGGGGGATTTCCAGGAACCGTAAGGGGCGATGATTTTGTCAGCTTCGTTCTTTGTCATTGCTATTTGTTATTGTGATGGGGCGGGAAAAGTAAATGAAGTGTAGCGCATTCGATGACGTGGACATCACGGCAGCGACGGCCGAACGGGGCGATATCAGAGCGGGATTGTGTATTCGTTGAAATGGTCGGCTTATCAAATGTGAAATATTGTTAAATAGTACAGCAAAGCGTCGTTTCTCATGTTTTTGTTATTTTATTGTCATGTTTTTCATGCTACAGTCGTGTTCAGTTCTTAATGCCAATAAATTAACTTTATCCAGAGGGATTGCCATGCGCCTGTCTTCGCTTTGCTTGAAACTTGCCGTCGTGCTCGGCGTTGCCGTCGGCGCTTTGCCTGCGATGGCTACTACCAATATCGTCGTCAATGGCAGCTTTCAGGACAATCAGCTTCCGTCCAACGAGTCATGGGCTTATTTGAGCTCTGTAACCGGCTGGACTTCCACCGGCCCTTTTGAAATCGAGAAGGGCAACAATGCCGGCGGCTGGGCCAGCTTCAATCCGACCGATAACGGTAACCAATACCTCGAAATCGATTCGACCGAATTGACCACGGTGTCGCAGGATTTGCATACCTCGAAGGGGTCGACCTACGACTTGAGCTTCCAATATTCGGGTCGCTCCGACACGCCGGGCCAGGCGCCGAGCGCGATGGCGGTATATTGGAACGGCACCTTGCTCAAGACGATTACCGAGCCGGCCAATAGCGGTTGGGTTACCGTCAGCTTCGATAATCTCGTCGCCACCGGCAACAACACCGACTTGAGCTTCAAGGCGCTGGGCCCAACCAGTGCGCCGAGCTATGGCAATTACCTCGACAACGTGGTCGTGACGGGCGTGCCGGCCGTGCCGGAAGCCGGTAGCTTCGGTATGCTGGCGATCGGCCTGGCGTTCGTCACCTACGTGGTGCGCCGCCGCCGTCGGTAATCGGCCTGTGGAAGAGTGCAGCCGGAACAGGGTGACCTGTTCCGGCTTTTTTATGCTTGACGGTAGGCGATACGGTTGATGAGCGTGCGTATCGGTTCGATCAATTCCCCGGCGGTGATGCCGATCGGGCCGATGCCGCGCTCGACCAGCAGGTCGGCGGCGCTGCCGTGCAGCCATACCGCAGCGAGCGCGGCTTCCCATGGCGACAAGCCTTGCGCCAGCAGCGCGCCGCAAACGCCTGACAATACGTCGCCGCTGCCCGCGGTCGCCAGGCCGGGATTGCCGGTTTGATTGATCACGGCCATGCCCTCCGGCGTGACGATGATGCTGCCCGAGCCCTTGAGCACGACGATGGCGCGCAAGGTCTGCGCCAAGGTTCGGGCCGATGCGAGGCGGTCTTGCTGCACCAGCTTGCTGCCGACGCCCTGCAGGCGCGCTGCTTCGAGCGGGTGGGGCGTGAGTATCGCCGGTGTCTGCCGTTGGGCGAGTGCCTGCTGTAGGGACGGCGTTATTGCGAGGATGTTGAGCGCATCGGCATCGATCACCAGCGGGTTGGATGTGGCCAGCGCACGGCGCAGCACGTCATGGGCTGCGTCGGACTGCCCCAGGCCGGGGCCGATTACTAACGTGGCGGTGCCGAATTCGAAGTCTTCCGCGTGGCGGCACATCAATTCCGGCTGCTCGGTATCGAGCGCGGGCGGTGCGCCGAGAAAGACGGCAAAGGTTTTTCCGGCGCCGCTCTTGGCTGCAGCGCGCGCGGCCAGGAGCGTGGCGCCGGCCATGCCTGCCGCGCCGCCGATGACGGCTACATCGCCGTAGCTGCCCTTGTGCGAATTCTGGCGCCTTGGCTTGAGCTTATGGTTGAACAGTCCCGACCGGTTCAGCTCTGCGCGGTATTGGGGAAACAGTGCGGCGTCGATATCGAGGCTGGCGACCGTGACTTGCCCGGCATGATCGCGTCCGTCGCAGGTATGCAGGCCGGGCTTGTCGCCAATGAAGGTGATGGTGTGGCCGGCAATGACGGCGATGCCGTCCTCGCCCACGATCGTGCCGGTATCGGCGTCGAGGCCGCTGGGAATGTCGAGCGCCAGTACGGGCGAGGCGTTGCGGTTCAGCGCGGCTATCGCGTCGCGGATTGCGCCCTCGATGCGGCGCGACAGGCCGATGCCGAACAGGCCGTCTATGATCAGCGACCAGGATTGTGCCAGCAATGCCGGCGCGTGTGCCGTATCGATGAACCCGGCATCGCTTTGCTGCGCCCGCTGCAGGGCTTGCGCGGCGTCGGCCGGGAGCTTGGCGGGGTCGGCAAACAGCAGCACAGTGACTTCGCAGGCCGTGGCAAGCCGGGCTGCCACGTCGAGCGCGTCGCCGCCGTTGTTGCCGGGGCCGGCCAGGATCAGCACATGCTGCGTTTCGCTAGGCGGCAACAGGCTTAGCGCGAGGGCGGCGGCGGCGGCGCCGGCGCGCTGCATCAGCGTGCCGGACGGCAACGCGCTTTGTGCGGCCAGTTCGACTGCGCGTATTTCGGTGAGGGAATAGAGCGCTGTCATGTGGTTGGGAAACGTAGAACCCGCTTCAAAATGAACATGGCGTCGTTGCCGCTCCTTGCCGTACATTCGTACTGTCAGCGTCGCGGCGCCTGGCCCTGCTCATTTTGAACGGGTTCTTAATGGTGGAAACGCGCGATGGTCAAACCTTCGGTATCGATGTCGGGGGTGCGGCCCGAGACCAGGTCTGCCAATAATTTACCGGAACCGGCCGCCATGGTCCAGCCTGTCGGGCCGTGGCCGATGTTCAGGTAGACGTTCGGCACGCCGCTTTCGCCGAGCAAGGGCGGTCCGTCGGGCAGCATGGGGCGCATGCCGCACCAGTATTGCCCAGCGCTGTAGTTGGCCGCGCCGGGGAACCAGTCTTCGCCGACTTGCAGCAGCTTGCGCAGTGCGATTTCGTTCAAGTCGTTGTCGCGCGCGCCGAATTCGGCGAGGCCGGCCAGGCGCACGCGATTGCCCATGCGCGCGATCGACACTTTGTTGGCGTCGTCCATCACGGCCGAGAGCGGCGCATGATCGAAATCCTTGATCGGCGCGGTCGCGGCATAGCCTTTGACGGCGTGGAGCGGCACGGCGATGCCCAGGGGCGTGAGCAAGGCCGTGCTGTCGATGCCGGCGGCGATGACGACGGCATCGGCATGCACCAGTTGCTGGTCGACATGCAATCCCACGCGCCGGCCGTGCGGTTCAATCGCCTTGACGGTGCAGCCGAACTGGAAATCGACGCCCCTGGCTTGCGCTGCCTGCTTCAATTGCTTGGTGAATAGCGCGCAGTTGCCGGTTGCGTCGTCGCTGAAGTGCCAGGCGCCTGCCAAGGGGATGTGCAGAGACAAGCCCGGTTCGGCCGCGCGTGCCGCTTCGGCATCGAGCATCCGGTGCGGCGTGCCCTGTTCGATCATCAATTCGAGCAGTGGCGCTGCCTGCGCCAGGTCGCGTTCGCTGCGGAATAGCTGGAGGTAGCCCGAGGTTTGCTCGTAGTCGAGCCGTTCATAGTCGCGCACCTGCTGCAGCACCGAACGGCTGTACTGCGCGATGCGCTGCATGCGTTGCCGGTTGGTACGGAAGCGCTGCAATTCGGACTCCGCAATCCAGCGCGAGAGCCAGCGCCACAAGGCCGGATCGAGACGGCGCCGCATCATGTAGGGACTGTTGCTCTTGAGCAGGGCGGCAAACAGCTTGCGCGGCGCGCCGGGCACGGCCCATGGCGTGGCATAGGCCGGCGCCACGATGCCGGCATTGCCGAAACTGGCTTGTTCGGCGACGTTGCCGTGGCGTTCGAGCACGCTGACCGAATGGCCGGCTTCGGCAAGAAAATACGCGGTGCAGACGCCCATCACACCGCCACCGATTACGGCAACTTCCATTGTCTTCCCTGAATGTTATGCGCCAGTGCGGTTGCCGCTGTCAGGCAACGTCTGGTGGAGCGTCATTTTATCGCGTCGCACCATGCGCATGGGCGATCAATCGTAAATTCCCAGGTTTTCTTCCACAGCTTTCGCAATTGCCAACAACCTGGCGTCGTGCATGGCGGGCGCGGCCAGCATCAGGCCCACAGGCAGGCTGCCGGGAGCGTGGCAGGGCAGGGAGATGGCGCAGCCGTCGAGGAAGTTGATGGTCGAGGTGTTGCGCAAGAGCTTGGCATTGGCGCTGAAGAATGCGTCGTCGGAGCTGTCGAGCAAGGCGATCGGCGGCGCGACGATGGGCACGGTGGGCGCGATCAAGGCGTCGTAAGGCGCAAGCAGGGCTTCCACGCGCGTGATCCAGGCGGCGCGCTTGCCTTGCATGTCGATGTATTCGGCAGCGCGCATTGCGGCACCGTATTTGATGCGCCTGGAAACGCGCTGGTCGTATTGCGCTTCGCCGTGTTCCAGCAGCGTGCGATGCCAGGCGTAGGCTTCGACGTTGGGAAACTTGTTGAGGGTGGAACATTCGTCGAGCGGGGCGAGCGCGATTTCGCTGATTACGGCACCGGCGGCGGAAAGGCGCGACAGGGCCGCGGAGAAACTGGCGGCAACGTGCGGCTCGAGGTCGTCTTGCATCAGGTTCGTCGGCAGCGCGAGCCGCAGGCCCTTCAGCGGCAGATTGGGTACGGCCAACGGCGTATCCGCGATCAGGCTGTCGATCAGGATGCAATCGTCGACCGAGCGGGTCATGGCGCAAATCGTGTCGAGCGTGGTCGATAGCGGAATCGCGCCGGCGGTGGGTACGCGGCGTGCGGTGGATTTGAAGCCGACCAGGCCGCACAGGGCGGCGGGAATGCGGATCGAGCCGCCGGTGTCGGAGCCGATGGCGGCGACGCAGATGCCGGCGGCAACCGAAACCGCCGCCCCTGCCGATGAGCCGCCGGGGATGCGCGCCACCTCGCTATCGCAGGGGTTGGCCGGGGTGCCGAAGTGCGGATTCAAACCGATGCCGGAGAAGGCGAACTCGGTCATGTTGGTTTTGCCGATGATGGCGGCGCCTGCGGCGCGCAGGCGCTGCACCACGGGCGCATCGCGTTTTGCCGGTGGCGCGCCTGCAAGCACGGTGGAGCCTGCGGTGGTCGGTTCGCCTGCCACGTCGAGCAGATCCTTGATGGATACAGGCAATCCGGCGATGGGCGACGCCGCTTGCACGTTCGCTGCGCGCATGGCGTCGGCATGATCGGCGGCGGCGCGGGCCGCTTCGGGATAGAGGCGGGTGAATACGGCGCGCGCGTTTTGCGCGGCTTCAAGCGCCGCATCGACCAGTTCGCGGCGGGAATGCTCGGTGAGGCCTGCAATCGGTTGGGAAATCGGTTTCTTCATGAGAAAATAAGCCAAATCAATGCTAACTATTTTGTCCGCGTGACTCAAAAACCCTCTTCGACGTTTTCCATTCCCTTGTGGCTGATCTGGATTGCAGCGTTCGGCTTCGTGCTGGCAGCACTGGGCAGCTACGGCATCCTCGACAACAACGAAGGCTTGTACGCGGAAATCCCGCGCGAAATGCTGGCCGGCCAAGATTGGCGCCTGTGGGTCATTCCGCACCTGAACGGCTTGCCCTATATGGAAAAGCCACCGCTATTGTACTGGCTCACGGCCTTGTCGTTTTCGCTGTTCGGCGTGGCGGAATGGAGTGCGCGGCTGGTGCCGGCGCTGTCTTCGCTGTGCTGCGTCGGCTTGCTGCTGCGTTTCGGCGCGGCCGTTGGCAAGCCGCAGGCGGGCCGGCTGGCGGCGCTGATGTTCGTCAGCGGCCTGGGGGTGGCGCAGATGTCGCGCACCTTGATGTTCGACATGTTGCTGACGGCTTGCCTGACCGGCGCCTTGCTTTACGCTTATCGCTATAGCGTCGAGCGCAGGCCGGGTTTGTTGCGCCTGTCCTATGCGGCGCTGGCGCTGGCTTTGATGGCCAAGGGGCTGGTGGCGGTGATGCTGTTTGTGCTGGTGGGGGCGGCTTATCTGCTGCCCGGCTTGCTCAAGGGTGGCATCCGCGAGGCCTGCCGTACCTGGCTGCGCGTCGATGCGATTGCGGTTTTCCTGCTGATTGCCGTGCCCTGGCACATTGCGGCGAGTTTGGTCGAGCCGATATTTCCGTGGTTTTACTTCATCAACGAACATGTGCTGCGCTTCCTCGGCAAGCGTGAACCGCACGATTATTATTCCGGCGCGTGGTGGTATTACCTGCCGCGCATGCTGGCTTACCTGTTTCCCTGGTCGTTCCTGGTGGTGGGGCTGCTGCAACGCGGCCGGGCTGTGGCAGAAGAGGAGCGCGGTTTGCGGCGCTTCCTGTTCCTGGCCTGGCTGTTGCCCTTGCTGTTCTTTTCTATTTCAAGCGCCAAGGCCAATTACTATCTCGTGGTGGTGATGCCGTTTGCGGCTTTCCATCTGGCGCTGGCGCTGGAGCGGCGCGATTATCTTGCCGGGCATTGGCGCGCCTTGCCGGGCGTGCTGTTGACGCTCGTCGCCGGTGCTGCAGAGCTGTATCTGTCGTTGCGCGGCGCACGCCTGCCCAGCGAGCCGCTGATACTTGGCCTGCCGCCGCTGCAATTCGCCGTGGTCAGCGTGGCCGGCTTCGGCGCATTCTGCATCGTTGCCACGGCCGCGGCCAGGTGGAGTCGGGCCGGCGTGCTGGCTTATCTTGCTCCCGGCGCCGTCGCTGCCGTGGCCTTGCTGGTGGCGGTCAATGCGGCCGAACCATTGGTGTCGAATCGTCCGCTGGCGCAGGTGCTGCAGGGCGAGCTGGCAAACCGGCAGGTTTATCTGTATCGCAAATTCGAAGAGCTGTCGTCCCTGCCGTTCTACATGGCCAGTCCTTTGCACGTCGTCGATAGCCGCAGCAACGATCTCTACTGGGGCAACAAGCTCCAGCCCAACGATTTGCTGATCGACGGCAAGCGCTTCGCGCAGGATGCAGCGGCCGGCCCGGTGGCTATCGTCGTGACGGCGCGCCAGATGAAGGATTTCCGCGCCGAGCCTTACTTCGCCAGCCTTAAAGAACAGGCCACAGTCGGTGGCAACACGATTTTCATCAATTGAATAAAAAATTGATTGATAACTGTACGGCTATACAGTAAATTAATGTGAATTTGTCGCGTGGAAAAATGTGACAATCGCGCAGGCAACTGGATCGGCAATCGGATAGACAAACGGGCGACCAAACCCTCAAGGAAAATTAGTGGAAAATCAACAATACTCACAGATCGAAACCCTGACTGCCGAAGAAACCGATGGCTTGCCGGTGTTGGGGACGCTGGTCGAGCAAATCGTCCACCTGTTGAGCTCGAATACGCCTTTCACCGACATCATCATCCACCAGAACAGCCCGATCATGCTGCGCCAGCCCAAGCGGCTGGTGGCGGTGTCGGACACGCCGATCACGCTCGAAGAGCTGGAAGAGTTCTTTGAGGTGATCGAGCCCGATTGGGAAGAGAAGATCCGCGACCGCGCCTTCGACCGTTCCAAGGACTTGTATAGCGCGCGCATCCGCGCCAACTGCTTCACGTTCCAGGGCAAGAAGCGCCTGGGCTGCGTGATCCGCCGCTTCCCGACCGAGCCGATGGTGCTGAAGGACATCGGCCTGCGCACCGAATCGCAGGCTTTTGCCAAGCTCGACAACGGCCTGGTGCTCTTGATCGGCGACACCTGCCAAGGCAAGTCGACCACGATTGCGTCCATGCTCGACGAAATCAATCGAAACCGCTCGGGCCATATCATCACCATCGAAGACCCGGTCGAGACCTTGATCCCGCAGCGCAAGTGCATCATCACGCAGCGCGAAGTCGGCGCCGATGGCGACGTCGGCAGTTATTACCTCGGCGCGCTGGACGCATTGCGCGAACGGCCCGACGTGATCCTGATCGGTGAAATCCGCGATGCGCAGACCGCGCAGGAAGCCTTGGCGCTGGCCGAATCGGGGCCGCTGGTGTTTGCCACGCTGCACGCACGTTCCACTGAACTGGGCCTGCAAAAGCTGCTGCGCCTGTTGGGCAATAGCGAAACGCAGGCGCAAGCCTTGTCGTCGGCCTTGCGCGGCGTGCTGTGCCAGGCGCTGCTGCCTTCGATGAAGGGCGATGGCTTCCATCTTGCGACCGAATGCCTGACGGTGACGCCGGAAGTCGCGGCGTTGATCGAAAAAGGCGACACCGGCGGGATTCGCCCCTTGCTCGACAAGCTCAGCGCCCAGCCGAATTCGGCTTGCCATACGATGAACGATGATCTGATCGCCTTGCTCAAGGCGAAGAAAGTCACCGTGGAAGATGCACGCCGCGCGACTACCGACCGGGTCAAGTTCCTCGACATGGTGAAGTAATCGTTTCGCGATTGCGCATGAAAAAGGCCGGCAATGCCGGCCTTTTTCATTAGGGATAGTAGGTTGGCGCTGGGCGTAAGCGAAGCCCAACATGAGGACGTCTTATGGCCGCAGGTGTTGATTCATGGCGCGAATGTTGGGCTTCGCTGCGCTCTACGTAGCGACGCCCGGCACAACCTACATATTTTAATTGCCGCCGAGGTAGTCCATTTTGCCCAGTTCCACGCCGTTGTGGCGCAGGATCGCGTAGGCGGTCGTGATGTGGAAATACAGGTTGGGCAGGGCGAAGCCGTTCAGGTAGGGCAAGCCCTTGAGTTCGACGTCGTTGCCGCGGAGCTTCAGCGTCACGGTCTTGCTGTCGCTGCCTTCCAACTGGGCTTCGGTGATGCCGTTGAGGAAGGCGACGGTCTTGGCGATGCGTTCCTGCAGTTCGGGGAAGCTCGCTTCGGTGTCGGGGAAGCTGGGGATGTCGACACCGGCCAGGCGCGCGGCGCAGCCCTTGACGGCGTCGGTTGCGATCTGGATCTGGCGGCCCAGCGGGAACATGTCGGGGGCGAGGCGGTCGTTGATGAAGACCGACGGTTCGATTTTCTTCGCTTCGGCGTGGGCGGCAGCCTTGTTCAGGATGGCGGATAAATTATTCAGTGCGCGCGTGAAAACGGGGATGGTGATCTGATACATCGAAATTGCCATGGTGCATGCTCCGGTGTGATGTGGGCAGGGAATAATTGACAGCAGCTATTGCTGTCGGCGCAGTAGTGTAGCGCTTATTCGAAAAGCGCGTTTGCTCATGCGAAAAACGCGTATTCCAGGGCCGGCTTCGGTTGTTTTAGGTTCAGAATTCTTCCCACTCGTCGGCGTTGCCGGCGGTGGCAGGCACCTTGTTTGCCGGGCGTGGCGCGGCGACGGCCACACCCCTGGCCGGTTTGGCGAGTTGCGCGGGGGGCGCCTTGCGTTGCGGTGCAATCTGCGGCACAACCCGCGGCGCAGGTTTTGCCCGAGGCGCCGGGGTCGTCGACTGTGAAGCATTGAGCTTGAACACGCTGACCACCTGCGCCAGGCCGGCGGCCTGATCCTGCATGGCGCCGGCTGCGGCTGCGGCCTGTTCCACGAGGGCCGCGTTTTGCTGCGTCACGTCGTCCATCGCGCCGATTGCCTGATTGACCTGCTCGATGCCGCTGGTCTGTTCTGCGCTGGCGGCGGTGATTTCGCCCATGATGTCGGTCACGCGGCGGATGCTTTCGACGACTTCGTTCATCGTTGCGCCGGCCTGATCGACCAGCTTGCTGCCGGCGCCGACCTTTTCCACCGAGTCGCCGATCAGCGCCTTGATTTCCTTGGCGGCTGCGGCCGAGCGCTGCGCCAGGTTGCGCACCTCGGTTGCGACCACGGCGAAGCCGCGCCCTTGTTCGCCCGCGCGCGCCGCTTCGACGGCTGCGTTCAGGGCCAGGATATTGGTCTGGAACGCGATGCCGTCGATCACGCCGATGATGTCGACGATCTTCTTCGACGATTCATTGATCGAACCCATGGTGTCGACCACTTGCGACACCACCGCACCGCCCTTGACGGCGACGTCGGATGCGGATAGCGCCAACTGGTTGGCCTGGCGCGCGTTGTCGGCGTTCTGCCTGACCGTGTCGGTCAGGGTTTCCATCGAGGCGGCAGTTTGTTCGAGCGAGCTGGCTTGCGATTCGGTGCGCGCCGACAGGTCCATGTTGCCTTGCGCGATTTCCGACGAGGCGCCGGCAATGGCATCGGTGCCGTTTCTGACTTGTCCGACGATGTTGGCGATGCTGTCGCGCATGACCTTGATCGAATAGAGCAGGCTGGAGCGGTCGTCGTGCCTGATGTTGATCTCGCCCGTCAGGTCGCCTTCGGCGATGGCCCGCGTGACGCCGGCGGCGTAATCGGGTTCGTCGCCGAGCTGGCGCAGCATGCCGCGCGCGATGGTCAGTCCGATGACGAGCAGCACGCCGCCCAATACCAATGCGCTGAGCGAAAAATTGAGCACGCGGTTCCAGATGGTCGCGTCTATGGTGTCGATGTAGACGCCGGAGCCGACCAGCCAGCCCCACGGCGCGAAACCCTTGACGTAGGCCACCTTCTGCACCGGCTTGTCGCTGCCGGGCTTGGGCCAGAGGTAGGGCAGGTAGCCGCCGCCCTTGTTCTTGGCGAGCTCGGTCATGGAAACGAACAGCGGTTTGCCGTCGGCATCCTTGTTGTCGGTCAGCGAGGTGCCGTTGAGGTCGGGCTTGATCGGATGCATGAGCATCACGGGGCGGAAATCGTTGACCCAGAAATATTCATTGCCGCTGTAGCGCATGCCCTTGATGGTGTCGAGCGCCTTTTGCTGGGCCTCAGGCAGCGGCGTGGCGCCGGAAGTTACCAGGCCGTTGTAGTAGTCGAGTACGCCCGCTGCGGTTTCAACGGCTTGCCTGACGTTCGCTTCGCGCTCGTCGGTGATCAGCCGGCGTTCCGATATCAGGAACAGGGTCGTGAGTATGGCCACGCCGAGCACGGCCGAAGCAATCAGGATGCCGAGCCGCTTGGCGATGCTCAAGGATTGAAAAATACCTGACAACATAGTGTCTCCCCCTAGCGATTTGTTGGTCTTGTGTGCCTTTGTCTTCATATTACGCACGGGCAGTGCTCTTGTGCCAGATCAATTTGCGTTTTCTGTCGCAAAAAAAGCAGCGTCGGATGCAAATTGCAGCGAACTCATTTGCGCGATGCGTCGTTAGAGTCCTATCAATTCACAATCTGCGCATCGACGATTAACATTTTGATGTGGGATCGATATGGTGACCCCGCGCCTCTGGGAGGCGCCATCCTTGCGCAGCATGATCGTCGATCCCTTGCTGGTGCGCTCCCTCTACAAGCATGGCGTCGGCAGCGCCTACGCGCCAGAGGGGCGGCTGGCGCCAATGTCTCGGGGTATCAGTGGATAGAAGAGCGGAGGCGAGGGGCGGAATGGATCGTGCGCGGCTATGCGGAGTCCAGGCCGGACTGGATGGCACTGGGGTGGCGCGAGCTTGATTGGGGGCTGGCGCAGCAGCAGAGCGACGGCGGGTTCTCCAGCAAGGACCCGTTTCATTCGACCTCCTTTTTCGTCGAGGCACTGGCGCGCCTGCCTGATCGATCCGGCGGGCGTCACGCGCGAGTGCATCGAGGGGCCGGCGCGTGCGGCGCGGCTGGCTCAAGGCCTGATACTTCATGGCGATGAGGTAAATTTCTGTGGGTAAATGTTGCCCGCAGGCCTAGTTGTCAATCTGCCCTATAATGGTATGAGTGTGTTTTTTCACGGAATATCATGGTACAGGACGCGGTTTCCGCAGAAGCCGGCTCGGAAGACGTTGCCGGCAAGATCAAGTCGATATTGGCGGCTGGCATGACGAGCCCGGGCGACCTGCTGCCTGTGCTGCACAAGATACAGGATGCGCTCGGTTATATTCCGCGTGCGGCGATCGCTGAGGTTGCGGGCGCTTTCAATCTTTCGCGCGCCGAAGTGCATGGCGTGGTCACGTTTTATCATTATTTTCGTACCCAGCCGCCGGCACGGCATCAAGTGCAGGTGTGCCGCGCCGAGGCTTGCCAGAGCATGGGGGCCGAGCACCTGCTGGAACATGCGCAGCAGGCGCTGGGCTGCAAACTCCATGGCAAGAGTCCGGACGGCAGGTTTTCGCTGGAGCCGGTGTTCTGCCTGGGCCAATGCGCCACGTCGCCGGCGATCATGATCGGCGAGAAGGTGTATGCCAAGGTGAGTCCGGTGCGCTTCGACAAGCTGATCGCGCAATTGGGCAGCGGGGAACAGGCATGAGCGTGCGCATATTCGTACCGCGCGATTCGGCCGCGCTCGCACTTGGCGCCGATGAGGTTGCTGCGGCAATTGCCGACGAAGCCGGGCGGCGCGGGATCGCAATCGATCTGGTGCGCAACGGCACGCGTGGTTTGTTGTGGCTGGAGCCGCTGGTCGAAGTCGAAACCGTGTCGGGTCGAGTCGGTTTTGGCGAGATCGAGGCCGATGATATTCCGGCCTTGTTCGATGCGGACTTTCATCTTGGCGCACCGAAGCATTCCAAGTCGGTCGGCCCGGTCGACACGATACCGTACTTGAAGAAACAGACGCGCCTGACCTTTGCGCGGGCCGGCATCACCGACCCGGTTTCGCTGGCCGACTACGAAAAGCACGGCGGCTACGCCGGCTTGCGCCGCGCGTTGGCTATGGATGGCGCAGCCATTGTCGATGCCGTTACCGAATCGGGCTTGCGCGGCCGCGGCGGTGCGGCGTTCCCGACCGGGATCAAGTGGAAGACCGTGCTGAAGGCGCAGGCGGCGCAGAAATACATCGTCTGCAATGCCGACGAAGGCGATTCAGGGACGTTTGCCGACCGTATCGTGATGGAAAGCGATCCCTTCGTGCTGATCGAAGGGATGACCATCGCCGGTCTTGCGGTAGGCGCGACCAAGGGTTACATCTATGTGCGCAGCGAATATCCGCATTCCATCGCCACTTTGAATGAAGCAATTGCTGCGGCTCGCGATCAAGGCTTCCTCGGCGAGAACGTGCTCGGTTCGGGCAAGCGATTCGATCTTGAAGTGGCCAAGGGCGCGGGCGCCTATATCTGCGGCGAAGAAACGGCGCTGCTGGAAAGCCTGGAGGGCAAGCGTGGCATCGTGCGTGCCAAGCCGCCGCTGCCGGCCATCGAAGGCTTGTTCGGCAAGCCGACCGTGATCAACAACGTATTGTCGTTTGCCAGCGTGCCCATCATCCTGGATAAAGGCGCGGCGTTCTACAAGGATTTCGGCATGGGCCGTTCGCGCGGCACCTTGCCGGTGCAATTGGCGGGTAACGTCAAGCATGGCGGCTTGATCGAGCTGGCCTTTGGCGCGACGCTGCGCGAGATTCTTTATGACTACGGCGGCGGCACGGCATCGGGCCGTCCCATCAAGGCGGTGCAGGTGGGTGGGCCGCTGGGCGCTTATTTGCCCGAAGCGCAATGGGATACGCCGCTCGACTATGAGGCCTTTGCCGCGCTCTGGGCCGTGCTGGGCCATGGCGGCATCGTGGTGCATGACGACACCGCCGACATGGCGAAACTCGCACGTTATGCGATGGAATTCTGCGCCATCGAATCCTGCGGCAAATGTACGCCATGCCGCATCGGCTCGACGCGCGGCGTCGAAGTGATGGACAAGATTATTGCCGGCGAGGATAACGTCAAGCAGGTGACGCTGTTGCGCGACTTGTGCGACGTGATGTTCAACGGTTCGCTGTGTGCCATGGGCGGCATGACGCCTTACCCGGTGCTGTCGGCACTCGACCATTTTCCGCAAGACTTCGGCCAGCCAGCCAAGCAAAGCAAGGCAGCCTAGGAGTGACACCATGATAGAAACCATATTGCGTCGCGATTTCGGCACCCCGGAAAAGGTGGCGACCGAGATGGTCCTGCTTACCATCGACGGCATGGAAGTGAGCGTGCCGGTGGGCACCTCGGTCATGCGCGCTGCGGCGGAAAACGGCGTGAACATCCCCAAGCTCTGCGCCACCGACAGCCTGGAGCCGTTCGGTTCCTGCCGTCTGTGCCTGGTTGAGATCGAAGGCCGGCGCGGCTATCCGGCATCGTGCACCACGCCGGTTGAAGCCGGCATGGTGGTGCGCACGCAATCGCCCAAGCTGCAGGATATACGCAAGGGGGTGATGGAACTCTACATTTCCGACCACCCGCTCGATTGCCTGACTTGCCCGGCGAACGGCAATTGCGAGTTGCAGGACATGGCGGGCGTCACCGGCTTGCGTGAAGTGCGCTACGGCTATGACGGCGCCAATCATTTGAAGGACAAGAAGGACGAGTCGAATCCTTACTTCACTTACGATCCGTCCAAATGCATCGTGTGCAACCGCTGCGTGCGCGCCTGCGAGGAAACGCAGGGCACGTTCGCGTTGACGATCTCGGGGCGCGGCTTCGAGTCGCGCGTTTCGGCGGGGCAGGACGAGAGTTTCATGGAGTCCGAATGCGTCTCCTGCGGTGCCTGCGTCGAGGCTTGCCCGACGGCCACGCTGCAAGAGAAATCCGTTATCTGGCTCGGCCAGGGCGAACACTCCATCAACACCACTTGCGCCTATTGCGGCGTGGGCTGCTCGCTCGATGCCGAGATGAAGGGCAACGAGGTGGTGCGCATGGTGCCGGCCAAGGATGGCAAGGCCAATGAGGGGCATGCCTGCGTCAAAGGCCGCTTCGCCTGGGGCTATGCCACGCACAAGGACCGCATCATGAAGCCCATGATACGGGCCAAGATCACCGATCCGTGGAAGGAAGTGTCGTGGGACGAGGCCTTGGACTACGCTGCTTCCGAATTCAAGCGCATCCAGGCCAAGCATGGGCGCGACTCGATCGGCGGCATCGTGTCGTCGCGCTGCACGAATGAAGAAGGCTACCTGGTGCAAAAGCTGGTACGCGCGGCTTTCGGCAACAACAACGTCGACACCTGCGCGCGCGTGTGCCATTCGCCGACCGGCTTCGGCTTGAAGAGCACGCTGGGCGAATCGGCCGGCACGCAGACTTTCAAATCGGTCGAGCATGCCGACGTGATCATGGTCATCGGCGCCAATCCGACCGACGGCCACCCGGTATTCGCCTCGCGCATGAAGCGCCGCCTGCGCGAAGGCGCCAAGCTGATCGTGGTCGATCCGCGCAAGATCGATATCGTCAAATCGGCCCACATCAAGGCCGATTACCATCTGCCGCTGCGCCCCGGCACCAACGTCGCCGTGGTCAGCGCGATGGCGCACGTGATCGTCACCGAAGGCTTGCTGAACCAGGCCTTCATCGATGAACGCTGCGAAACCAAGGCATTCAACGAATGGAAGGATTTCGTTTCGCTGCCCGAGAATTCGCCCGAGGCGCTGGAAGCGGAAACCGGCGTGCCGGCGGCCGACGTGCGTGGCGCGGCCAGGCTTTACGCCACCGGCGGCAATGCGGCGATCTATTACGGCTTGGGCGTGACCGAGCATGCGCAGGGTTCGACCACGGTGATGGGTATCGCCAACCTTGCCATGGCCACCGGCAACGTCGGGCGTGAAGGCGTGGGCGTGAATCCCTTGCGCGGCCAGAACAACGTGCAGGGTTCGTGCGACATCGGTTCCTTCCCGCATGAGTTGCCGGGCTATCGACACGTATCGGATTCGACGGTGCGCGGCGAGTTCGAAGCGGCATGGGGCGTATCGATCCAGGCTGAGCCTGGCCTGCGCATTCCCAACATGTTCGACGCCGCCTTGCACGGCAGCTTCAAGGGCTTGTATTGCCAGGGCGAGGACATTGTGCAATCGGACCCGAACACGCAGCACGTCGCGTCGGCGTTGGAGTCCATGGAGTGCATCGTGGTGCAGGACATCTTTCTCAACGAAACGGCCAAGTACGCCCACGTGCTGCTGCCGGGTTCGTCGTTCCTGGAAAAGGATGGCACCTTCACCAATGCCGAACGCCGCATTTCGCGCGTACGCCAGGTGATGCCGCCGCGCGCGGGCCTGGCCGATTGGGAAGTGACGATCGCCTTGTCCAAGCGCCTGGGCTACGACATGAACTACAGCCATCCGTCCGAAATCATGGACGAGATTGCGCGCCTGACGCCGACATTCCGCGGCGTCTCTTTCAAGAAGATCGACCGCCTGGGCAGCATCCAGTGGCCCTGCAACGACGAGGCGCCGGAAGGCACGCCCATCATGCATATCGATCAATTCGTGCGAGGCAAGGGCAAGTTCATCATTACCAAGTATGTGGCGACCGATGAAAAGGTCACGCGCAAGTATCCGCTGATCCTGACCACGGGCCGCGTGCTGTCGCAATACAACGTCGGCGCGCAGACGCGCCGCACCGACAATGTGCACTGGCATTCGGAAGACCGGCTGGAGATTCATCCGCACGATGCCGAGGAGCGCGGCATCAAGGACAAGGATTGGGTCGGCATCCAGAGCCGCGCCGGCGACACGGTGTTGCGCGCGATGATTTCCGAGCGCATGCAGCCGGGCGTGGTGTACACCACCTTCCATTTCCCCGAATCGGGCGCCAACGTGATCACGACCGAGAATTCGGACTGGGCCACCAATTGTCCCGAATACAAGGTCACGGCGGTCCAGGTGATGCCGGTGCAGCAGCCGTCGGAATGGCAGAAGGAATACACGCGTTTCAACCGCGAGCAATTGCAATTGCTTGAGGAAGCGAACACGCCTGCGGCGTGATGGATATGGATGCCGAGGCACAGCAGCATGCAGGCACGGAGCGCAGGAAAGTCGTGCGCTTCGTCGCCGGCGTCCCGAGCGATGCACTTGACGACCTGGCCGATGAAGTGCCGGTGGCGCTGGAATATAACGGTATCTCGCATGCGGTCATGCTTGCCACGCCTTGCGATCTGGAGGAGTTTGCCGTCGGCTTTACGCTGTCAGAGGGTATCGTTGCGGGGCTGGACGATATCTATGAGGTCGAGGTCGAACATGCTGCGCAAGGCATTACGGTGCATTTGCGCATCGAAGGCGGCGCCTTTGTGCGGCTCAAGGAGAAGCGGCGCAACCTGACCGGGCGCACCGGCTGCGGCTTGTGCGGCACGGAAGATCTCGGCCAGGTGTTGCGTCCGCTGCGGCAGGTGGCGGGCAAGCGCGCTCTGTCGCCGGCGGCAGTGAAAGAGGCGCTGGATGCGTTGAAGGAGCACCAGCCGCTCAACCGCCGGACCGGTGCCACGCATGCCGCGGCGTGGTGCGATGCCGAGGGCAGGGTGCTTGCCGCGTTCGAGGACGTGGGGCGGCACAATGCGCTCGATAAATTGATTGGTTTCATGGCGCGCGAAAAGATGGATGCGGCGGACGGTTTTCTGGCCATGACGAGCCGCGCCAGTGTGGAGCTGGTGCAAAAAGCCGCCAGCCTGGGCATGCCGGCGCTGGTGGCGATTTCCGCGCCGACGGCGCTGGCGGTTCGTACGGCGCAGTCTTGCGGCATGATCCTGCTGGCATTTGCGCGTGGAGACGAATTTGTCGCTTATGCGCATGCCGAAAAGCTGGCGCACAGCTAAGGGAACGTGAATTGGATATCGATAACCTGATCAAGATGGCCAACCAGATCGGCAGCTTTTACGATTCGCTGCCCGACCCCGAGGAAGCCTCGCGCGAGATTTCCGGCCACATCAAGAAATTCTGGGCGCCACGGATGCGCATCCAACTGCTCGATTTCGTGGAACAGGAAGATGGCGCCGGTTTGAGTCCCATCGTGCTGGCGTCGATTCGTGCCAATATCGACAAGCTGCAGCCCGACGCGTCCTACCGCGTTTAACCTGAGGGCAGGTTCTCCACCGCAAAGCGGATCAAATCGGCCTGCCCGTCGATATTCAACTTGCGCTTGATGTTCCAGCGGTGCGTCTCCACCGTGCGCACGCTCAAGTCGAGTGCGCGGGCGATCTCCTTGTTCGAATGGCCTTGGGCGATGCGCTGCAGTACATCCTTTTCGCGCGCAGTGAGCAGCAGCAAGGGCGAACTCGGTCCCGACGCCGCGATCTGCAGTGCGGCGCTGTAATAGACCTTGCCATCGCTTGCGCTATCGATGGCGGCGATGATGTCGGTGGCCGGGGCGTCTTTCAGCACGTAGCCGCGCGCGCCGGCGCCGATGGCCTGCAGCACGTATTCTGCCTTGTCGTGCATGGAGAGCATGATGACGGCAATGGCGGGATGTTCGGCATGGAAACGCGCGGTCGCCTCGATGCCCGATACGCCTTTGAGGTTGATGTCCATCAACGCGAGATCGATGGCTTGCCCGGCGGCAGCGGCAAGCGCTTCTTCGGCCGACGCCGCTTCGGCCACGACCTTGAAACGGTCGACGGCGGACAGGCGCGCACGCAAGCCGTCGCGCACCAGTTGGTGATCGTCGACCAACAGGATGCGGATCGGCTCCTTTTTTTCGCTCACCTTATGCTTCCTTTACCGTCACCACGATGCGCGTGCCGTTGCCCGGCGAGGACACCACGTCCAGATTGCCGCCCACGGCTTCTGCCCGCTCGTGCATGTTGCGCAAGCCGATGCCGCGCTGCGGATTTTCCTGCAGGCTGGCGAAATCGAAGCCGCGCCCATTGTCGGCGATGACGAGTTCGACGGCTTTTCCCACCGTTTTGAGCGCGATGTCCACGCTGCTCGCTTGCGCGTGGCGCCGGATGTTCGTCATCGCTTCCTGCGCGATGCGGAACAGCGCCGTGTTGGCGACGGCGGGCAGCTTGTCGACCTCGCCTTCAATCGATACCTGGACCGTGATGCCGGCATCCTTGCCGAATTCGTCTGCCAGGTGCCTGAGCGCCACGGAGAGGCCGAGATCGTCGAGCATGCCGGGCCGCAAGCCATGCGAAATGCGCCTGACTTCGCCCATGATGCGGTTCAACTGCAGCGCGGCGCGCGCAAATGCAGTTTGTGCCGGCGCCTGCCGTTGTTCCATCAGTTGTTCCAGCCCGGTCTCGACTTGCAGCCGCACGAACATCAATTCCTGGCTGATGCCGTCGTGCAGGTCGCGCGAGAGGCGTGCGCGCTCTTCCTCCTGCGATTGCACGACGCGCTGCGCCAGCACCTTCAGCTTGGCATCGGCCACGCGCAATTCGCTGAAGTTCAGGAACAGCCCGGAGAACGCGATCGCCAGCGTGCAGGCGGCAGCGATGCCGGCCAACAGGATCATCGTGCCGTCGATGTTACGTTCGCTTTGGCGGTCGATTTTCTGCAAGGCGGCGTCGACGTCGTCGAGATAGATGCCGCTGCCGAGCATCCAGCCCCAGCGTTCGAGCATGACCACGTAGGCCAGCTTGGGGGCTTCGCGTTGCAGCGAAGGCTTGGGCCAGCTATATTGGACGAAGCCGCCCCCGGCTTTGGCCTGGGCGATCAGCTTCTGGATGGCGAAGTTGCCTTGTGCATCGCGCAATTCCCAGTAATTATTGCCGACGAAATTGTGCAGGCGCGGGTGCATCAGGTTGGTGCCGTGCAGGTCGTAGATGAAGAAGTAGCCGTCCTCGCCGAATTCCATCTTTGCCAGGATCGCCATGGCCTTGTCCTGCGTTTCCTGGTCGTTGCGGCCCGAATCGTAGAGCGCGGCAATCGCCTGGGTGCCGAGCTTGACGTAATTGCGCAGTTCGGTTTGTTTGCTGGCGCGATACGCTGCTTCGACCGTATCGTGCTGCTGGGCCGAGAGGGCGTTGGACTGGTGGCGCAAGGCGAGCGCAATGGCCGCAAATGCCAGCAGCAGCGGCAGGAGGGCGATGACGATGAGGCGTTGCCGGGTTTTCATGCGTACGTAGTATTTCGTATTTACCTTGAATAACGCTCATCACTATAATGAATGGCGCGTTCATATTCATTAATAATACAGGAGACATCATGTCGATAGACCGCAAACCGGATGAGCCGACCGGCTCGTTCAAGCTGTTTCCGAACATCCTGCTGCTGATTCCGTTTCTGGCCCTGCTGTGGGTGCCGTTCTACAATCAGGTGGAGCCGACGCTCTACGGTTTTCCGTTTTTCTACTGGTATCAATTGCTGTGGGTGCCGCTGACTTCGGTGATCATTTACATCGTGTACAAGGCGGACAAGCCATGAACTCGCCCTTGAACATCACGGCGATCGTCGTATTCGTCGCATTTTTTGCCCTCGTCACGATCATCGGCTTCCTCGCTTCGCGCTGGAAGGCCGGGGACTTGACCCAGCTCCACGAGTGGGGCTTGGGTGGGCGTCAATTCGGCACCTGGATTACCTGGTTCCTGGTCGGCGGGGACTTTTATACCGCCTATACCGTGATCGCGGTGCCGGCGGCGGTGTATGGCAACGGCGCAAGCGGCTTCTTTGCGCTGCCTTACACCATCATCGTCTATCCCTTCATCTTCCTCGTGATGCCCAAACTGTGGCGCATCTGCCACAAGGAAAACTACATTACCGCGGCCGACTTCGTGCAAGGTGTGTATGGCGGCAAGTGGTTCCCGGCGGCCATCGCGGTGACCGGCATCGTCGCCACCATGCCTTACATTGCATTGCAACTGATCGGCATGCAGGCGGTGATCAAGGGCCTGGGCGTGGACGGTGAAATCCCGCTCGCGATTGCTTTTGCCATTCTCGCGCTTTATACCTATGCCAGCGGCATCCGCGCACCGGCGATGATCGCCTTCGTCAAGGACATCATGATCTACATCGTGGTGATCGCGGCGGTGTGCCTGATTCCGTCCAAGCTCGGCGGCTACGGTTCGGTGTTCGATGCGGCCGATCATTTCTTCGCGGCCAAGGGGAGCGGCGGCATCATCCTGAAACCGGCGCAATTCTCGGCCTATGCGTCGCTGGCGCTCGGCTCGGCGCTGGCTGCCTTCATGTATCCGCATACCATGACGGCCATCCTTAGCTCGGCCAGCGAAAAGACCATACGCAAGAATGCGATCCTGCTGCCGGCTTACACGATCCTGCTCGGCTTGATCGCGCTGATGGGCTATATGGCGATTGCGGCCGGCATAAAAGTGCAGAATTCGAGCGACGTCGTGCCGCAATTGTTCGCCAATCTGTTCCCCGACTGGTTCCTCGGCTTTGCGGCGGCGGCGATTGCGATCAGCGCGCTGGTGCCGGCTGCCATCATGTCGATCGGCGCGGCCAACCTGTTCACGCGCAACCTGTGGCGGCCCCTGGTCAATGTCAACATCACCCCGGCGCAGGAGTCGGCCAATGCCAAGATCGCCTCGCTCCTGGTCAAGATCGGCGCGCTGGTGTTCATCTTCGTATTGCCGACCAAGTTTGCCATCGAACTGCAATTGCTGGGCGGCGTATGGATACTGCAAACCTTCCCCGCCATCGTGTTCTCGCTGTTCACAAAGAAGCTCAAGGCACCGGGCTTGTTCGTCGGCTGGGCGGCCGGCATGGTGTGCGGCACGACACTGGCCTTCATGGTGGATTTGAAGCCCTTGTACGCGGTGGCGGGCACGCCGTTCTACATCGGCTTGATCGCCCTGGCGGTGAACATGATCGTGACTTTTGTATTGTCGGCAGTCGTACCTGCCAAGCAAGCGGCGCACGCCTGATATCATAGGCGGCACCGAGCACGCTCCCGGCGCTTGCGGGGAGCGTGTTCTTTTTTTGCCGACCATGAAAATAGCTTACGCCCTGTTGCGCTTCGTCATCCTTGCCTACGTGGCAAGCTGCACTTTCCTTTATTTCTATCAGCGCAAGCTGCTCTATGTGCCGCCGGCCGAGATCCTCAATGCTGCGCCGGCCGGCTCCATCTATCGCACCATGACGGTCGAGGTACCCGGGGTCGGCAAGATCACCAACTGGATGGTGCCGGCGGACGCACCGGGGCTGCCTACCGTTGTTTTCTTCCATGGCAATGGCACGGATCGGACCGATTTCATGCAGACCGGCGAACGGCTGCACCGTTTGGGTTGGGGCGTGGTGTTGGCATCGTATCCGGGTTACTCGGGCAATCCGGGTCGGCCCGGCGAAGAGAGCTTGATGGCAAGTGGGCGCGCGACGCTCTCTGCGTTAGGGCATGCGCCGGGTGGTATTCTGGTTTGGGGGCACAGCCTGGGCAGCGGCGTGGCGGCGCGCATGGCCAGCGAGGGTAGGGCGCAAGGCTTGATCCTCGAAGCGCCTTACACGGCGATTGTCGACGTGGCGGCAGGCACGTTTCCCGTTTTTCCGGTTCGCCTCCTGATGCGCGACCGCTACGATACGCGTTCGCTGGTGAGTGCAATCAAGGTGCCGGTGTTGATCGTGCATGCCGACGGCGACCCGGTGATCCCGTTCGCGATGGGCCGGGAATTGGCCGAACGTTTCGGCGAGCAGGCCGAGTTTTATCCCTTGTTGCACGTGCACAGCCACTATCCGCATGCGGAAGAAGACTTGAGCGGCGTGGCGGATTCCTGGTGGCAGCGCAGGGTCAGGCCGGTGCCGCGCTTTGCGCAAAGCGTGCGCGCTGCGTCCTCTGTGGAAGACGCGGCGCGCGGATCGTAAATCAGCCGATCATGACGTCGGCGGTGACGTATTCGTAACCCAGGTCCTTGGCCACGGCTTCATAGGTGACGCGGCCTTCGCAGACATTCAAACCGTGGCGCAGGTGCACGTCGTCGCGCAAGGCCTTTCTCCAACCCTTTTCGGCAATGGCTACGGCATGGCCGATGGTGGCGTTGTTCAGCGCGAAGGTCGAGGTGCGTGCCACGGCGCCGGGCATGTTGGCGACGCAGTAATGCACCACGCCGTCGACCACGAAGGTCGGCTCGGCATGCGTGGTGGCGTGCGAGGTCTCGAAGCAGCCGCCCTGGTCGATCGCCACGTCCACCACCACCGCGCCTTGCTTCATGCGCGAGATCATGTCGCGCGTCACCAGTTTCGGCGCCGCCGCACCGGGGACCAGCACGCCGCCGACCACGAGGTCGGCGTCCAGCACCGATTCCTCGATGGTGTGGGCATTCGAATGCAGGGTATTGATGCGGTTGCCGTAGACCAGATCGAGCTGGCGCAGGCGGTCGATGCTCTTGTCGAGCACCGTCACACGCGCACCCGCGCCCACAGCCATCTGCAAGGCATTGGTGCCGACCACGCCGGCGCCGATGATGACCACGTGGCCGGCAGCTACACCCGGCACGCCGCCCAGCAGCAAGCCCATGCCGCCCTTGGATTTTTCCAGGTGCGCTGCGCCGGCCTGGATCGCCATGCGGCCGGCGACTTCACTCATCGGCGCCAATAGCGGTAGGCCGCCGCCCTGGCCGGTGATGGTTTCATAGGCGATGCAGACGGCACCGGAGGCGACCAGCGCCTTGGTTTGTTCGGGGTCCGGCGCCAGGTGCAGGTAGGTGTAGAGAATCTGGTCCTTGCGCAGCATGGCGCATTCGACCGGTTGCGGCTCCTTGACCTTTACGATCATGTTGGCGCGGGCGAAGATGTCGGCGGCCTTGTCGGCCAGCGTGGCGCCGGCTGCGACGTATTGCTCGTCAAGCAGGCCGATCGCGGCGCCGGCATTTTTTTGCACGATCACGTGGTGGCCGCGCGAGGTCAGTTCGCGCACCGATGATGGCGTCAAGCCGACGCGATATTCGTGGTTCTTGATTTCCTTGGGTACGCCGATCAGCATGTTCGTCTCCTATGATTGTTTCCCTTGGCTGCAGGAAATGCAGCTATCATATGACTGAGCAATTAGTTTTTGTTTCCGAAAAATATCTGATATTTGGTGGAATTTCATGCGTACCGTCAAGGAATCGAGCCGCGGCCTGGACAAGCTGGACCGTCACATCCTGCGCATCCTGCAGCGTGAAGGCCGCATTTCGATGAAGGACCTGGGCGACCGTGTCGGGCTGTCCGTGACGCCCTGCATCGAGCGCGTCAAACGGATGGAGCGCGATGGCGTCATCACGGGTTACCATGCCAAGGTCGATGCCGCATCGCTGGGCGCCAAGCTGCTGGTGTTCGTCGAAATCACGCTGAACCAGAAATCGGCCTCGGCGTTCGACCAGTTCCGCCATGAAGTCTTGCGCATTCCTGAAGTGCAGGAATGCCACCTCGTGTCAGGCGACTTCGATTACCTGATCAAGGCGCGCATCCGCGAGATGGATGAATACCGCAAATTGCTGGGCGATATCCTGTTGCAACTGCCCGGCGCGGCGCAATCCAAGAGTTACGTGGTGATGGAAGAGATCAAGGAAACCCTGGAATTGTCTACGGAGCTGCTCTGATGTTCGAAAATTTCCAGTCGGCGAAACTTGCGGTCAATGGCGTGGAGATCAACCTGCGCCACGGCGGCAGCGGGCCGGCGCTGTTGCTGTTGCACGGCTTTCCGCAAACCCATGCCATATGGCACATTGTCGCCGACCGGCTGGCCGAGCGTTTCACGTTGATCATGCCCGATCTGCGCGGCTATGGCGACTCGTCCAAGCCGGCGGGCTTGCCCGATCACGCCAATTATTCCAAGCGCACCATGGCGCAGGATATGGCCGATGTCATGCATTCGCTTGGACACGACACTTTTTTCGTTTGCGGCCACGACCGCGGCGGGCGCGTGGCGCATCGCCTGGCGCTCGATCATGCAAAGCGCGTCAAAAAACTGATGCTGATCGACATCTCGCCCACGCGCACGATGTACGAGCAAACCAACCTGGCCTTTGCCAAGCTTTACTACCACTGGTTTTTCCTGATTCAGCCGCATCCCTTGCCGGAGACCCTGATCGGCGCCGATCCGCGGTTTTACCTGCGGTTTTCGCTCGGCGGCTGGGGCTCCGAGGGCAAGTCTTTCCTCAGCGTGGAAGCGATGGCGGAATACGAACGTTGCTTTTGCACCGCAGAGGCGATACATGCCGCTTGCGAAGACTATCGTGCCGCTGCGACAATTGATTTGGAGCATGACCGGGCAGACGAAAAAATTGCCTGTCCGGTACACGTGGTGTGGGGCGAACACGGCGTCGTGGGCCGGCTGTTTCACCCGCTTTCCGATTGGCAGGAAAAAGCGCAGCATCCGGTCACTGGCAGGCCGGTTGCTGCCGGGCATTTTATTCCCGAAGAAAAACCCGATTGGCTGTTGCAGGAGATGTTGGCATTTTTTGCCGGATGACCTGGGAGAGAACGATGGCGGGTGCTGTGCCTTTACCCATTGGACAGGCTGAACTGCTGGAAATGATCGCACTTGGCGCGCCTCTGGGCGAAACCTTGAATCGCCTGACGCGTTTGATCGAAGGGCAGTCGGCAGGCCTGTTTTGCACCATCATGCTGCTTGACGAAGACGGCAGGCATGTTCATGCCATCGCCGGTCCGAGCATGCCGCCGGGCTACCTCAACGCATTCGACAATCTGGAGATCGGCCCCAACGCCGGCTCGTGCGGCGCGGCGATGTTCAAGCGGGAAACCGTCATCACCACCGATATCGCCATCGATTCGCATTGGGATGCTTACCGCGACAGCGTGGCAGGATATGGCTTCCGTGCCTGCTGGTCCACCCCGATCTTTCTGGATCGTACCAAAGTCCTCGGTTCCTTCGCCATGTATTACCGCGAAGTGCGCAGCCCCGGTGCGGCTGAGCTGGAGTTGATCAATGTCGCAACGCATATTGCGGGCATTGCCATCGAGCGCAAGCGCAACGAAGACATGCTGCACCGCTATCGCAACGAGCTCGAAGGCCTGGTCAAGCAGCGTACCGAAGAATTGCAGAGCGAGAAAGAGAAGGCCGAGGCCGCCGTCGTGGCTTTGAGCAAGAGCAACGCCGAATTGGCCGGCGTGTTGAACAGCCTGAACGTGGCGCAAGAGGAACTGGTGCAGAACAAGAAGCTGGCCGGCCTCGGTTCGCTGGTGTCGGGCATCGCGCATGAATTGAACACGCCCATCGGCAATTGCCTGATGGCGGCCAGCACCTTGAGCGACCAGACGACGTCGTTTGCCGCGCAATTCGCGGAAAAAGGCAGCGTCAAGCGTTCCGATCTGACGACGTATTTCAACGAGGCGAAGAATGCCAGCGAGATGCTCACACGCAATCTGCATCGCGCCGCCGAATTGATCGCCAGCTTCAAGCAGGTCGCGGTCGACCAGACCAGCTCCAGCCGGCGCCACTTCATGCTCGATACGACGATCGATAACATCTGCCTCACACTCAGGACCCGCCTGCGCAAGACACGGTTCGTCATTCTGCAGCAGATACCGGGTCATCTCGAATTCGACAGTTACCCGGGCCAGCTTGGGCAAGTGCTGAGCAGCCTGGTCGACAACGCGCTGTTGCATGGTTTCGAGGGACGGGAAGACGGCACCATCAGGATCACGGCCAAGGTGGAGCGCGAAGGCTGGGTGGCCTTGAGCGTCAGCGACGACGGCAACGGCATCGCACCGGAACACCTGGGACGTGTATTCGATCCATTTTTTACTACCAAGCTGGGAAAGGGCGGCTCCGGCCTGGGGCTGAACGTGGTGTACAACATCGTCTCCGGGGTGCTGGGCGGCACCATCAAGGCCGGCAGCGAAGCCGGCAAGGGCACTTGCATCCAGATGAGTTTGCCGCTGGTCGCGCCGCAGTTCTGATCCGATGTATGTCGGCGGCAAAAACGAACCTGTTTTTAACTATGCGAGGTTCGGCTATGTTGACGCCGGACAGGGCAAGGCCAGGCACCCGTGGCAACTAAGACCCGAGTGCCAACTGGTTGCCCATTGCGACAAGGTCTCGAAAATAAATCCTGTCCCGATCGTGATAGGTGGAGGGGTAATTTAAAATTTCCTCGTCACCGAGAATCTCCCGCAAGGCAAGCTCAAGAATTTCCTTGCCCCTTTCGGATGCAATGATCGAATCAATCGGGCGCTGTTTGATGCTTCTGACCAGATTTTGCATGGCAAAGCTCTTGAATTCCAGGAATTCGGTTTCGGGGGCGCTCCAGGATTCGCGCTCATGGTGCCGCACAACAGCGCCGGAATCCGGCTCCACAATCACATCCACCACCTTGTCGTACCCGGCCTGCAGTAACACCTCGAAGCGCGAAACCGGCCCTGTGAATGTCGAAAGCGTGAAATCGTAGCGAAAGCGCTCTGCCGAGATGTCGCCGGCCCGTTCCGCTTTTTCTTCCGCGTCAAGCACGTCATCGACATAGACCAGGCTGTGAAACGCCAACTTCTTGCCCGGGTTGCGCCGCATGTAACTCAAAATGCTTCGGCCGCTGCCGACCAGGTCGACAATGACTGTCCCATCAGGAAGCCGCTCGTTGAAATAGGCATCGTGCGTGCCGAAAGCCGTAAGGAGGCGATTTAAATCGAGCGCAAGCGTAGGCACGGCTGGAAACATCGCGCGAAAAACGCTGCCCAGCTGATCGCAATCCCGGCTGCAAAAGACGATCGCCGTGGCCTCGCGATAACGACTGCGCAACTGTGCCGCGTAGACAGCCATCACCGCCAACAAGGGACCGCAAACCACACCGTGGATCGGGTGGGGATTGGATGGTGTCGAACGCAAACGGCACTCCCGCGAAAGCAGCGCCAGTTGACTCTCGCCGGCGTCGATCAGTCTTTGCTCCCAAGCCGTTGGCAGGTGATCTTGAACCAGCTCGGTGGGAATCTGATGGGTACCCGGCATTGCGTGATCGGAATGCGTGTTGTCACCGTGATGCATATTGATCCGGTAAAAGCGCAGCAAGCGCCCCCAAATGGCCCCGCTCGCCTTGCCCCAGTTGCCGACTGTGACCGGCCGACAAAGTCCCATGTCCGATGCTTGCGCGAGCAGGTCCGCAATCATTTCCCCGGTTAAATACATGTCCGATACCAGAATGTCGTGCTTGCCGACTCGTTCCAGGCAGCGTCGGATCGGAATCACCTGTTCACTTTCCACAGCAAGCTCTTCCGCCAACAGCCTCTCCGCCAAAACAGCATCAAGCCCGTGATCGCGCATGCGGCGATAAATTTCGAAAATGACATACGGTTTTCCGATGGAATCAAGCGCATCCTGCGCCTGCTTCCTCAGAACGGGAAAATCCGCCACGCCAGTCCTTTGGGCGACGATTTCGTGCACTGCCGCGGGGGCAGTGCAATACCGGGCGATAAGCGTGTCAAAAACGTCCCAGGTATCAATGGGCGCTCTGATATCTCCAGGCGAGGTTGCATTGTCGGTGGCAGGGTCGACCTTTTCCGGCGGTTTTTCCGCCGCAGAGATTCCGGATTGCACGCGGCCAGACGACTTGAAGAACTTGAACATGAATTCTTCCGATAAAATAAATGGTATGCCTCTTGGGGATCTGAGGTAAGCGGCTTGGAAAGTTCACGCCCATCTTGTCCGGCAAAAGAAACAACCCACCTCTCCGGCACAAGTGATATTGGCGGTCACGTATTATAGGAGCATGCGGCGCGGTATGGCGGGCTCGACGTGCGGCGGCGTTGTTTCGTACCTTGCACCACTCGGCACAGGCATTGTAGTCTGCCCCGATTTCTGCGCTATTTTTGCGGTAAGATGCCGCCTTCGCAGGCGTGGCATGGGCAAGCATTTTGATGAGACACAAATTACTGTGGCGTACCGTGGTTTTGATTGCGGCAGGCGCTGCGCTGTTTTTCTGGTGTAGCCGAAAAGCCGACTCTCCCCAGGTAAAACGGATAGCGGGTGGCCCCGTCAAGCAGGCGCCCGTGCTGAATTGGAGCGCCAAGGCGCGCGTGTTCGCCGGCGACGGGTTGCGCGGCTTCGCTGACGGTAAAGGCAATGCTGCGCGGTTTGCCGATCCTTACGGTCTGGCGCGCGACGCGGCCGGCAATTTCTATGTCAGCGATGCCGGCGACAATAACCTGATTCGCAAAATCGCGCCCGACGGCAGCGTCACCACGCTGGCCGGCGGCGCCGAAGGTTTTGCCGATGGCGTGGGGGCTGCTGCGGCATTCAATACGCCGTCGGGCGTGGTGCTCGACGCAGGCGGCAACCTTTATGTCGCCGATACCGGCAACAATGCGATCCGCAAGATCGACCCGCGGGGCAAGGTCACGACCATTGCCGGCGACGGTACGGCCGGCCTGCGCGACGGCCCGGCGGCGCAGGCGCGCTTTAACAGCCCGCTCGGACTCGATGTCGACAAGGCCGGCAATATCTATGTTGCCGATACCTATAACGATGCGGTTCGGCGTATTTCGCCCAATGGCGTGGTCACCACGATCGCCGGCGGCCACGGCGTCGGCTTTGCCGACGGTGCGAGCGATGCCGCCATGTTCGACACGCCTTGCAACGTGCTGCTCGATGGCGAAGGCAATCTGATCGTTGCCGATACGCACAACAATGCGATCCGCAAGATCGTGCTGAAGGGGGCGGCCGAGGTAAGCACGCTGGCGCGTTCGTTGCCCGAAGAGCATGATGCGCTGCTGCGCCGGCCCACCGGCCTGGCTTGGTCGCCAGATGGCTTGCTCACTATTATCGACAATGCGCGCGGGCGGATTCTGCAGTTGTCAAGCGGCGGCGAGATCGGCAGCTTGCAAAGCGGCGTCCTGCAAGCTGCGGGAAGTGCATCGGGCATCACCGACTTCAGCCTGCGCCTGGCGCGGCCGACTGCACTTGTGGTGCAAAGCGATGGCAGCATCGCCGTCGCCGCCGCCGGCAGCTATCGTATCGACATCGTAAGCCCGGTGCGGGCTGGCGAGATCAAGCCGGATGCGGCTTATCTGGCGGCCCGGCAAACCACCGCAGCCGCGCGACAAATCATCGGGGAACTGCCGGCGGTCAAATCAGGGCGCTTCCCATGGCCGTTCAAACCGCAAATGCAGGCGCACGAAGTGGTCGGCACATTGGGCGAAGTGCGCGGCAACCACGATGGCGAAAGCCGCGATCATTTGCATGGCGGAATCGACGTCCAGGCCGCAATGGGGACGCCGGTTCTGGCCGTGGCCGACGAAAAGGTGAGCGACCCCATCTCAAGCTGGGGATTCGGCAAGGAGAGCGAAGGCCTGTGCCTCGATCTTTTTTGCTACATCCACATGCGGGTCGGACGCGCTGCAGACGGCAAGCCGCTGGAGTCCGGGCGTTTCCTGATCCAGAACGACGAGCAAGGGAAACGGGTGGGCGTCAGGGTCAAGCGCGGTACACGCTTTGCCGTGGGCGAAGCATTGGGTAGCGTCAACAGCATGTATCACACGCACTTGGCCCTGATTGTCGGCGGCGCCGAGATCAACCCGCTGGTATTGCCGTTTCCCGACATGCGTGACGAGGTGCAGCCGACCATCAGGGAAGTGCAGGTCGTCGGCGACGATGGCGCAATGTTCGACAAGAAGCAAAAGGGCCGACTGTTGCTGCCGGCGGGCGCGCCATTGCATATCGTGGTCGAAGCTTACGACCAGATGAACGGCAACCAGAAGCGGCGCCAGCTTGGGCTGTATCGTGCCGGCTTCCAGTTGCTGACGGAAGACGGCAAGCCCGCGCCGGGATTTGCCGATCCGCTCATCAACATGGACTTCGAGCGCCTGCCCGACGATCCTGCTGCGGTCAAGATCGCCTATGCCGGCGACAGCGGCATCACGGTATACGGCAGCAAGACCACGCGGATGCGTTATGAAGTCACCAACCGCGTGCGCGATGGACTGGCGATGCGTGGGGCGTGGGATACCAAGGGCATCGCGCCGGGCAACTACATTTTGCGTATCGTTGCGCTCGACTATGCCGGCAACGCGGCACGCGCCGGGCGCGATATCGACATTACGCTGACTCCGTAATTACCAAGGTTCGGCCTGTGCGGCGCTGAAGAAGCCTCCACTGGGGCCGTCATCCTCCAGCAAGGCCAGCCGGATCGAGGCGATGGCGCCCTGCGCCACCGTCTGGGTGCCGCGATGGGCGTTCAAGTCGGTCGCGGTAAAGCCGGGGTCGGCCGAATTGACCTTGATGCCGTCATCGCGCAGTTCATACGCCAAGTGCACGGTCAGCATGTTCAGCGCCGCCTTCGAGGCGCAATAGCCTATCTTCTTGATGTCGGCGAATTCCGCCTGCGGATCGCTGTTGTAGCCCAGCGATCCCAGTCCGCTCGATACGTTGACGACGCGCGCACCGCGCGACTTGCGCAACAGCGGCAGCATCGCTTGCGTGGCCGACAGGGCGCCGAAGAAGTTGGTGTCGAAGACGCGGCGCACCGCCTCCATGCTGGCGCTGCCGGGCAGGCCGTCGGCCTGGTCGGCGATGCCGGCGTTGTTGATCAGGATGTCGAGCCGGCCGTAGCTGGCTTCGATCTCTTGCGCGGCGGCGACCAGGGTTTCCGGCCGGTTCACGTCGAGGTAGACGAAATTGGCGTAGAGGCCTTCCTCGCGCATCTCGGCGGCCGCGACTTCGCCGCGCGCGCGGTCACGCGCGCCCAGCAGGATGCGTGCGCCGATCTTGCCCAGCACGTATGCAACCTCGCGGCCGATGCCTTTGTTGGCGCCCGTTATGAGGGCCACGCGTTGCGTCGGCAGGTAGGTCTGTGCCGGCGCCGGCGGCGCGGCGTGGAATCGGGGCGAACGCAAAGAAGAATTTTGGTGGAGTGTCGTCATGTGCTATATTTTATGAAGAATCCTTCAGTTTTTGCATTCGCATATCGCAACCCTATGGCAACCAAGACAATTTCCCCGCTCAAGCCCCGCAAAACCCCACGCCAGGCCCGTTCCGAGGCCACGGTGGACGCCATTTTCGAGGCAACCATTCAGGTTTTACTGGCCGAGGGCGCGTCGCGCCTGACCACCACGCGGGTTTCCGAACGCGCCGGGGTGTCGGTGGGCACGATGTACCAGTATTTCCCCAACAAGCAGGCCTTGTTGTTCGCCGTGCTCAAGCGCCACATCGAAGGCGTATTGGCAAAGGTGGAAGACGCGTGCCGCGCCAGCGCCGGGCAGGATGCGGCGGAGATGGTGCAAAACCTGCTTGCCGCCTATATCGAAGCCAAGACGTCCAATCCGGAAGAATCGATTGCCCTGTACGGTGTCATTACCGAACTCGACGTGCCCGATCTGGTGCGCAAG
>Ga0302314_10002671_pt1 | contig 33055 bp, 30 predicted proteins | sample III_Palsa_N2_3_FD_200533 | JGI IMG/M metagenome (GOLD analysis project Ga0302314, IMG submission 200533) | Peat permafrost microbial communities from Stordalen Mire near Abisko, Sweden - III_Palsa_N2_3 | ecosystem: Environmental > Terrestrial > Soil > Palsa > Peat permafrost | place: Sweden...
CGACTTTCGTCGCTGGAACCTAAATCCAGTGCGTCTACCAATTCCGCCACGCCCGCGCCGGCCCGAAGTCGGCCGGTTGACATAGCACAGTGTTTTTTGCACTCCCACGATAAATACGCAGGAGGCAGCCGCGATTTCGCTGGATCAGGCGAGACACGCCCGCGCAACCGCGTCCAGAATCGCTGCTTCATCGAGGCCATAAACCCGATAAAGGTCCGGCAAATCACCGGATTGGCCGAAATGGTCGACGCCCAGCGGCTCGACCCGGCGACCGGCCGCGGCGCCCAGCCAAGAAAGTGCGGCCGGATGGGCGTCGATGACCGTCACCAGACCCGCGTCGCGCGCCAGGGGCGCCAGCAGCCGCTCGATACGGCTTGGGCCCCCGCCGTTTTGGCGATGTTTCAGCCAATCGGCATGCAGCCGATCGGGCGAGGTCACGGCCAGCAGGCCGGCGCCCGGGATATCCTCCAGGATCGCGGCGTGGGCGCGCTTCGCCTCCTCGGCGACGGCGCCGCAATAGACGATGGCGATCTCGGCTCCCGGCGCCGGCTCGACCAGCCAATAGGCACCCGAGACGATGGCATCGCTGAGTTCCCGCGTCATGGCGCGGTCCGGCTGCTCGAGCGAGCGGGTCGAAAGCCGGAGATAGATCGAGCCGCCCTCGCCCGCCGGCGCCTGCATATGGGCAAAACCCCAGGCCATCAGCACGCCCAGTTCGTCGACATAGGCCGGCTCATAGGAGGCGAGCCCGTCCTGGCCCATGCCGATCAGCGGCGTATTGATCGACTGGTGTGCGCCGCCCTCGGGCGCCAGGGTCAGGCCCGAGGGCGTCGCCACCACCATGAAGCGGCTGTCCTGGTAGCAGCCGTAGTTGAGCGCATCGAGGCCGCGGTTGATGAACGGGTCGTAGAGCGTGCCGATCGGCAGCAGCCGTGCGCCGAACAGAGGTGCCGTCAGACCCAGCGCCGCCAGCATCAGGAACAGGTTATGTTCGGCGATGCCCAGCTCCAGATGCTGGCCGGTCGGCGCCATGGCCCAGCGCTGGGCCGAAACGACCTTTTCGTCGCGGAACGTGTCGGCGACCTCTTCGCGGTGGAAAATGCCGCGCCGGTTGACCCAGCCGCCGAGGTTGGTCGAGACCGTGACGTCGGGCGAGGTCGTGACGATGCGGCTCGCGAGCTCGCTGTCGCCGCCGGCCAGATCGTTCAGGATCTTGCCGAAGCCCTCCTGGGTCGAGGCCTTGCCGCCGCCGACCTGCGGCACCGGCAGGTCGATCACCGGGACCGTTGTCGCCACATGCTGGCGTATGCCGTCGGCGGCGAACGGCACCTGGGCCAGAAACGCCTCCAGCTCGGCCGCCGGCAGCCTGGCGCCGGCGAAGCGATCCCATTCGGTACCGTCGGCGATACCGAGCTTGGCCTTGAACCCGGCCATCTGGTCCTTGTTCATGAGGCCGGCGTGGTTGTCCTTATGGCCGGCGAACGGCAGGCCATGGCCCTTGATGGTATAGGCGATGAAGCAGGTCGGCAGATCGTCCTCGATGCCGTGGAACGCCTCCAGCACCGCTTCCATGTCGTGGCCGGCGAGATTGGTCATCAGCGCATGGAGCTGGTCGTCGTCATGCTCATCGAGAATCCGGCGGATGCCTGGATAGCGATTGAGATCGCGCATCAGATGCTCGCGCCAATCGGCACCGCCCTTGTAGACCAGCGCCGAATAGCGCGAGTTCGGGCATTCGTCGATCCATTGGCGCAAATGCTCGCCGTCGGGCCGGGCGAAGGCGGCTTCGAGGCGCTTGCCGTACTTCAGCGTGACGACGCGCCAGCCCATCATCTCGAACAGGCTGTCGATGCGGTTGAACAGCCGGTCGTTGACGATCGAATCCAGGCTCTGGCGGTTGTAGTCGATCACCCACCAGAGATTCCGGACATCGTGCTTCCAGCCTTCGAGCAAGGCTTCGAACACATTGCCCTCGTCCAGTTCCGCATCGCCGACCAGCGCCACCATGCGGCCGGGCGGCCGCTGGTCGGGTGACAGGCCCTTGAGCTTGACGAAATCCTGGGCGATCGAGGCGAACAAGGTGATGGCGACGCCGAGACCGACCGAACCGGTCGAGAAATCGACATCGTCGGTATCCTTGGTGCGTGACGGATAGGATTGGGCACCGCCCAGCGCGCGGAACCGCTCCAGCTTGTCGCGGGTCTGATGGCCCAGCAGATATTGGATCGCGTGGAATGCCGGTGAGGCATGGGGCTTGACCGCGACCCGGTCTTCCGGCCGGAGCACATCCAGATAGAGCGCCGTCATCAGCGTGACGAGCGAGGCCGAGGATGCCTGATGGCCGCCGACCTTGAGCCCGTCGCGGCTCGGCCGGATGTGGTTGGCGTTGTGGATCGTCCAGGCCGATAGCCACAAGACCTTCTCGGCCAGCGCTTCGAGGCGGCGAAGCCGCTGAGGGTCGATGGTACGAGGGGCTGGCGGCGAAACGAGCGATAGACTGACCACGGCGGTGATCTCTCCCGGGAAACGAGCCGGGTCTTTTGACCCATTGATCCTTTCTCTCCCAACCGCCGCCCGAGAGCAAGCCGGGCGGATCAGCGCCTCCGGTCGAGCCGCGTCAAAACGCCCGGAAGGAGATCCGGCAGATCCGACGCCAGCAACCCCGGACCGAACGAGGCCGCGGCCGCGCCATGCAGCCAGACGGCGGCCGCCGCGGCTTCGAACGGCGGCATGCCCTGGGTCAGCAGGCCCAGGACCAGGCCCGACAGCACATCGCCGGTGCCGCCGGTCGCCAGCGTCGGCGGTGCATTGTTGTTGATCACGGCACGCCCGTCGGGCGAGGCCACCACCGTATCGGCGCCCTTCAAGATGATGACCGCGCCGCTCGTCACCGCGGCGGCCCGGGCGCGGGTCAGCTTGTCGCCCTCGATCTGGAACAGGCGGGCGAACTCGCCCTCGTGCGGCGTCAGCACGGTCGGGCCGCGGATCGCGGCGAACAGGGCGGCCGGATCCTGGGCACAGGCAGTCAACGCATCGGCATCGAGCACGGTCGCCCGCGCCGCCGCGAGCAGTTGGAACACGCTCGCCCGCGTCGCCTCGGTAACGCCGGCGCCAGGCCCGATCAACAAGCCGGTGAAGCGCCGGTCCTGCAGCAGTGCGTCGAGTTCGGCCGGTTCGTCGAGCGGCCGCACGATCTGGCTTTCCAGCGCGCCCGCATAGGTCTCAAGTCCGGCGCTCGGCACCGCAACCGTGACCAGCCCGGCCCCGGCGCGGCCCGCGGCCCGCGCCGACAGACGACCGGCGCCGCTCATCGGCCAGCCACCCAGGATCAGGGCGTGGCCGCGGCTGTATTTATGCGAGGCGTGGCCGGGCTGAGGCAGATCGGCCAGCCAGAGCGACGGATGGTTCGCCCAGGTCCTGATGTCGAGCGCCGCCAGCGCCGCCGGATCCAGACCGATCTCGGCCAGCACCAGCTCGCCGCTGAGATCGCGGCCGGGCAGCAGCAGATGACCGGGCTTCAGTCGCCCGAACGTGACGGTCAAGGCGGCCGCGACCGCCCCCGCACCCGCACCCGTCGCACCGAACACGCCGCTCGGCACGTCGACCGCGACGATCGGCAGGCCACGCTTCGCGGCCTCGAACAGGACACTGGCCGCCGGTTCGCCCAACGGCCGGCTGAGGCCGGCGCCGAACAGCGCATCCAGCACCAGCGCCGCCCCATCGAGAATGCCGGGACCAAACGGCTCGACCGGGCCGGTCCAGCCGCACTGCACGCCCTTGTCGCCCAGCAGCGCCACGCGCACCGGCCAGCCCTCGGCCGCAAGCAGGCGTGCCGCGACGAAGCCGTCGCCGCCATTATTGCCCGGTCCGCACAGCACCGCGAGCGGCCGCGGGGTCCAGCGGCGGCGGATTTCGGCCGCGACCGCGGCGCCGGCGCGCTCCATCAGCAGCGCCTCGGGCGTGCCGCCGGCGATGGTGCGCCGATCCAGCTCGCCCATTTCCTGCGGGGTGAGGAGTGCGACCGGCAGCGTCATCAGCGCGGTAGGGTTTTCAGCTGTGCGAGGCAAGCCTCACGCAGCACGGCGACATCGGCACCGGGGCAGATGAAGCGATAGCCGCGGCGGTACAGCTCGGCCGGGTCCGCCCCCGGATAAGGCAGACAGCCCAACACCTTGCCCGCGGATTTGACGCCGGCCTCGATCGCGGCCACGGCTTGGGTAAAATCCGGATGGTCGAACTGGCCCAAGACGCCCAGGTCGCCCGACAGATCGTTCGGGCCGATGAACACGACGTCGACACCGTCGACCGCCGCGATCTCGGCGGCATTGGCAGCCCCGGCGACGGTTTCGATCTGCACCGCAATCAGCAGCTCATCCGCCGCCTTGGCGACATAGTCGGCGGTCGCCATGCCGTAATTCGCGGCGCGCAGGATCGGTGCCGCGAAGCCGCGCCTGCCGGCGTTCGGATAGCGGCAGGCGGAGACGGCGGCGGCGGCCTCGACCGCGCTCGACACGTTCGGCACCATCACCGCCTCGACGCCAATATCGAGCGCGCGCTTGAACTGGACCGGATCGTTCACGGCGACGCGCAGCATCGCCATGGCCGGCGTCGCCTGGATCGCCTGGACCTGCGACAGGGTCGTCATGGTGTCGCCCGGCCCGTGCTCGCCGTCGATCAGCACGAAATCATAGCCCACCAGCCCCAGCATCTCGGCGACGAGCGGGCTCGCGAACCCATGGAACAGGCCATAGACCGCCTGGCCCGCCTTGACGCGCGCCTTGACGCCATTCGGTCGCCACATCGGAGTTTCTCCCTCGAGCTTATTTGATTTCGAAACGAGTGTAGCCTCGGTTGGATCGGATGCCGAGCCAAGACCGTTTGTGGCGCAGACCGGGAAATGGTGGCAGGATCATGCTCGCGGTTGCGAGATGGATGGAGAAGCGTCCCTCCCACACCAACCGGTCGACGGCGAACCTTGTTCCCTCAGGCTCCCTCATCGATCGGATGGCAGATTGACCCGGCCGCTTTCCCTCCTGCTCGACGTCATCCGCTTCGCGGCGGCCCTGCTCGTTTTTTTCCACCATGCCGCGATCGGCAAGTTCGGCTCCGGCCTGCCCTATCGCCTGATCGCGACCGATCGCGAGCCGGTGATCCTATTCTTTGTGCTGTCGGGCTTCGTCATCGCCTATAGCGCCGAGACCAAGGACCGCACGCCCGGCACCTACGCGCTCAACCGTCTGGCCCGGCTCTATTCGGTCGTGCTGCCGGCGCTGGTGCTGACCGCGCTCTTGGACCCGCTCGGCAATTGGCTGGCGCCGCAGCTCTATGCCGATCATTGGACCGATCCGGCGACGCTCGCCAACATCGGCCGGCCGCTGGGCCTGCAACTGGTCGCAACCGGTCTCTTCGTGAACGAGATCTGGTGGTGGGACGTCTGGCCCAGCGTCAATAGCCCGTTCTGGTCGCTGGGCTACGAGGCGGTCTATTACCTGCTCTATGCGCTGGTGTTGTGGGGCGGCCGGTTCCGCTGGGCCTGGGCGGCGCTGGCCGCCGTGCTTGCCGGCCCCAAGATCCTGCTGCTGATGCCGCTCTGGATGCTGGGCGTCGCCACATATCACGCCATCAAGGCCGAGAAGCTGAAGCGCGCCCAGGGCTATCTGCTCGCCGTCGCGACAATGCTGGCCTATGTCCTGTTCATCGCGAGCGGCACGAAGACAGCACTCGACCGGTTCGTCGCCGGCTGGTCGCCCGACGCGGTGCTGCTGCTCAGCAATTCGGTCGAATTCCTCAGCAACTACGTCACCGGCCTGCTGTTCTCGGGCCTGCTGATCGGCCTCGCCGCCGTCGCCCAGGATTTCGCGACGCCGCTCTATAAGCTGCAGAAGCCGATCCGCGCCTTGGCGGGCCTGACCTTCACGCTCTATCTGTTCCACTACCCGCTGGTCTATGCGCTGCGCGCGACCGTGCTGGCGACCGGGCTGGAGCGGATAAGCCCGCTGATCGTGACGGGCGGAACTTTGCTGATCGTGGCGCTGCTCGCCCCGGTGACCGAGGCGCAGAAGGGCAGCGTGCGCCGCCTGTTCGCGCGGGTCATCACCCGGGCGGAGCGGCCGGCACTATAGGCTTCAGATCATAAGAGGCAGTTTGGGGCGAGTGACCGGATTTGAACCGGCGACATCCAGAATCACAATCTGGCGCTCTAACCAACTGAGCTACACCCGCCGCACTGGAGGCCGCTTTCTAGTCTAGCGCCTCGGCACCCGTCAAGCAGGCGTCGCACCCGAAAGCGCATGGGTGGCGCGCAACCATGCCGCAGCGGCACTTCCGGTGCTCCCGCCCCGTTGCGAAGCCGGCCGCCGCTCTATAGCGTGGCGGCAAGCGAAGAAACGAGGACGCGGGAGGGTACCGGTGGAAGACACGGGTTTGAGGCTGGCGGCGCGCATGGGCCGGCTCGGCACCGAGACGGCTTTCGAGGTTCTGGCCCGTGCCAAGGCGCTGGAGGCCCAGGGGCGCTCGATCATCAACCTGGGGATCGGCCAGCCGGATTTCTCGACCCCCGGCCATATCGTCGAGGCCGCCGCCAAGGCCTTGGCCGACGGGCATCATGGCTACACACCGGCCCAGGGCATTCCGGAACTGCGCCGCGCCATCTCGGCCGACCTCTATCGTCGCCACCAGGTGACGGTCGATCCGGCCCAGGTGCTGGTCGTGCCGGGCGGCAAGGTCACCATGTTCTTCGCGATCATGATGTTCGGCGAACCCGGGGCCGAGATCATCTATCCGAACCCCGGCTTTCCGATCTACGAGAGCGTCATCCGCTTTTCCGGTGCGACACCGGTGCCGTTGCCGCTCCGGGAAACGACCGGATTCGCGCTCACCGCCGAAGATGTGCTGGCGCGGATCACGCCCCGCACCCGCCTCTTGATCCTGAACAGCCCGGCCAACCCGACCGGCGGCGTCGTGCCGAAGTCTGAGATCGACAAGCTGGTCGCCGGCCTCGCGCACCATCCCCAGGTCGCGGTGATGAGCGACGAGATCTATGGCGAGATGGTCTATGACGGCGGCGAGGCGGTCAGCCTGCTGACGTATCCGGAAATCGCCGACCGGCTGATCCTGCTCGACGGCTTCAGCAAGACCTATGCGATGACCGGCTGGCGCCTGGGCTACAGCGTCTGGCCAAAGGCGCTGCTGCCCCATGCGGAACGCCTGGCGGTCAACAGCCACTCTTGCGTCAATGCCGCGGCGCAATGGGCCGGCATCGCAGCACTCGAAGGCCCGCGCGCGCCGGCGCTCGCCATGGTCGACGCCTTTGCCGAGCGGCGTGGCCGGATCGTGGCGGCGCTCAACCGATTGCCCGGCGTCAGCTGCGTCATGCCGGGCGGCGCCTTCTATGTTTTTCCCAATATTTCGGGAACGGGGCTCGACAGCCGGACCCTCCAGGCGCGACTGTTGGACGAGGCTGGTGTGGCGACGATCGCCGGGACCAGTTTCGGCGCCGAGGGCGAAGGCTATCTCCGTCTCAGCTACGCCGCATCGCTGGACGCGATCGACGAAGCCATTAGACGCTTTGGGGAATTTCTAGCTCGCGCTGCACGCTAAAATTCGTAACTGGCACAGGGCATGCTTCTTCTGTCCCCGTGCAGCCCCCTCCAACCCTCTGCAGCTCAAGAGGAGTAACGATGAAAAAAGTCGAAGCCGTCATCAAGCCGTTCAAGTTGGACGAGGTGAAGGAAGCGCTGCATGAGGTGGGGATCAAGGGGATCACTGTCACCGAAGCCAAGGGCTTCGGACGCCAGAAGGGCCATACCGAGCTCTATCGCGGTGCGGAATATGTCGTCGATTTTCTGCCGAAGGTGAAGATCGAGGTCATCATGGAGGACGCGTTGGTCGAGCGCGCCGTCGAGGCGATCCAACAGGCCGCGCATACCGGTCGGATCGGCGACGGCAAGATCTTCGTGAGCCCGGTCGACGAGGTCATCCGCATCCGGACCGGCGAACGGGGTAACGACGCCATCTGACCGAGAAAGCGACGTTCCGCCTAAAAAATAGGCATAACGATTGCTCATATAACCGCCGGCAACGGTCGCGCGGGCACGCCACCGCCCCTGCGCCCCGCCACCGGCCAAATCATACCAAAGTCTGCTCTCAAGGAAGGAACCTGCAGATGTCCGACGTCGAAAAAGTCCTCGAAATGATCAAGGAAAACGAGGTCAAGTACGTTGACTTTCGTTTCACCGACCCGCGCGGCAAGTGGCAGCATCTGGCCCACCACGTCCGCACGGTCGATGCCGATCTCCTGACCGGCGGCATCATGTTCGACGGCTCGTCGATCGAGGGTTGGAAGGCGATCAACGAGTCCGACATGGTCCTGATTCCCGACCTGTCGACGGCGGTGATGGATCCGTTCGCGGCCCAGACCCAGCTGATCATCACCTGCGACGTGGCGGAGCCGGGCACCGGCCAAGCCTATAGCCGCGACCCGCGCTCGACCGCGAAGCGCGCCGAGGCCTATCTGGGCTCGACCGGCATCGGCGACACCGCCTATTTCGGTCCGGAAGCCGAGTTCTTCGTGTTCGACGACGTGCGCTACAAGGTGACGATGAACGGCGCCGGCTACGAAATCGACAGCGATGAAGGCCCCTACAACAGCTTCACCAAGTATCCGGACGGCAACACCGGCCATCGCCCCGGCATCAAGGGCGGCTATTTCCCGGTCAATCCGGTCGATAGCGCGGTCGATCTGCGCGCCGAGATGCTGACGGTGATGGAGGACATGGGCCTCAAAGTCGAGAAGCACCATCACGAAGTGGCGCCGAGCCAGCACGAACTCGGCTGCGAGTTCAACACGCTCGTCAAGAGCGCCGACGACATGCAGATCTATAAGTACGTGGTGCACAACGTCGCGCACCAGTATGGCAAGACCGCGACCTTCATGCCGAAGCCGATCAAGGGCGACAACGGCTCGGGCATGCATGTGCATCAGTCGATCTGGAAAGACGGCAAGCCGGCCTTCGCGGGTTCCGGTTATGCGGATCTGTCGGACACGGCGCTCTACTACATCGGCGGCATCATCAAGCACGCCAAGGCGCTGAACGCCTTCACCAACCCGCTGACCAACAGCTACAAGCGCCTGATCCCGGGCTTCGAGGCGCCGGTTCTGCTGGCCTACTCGTCGCGCAACCGCTCGGCTTCCTGCCGTATTCCCTACGTGTCGAGCCCCAAGGGCAAGCGCGTCGAGGTGCGGTTCCCGGATCCGGGTGCGAACCCCTACCTCGCTTATTCCGCGATGCTGATGGCCGGTCTGGATGGTATCCAGAACAAGATCCATCCAGGCGAGGCGATGGACAAGAACCTCTACGACCTGCCGCCGGAAGAGCTGAAGGAAGTGCCGACCGTCTGCGGTTCGCTGCGCGAAGCGCTCGACAGTCTCGCGGCCGACCACGACTTCCTCCTGAAGGGCGACGTGTTCACCAAGGACCAGATCGAGGCCTATATCGAGCTGAAGTTCCATGAGGTGCATGCGTTCGAGCACACGCCGCATCCGATCGAGTTCCAGATGTACTATTCGGTCTGATCCAGACCGACTCTGGCGTTACGAACAGAGCCCCGCCGGGTTGTTCCGGCGGGGTTTTTTTCGTGCCATAATTTTGACATTCGACCGAATCTCTCCGGGAAATCATCGGGTTGCCTAAGTCCTCGATCGGACACGGGCCTATATTTCGGAACGAGCCTCACTCGTCCCCGTTCCTTCCGGCATGCAGCGCGCCGTCGCTGCCTTCATTCGGAGGAACCGAAAATGGTTAAGAGCTTTGCCGCCGGTGTCGCCTGTCTGCTGCTGACCGCCGCGGTCGCACAGGCTCAGGACGCCACCAGCACCACGACGACGACCACGACGCCGGGCATCCCCGTCTATAATATGCAGACGGGCCAGCAGATCGGCACCACGCCGTCGACCAGTCGGACCACGACGCGCTCGACCGAGACGACCGCGCCGACGGTGACCTACCAGGTCCCGGCCCCGGTCGTGGTGGCACCGCCCACGACCCAGACCACGACGGTCGAGCGGACGACGACGGTTCAGCCGCAATAGCGGCCTGAACCGGCGCGAACGAGAAAAAACCCCCGCCGGTTGCCCGGCGGGGGTTCAAGTTTGTCTTGGGGGATCTGCTGCGCTTCAAGGGGAACCCGCGCGCAGCGGGCGGGCGTCAGGAAACTCTCAATGTGTCTTGCTAAACGCCCGATTGGGGGACCGGGTTCCATAATCCAATTTGTCGCGTACGCGGTCGATCAACTGGCGAAGATCGGCCTCGACCACCGCGTCGCGCGCCATCAGCGTGCGCACCATCGGATCGGCGAACAGATCGTTGAGGCTTGGCTCTTCGCACAGGCACCGCATGATGGAACTCCCCTGATCCATGCCCCCCGACGTGCTCCCGGCGATCGCGTCCGGCGGGCTTTCATGAAACTAGAGTGCACACGCTCCGCGGCGAGTAGTTGGCGGATATGAGGCGTTTTGAAGGCACCTCATTTCGTTGTGCGTACCCAGCGTTTCATTCATCCCCGATAAATTACGATCGAAACAAATCGACACGCTGTGACTGCGATCACAGACAAGCAAAGCGGCATGCAGGGCAGTAATGCGCCCCCAAATTGCCACATCCATGACATTGATGTGGCAATTATAACCGCCGCCAGAACATTGCCACAATTGTACTGTTAATGCGCTGAGATGTTCAGCGAACTCGAACAATCGAATGGGGCATTCGAACCGAGTGTAGGGGAAATTCACACGTGATATTACAGCGTTCTTGGCGCCTGTTGGCATTGATTGCCGCAGGATATTCACTGGTGTCGAGCGCACACGCGACCGAGACTGCGGCCGCTGCGAAAACGCCGCATCCGGTTATCGGCAAGGCGTCCTACTACGCCCGGCATTTCACCGGCAAAAAGACCGCCAGCGGCGAACGGATGAACCCGAATCAGCTGACCGCCGCTTCGAAGACGATCCCGCTCGGCACCAGGGTTCAGGTGACCAATCTGGAGAACGGCAAGGTCGTCCATGTCACGATCAACGACCGTGGCCCCTATGTGCGCGGCCGGGTGATCGACCTCACGCCGCGCGCGGCCGAGGCGCTGGACATGAGCCACCAGGGCATCGCCCGGGTCGAGGTCCGGCCGGAGCCGGCCGATCCCATCATCCAGGAAGCGTCTGCCCTGCCCCCGTCCCTGCCGCCAGGCTCGAACTGAGCTTGTTGGTTGAGGGAAAGATTCACGCTCCAGATCAACGGGATCTGAAGCGATCTTACCCCCTACAAGTCGACCGGCCGCGGATGGCGGTTGCCGTCGATCGCGACATAGGTGAAGACGCCCTCGGTCACCTTCAGCATGCCCGGCACGCCCAGGCGCGAGACCCAGGTCTCGATCTTGACGTTCATCGAGGTCCGCCCAACCCGCTGAACCTCGGCATAGCAGCGCACCCGATCGCCGACCAGCACGGCGCGATGGAATTTCATCGCTTCGATCGCGATGGTGGCGACCCGGCCCTTGGCCCGCTCGCAGGCCGGAATGCTGCCGGCCAGATCCATCTGCGACAACAGCCAGCCCCCGAAGATGTCCCCCGCCGGATTCGCGTCGCCCGGCATGGCGATCGTGCTCAAGGCCGCCTCGATCGCGGGCGGCGTCTCGGCAGCGGAATCCTTGTGATTCATAGGGATACTCCAGTTTCATCGAGACGGGTCAGGGGCGGCTTGCCAGGAGCTTCAACGCCCCTATAGTGCGGCCTATGGTGGACTTATTCGATTCGACCGCGCGCAAATCCGATGGCTACTCTGCCAAGGATATCGAGGTTCTGGAAGGGCTGGAGCCGGTTCGGCGCCGGCCCGGCATGTATATCGGCGGCACCGACACGCGGGCCCTGCATCATCTGGCGGCCGAAGTGCTCGACAACGCCATGGACGAGGCGGTCGCGGGCTTTGCCAGCCGGATCGAGGTCGAGCTCGCGGCCGACCTGTCCCTGACCGTCCGCGACAATGGCCGCGGCATTCCGGTCGATCCGCATCCGCGCTTCCCGGATAAGTCCGCGCTCGAAGTCATCCTCACCATGCTGCATTCCGGCGGCAAGTTCGGCGGCGACGCTTATAAGACTTCGGGCGGTCTGCATGGCGTCGGCAGCTCGGTCGTGAATGCGCTCGCCGATCGGCTGGTGGTCGAGGTGGCGCGCGACAAGCAGCTCTATCGCCAGGAATATTCGCGGGGGCTGCCGCTGGGCCCGATCGCCAACCTGGGTCCGGTCGTCAATCGGCGCGGCACCAGCGTGACGTTTCATCCCGATGCCGAGATCTTCGGTGCCGGCAACCAGCTCAATCCCGGCACGCTCTACCGTATGTGCCGGTCCAAGGCCTACCTGTTCAAGGGCGTGGAACTGCGCTGGAGCTGTGCCGAAGGCATTGCGCGGCCGGATGGCGTGCCCGAGAAGGAAGTGCTGCATTTCCCGGGCGGTCTCGCCGACTATCTGGGCTCCGTCATCGCCGATCGCGCGACCGTGACGGCGAACCCGTTCGTGGGCGAGGTCGAACTCGGCGACCATGCAAGAGTTGAATGGGCGATCTCCTGGCCCGAGGATACCGACGGCTTCGCCTCCTATTATTGCAACACCATCCCGACGCCCGACGGCGGCACCCACGAGCTGGGCCTCAGGGCCGCCCTCACCCGTTCGCTCCGGGCCTATGGCGAGCTGGTCGGCAACCGCCGCGCCAGCATCGTCGCTGCGGAAGACGTGGTCGGCGGTGCCGCGATCATGCTGTCGCTGTTCATGCGCGACCCGCAGTTCCAGGGCCAGACCAAGGACCGCCTGGTCAGCCAGGAGGCTCAGAAGCTGGTCGAGCAGGCGGTCAAGGACCGGTTCGACCATTGGCTGTCGGACGACGGCGCGTCGGCCAAGCTGCTCTTGGAAAGCCTGGTCGAAAAGGCCGAGGAGCGGCAGCGCCGCAAGCAGCAGAAGGAGCTGCAGCGCAAGAGTGCGACCCGCAAACTGCGCCTGCCCGGCAAGCTCGCCGACTGCACGCGCGACAGCGCCATCGGCACCGAGATCTTCCTGGTCGAGGGCGACAGCGCCGGCGGTTCCGCCAAGCAGGCCCGCCAGCGCGACACCCAGGCGATTCTGCCCTTGCGCGGCAAGATCCTGAATGTGGCGAGCGCCACTGCCGACAAGCTCAAAGCCAACCAGGAACTCTCCGACCTGGTCCTGGCCTTGGGCTGCGGCACCGGCAAGCATTACCAGGAAGACAAGCTCCGGTACGAGCGGGTCATCATCATGACCGACGCCGATGTCGACGGCGCCCATATCGCCTCGCTGCTGATGACCTTCTTCTATCGCGAGATGCCGGGCCTGATCGAGAACGGCCATCTGCATCTGGCGCAGCCGCCGCTCTATCGCCTCACCGCCGGCGAGACGCGCATCTATGCCCGCGACGACGCGCACAAGGACGAGCTGCTGGAAACCACCTTCAAGAACAAGAAGGTCGAGATCAGCCGGTTCAAGGGCCTGGGCGAAATGCCGCCGTCGGACCTCAAGGTCACGACCATGGACGCCGCCAGCCGCACCCTGCTGCGCGTCGGCCAGAATGACCTGCGCACGCCCGATCTGGTCGAGAGCCTGATGGGCCGCAAGCCGGAGCTGCGCTATAATTTCATCCAGGACAACGCCCAGTTCGCCCACGATCTGGATATCTGAGCAGGATGGGTCCGGAACCGATCGCGCCGGCCTTTGAGCCCGCGATCCTGGCACTCAACAACAGCCATGCGATCGAGCTGTCCTGGCTGGAGCCGGCGCGACTCACCACGCTCGTCGGCCGTGCGTTCCATGCCCGCCGGATCGGCGACGCCGAGGCGTTCCTCATCGCCTTCGACCAGGATGCCGACTATGACAGCCCGAACTTTCTGTGGCATCGGGAACGCTATCGCCGCTTCGTCTATATCGATCGCGTCGCGGTCGCCGCCTCCGCGCGCGGCCGCGGCCATGCCCGTCGGCTCTATGCCGACCTGATCGCGGCGGCAAAGTCGGCAGGCCATTCGATGGTCGTGTGCGAGGTCAATGCCGCGCCGGCCAACCCGGCGTCCGACGCGTTTCATGCCGCACTCGGCTTCATCGAGGTCGGCCAGGCCGAGATTCACGGCGGCCGCAAGACCGTGCGCTATCTGACGCTGGACCTCACCCCATGACCCGGCCGACCTTCATCTTCGACGTGGGCGGCGTATTCGTCCGCCACGACAACGACCTGTTGTCCGACCGGTTGGCGGCCCGATGCGCCGACCCGCGGGCCACGCGCCCGCGGTTGAACGACGGCGTCCATAACCGCGAGGTCGGCACCGGCGCGATGGATATGGCCGAACTGCACCGGCGACTGGCCGCCGAATACGGTTTTCTCGCGGACTACACGACGTTTCTGGCGATCTGGAACAGCCATTTCAGCGAGGAGCCGGGTATGGAGCCGGTGCTGCGCGCGCTCGCGCAGCACTATCGCACCGTGTTCTTCTCCAACACCAATGCCGCGCACTGGGCCCATGTGACCGCCCACTATCCCGTGCTGGCGCTCGGCCACCATGCCTATCTGTCCCATGAGTTGGGCTTGGTCAAACCCGAGCCGGCCTCGTTCCTGCGCGTGCTGGAACGGGAGCGCTGTGCCGCGGTCGACGCGATCTTCATCGACGACCGCGCCGAGAATGTCGAAGCCGCCGTCGCACTCGGCATGGACGGAATCCTGTTCACCGATGCGGCGAGCTTCCGCCAGGCGCTCGCCGATCGGGGGATCGACCTCTAGGACTTCTTCGGCCCATCCTTGTCGTTGTTCTCTGCCGCCAGCACGAAGGCGTGGGCGTCGGCGACATCCTTGATCGCCTTGGCACGCCAACCCAGCGCCTTCTTGTCGTCCTCATCCACGTTCAGATCGCGGGTGGCGCTTTCGACCAGCGCCTGGACCTCGTGCAGCCGGTCGCGGTGGGACACGTTCGCGTCGATCGGCGGGTGATCGTCCAAGGATTTCCCGTCGTCGATCGACGCATGTTTGATCTCGCCCATCGCCTGCTCGATATCGCCGGCGGCGGTCGCGGCGAATTTCCTGGCATCGGTGTCGTCCGGCACCATGAGCAGCGCCCGAGCCAGGCGCAGGTCGGTCAAGGCCTTGGTATAGTGCGGATGATCGGCCGCCTGGGCCGACGCCATCGCGGGCAGCGCCAGGGCAGCGAGCGCCAGCAGGGAATATCGCATCGGGAAGCTCCTGAATGATTGTCCCGCCAGGATGCCAAATCGACCACCGGGGCGGCCGTGACTTCCTTGGGGCCTTCGATACGGGCTTTCATTTCAGACCCATCGTCCTAAACTCGGGATTCTTTGTCCTAGACAATCGGAGTGGCCGGACCTTTGGATACCACCCTCACCTTCATCGATCTCGCCGGCTCGATCGCCTTGCTGCTGTGGGGCGTCCATATGGTGCAGACCGGCATCCAGCGGACGTTCGGGCCCGATCTGCGGCGCATCCTGGGTGCGGCCCTCGGCAACCGCTTCAAGGCGTTCCTGGCGGGGCTGGGCGTGACGGCGATCCTGCAGAGCAGTACGGCCACCGGCCTGATGGTCTCGTCGTTTGCGGCCGGCGGCTTCATCGATCTGGTGTCGGGCCTGACCGTCATGCTGGGCGCCAATGTCGGCACCACGCTGATCGTCCAGGTTCTGTCGTTCGACGTGTCGCGCGTGGCGCCCTTGTTCGTGCTGATCGGCGTGCTGATGTTCCGCCGCGGCACCATGACCCGCACACGCGACCTCGGCCGGGTCGGCATCGGCCTGGGGCTGATGCTGATCGCGCTCAGCCAGTTGCTGCATGTGCTGACCCCGTTCGAAGACGTGCCGAGCTTCCGGCTGATACTGGGCATGGTCGCGACGGTGCCGTTCGTGGCGGTGCTGGTCTCGGCGGCGCTGACCTGGGCCGCTCATTCCAGCGTCGCGGTCATCCTGCTGATCATGTCCTTTGCCGCGACCGGTGCCGTGCCGCCCCATGCCGCCTTCGCCTTGGTGCTGGGCGCCAATCTGGGCACCGCGATCAATCCGGTGCTGGAGGGTGCGGCCGGGAATGATCCGGCGGCCAAGCGCCTGCCGCTCGGCAACCTGCTCAACCGGCTCATCGGTTGCGTCGTGGCGCTCGCCTGTCTCGACTGGATCGGCCCGGCGCTGATGTCGATCGAGCCGGATGCGTCGCGTGCGGTCGCCGATTTCCACACCGCGTTCAACATCATCCTGGCCGTGCTGTTCTTCCCGTTCCTGGAACCGTTCTCGCGTCTGCTGCGCCGCTGGATCCCGAACCGGTTGGAGGCGGCGGACCCGTCGCTGCCGCTCTATCTGGACCCTGCCGCGCGCGAGATCCCATCGGTGGCGCTGGCTGGAGCGGCGCGCGAGGCGCTCCGCATGGCCGACGTACTGGAGGCGATGCTGCGCAGCGCCGGGGAAGCGCTGGAAAAGGGCGATCGCATGAAGATCGCCGAGACCAAGCGGATCGACGACACGCTCGACGGGCTCAATACCGCCATCAAGGAATATCTGGCGGCGTTCGATCCAGAATCCATGTCGAACGGCGACAACAAGCGCCTGCTGGAAATCCTGACCTTCGCCACGAATATCGAGCATGCCGGCGATGTGCTCGACCGCGACATCCTCGGCATCGTCAATCGCCAGCTGAAGCGCGGCCAAGCCCTGTCGAAGGAGGGCAAGGCAGAGGTGCTGGGCATGATCGAACGGCTGTGCCGCAACCTGCGCTCGTCCACCGCCGTGTTCATGACCGAGGATGCCCGAACCGCCCGCCTGCTCGCCGACGAAAAGGAAGCGTTCCGCGATATCGAGGCCGCGGCGACCCAGGCGCATTTCGGTCGCCTACGCGCCGGCGGCACGTCCACCGAGACCAGCTCCCTGCATCTGGACCTGGTCCGGGATCTGAAGCGCGTCAATGCCCATCTGGTCGCGGCCGCCGCCTATCCGGTGCTGAAGGAACAGGGCGAGCTGCTACGCAGCCGCGTCCGCACCGAGGGCTAGTGGCTCATGTCCGCGACGCTGGCGATGCCGGCGGCAGTCGGCTGGAACAGCCTGCCCTTCTCGGTCACCAGCACGACCACCAGGGCCAGGCTGCTGCACAGCGTGAAACCGAGTTCCAGCGGCACCACGGTGCCGTCGAAATGCTGTCCGACATAGAACCCGATCAGCGCCCCGACGACGGTGCTGACGAAGCCCTGCACCGACGAGGCCGTGCCGGCGACATGGCCCAAAGGCTCCATCGCCATCGAGCCGAAATTGGGGCCGACCAAGCCGAAACAGAACATCATGCAGGCCTGCAGCGGCGCGAAAATCCATAGGGTTTCGTGGCCGGTGATGGCGATCGTCGCATGCAGGACGCTCACCAGGATGTAGCCGATCAGCGCCGTGTGCGAGATCACCCGCGTGCCGAGCCGGCCGACGATGCGCGAATTCAGCAGCGAGGAAAACGCCATGAACATGGCGGCGAACGCGAAGATCGTCGTGAACCAGCGCCCGGCATGGAACACGTCGACGAACACCTGCTGGGCCGAATTGATGAAGCCCACCAGCGCGCCATACATCAGCGTCTGGCCCAACATATAGCCGACCGCGATCCGGCTCGTCACGGTCAGGCGGAAGGCATGACCGATGCTCGCGATCGAGGTCGGCACCCGGTCTTCCATATGCATGGTCTCGGGCAGGCGCAGAGTGGCCCAGACGAACACGATCGCGCCGAACAGGCCGAGGCCGAAGAAGATCGCGCGCCAGGGCAGTACCAGCATGACGATCTGGCCGATCGACGGCGCCAGGATCGGCACGGCCAGGAACACGATGAAGGCGAGCGACATGACCCGCGCCATCTTTCGGCCGGAATAGCAGTCGCGCACGATCGAGATGACGAGCACGCGCGACGAGGCGGCGGCGACGCCCTGCAGTGCGCGGGCGATCAGCATCATCTCGAACGAGATCGACAGGCCCGCCGCCAGGCTGAAGACGACATAGGCGGCAAGCCCGCCCAGCAGCACCGGCTTGCGGCCGAAATGGTCGGCGAGCGGCCCGTAGAAGATCTGCGCGATGCCGAAGCCCAAGAGATAGGCGGTCACCACCCATTGCCGGGCGTTCTCGGTCGGGATGCCGATCGAATCGCCGATCTGCGGCAGCGCCGGCAGCATGGTATCGACCGCCAGGGCATTCACCGCCATGATCGCGGCGATCATGGCGACGAACTGCCGGAACCCCATGCCGGGATGCGGGCCGGCCGCGCTGGTGGTCATGGCGGGCGTACTCATCAGTTGGTCAACCAATCGAACAGGGCGCGATTGACCATGTCCGGCTGTTCGAGCGTGGTCAGATGCCCGGAGCGGGCGATGATCTGGAATTCCGAACCGTGAATGCCGTCGGCCAGTTCCTCATGCAGATGTACCGGCGTCAATTGATCGTCCTCGCCGACCAGCACCAGGGTCGGCACCTTGATGTCCTTGAGGAACGGCCGGCTGTCCGGCCGGTTCATGATCGCGATTTCCTGGCGCACGAAGCCCGGCTGGCCGATGCGCGCCGCCATGTCGATGACGATGTCGCTCAGGGGCGGCATCTGGTGGTTCTTGTGCAGCAGCAACGGCAGCAGGCGCGGTGTCACGCCTTTGAACTTGCCCTTGGACGCGAGTTCGATCAGCGCCTTGCGCCGTGCGGTCAGTTCCGGCGTGTCGGGCCGGGCCGAGGTATCGAGCAGCGCCAGGTGCGTGACCCGTTCCGGCGCCTGGCGCATGATCTCAAGCGCCACATAGCCGCCCATGGACAGGCCGGCGAGGGCGAAGCGGTCGGGTGCCGCGGCCAGCGCATCCCGCGCCATGGCGGCGATCGAGTCCGAACGGCTCAGATCGGCGACGGTGGCCTCGGCAACGTCGGCGAGTGCCTCGGTCTGGAACTGCCAAAGCGCCGCGTCGCACAACAGCCCCGGTAAAAGTAAGAGCCGTTGCTTTTCTGCCATAGAAGCCTCCCGCCCTCCCACCGCTCCAGCATCGGAGCCATGGGCCGGGCGCCATGAGACGGTCAGCCGACCGCGAGTTCAACGATTTAACGTCGTCCGCATGGCTGGGCTTCCTTGGAAGAGCAATGAACTGCTTTGACTTTTGGCCGAAACCGGACCAATTACAGCGCTATTCACGCTCGCACACATGTTTTTGAACCGGGGATCGATACGCCCTTGACCAACTTTGCTGACCTAGGTCTCTCGCCGGACCTGCTGCAGGCCATCGCCGACACCGGCTATACGACGCCGACGCCGATCCAAGAGCAGGCCATCCCCTATGTTCTCCAGGGGCGGGACGTGCTGGGCTGCGCCCAGACGGGCACGGGCAAGACGGCGAGCTTCACGCTCCCCATGATCGATATTCTGGCGTCGGGGCGGGCGCGCGCACGCATGCCGCGCACGCTGATCCTGGAGCCGACGCGCGAACTGGCCGCCCAGGTGTCGACCGCGTTCGAGACCTATGGCAAGCAGCACAAGCTGACCATGGCCCTGCTGATCGGCGGCGAGAGCTTCTCCGACCAGGAACGCAAGCTGGACCGTGGCGTCGACGTGCTGATCGCGACGCCGGGTCGCCTGATGGATCTGTTCGATCGCGGCAAGATCCTGCTGTCGGACGTGCGCATCCTGGTGATCGACGAAGCCGACCGCATGCTGGACATGGGCTTCATTCCGGATATCGAGCGTATCGTCTCGCTGCTGCCGAAGATCCGCCAGACCCTGTTCTTCTCGGCGACCATGCCGCCGGAAATCCGCCGCCTGGCCGATGCGTTCCTGACCAACCCCAAGGAAATCACCGTCGCCCGGCCGGCCACGACCGCGATCACGGTCACCCAGTCGGTGAGCGTGGTCTGGGCCGAGGAAAAGCGCCGCCTGCTGCGCAAGTTCATCGAGACCGAGGACGTCAAGAACGCGATCATCTTCTGCAATCGCAAGAAGGACGTCGACATCCTGCACAAGTCGCTGGCCCGCCACGGCTTCGACGCGCTGCCGATCCATGGCGATCTGGCGCAGTCGCTGCGCACGGCGACGCTCGACAAGTTCCGCGCCGGCGAAGTCCGCATCCTGGTCGCAAGCGATGTCGCGGCCCGCGGTCTGGATGTGCAGGGCTTGAGCCATGTGTTCAATTTCGACGTGCCGATCCATCCGGAAGATTACGTCCATCGCATCGGCCGCACCGGCCGCGCCGGCAACCAGGGCCGCGCCTTCACGATCGCGACCCCGGAAGAAGGCAAAGCCTTGCGCGCGGTCGAACGCCTGATCAACCAGCCGATCCCGGTGCTGACGGTCGAAGGCTTCGAGCATCCCGAATTCGACGCCGATGACGCGCCCCGTCGTCGTGGCGGCCGTGGCGAAGGCCGCGGCGCGTCGTCGGGTGGTCGTGGCGAACGCCCGCGTCGCGGCAGCAGCCCGCGCCATGAGACGGCAGCCCCGATCGCGGCCGTCGAGGCGGCGATCGAGCAGCCGGCCATCGAAGCCGTGGTCGAGCATGAAGTCGCCGCCGAGCGTCCGGCCAAGCGCGAGCGCAGCCGCGATCGCGATCGCAAGCCGGTCAAGCATGACCAGCGCCAGGATCACCGCCAGGGCCCCGCCCCGATCCAGATGGGCGGCCCGACCAGCGCCAACACCGCGACGGTCACGCCGATCTCGACCGCGCGCAGCCATCATCGCCGCCGTGACGAGGAAGATGACGAGCGCGTCGTGGGCTTCGGCGACCATTTGCCGGCCTTCCTCGCCCGTCCGGTCAAGATCAGCGCCCGCGGCGCGTAACGCCTGAGGTCGCCCCATGAAGACGATCTTCGTCAATGTGAAGTGCGAGCTCGGTAAGGCCTATATCGTGGCCGACGAAGCCGTGCTGGCGGTCGAACAGGTCTCCGAGGTCTATTCGACCTCGGGCCAGTGGGACCTGATGATGAAATGCTATCTCGACGAAGAGACCGACATCGGCCGCTTCGTGACCGAGAAGCTGCAGACCCTGCCGGGCGTGAAGGACACGTTCACGGTCATCGCCTACAAGGCGTTCTCGGAAGACAAGTCGCACTAACTGTCGCTATTCTGCCCGCGCGGCCTCTCTCAAGGCCGTCATGGCCGGGCTTGACCCGGCCATCCACGCGGTTGGGCAGTGCGCTTACATCTCCAACAATGATCGAGCGGCAACGCGTGGATGCCCGGGTCAGGCCCGGGCATGACGGAGTGTAGTATGACTCCCCGGCATGAAAGCTTCCACGCCATGACCACCCTCCTCGACCGCAGCGAACTCACCATCGTCCCGCCGACGATGCCCTTGCGCGGTCGCGTCGCCCCGCCGGGTTCCAAATCCATCACCAACCGCGCGCTGCTGCTGGCGGCGCTGGCCAATGGCACCAGCCGTCTGACCGGTGCGCTCAAGAGCGACGACACCGCCCGTATGGCCGAGGCGCTGCGCGAGATGGGGGTCGGCGTCGAGGAGCCGGACGCGACCAGCTTCACGGTCACCGGCACCGGCCGGCTCACTGCCCCGACGCGGCCGCTGTTCCTCGGCAATGCCGGCACCGCGACCCGGTTCCTGACGGCCGCCGCCGCCATGGTCGACGGCACGGTCGTGGTCGATGGCGACCCGCACATGCGCAAGCGCCCGATCCGGCCTTTGGTCGAGGCGCTCCGCACCTTGGGTGTCGATGCCACCGCACCCAGCGGCTGTCCGCCGGTGACGATCCACGGCCGCGGCGCGCTCGGATCCGGCCGGGTCGAGATCGATGCCGGGCTGTCGAGCCAATATGTCTCCGCGCTGTTGATGGCCGCCGCCTGCGGTCTGGGCCCGATCGAGGTGGCGCTGACCGGGACCGAGATCGGCGCGCGCGGCTATGTCGATCTGACCTTGGCCGCCATGGCGAGCTTCGGCGCCAAGGTCAGCCGACCGGATGACGCCACCTGGCGGGTCGAGCCGACCGGCTATACGGCCGGCGATTTCGCGATCGAGCCCGATGCCTCGGCGGCGACCTATCTCTGGGCGGCGGCAGCGCTCAGTGGCGGCGCCATCGACCTCGGCACCAAGGCCGAGGCTTTCACCCAGCCCGATGCGCGCGCCCATGAACTCATCGCCGCCTTCCCGCACCTGCCCGCCGTGATCGACGGCGCGCAAATGCAGGATGCCGTGCCGACGCTCGCCGTGCTGGCGATGTTCAATAAGACGCCGGTCCGCTTCGTCGGCATCGCCAACCTGCGCGTCAAGGAATGCGATCGGGTGGCGGCGCTCGCGACCGAACTCTCGCGCATCCGGCCGGACCTGGGCCTGGAAGACGGCGACGATCTGCTGGTCGCCTCCGACCCGTCGCTCGCCGGCCAGACTCTCCCGACCCGGATCCAAACCTATGCCGACCACCGCATCGCCATGAGCTTCGCGCTGGCTGGGCTGAAGCTCCACGGCATCACCATCCTGGACCCGGGCTGCGTCGCCAAGACCTATCCCGGCTATTGGCAGGCGCTGGCGTCACTGGGTGTGCATTTCGTCTGAGGTGCGGCGCTACGTCCGTATTGCTTAGCACCCGAATTGTGTGATGATTGCGCCCTAACCAGCCCGCCGACGGTGCTTCGCGCCCAACGGCCCCGGGCGATCCAGGGAGGCACCATGCGCAGCATATCCAGGGGCAAGCTCACTCTCCTCGCCACCACCGCCGTGGCGCTGACCGCGTCCGCACCGGCTTTGGCGCAGTCGAAGGACCCGATCAAGATCGGCATCATTTCCGAGGAATCGGCGATCGCCGGCGCCGGCATCAGCAAGGGCGCCCAGATGGCGGCCGACGAGATCAATGCCGCCGGCGGCGTCGACGGCCGCAAGATCGAACTGGTGCTGTATGACGATCACTCCTCTTCCTCGGACGCGGTGCGCGCGTTTCAGCGCGCCGTCAGCGACGACAAGGTCGTGGCCGTGGTCGGCACCTACATCAGCGAAGTGGCCTTGGCGCTGCAGCCCTGGGCCTCGCGCCTGAAGACGCCCTTCATCACCACGGGGGCGGCCAGCAACGACATCAGCAAGCATGTGCACGAGGATTACGCCCATAATCGCTACACGTTCCACGAATGGATGACCTCGGCCTTCATCGCGGATTCCGTATGCGATTCGATGAAGGCGCTGATGATCCCGAAGTTCAAGACCGCGTCGGCGGTGATCTTCAGCGAGGACGCGGCCTGGACAACGCCGCTCGACGCCGAATACATCAATTGCCTGCCCAAGATCGGCATCAAGGTGCTGGACCATATCCGCTTCTCGCCGGATACGACCGACTTCACGCCGATCTTCAACAAGATCGAGGGCGAGAAGCCCGATGTGATCGTAACCGGCATCAGCCATGTCGGCGTGCAGCCGACCGTGCAGGCGGCCCAGCAGCAGGTGCCGATCCCGATGGTGGGCCAATCGTCCCAGGCGACCTCGGGCACGTTCTGGAAGGATACCAACGGCGCCGCCGCGGGCGTGATCACGCAGTCGGCCGCGGCCCCGGGTGCAGAGCTCACGCCCAAGACGCAGCCGTTCATGGACGCCTACACCAAGCGCTTCGGCGAGCCGCCGCCCTACACCGGCTTCACGACGCATGACGCGATCAATGTGGTGGCCGCGGCGGTGAAGCGCGCGGGCTCGACCGATAGCGACAAGCTGGTCGATGCGCTGGAGAAGACCGACTATGTCGGCACGATCGGCAAGGTGCAGTTCTACGGCAAGGACAGCGAGTTCACCCATGCCATGATCTATGGCCCGGACAACGTCACCGGCGTCACGCTGCAATGGCAGGACGGCAAGCAGGTCACGCTCTGGCCCAAGGCGAGCCCTGGCGCCAAGATCATCTTCCCGGCCTTCGTCCACACCGGGGGCTGATCACCGAAAACCCGCCGGCAGCTACTCCGCTGCCGGCGGCATGGTGCCAATCCATTTGTCCTTGATCTGATCCAGATGGCGGGTCGGATCGTAACTTTCGACCGCGAGGCCGAGCGCCTTGGGCGTGAACACGCCGGCGGCCAGTTCGACCTGGAAACTCGCCTGGTAGGTATCGTGCTGGGCCGCGACCAGATTGACGCGGCTGGAGAAGAGTTCCTGTTCGGCGTTCAGCAGGTCGAGGCGCGTGCGCGTGCCGGCGCTGACCTGGTCGCGCGTGGTACGCAGCGCCACTTGGTTGGCCTCGATCTGGCCCTTGAACTGATCCTGCTGCGCCCGGGCGGCGGCCAGACGGTTCCAGGCGGCCGTCACTTGGCGCGCCACGTCGCGCTCGGTCTGCAGCTCCGTCTTCTGCTGCTGGGCAACCGCCTCGCGCGCGGCGCGGATGTCCGAATAGGCCTTGCCGGCCTCATAGAGCGGCACGCTCGCCTGCAGCCCGACCGTCGCCGAATTCAGCCGGTCGCCACGGGTGAAGGCATCGTCCTCGTGGCTCAAGAGCCCGACCGCATCGAGTTTGGGCAGCAATTGCGCACGCAGTACGTCGACCCTCTGAGTGGCCGCCTCGACGCGTTGGCGCGCAGCGATCAGCGCCGGATGCTGGATCGCGGCTACGGCCTGGGCGTCGGCCTCGCTCGCCGGCAGCGGACCGATCAAGGTCGGTGCCGCGAGCGCGCCCGGCGCGCGCCCGACCACGGCTTTGAAATCGGCCTTCGAGGTCGCGAGTTCGCCCTCGGCGGCGAGCCGGCTGGCGATGGCGCCTTCAAGGCGGGCGGCCGCCTGGGACGTGTCGGTCTCGGTTGCCGCACCGGCGCGGAAGGTGGAGCGGACGTTCTTCTCGTTCACGTCCAGCACATCGACCAGATTGCGGCTCAATTCGACCAGGCCCTGGTCACGATAGACGTCGAGATAGGCGGACGCCGCGGCATAGAGCTGCTGCTGCTCGACATCGCTCAGTTCGGCTTGGCCGGCGCCGATCTCGGCCTTGGCTTGGGCGATGCCGGCGACCGTCGCGCCGCCGCGATAGAGCGGCTGCAGGATCTGCAGCGTCACATTGCGCGCGGTCAGCCATTGGTCATGCTGGGGCACGAACACGAATTCCTGCGGGCCGCGCGTGATCGAGCCGTTCAAAGTGACCGAGGGCCGCCAGCCGGCATTGGCCGCCGACAGCTGCTCGCCGGTGCCGCGCTGACCATAGCGCTGGGCCTGAATGGTGGCGTTGCCGGCATAGGTGTCGGCCAGCGTATCGGGCAGGCTGTCGGCCAGCGCCGGCGAGGCCGCGAGGAAACTCAGCAGAACGGGCAGCGCCCGGGTCTTCGACATCGATCGGTCCTTCGTCATCGCTGATCGGCCCTTGCCTAAAGCAGGCCGCCGATGAGGTCGGACAGGTGCCGCGTGTGGCCGGTGTCGATGTCGGTCTCGACGCTCATGCCGGCGCGCAGCACCGGCTGACCGTCCTGGCGCTGCAGGCGGATCCGCATCGGGATGCGCTGCACCACCTTCACCCAATTGCCGGAGCTGTTCTGGGCCGGCAGCATGGAGAATTCGGCGGCACTGGCCGGGCTGACGCTCTCGACCGTCCCCTTCCAGACCACGCCCGGATAGGTATCGACCGTGACATTGACCGGCTGGTTCGGCTGCACGTAGGTGAGTTCGGTTTCCTTGGGATTGGCCGCGACCCAGATCCGGTCGGTCTCGACCAGGCTGAAGCCGGGCGTGCCGGCGGCCAGATATTGGCCCGGGCGCAGGCTCGACACGTTGGCGACGATGCCATTGTCTGGTGCGCGCACCACGGTGCGGCCGAGGTTATATTGCGCGGTATCCAGCATCGCCTTGGCGGCCAGATAGCGCGGCTGCTGCTCGACTGCCAGGTCGGGCTGACCGCTCAGTTCGGCCGCGAGCGCGCCCAGCTCATGCTGGGACGCCGCGAGCTTGCGCCGCGCGGTATCGGCCTGGTGCTGCGACAGGTCGAGCTGCTGGTTGGTAGCGGCGCCATGGGACGACAGATCGGCCTGGCGCTTGAATTCGCGATCGAAGAACACCTGGTCCGCCTGCAGCAGCTGGATCTCGTCCTGCTTCTGCTGATAGCTCGACTTTTGCGATTCGAGCTCGTTGCGGGCGCTGGCGAGACCGGCGGCGGCGCGCTCGACCGCGATCTTGAACGGCGCGTCGTCCAGGCGGAACAGCACGTCGCCCCGCTTGACCGGCTGATGCTCCGCAACATCGACCGAGGCGACCAGGCCGGACACGTCGGTCGCGACCGCGACCTTGTCGACCTGGACATAGGCATTGTCGATCGACACGTAGCGGCCGCCCATCAGATAGAACCCGAGGGCAGCCACGACCGCGACCACGGGGCCCAGCACCAGCAGCACCGGGCGCACGAACCGGGTGGGGGATTTCGGCGGCGCCAGGGAGACTTTCGCGCGCGTGCCGACGGAGCCGTCGTCAACCATGAATGCCTCGGGCCTCGAGTGTCGGGCCGGCCATCTCCAACTCGACGGTTCCGGCCAGATTGAGCTTCATCGACTGCAGGATCTCGACCAGGCGGGCGCGGTCGACCGCGCTGATCCCGGCCAGCATTTCCTGGCGCACGTCCGCGCCGATCTCATGGATGCGCTCCAGCACCGGCCGCGCCGCCTCGGTCAGGAACAGATGGCGCGTGCGCCGGTCGGATGGGGCGGCCCGGCGCTCGATCAGCACCAGTTCCTCCAACCGATCCAGCTGCTTCATCAGCGTGATCGGCTCGACCTCCAGCACCTGGGCAAGAAAGCTCTGATTGCAGCCCTCGTGGCGGGCCAGATGCGCCAGCACGGAATAATGCGCCCGGGTCAGCTCCAGCCGGGCAGCCCGCGCCCGCTGCTCGAAGCGCTTGCGGTGCATGCGCGCCACGTCATGCATCAGAAAGCCCAGGGTCTGCATCGAAAGCTCAGGGGACGGCGCGCCGGACATGCTTAGCTACCTTATCATATAGTAGCTGGTTATAAGCTGGTCCCTGTATCTCGTCCAGCGGGTTTTCCGCAGATCCGGCTCGCGAGGGTTCTCCAACCCGGCCGAAAGCTGCTATCAGGCAGGGATAAGGGCGCGACCCAACGACGCCCGTCCAATCCGCTTCGGAGAACCGCGATGGCGATCAACGGCAATATTCTGGAATCGATCGGCGATACGCCGATCATCGAGATCAAGCAGATCGAAACCGGCCCGTGCCGGCTCTTCGTCAAGCTGGAGAACCAGAATCCGGGTGGATCGATCAAGGATCGCATCGGCGTCGTGATGATCGAGGCGGCGGAACGCGAGGGCAAGATCAAGCCGGGCGGCACGCTGATCGAGGCGACGGCCGGCAATACCGGCCTGGCGCTGGCGCTGGTCGCGGCCCAGAAGGGCTACAGGCTGATCCTGGTCGTGCCGGACAAGATGAGCCAGGACAAGGTGTTCCATCTGAAGGCGCTGGGCGCCGAGGTCCGCCTCACCCGCTCCGACGTGGTCAAGGGCCATCCGGCCTATTACCAGGACATCGCCGAGCGCCTGTCGCGCGAGATCCCGAATTCCTTCTACATCAACCAGTTCCAGAACCCGGCCAACCCGCTGGCGCATGAGACCTGGACCGGGCCCGAGGCCTGGGCGCAGATGGGCCACAAGCTCGACGCGGTCGTGGTCGGCGTCGGATCCGGCGGCACGCTCACCGGCCTCGGCCGCTTCTTCAAGCGGGTCAATCCGGGCATCGAGATGGTGCTGGCCGATCCGGTCGGCTCGATCCTGACCGAGCTGGTCAAGACCGGCCGCATGACCGAGGCCGGCAGCTGGCTGGTCGAAGGCATCGGCGAGGATTTCGTGCCGGCCAATTGCGACATCTCGCTGGTGAAGTCGGCCTACGCCATCTCGGACAAGGAAAGCTTCTTCGCCGCGCGCGATCTGCTGCGCACCGAGGGTATCCTCGGCGGCTCCTCGGCCGGGACCCTGTTCGCCGCCGCCCTCAAATACTGCCGAGAGCAAACCGAACCGAAGCGCGTGCTGACCTTCATCTGCGACACGGGCAACAAGTATCTGTCGAAGATGTATAACGACTATTGGATGATCGATCAGGGCCTGATGAGCCGGCCGCACGAGGGCAATCTCAAGGACCTGATCAGCCGGCGCTATGAAGATGGCGGTGCCGTCACGGTGGCGCCCGACGACAGTCTCGCCATCGTCTATCGCCGTATGAAGCTCTACGAGGTCTCGCAGCTGCCGGTGATCGAAGGCGAAAAGCTGATCGGCATCATCGACGAATCCGATCTGCTGCTGGCAGTCACCCGTGATCCCAAGGGCTTCGACCAGCCGGTCCGCGCCGCCATGGTCGCCCGGGTCGAGACCATCGCGCCCACGGCCGACATCACCGCCCTGCTGCCGATCTTCGCCCAGGACCGGGTCGCCGTGGTCGAGGAGGACGGCCGCTTCTACGGCATCATCACCCGCATCGACCTGCTCAATCACCTACGCCATAAAGTCGCCTGAGGAGTTTCCCGCAAATGACTGATTCGAAAAACAAAAACCGCCTCGGGCTGGCGACCCGCGCGATCCATGCCGGCCAGGAGCCGGACCCCTCGACCGGCGCCATCATGCCGCCGATCTACCAGACCTCGACCTATGTTCAGGAGAGCCCGGGCAAGCATAAGGGTTACGAATATTCCCGGTCGCAGAACCCGACCCGCATGGCCTATGAGCGCTGCATCGCGGATCTGGAGAGCGGTACGCGCGGCTATGCCTTCGCCTCCGGGCTCGCTGGGATCGCGACCGTGCTCGACATGCTCGACAGCGGCGACCATGTCATCGCGTCCGACGATCTCTATGGCGGCACCTATCGCCTGCTGCACCGGGTGCGCCAGCGGTCGGCCGGCCTGCAGTTCACGCTCGTCGACATGGGCAATATCGACGCGATCGAGGCGGCGATCCGGCCGAACACCAAGCTGATCTGGATCGAGACGCCATCGAACCCGATGCTGAAGCTGATCGATATCGAGGCGGTCGCGGCCCTGGCGAAGCGCCACGGCATCATGTCGGCCGCCGACAACACTTTCGCCTCGCCGATCGTGCAGCGGCCGATCGAGCTCGGCTTCGATCTGGTCATGCATTCGGCGACCAAGTATCTGAACGGCCATTCCGACATGGTCGGCGGCGTGGTCGTGGTCGGCGACAACCAGGATGTGGCCGATCGGCTGGGCTTTCTGCAGAATGCCGTCGGCGGCATCCAGGGACCGTTCGACAGCTTCCTGGCGCTCAGGGGTTTGAAGACCCTGCCCTTGCGCATGCGCCAGCATTGCGCGTCCGCCGCCGAACTCGCCCAGTGGCTCGAAGCCCATCCCAAGGTCGAGCGCGTGTTCTATCCCGGCCTCGAAAGCCATCCGCAACATGCGATCGCCAAGCGCCAGATGACCGGCTTCGGCGGCATGATCTCCCTGACGCTCAAGGGCGACATCACCGACGCGCGGCGCTTCCTGGAGCGGACCCATCTGTTCGCACTGGCGGAGAGCCTCGGCGGCGTCGAAAGTCTGATCGAGCATCCGGCGATCATGACCCATGCCTCGATCCCGGCGCCGCAGCGGGCCGCCCTCGGCATTTCTGACACGCTCTGCCGCCTTTCGGTCGGCATCGAGGATATCGAGGACCTTAAGGCTGATCTGTCGCACGCGCTCGGCTGAGCCTCCCGCTATAGTCGGCATCGACAAGTACCTTCGGAGGCAGGATGCGTGCTGCTGGGTCCCGGTTGGTTGGACCGGTTTTGATTTTGGCGGCCGCGCTGATGGCCAATTCGGCCTGGCGCGACGCCGCAACGGCTTTGGGTTTCCTGGAGGGCGATACCGGGTTCGTGCTGTTGCGCGAACTCACCCAGGCCGCAATCTGGCTGGCCGGCGCTTTCGTCCTGATCCGGATGGTCGACATCCTGATCTGGAAGGGCGTGATCGTCCGCCAGACCGGCGTGCCGGCGACGCGCCTGCTGATGGATCTGGGCAATGGCGTAATCCTGATCACCGCCGTGATCGCGATCGTCGCCTTCGTGTTCCACCAACCCGTGACCGGCCTGATCGCGACATCGAGCGTCGCCGTGGCGATCGTCGGCTTCGCGCTGAAAAGCCTGATCTCGGACCTGTTCTCCGGCATCGCCATCACGCTCGAGCGGCCGTTTCGTCTGGGCGACTGGGTCGAGATCAGTGGCGGCAGCGTCGGCAAGGTGTTGAACGTGTCCTGGCGCACCACCGGCCTGATGCTGGAAAGCGGCGTCTATGTCATGGTGCCGAACGGCAGGCTGTCGGAGATGGTCCTGCGGCTCTACGACCGCCCGGCGTCGTCCTGGCGCGACGAGATCGATATCACGCTGCCCTATGACATCCCCACCCATCAGGCCGAACGCATCCTGATCGCGGCCGCAACCGATGTGCCGGGCGTTCTCGGTGACGACCGGGCTCCGGACCTGCGCATCGTCGAATTCGGCGACAATGGCGCCAAATGGCGCCTGCGCTTCTGGGTTCCGGATTACCCGAGCCGCAGCCGGTTGCGGTTCGAGGTCCAGCGCAACATCCTGCGCAACCTGCATTTCGCCGGCGTCGGCGTACCGGCGCGCCGGATCGATGCCATGGTCACCAAGGGACAGGTCTCCTCGTCCGCGAGCCGCGGCGCAGAAGCGTTCCTGGGCCGGGTCAGCCTGTTCAAAATGCTGGCGGCCGAGGAAATTGCCGAACTGACCGCGAAATCGGAGATCCGGCTGGTGCTGGCCGGCCAAACCCTGGTGCAGCATGGCGACGCGGGCTCCTCGCTGTTTCTGGTCAAGGAGGGGCTGTGCGAGGTCCTGGTCGCGAACGGCGGCGGCCCGAACGAAAGCATCGCCCATCTGCGCCCGGGCGCCTTCTTCGGCGAGATGTCGCTGCTGACCGGAGCACCGCGCAGCGCGACGGTGCGCACCATGGTCGACAGCATGGTGATTGAGATCACCCGGGACGCGCTGCAGCCGATCCTGGCCCGGCGCGAAGCCGTGGTCGAGGCGATGAGTCATGCGCTGGCCGAACGGCAGCTGGAAAACGATCATCGGCTGATGGCGGCGCACGGGGCCGATCACGGCCGGGCCGCCGGCCTGACGCTGGCAAGGCAGCTGATGGGCCGGATGCGCGCGCTATTCGCGCTCAACGCTCCCGCCAAGTAGCCGCGACGAAAAGCCTAGGATTCCCGCGGCATACTGCCCCTAGGCTTAATGGTATATTAAGTTCAGACTGACATAGGGAGAGGTGGGTGGCTCCTGTCTCCCGCTCCTACGCGGCCGTCTTGAAGACGCGTCGATCGGCATCGGATCTCGGACGCGAGCATGGCAAAGTCGAACTCGGTCATCATCAAGAAGATCAAGAAGGTTGCCGGTGGTCACCACGGCGGCGCCTGGAAGGTGGCATACGCCGACTTCGTGACCGCGATGATGGCGTTCTTCCTGCTGCTATGGCTGCTGAATGCCACGACCGATGCGCAGAAGCGCGGCATCGCCGATTATTTCTCGCCCTCGCTCGCGACCAAATCGCTCACGTCCGGCGCCGGCGGCGTGCTGGGCGGCCTGACCATGACAGCGCCCGGCTCCCAGGTCTCGACCTCGGCGCCGCCCGGCGTCGCGACCGCGCTCAACCAGCCGCAGGATTTCGACGACGACGACAATGACGACGAGCCGGGCAAGGCGCAGAACGATAAGGATTCCAACAATAACTCGTCGGGCTTCGCCAACGCCGACAAGTCCCAGGACAATCCGAACGACCGCGCCAACGCGCTGAAGCCGAACCAGGCGAAGCAGGACGCGGCCCTGCTCGATCCGACCAAGGTCGATCTGGCCAAGGTCGATGTCTCCAAGCTGGATCTGTCGAAACTCGACCTCAGCAAGGTCGATCCAAGCAAGATGACCCAGGAGCAGTTCGAGAAGCTGAAGACGGCGCGCGAGGAGTCCCAATTCGCTCAGGCCGAACATGAGTTGCGCCAGGCGATCCAGCAGGTGCCGGACCTGAAGCAGCTGGCGCAGAATCTGGTGGTCGAGCGGACCGAGGAGGGCCTGCGCATCCAACTGGTCGACCAGGACAAGAATTCGATGTTCCAGCTCGGCGGCACCGAGATGAACGACAAGTCGCGCGAATTGATGAATGTCGTGGCCCAGGCGATTGAGAAGCTGCCGAACAAGGTCTCCATCACCGGCCATACCGATTCCACGCCCTTCATCCGCCCCGGCAATTATTCGAATTGGGAATTGTCGACCGACCGTGCGAACGCCAGCCGGCGCGCACTGATCGCCGACGGCCTGCCGGCGGACCGGATCGAGACGGTGGTCGGCAAGGCCGATACCGACCCGATGATCAAGGACAATCCGGGATCCCCGCAGAACCGGCGCATCAGCATCGTCGTGCTGCGCGACAGCAAGCCGCCGGCGGCACCGCCGGGTGCGGCCGCTCCGGGTGGCCAGCCTGCCGGCCAGACCGGGGCCGCGGTGCCTGCCGCCACCCCCGCAGCGGCCCCGAAGTAGGCCCATGGGCGATCTCAGACGCGAGTTCGGCACCACCCTGCCCTTGGTCGACCCGTTCCGCGACGTGCTGACGCGGCGGGTCGTGGCCTATCTCCTGGACCTGGTGTTCATCGCCATCATCAGCAGCCTGCTGGGCACGCTGCTGGCGTTTCTGGCCATCCTCAGCCTGGGTCTGCTGAGCGTGCTGTTCGTGGTGCTGCCCGCGGTCGGCGTGCTCTATGGCGCGCTCACCATCGGCGGCTTCGCGTCGGCGACCTGGGGCATGCGGCTCGTCTCGTTGACGGTCTGGCGCACCGATGGCCGCCGCCCGGATTTCGCCCAGGCGCTGATTTTTTCGCTGCTCTTTTATGCATCGATCGCGCTGACCAGCTGGCTGATTCTGCTCGTGGCCCTGCTAACACCCCGGAAACGCGCGCTTCACGACATATTGTCCGGCTTGGTGATCCTGCGTTCGGACCTGCCGTTTTCCTGAGGATTGCAGCCCAAATCATGGGCAATCTTCCTGCTGGCTTATTCCCAACACCACAGGCAATAATCAGAGGAGACTGGCTGATC
>Ga0302314_10002672_pt1 | contig 33047 bp, 23 predicted proteins | sample III_Palsa_N2_3_FD_200533 | JGI IMG/M metagenome (GOLD analysis project Ga0302314, IMG submission 200533) | Peat permafrost microbial communities from Stordalen Mire near Abisko, Sweden - III_Palsa_N2_3 | ecosystem: Environmental > Terrestrial > Soil > Palsa > Peat permafrost | place: Sweden...
CGCGGGGCTCAAGGTGGCCGTTGCGAAGATAGGGGCCGAGCTGCCGGGCGGCCTCGTCATCAAGCGTGCAAAGATTCGCGGGGTGGAATCGAACGGCATGCTGTGCTCGGCGCGCGAGCTGGGTCTGGGCGAGGAGCATGACGGCATCATGGAGCTGCCCGCATCGCTCCCGCTCAACACCGACGTGCGCAAAGCGCTCGATCTCGACGATACCGTGCTCGAAGTGAACGCGACCCCGAACCGCGGCGACTGCATGAGCGTCTTCGGGATCGCACGCGATTACAGCGCCGCTCAGGAGCACCGTTATCTCAAGGCACCGGTGTTGCCGGTGGCCGCCGCGCAGGATTCGGTATTTCCCGTGCGCATCGAATCCCCCGGCAATTGCCCGATCTTTTGCTCACGCGTGATTCGCGGTGTGCGCGCCGGCGCGACATCGCCGTCCTGGCTGCGTGAGCGGCTGCGCCGCGTGGGACTCGCGAGCATCTCAGCCGTAGTCGACGTCACGAACTACGTCATGATGGAGTTGGGGCATCCGTTGCACGCATATGATCAAGCGAAGCTGTCGCAGGGCATAACGGTGCGCCAGGCTCGACCGGGCGAGCTCATCACGCTGCTCAATGATCAAGAGTATCGACTCGACCCCGATTTTCTGGTCATCGCGGACGCGAGCGGACCCGTCGGCCTCGCGGGCATCATGGGCGGGAAGAGCACGTCGATCGGCGACGGCACGACCGACGTGCTGATCGAGGCCGCGCACTTTACGCCCGCCGCGGTCGCCGGCCGGGCACGGCGTTTGGGTCTGCTGACTGACGGAAGCCAGCGCTTCGAACGGGGTGTGGATCCGAGTCTTCCCGCAATCGCCCTCGAGCGCGCGACGGCGTTGCTGGTGCAGATCGCCGGCGGCGAGGCGGGTCCCATTCAGGTGACCCGGACCGCGGCACAGCCGCACGAAGAGTGGGTGAGCCTGCGTCGCAGCCGCCTCGCGCGGCTCTTGGGCGCAAATGTCCCCGATGCGGAAGTGGGCGCAATTCTTGGAGCCATCAGCGAGCGCATCGAGACCACAGAGCACGGCTGGCGTGTGCTGCGTCCGCCGCATCGCTTCGATGTACGCATCGAGGAGGATTTGGTGGAAGAGGTCGCGCGCTTGCGCGGTTTCGACAGCATCGCCGAGGCGCACGCCATCGCCCCGCAGATACCCGGTTACGCCACCGAGACTCGAGTGTCGAACGATCGGGTGCTCACGGCAATGGCCGATCGCGGCTACCGGGAGGCGATCACTTATACCTTCGTCGATCCGGCGGTGCAGCGCGTGCTGTTTCCCGAGTCGCCGGCTCTCGCTGTGTCGAATCCCATTTCAGCGGAGCTCGGCGAGATGCGCGTCTCGCTCTGGAGCAGCCTCATCCCCGCGTGTCGCGACAACATGCGCCGCCAACAAAGCCGCGTGAGGCTGTTCGAGATCGGCAACAGGTTCGACGTTTCCGACGGGGCGCTGCGAGAGATCGAGACCCTCGCCGGCGTTGCCACCGGCGCGCGCTGGCCGGAGCAGTGGGGGAGCCCCCGCGAGGCGCTCGATTTCTACGACCTGAAAGGCGATGTCGAGAGCGTGCTCGCGCTCACAGGCAATGTGCGCGAGCTGCGCTTCGAGGCGGACACGTTGGGTTGTCTGCGGCCCGGGCGCACTGCGCGTATATGGAGAGCCGATGTGGCGGTCGGCTGGATCGGCGAGCTGCATCCGCGCTTGCTAAAGGATCTCGGGCTTAACAATACGTTGTTTTTATACGAGATAGATATTGCATTAGCATTCGAATCTAAGGCATTGCAATTTAACAAGATTTCAAAGTATCCGAGCGTGCGACGCGATCTCGCCGTGGTAATCGATGAACAAGTGCCCCTCGCAGTTTTACGGGAAAATGTTACTGTTAGTGCATCCGGCCTTCTGAGCGACCTTCGGGTGTTCGATGTATATCGAGGGCCCGGGGTAGAATTTGGACGAAAAAGTGTCGCTTTAGGCTTGATTTTACAGGACTACTCCCGCACTCTTACTGACGTCGACGCAGATGCCGTTGTGACCGCAGTAGTCACGCGGTTACGGGATGTTTTGAGCGCCACGATAAGAGATCAATAAGCAATGGCAGCCCTGACGAAGGCAGAGATGGCTGAGGCCCTGTTCGATCAATTGGGTCTCAACAAGCGCGAGGCGCGTGAGTTGGTCGATCTGTTCTTCGAGGAAATCCGCGCGGCCCTCTCTTCCGGGGAGCAGGTGAAATTGTCCGGCTTCGGCAATTTCGACCTCCGCGACAAGAATCGGCGACCTGGCAGAAATCCCAAAACCGGCGAAGAGATTCCCATCAGCGCGCGTCGCGTCGTTACCTTCCGGCCTGGCCAGAAACTGAAGGCGCGCGTCGAGGCGTATGCTGGAACCAAGCAATAACAGCGAGCTGCCCCCGATCCCGGGCAAGCGTTACTTCACCATCGGTGAAGTGAGCGACCTCTGCGGCGTAAAGCCGCACGTGCTGCGCTACTGGGAACAAGAGTTTCCGCAGCTCAAGCCCGTCAAGCGGCGCGGCAATCGCCGCTACTACCAGCGCCAGGACGTGCTCGTCATCCGCCAGATCCGCAGCCTGCTCTACGAGCAGGGCTTCACCATCGGCGGCGCGCGCAATCGTCTCACGGGCGACGACGCCCAAGTGGATCTCAATCAGAGCCAGCAACTCATCCATCAGATGCGGCTCGAGCTCGAGGAGCTCATCAAGATCTTGCGCCGCTAGCGCGATGCTCGTGCGCCGCCAGCGGCGCAGCAAACCGCTCTATCCTTATTTCGGATATGATTGCCGTCCGGTCGGGGCGTGGCGCAGCCTGGTAGCGCACTTGCATGGGGTGCAAGGGGTCGGAAGTTCGAATCTTCTCGCCCCGACCAATTCAACAGCGGCATCGTGGCCTTCTCGCAAACCGACGGCGACGACGACCAAATCGTTCCTACGGATGGGGGCCGCTCAGCGCCAAGCTGGTGAGGGGCGCGACCTTGACGACTTAGACGACTTATAAGAGCTTTCCACACGGCATGTGCACGACGCACGCCGATACGATCAATCGGGATCTGCTCGCGTTCATCCAGGGATAAATGCGTTCGCGTGCTTCGTACGCGTCGACCCTTCTCCCTCTTTTGCGGCAGGCTGCGAACCAATGCAGTGTGTTATGGTCCGTTCACAAAGGGCGCGCTTAAGCAGGTGGAGACTGAGTGCTAGTTGGTAATTCTTTCAAAGTAATCGTTCATCGCGGAATTGCGGTCTTCGGTTTTATTTTAGCGTGTGTCCCTTCGGCCCGGGCGCAAACCCCTTCGCCCCTGCAGGAATGGCAATACTCAAGCGGAATTGCGTTGCAGAGGCTGTTCGAGCCCAACATCCCCGACTGGGAGGTGGTAATGGGCGCAGCCATCGAGCACAAGCCCCTCTACGATGGCGCGGAGCTTACGCGGACGATCGGCGGCCCCGTGATCAACGTTCGCTACAAGGATACGTGGTTCGCCTCGGTCGGCGAGGGCATCGGCGTCAATCTGTGGAGTGGAGATCACTACCGCGCCGGCCTGGCCCTGGGTTATGACCTCGGGCGCTACGTTCACGACGACGTGACCCACCTAACCGGCCTCGGCGACCTGAAGATTGCACCCGCGCCCAAGGCATTTATCTCGTACGTGATTTCGAAGCAATTTCCCCTGGTGGTACGCGCGGATGTGCGGCAGATCATCGGCGGTGCCGACGGCGTGGTCGCCGACATCGACGCCTACATGCCGCTGCCGGGGAGCTCGCGGCGCTTCATCATGTTCGCCGGTCCCTCCTATACCTATGCCGACCATCGCTACATGCAAAGGGAATTCGGGGTCACGACGACGCAGTCGGTGGCTTCGGGCTACCCGGTCTACGATGCACACTCGGGATCGGATGCGATGGGATTCGGATTCAGCTCGACGTTCTTCATCACGCCGAAAATCCTCCTCAATTTCGACACGGCCATCAACCATCTTCTCGGCAGCGCGGGCGAAAGCCCGATCACCCAACGCGTGACACAGCACGTGTTCATCCTGTCGGTCGCGTACTCCTGGCAGTGATCTAAAACGGCCTCCTGCGGGAGATGATGTCCCACCATAGGCGCCAGTCGCCCATGAGACTGAACCAGGGATGCTTGAACGTTGCCGGCTTGTTGTGCTCGAAGAAGAAGTGGCCGACCCACGCAAACGCATAACCTTCCGCCAGAGCGACGGCGGCGATCCACCAGATGCGCGTCGCCAGTGTCAAGATGAGCAAGGCAAGCGCAAGGCTCGTGCCGACGAAATGCAGGCGCCGGGAGGTCCGGTTCGCATGCTCGCGGAGATAGAACGGATAGAAATCGCGAAACGTCCGGTAGGTGCCTGCGCTGTTCACGCGCTCGCCCTCCTCAGAGGCCGCCGTTCTTGGCGACGATGTGGCCGATGGCCGACCAATCGATGTCCTCGCCCTCGGTGTCGATCGCCTGCAGGAGGTGGTCCCGCAGGACGTTGAGCACGGGCATCGGCACGCGCAGCGTCTCCGCGGATTGGCCCACCAGACGCATATCCTTCAAGCCGAGAGGCGCCGCGAATCCCGGGGGCTTGAAGCGCTCCTCGGCCAACGCGGCGCCGTAATTGCGGTACACCGGCGTATCGAACAGCGAGCCCGTCATCACCTCGAGGAACTGCTTCTTGGGCACGCCGCCTTTCTGCGCCAGCGTCATCGCCTCGGCGAACGCCTCGATCGCCGCGAGAATCGTGAAGTTTCCGCAGAGCTTGACGAGATTCGCCGAGGAAGCTTTCTCGCCGATGTAGAACACCTTCTGGCTGATGGCCGGGAACAGGGCGCTCGCCGCGGTGAAATCGGATTTCGCGCCGGCTGCCACGACGAAGAGCTTGGCTGCTGCGGCGGCCTCCGGGCGACCGAATACAGGCGCACTGAGATAACGCAGTCCGCGCTTCTCGTGCAGCTCCGCCACGCGATCCGCGGTCGCGACCGCGATCGTGCTCGAGGAGATGTGCATGGCGCCGCGCGTCAATCCCTCGAGAACGCCGTCATCGCCGAGGACTACCTGCTCGAGAGCCGCATCGTCGGCGAGCATGCTCATCACGACCTCGCGACCCGAGGCCGCTTCACGCGGCGTGCGGGCGAGCACCGCGCCTTGCGCCACCAGAGGGTCCGAATTCTTCGGCGAGCGGTTCCACACCGCGACCTCGTGGCCCGCGCGCAAAAGATTGGCGGCCATGCCGGCGCCCATTTTTCCGAGTCCCAAAAAGCCGACCTTCATGACAACCTCCTGCAGTTGAGTGGATATTGACCATGGGACCGCAGACCCGTTCCCGGCTTTCTATCCCGGATGTTCATCTGAGATTCAGAGGTGCTTGGTAGCCGGTGAGCTCGAGGTAGCCGCGGCCGGTGGCGTGTCCTGCCTCGTAGGCTTGTACCGCGCCTTCCCAGTAGACGGCGCCGGTGGAGAGGCGCGTATCGTTCTCTTGATCGTCCATCAAAGGCTTGAGCTCGAGCTCGCGCGTTCCGGCATGTACGGTCCATTCCACCGGATAATGGGTGCCGGTGCGCGGCGATTGCCAGGTACGCACCGGCACGAAGCGCACTTGATCGGGTTGAAAGATCTGCACGGCGCCGTCGGCTGTCCGCAGCGTCCCGCCGGCCCAGCGCACCGCATGATTCTCGCCGCGAATCTCGAACGCCATGAGCGCTCCGCCATCGGCGAAGTTGATGCCGATCCAATCCCAACCGACCGCGCCGCTCTCGAGATACTCGCTCGACCATTCATGGTCGAGCCAGGCCTCGCCGTGCACATCGTCGCGGCGGCCGTTGCGCGCGATGGAGCCCCGTACAGCGAGATGCGGCAAGCTGTAGTAATAGCTTGCGGCTTCTAGGGCTTCGCCTTTGCGGCTCACGCCGTGCTCGCCGTTGAGGAGCGGCGGCTGGGTCGGCGCGAGCTCGAGACGCAGCGCGAATTCATCGGCCGCGATGTTCACCGCATACACATCGCCCGTGCGCTTGAGTGTCCAGGAGTCGATCTGTACGTCGGTATCGCCTTCGGCCGCGAGTGCGAGCCCCATCGCGGCGCGTCGAATTTTCTGGTCTTGCCACAATCGTCCGCGAGTCGGGTCGCTGAGTGCACAATGCGCGATCAGCAACTGATGCGGTGTAAATGCGCTGGGGTTGGCCGCATCGATCGCCGGGCGCGTACGAAAGAAGGTGACTTGAAAGCCCAGCGATTGGCCGGAAGCGGTCGTAAGCCAGCCGGTGGCGTACCACCACTCGGTGCGAAAGTCGGGATGGCTGCCGAAGTCGCGCGGAAACTCGATCCTACGATCGGAGGTGACGGGGGTATACGGGGTGTCGCCAACGGCGGCGGCGGCGACGATGGCGACGATGGCGCTGACGGCACACGCCGTGGCGAGCCCGACGGCGAGTCCCCTGAATCCTGCGCGAAGAGTTCGGATCGTCACCAGTCTTCCCGCACGGCACGCACCGCATCGTGAGTCAGTGCGCTGCGGCCGCTCCACACGGCCGTAAGGGCTGCGGCGGCGATGAGGGTGACCGAGAGCACGCCGAGCTGCCACAGCGGCACCGCGAAGTCGATACTCCAGTTGAAGGACTGGCGATTGACGACATACACGAGCACGAGGCTCAGGGCGCTTCCCAGGATCAGGCCGTAGAGGACGCCGAGCAGGCTCATGAGGACACCTTCGCTCGCGAGCATGGCCACCACTTGCCGGCGCAGCATGCCGACGTGGCGCAGCATGCCGAACTCGGCGCGCCGCGCGAGCGCCGTCGAGCTCGCCGCAAAACTCACGCCCATGAGCCCGATAATTACCGCGACCGCCTCGATCCCGTAGGTGATCGCAAATGCGCGATCGAAGATGCGCAAGGATCGCTCACGCAGCGCCGTGCTCGTGAGAACCTCGAAAGAGTCCGCGCGGCGCGCGAGTGCCCGGCGGAGCTGGGACTCGACGCGTGCCGGGTCGCTCCCCGGCTTGAGCCACACCGACCCCTCATTGGCGTCTTGATCGCGGGTCGCTGCGATGTAGGCCGGCCGCGTGATCACCACGGCGCCGAATGCCCGTGCGTAGTCGCGCCAGATGCCCGCGACGGTGAAATGCCGCACTTGCTCGCCGAGCGGCAGATCGATACGCGCGCCGGGCGCCAAATTATAAAGATCGGCCACGGCTTCGGAGATCCACGCGGGAGGGGCGTCGTCCGGCATAGAGCCCTGAAAGCTTTGGACCAGCGGCAGCTCCTCGTTCACCTGTCGAGCGCTCGAGCCGCGCGCGATGAGCGTGACGGGCGGCCGCCGCGGATCGAGCAATAGCGGCCGCGTGCGCCGGAACTCAACGCGCGCGACGCCGGGGAGCGCCGTGGCCGTTTGTTGGTCTTGCGGGCTCCAGAAGGCCGTATCGCTGCCGAGCGCTGCGCGCAGTTGCAGATCGGCGGGCAGCACTTTCCCGAGCCAGTCCTCGAACGATATGCGGAACGAATACACCATGATGGCCATCGCCACCATCAAACTGAAACTGACGATGACCGAGGCGAGGCTCAGCGTGGACAGAGCAATGTTATCGCGCAGCTGAGCTAAGGCGGTGTCGGGCACCACACGGTTGGCCCGCGGTGCGATGTGCAGTACCCACACCGTCAGCCGCGGCACCAGCAGCACCGCGCCGAGCAACAGCGCGCCGACGGCGGCGTAGCCGAAGAATGGCAGTCCGTGGATCGGTGGGAGCCGTGCGAGGACTGCCCCCAATAGGAGTAGAGCGAGCCCTTCGATCCAGCCCCGCCCAGCGACGGCCGCCGGCGCCTCATCGCCGCCCTTCAGGGCTCGGGCGGGAGCCTGCCGGGCCGCGGTGCGCGCCGGAAACCAGGCGCCGGCGGCCGCAATCGTGGTGCCGATAAGGGTGAAGGCCAGGAGGCTTAGCGGCGCGGCCCCGAGCGCCGCGCCGGCAACGTGCTGCTGGGCGTTGCCGAGATCGCCGTTCAACAGACGCAGCAGGGCCGCCGCCGCCGCGAGCGCGATCAAGATGCCCGCTGCCGACCCGGCCAATCCGAGCAGTGCGCCTTCGCCGAGCAGGGCAAGCTCGAGCTCCCCCCGGGTGACGCCGAGCGCGCGCAACAGCCCGAAAGATCGCCGCCGCCGCAAAGCCGACAGCGATTGCGTCGAGAACACGAGGAACGCCCCTGTCCAGAGTGCGACCAGCGCCAGCATATTCAAATTCACGCGATACGCGCGTGTGACCGTCGCGGCTCGATCGCGCTCGGTCTGCGGCGCCACGGCGAGTATCCCCGCCGGCAAACGACTATTGAGCGCGCGGCGGTAGGCGTCGGCGTCGACGCCCGGTAGCAGCGATAGGTCTATGCGGTTCAGGCGTCCGATCTTCCCGAATAGCCACTGTGCCGAGGCGATGTCCATGATGCCGAGCGCCTGCGTATAAGTTCCCTCGGGCAGGACATCGATGACGCGCAGATCCCGGGTGCCGTCTCCCACGATCACAGTCAATCGATCGCCGGCGCGCAGGTTCAACCCGGCAGCCGCCTGGTTGCTCAACACGATCGCGTCCGGCGCGAACAAATCGAGCGCTCGACGTTCGACATCGCCGATGAGCGCCGGCTGCAGAGTCGCGGCGACGAAAGGATCGAGACCCAGCACCTTGAGCGTGTCGCGGTTTGCCGGCAGCGCGACTTCGAGCTCGAGCACGGGGCTCGCGGCGCGCACCGCCGGATCCCGCGCGAGCTCCTCGTAGAGCCGTTCCGCGAAACCGTCGCGCGGGCCGCGTATCACGACGTCCGCATCGCCGACCAAGCGCTTCGTCGCCAAGCCGAACTCGTTGAGGGCCGCGGCGTTCACGAGATAGACCGCGGCGCCGAGAGCGACCCCAAGAGCGATCGACAGCACCGTGACCGCGAGTCGACCCCGCTGCTCACGCAGCTGTGATAACAGCAAGACGCGGCCCAGCGTAAGTGCACCGCGGATGCGCGATGGGTGCACGCTCATGCGCCGCGGCTCGCGGGCGACAGACCGTCGGCATCGAGTATGAGGATGCGGTCGGCGGTCTCGGCGGCGGCTCGCGAATGTGTGATCAGTATGCCGGCGCCCGCGTTCGTTTTGATTTGCTCGCGGAGCAAGGCGAGGATCTGGCCGGCGGTGCGCGGGTCGAGATTCCCGGTCGGCTCATCGGCCAATACCAGGCGCGGCCTGTGCACCAGCGCGCGCGCGATCGCCACTCGCTGCACCTCGCCGCCCGATAGCTCGCGCGCAAAAGAGTTGGCCACGGCCTCGAGTCCTACGGCCCGTAGCATGTCCGAGGTGCGTTGCGAACGCTCGGCCGCGGCGACCTCGAGGAGTTCGAGGGGCAGGGCGACGTTCTGCGCCACCGTCAGGTAGGGGAGCACATGAAAGGCTTGAAACACGAATCCCACGCCGCGCCGCCGTTTGAGCGTGCGTGCATCGTCGCTCATTGGCCCGAGCTCCTCGCCGTCGAGCCAGATATTGCCCGCGCTCGGCGCTTCGAGTCCCGCAAGGACGTTGAGGAGCGTGGACTTGCCGACCCCCGATTCGCCCATGATCGCAAGGTACTCGCCGGGCGCGAGCGTGAGCTGCAAGCCCTCGAACAGTGGTGCGCGGTCGCTCCGGTAGCGCTTGCTCAGATTCTCGAGCGCGAGGACAGGGCGCGCGGGCGCCCCGCGCTCCGGCGCCCCATCATCACGCGGCATCGACGCCGATGACGGCCTTGACCTCCAGGAAATCGCGCAAGCCGAACTCGCCGTATTCGCGGCCGTTCCCCGACATCTTGAATCCGCCGAAAGGGGTTTGCATGTCGCCCGAGGCGCCGTTGAGCGCGACCTGCCCGGCGCGGATGCGGCTGCCGACGCGGCGCGCGTGAGCGTTGTCCTGCGACCAGACATACGCCGCCAAGCCGTACGGTGTGTCGTTTGCGATCTCGATCGCCTGCTCCTCGTTCTCGTAGGGCAGGATGCAGAGCACAGGTCCGAAGATTTCCTCGCGTGCGATGGTCATGTCGTTGCGCACGTTGGAGAAGATCGTGGGCTTGACGTAGTACCCTTTAGATAATCCGTCCGGCCGGCCCGCGCCGCCGGTGACGAGCTTCGCCCCTTCGGCAATGCCTTTCTCGATATAGCGCTCGACGCGATCGAACTGGGTACCGGAGACCAGAGGTCCGACGGTAGTCTTCTCGGAGGCAGGGTCGCCGACCACGACGCCCGCAGCGACGCGTTGCGCGATGGCCTCGACTTCTGCGAGCTTGGCCGCGGGCACCAGCATGCGGGTCGGTGCGTTACACGACTGGCCGGAATTCTGAAATACGTGCAAGACGCTGCGCTTCACCGCGCGCTCGAAATCGGCATCCTCGAGCAGCACGTTGGGCGACTTGCCGCCGAGCTCCTGATGCACGCGCTTAACCGAGGCCGCGGCGTTGCGCGCGACCTCGGTGCCTGCGCGCGTCGAGCCGGTGAACGACACCATGTCGATCTCGGGGTGGGAGGAGAGGGGTGCGCCCACGCTCGGCCCATCGCCATTGATGAGATTGAAGACGCCTTTCGGGACCCCGGCCTCGTGCATGACCTTCGCCCACAGAATGGCGCTGAAGGGCGAGTATTCGGAGGGTTTCAGCACCATGGTGCAGCCGGCGGCGAGCGCCGGCACGACCTTCGCCGCGACCTGGTTCATGGGCCAGTTCCAGGGCGTGATCAGGGCACAGACCCCGACCGGCTCCTGCACGAGCCGCGTCGTGCCGCGCAGCTCCTCGAACTTGAAGCTTTTCAGCACCTCGATCATGGCGCTGATGTGGCCGACGCCTATGCGCGTCTGCGAGCCTTTGGCGAGCGAGATGGGGGCGCCCATCTCGGTCGAGATCGCCTGGGCGATCTCGTCGTAATGGGCGTTATAGGCGGCCAGAACGCGCTCGAGCAGAGCCAGGCGCTCAGCCGGCGTAGTGCGCGAGAAGCCGTCAAACGCGCGCCGCGCCGCGCTGACCGCGCGGTCGACGTCCTTCACGCTCCCCATGGAAATGACTCCCGCGGGCGCCTCGGAGGCGGGGTTGATGACCGTCAACTCCTTCGGCTCGGCCGGATCGACCCACGCGCCGTCGATATAGAACTGCCGATTGTCGTAGGTCATCGAATGCCCCTTCAGTTGTCTCGTACGGTCGTCATTCTACCCGCTGGGCGGCGCTCGCGCCGCCGCGTTGTCGCCATCCGCCGACGTTCTGCCCGGGGTCGGCCGTGGGCCGTAGCCGGGCAGTTTGGGGTCACAGTTCGCATTTCCGTAAGTCCACAAGCCCATGAACGTGGTATCGGATTAGCCTTACGGACGATTTGGGCGCGCCGCGCCCCCGCGGAGCGCTCCAGCAATGAATTGCCTCGCAAAGCCAGGCTCGACGGCCACCTGGGCCGCCTTGGCATGCGCCCTGATCCTCATCGGCCGGTCCGAGCCGGCGCACGCGGCCGGCCCAATCGAGTACAACCCCGTGCGCCGTCCGCCCGTGAGCATCGGTCCCGAGGCGCATCGCCTCATCGTAGGGTTTCGTGCATTCCCCGACACGGGCCGTGTGGCGGTCGCTCGGCGGCAGGGCCGCATGGTCGAGCAAGCGCAGACCAGCCGCGCCGATGTCGCTGCGCTGATTGCACGGGTGGGTATCTCAGTGGCGATGTCGCGTCAATTCACGCCGAGCATGCATGTGCTGTTTCTCCCGAAAACCCTATACGGCGCGGACATCGACGCCGCGCTCGGCAAGCTCCGCGCCGACCCGGCGGTGAAATTCGCGGACGCGGACCAGATTCGTCACATCGATGCCGTCATACCGAACGACCCGCTGTTCGCGCCGACCTCGCAAGCGAGCCCGCCGGCGAGCGGGCAGTGGTACTTGAACACGCCGAGCACGACGCCCGTCATCATCGAAGGCAGCACGACGGAGGATCTGTCGGCCACGGATGCGATCAGCGCCTGGGGCATCAGCACCGGCAGCCCGGGCGTCGTGATCGCCGACGTCGACACGGGTGTGCGGTTCGATCACCCGGACTTGCTGCGCGCCGGTCTCGGCGGACGGCTCCTGCCGGGGTACGATTTTGTCGGCGAGGACCTCAATCCGAGCAACGGCGCCGCCGAGGGCACGTTTCTGATCGCGAACGACGGTGATGGTTGGGATCCCGACCCATCGGATCCGGGCGATTGGATCAGCGCGAGCGATATCGCGAACGCGCTGTTCGCCAAAGACACCGTCGCGGACAGCTCGTGGCATGGCACGCGCGTGGTGGGCGTGTATGGGGCTATCACCAACAACGATGTGGGCACGGCCGGCATGACTTGGGGATCCTGGGTGCTGCCGGTACGCGCGCTCGGCAAGGGCGGCGGCTATGACTCGGACATCATCGCCGGTGTCGAGTGGGCGGCGGGGCTTCCGGTCACGAACCCGGAGGGTTCGCCCGTCCCGAACAACCCGTTCCCCGCAGACATCGTCAACCTGAGCTTGGGCGGGAGCGGCGCGTGTCCGAGCGATTACCAGGACGCGCTCGGGCAGGTCACGGCGATGGGGGTGCTGGTGATCGTCTCCGCCGGCAACGGCGGTGCGCCCGGAGCCACCGCGCCCGTCGATGCGCCCGCGAACTGCAGCCTATTGGTGCCGGGCGTCGTGGGCGTCGTGGGATTGCGCAATGTCGGCACCAAGGTCGGCTACTCGAGCTTCGGCTCGGGCGCAAGCATCGCCGCGCCCGCCGGCAATTGCGTCCTGAGCTCCGGCGACTGCCTGCGCTCGATCGATACCACGACGAACCTCGGGACCACCGTGCCGGGCGAGAACAGTTATACGAACGAGGTGAACTCGAATCTCGGCACGAGCTTCTCCGCGCCCATCGTGTCGGGCATAGCGGGGCTGATGCGCTCGGTGAACAACAATTTGACTCCCGCACAACTGGCCGCGCGGCTCGAGTCGAGCGCGACTCCGTTTCCAGCGGGGGCCTCCGGGGTACCGACTTGTCCCACCACCGATCCCTCGAGCGGCGAGTGCGTGTGCCCGAACGACGGCAGTCAATGCGGCGCAGGGATGGTGAATGCGTTGAGCGCGGTCAAGGCCGCGCAGCGGCCGATCGGCGTCATCGTGGTGCCGAGTCTGGTTGCAGGCGCCGTCTTCGACGCGAGCGGGAGCGTCGCGGCTTGCAACGGCAGCTCGACGGCTCCCGCGCCGCTCAGCATCGTTTCCTATGCATGGACCGCCTCACCGTCGAGTCTCATCGTGAGCGGCGCGAACGGTTCCAGGGTGACCGTCAATCCGGCTGCGGGAACTTTGAACCTGATCGTGACGGACTCGGCCGGCAACATCGACACCGAGACCGTCACGCTGACGGCCGACAGCGCCACGAGCACGGCCCCGATTTCCGCCGGTACCAGTGCGACCGCATGCCCCGCCGCGATCAAGGTGAGCCCGGCCGCACCGACGGTGAGCGAATCGTTCTCCCCGGCGACGACGGCGAAGAGCGTGGCGTCCACCCTCACCATCACACTCTCGAATACCAATGGATTTGCGCTCACGCAATCGAGCTTCACGCTCACGCTGCCCGCGAATCTCAGCGTGGCCACGGCGCCCGCGGCGACGACCAGCTGCGGCGGCGCCGCCGCCGCGCTCACCAGCACGACGACCACGGTGAGTCTCGCCGCCGCGAACATTCCGGCCGACGGCAATTGCACCATCGCCGTCCCCGTCGAGAGCGCGATGCCGGGTACTTACACCGCCTTGGTATCCGCTCGGGCGCTCATGACGGCACCCGCCGGCGCCAACACCAGCGCCGCGACGGCGAGTCTCACGGTGGCCGCGCCGCCCGCGGGCGGGGGAGGCGGTGGTGCGGTCGATTGGCTCGACGTATTGTTCGTGGTGGGCGTGCTGTTGGCAGTGAGGCGACCGGGGTTCAAGCCGCCGCGGGTAACCCCGGGCAAGCGCACGCGGCGCTGAGCTCCGCTAGAATGCCGAGGCATGAGTAAGCCCCAAGCATCGCCGCGGGTACGCATCGAGCCCGTAAAGACGCACCGCGATCTCCGCGGGAGCCTGTTCGAACCGCTCGGCGATGCCGAGCTCGCCGCGCAGAAGAACGTGCACGTCGTGCTCACGCAACCGAATGAAGTCCGCGGCAATCACGTGCACGAGCGTGCCGTCGAGATGACGAGCGTCGTGGGTCCTTGCCTGGTGCGACTGAAGGAGGCAGATCAAATACGCGACGTCGAGGTTCCCGCGGGCGAGACTTGGCGCTTCACCATTCCGCCCGGCGTGGTGCACGCCTATCGCAATACCGGCAACTCGGTCATGGTGCTGATCTCGTTCAGCACCGAGGTGCACGAGCTGAATTCCGCGGGCACGCGTCGTGAGCAGATTCTTTGATTAGGAACCCGATGAGCAGACCCAACCGCCTGATTCTGAGCGCCGCGCGCCGCGCTGCGGGCGTGCTCGCGCTCGCTTCGATCGCCATGGCGGCGATGGCGCAGAGCGATGTGCCGTGGAACGGATTTCATGTAGGCCTGAATGCCGGCGGTGCCTCCGCCAATGCGTGCAACGACTGGTCTATCGGCAGCGGCGCTGCCGATGCGACAGCGCTCTCCGCGTTTGCACACTCCAACTGTCCGAGCGGAGGCTTCGTCGGCGGCGTGCAGTTCGGCGATGATTTTCAAAACGGTCGACTGGTGATCGGGTGGGGCGCCGACTTCGACGTGTCGATGGCGAAGAGCAGCAATGAGACCTGGACCTCGAACGGAGACGGGACTCCGGCCGGGACCTACATCGCCTCGGGCCGCCTCACGCCGGCCAACTTCGGCATCGTCTCCGGGCGCATCGGTTACGGGGGCACGATGTGGTTTCCTTATGCACGAATAGGCGCCCTCATCACCGGCGGCGGCCACGACGACGGCCTCAGCTACACGCCGCCAGGCGCCGCCAAGCCCACCGCCGCCTTCGGCGGCGGTAGGAACTACAACTCGACCGGCTGGGTCGCGGGCGGCGGGGCCGAGTGGGGCTTCAACGGCCCGTTCTCGATTTCGCTCGAGTATCTGCACGCGAGTCTCGGCAAGGGACCGACCGGCGCGGGATGTGCGGGCGCGGCCGCGACCTGCGCCGAATTCTCGGCGATCGCGCTGCAGAGCAGCCACGACAACTTCAACTCCAATATCATCCGCGTGGGCGTGAGCTACTGGTTCGGCTACTGGAACCCTTAAGGGGCGGTGGGCCGCCTCACGCCATCCGGCAAGCTTCCTCGAAGGAGAGTCGCGGGCTGCGCGCAAACAGGTGCTCGTTCGTGCCGACGCCGAGCGCGCACAGGAAGTTGGATTTGTATGAAGTGCCCGCGAGGAACGCCTCGTCGACTTTGTCATGGATGAAGCCGGACATGGGACCCGTGTCGAGACCGAGCGAGCGGGCGGCCAGAATCAAGTACGCGCCCTCAAGCGTCGCGTTGCGCGTCATGGTCGCCTTGCCGATGTGCGGTTCCTTGAACATCTCGGCGATCTCGGGCTTGTGCGGGAAGAGGTAGGGCACCTTCTCGTAGAACTTCTCGTCCATGGCGATGATCGCGGTCACCGGCGCCTGCTGCACCTTGAGGACGTTTGCGTCGGTGACGCACTTGGCGAGCTTTTCGCGGCCTTCCTTGCTCGCGACGAATACGAATCGCGCGGGGCAGCAATTCGCCGAGGTCGGACCCATCTTGAGCAAGTCGTAAAGCGCACGCAGCTTCGTTTCGGAAACGGCGTCAGCCGTCCAGCGGTTGTACGAGCGAGCCTCACGGAACAGAGTATCGAGGGCCGTGTCGTCGAGCGGTGTTTTCATGCGAGAACCCTTTGGTTGCCGAAGCCGGGAATGTCTTGATTCGAGAACGCGAGCTCATAGCCGCGCTTGAAATCGCGAATATGCTTCTCCATCCACGTGCGCGCAAGCTCGCTCTGTTCGCGCTTGACGGCGTTCGCGATGCGGCCTTGCGCCTCGCCGATGCGCGCACGGGCTTGCGGGACGCGCTCGATGATCTCGGTGAGCGCCGGAGCAAGCAGGCCGTTGACGGGCGCCTGCGCCAGGGCGAGCACCTGATTGCCGCTCGCCGCCGCCACCGCGTTGAAAAAATCGAGCACCGCGGCGACCGCCGCCGCGGTGTCCCCGGCGTCGCGCCGGAATTGCGCGCTCGCGCGCACGACGGCCTGCAATTGCGCGGCCGTGCGCCGCGTGGCGGCGTATTGCGCCGCCGCGGGCTCGAGCGCCATCATTGCTTCCCAGAGCTCGAGATAGGTGACGTCGTTCATGACGAGCGCGCGACTCACACCTTTGATCACGTGCTTCGCCTGCGGCCGCGTCACGCGCAGGCGCTTCTCGCCCCGGCCCCGGCCGAGCAGTCCGTGGGTCTCGAGTTCGCGGATCGCCTCGCGGACCGTGGAGCGGTTGACGCCGAACTGCCGGGCAAGATCGGTCTCGGAGGGCAGCGCATCGCCGGCGCGCAGCACCCGCGCGACGATGCGTTGCTCGATGAGCTTGGCGATTTGCCGATAAGCGGGATGATCGTCGAGCGGCTCGAAAAGATCGCCCTCGACGGGCTCGCTCGGCCGCGCATCGCTCACGCGGATTCCCCGAACAGCTCGCGGCCGATGAGCATGCGGCGAATCTCGGAGGTGCCCGCGCCGATCTCGTACAGCTTGGCGTCGCGCAGCAGCCGCCCGGCGGGATAATCGTTGATGTAGCCGTTGCCGCCGAGCAATTGAATGGCATCGAGGCCCGCGCGTGTGGCTGCCTCGGCGCAAAACAGGATGCACGCCGCGGCATCCTTGCGAGTGGACTCGCCGCGGTCGCAGGCGGCGGCCACGGTGTAAGCGTAGCTGCGGCAGGCGTTGAACGCGGCGTACATGTCGGCGAGCTTTCCCTGTACGAGCTCGAACGTGCCGATCGGCTGCCCGAATTGCTTGCGCTCGCGCACGTACGGCAGCGCGACGTCCAAGGCCGCGGCCATGATCCCCAAGGGTCCGCCCGAGAGCACTACGCGTTCGTAGTCGAGGCCGCTCATGAGGACGCGCGCGCCTTGGTTTTCACTACTGAGCAGATTCTCAGCCGGCACTTCGCACCCCTCGAACACGAGCTCGCAAGTGCTCGAGCCGCGCATCCCGAGCTTGTCGAGCTTCTGGGCAGGGGTGAATCCGGCGAAGCCGCGCTCGATCAGAAAGGCGCTGATGCCGCGCGACCCGGCTTCCGGATCGGTCTTCGCGTACACGACCAGGACGTCCGCGTCCGGGCCGTTGGTGATCCACATCTTGCGCCCATCGAGCACGTAGCGATCGCCGCGCTTGCGCGCGCGCAATTGCATCGACACGACGTCCGAACCCGCGCCGGGCTCCGACATGGCGAGCGAACCCACATGCTCGCCGCTCAAAAGCTTCGGCAGATAGCGCCGCTTTTGCGCCTCGTTGCCGTTCAAGGCGATCTGGTTCACGCACAGATTGGAGTGCGCGCCGTAGCTCAAGCCGACGGCGGCGGACGCGCGCGAAATCTCCTCCATGGCGACCGTGTGGGCGAGGTAGCCCAAGCCCGCGCCGCCGTACTCGGTCGGCACGGTCATCCCAAGCAAGCCGAGCTCGCCCATCGCGACCCAGAGATCGCGTGGGAACTCGTTGCTGCGGTCGATTTCCGCGGCGCGCGGCGCGATGCGCTCGTGGGCGAAGCGGCGCACCTGATCGCGCACGGCATCGATTTCTTCACCGAGACCAAAATTGAACTCGCGGTAAGCGGCGGCACCCGTCATGGCTCTCCCCCGTTGTCTTCCGACCCGGAATCGTTGGATAATCGGATTGTCCGACAATTTTGCGCCTCGCGCCCCGGAATGACAATGGGATGCCCCGGCGGCGCCTGAAGGGGGAGTGTTCATGGCCAAGATCGCTTCGAGCATCGACGTGCGCTCGCCCGAGTTCGCCGCCAATCGTGCCGCTATGGCGGGGCTGGTGGAAGAGCTGCGGGCGCTCCTGCAGCGCAACGCTCTGGGCGGCAGCGAGGCGGCCCGAAAGAAACACCGCGAGGCGGGAAAGCTCTTGGTACGTGAGCGGGTGGACGCGCTGCTCGATTGCGGCTCGCCGTTTCTCGAGCTGTCGGCGCTCGCCGCGCACGATGTGTACGACGATGCGCTGCCCGGTGCGGGACTCGTCACCGGCATCGGCCGAATCTCGGGGCGTCCCTGCATGGTGGTCGCCAACGATCCGACCGTGAAGGGCGGCACGTATTACCCGCTCACCGTCAAGAAGCATTTGCGCGCTCAGGAGATCGCGGGCGAGAACGCTTTGCCGTGCGTCTATTTGGTCGAGAGCGGCGGCGCGTTCCTGCCGAAACAGGACGAAGTCTTTCCCGACCGCGAGCATTTCGGCCGCATCTTCTTCAACCAGGCGCGCTTGTCGGCACAGGGCGTTGCGCAGATCGCCGTAGTGCACGGCTCCTGCACGGCGGGCGGGGCCTACGTGCCCGCCATGTCCGATCACGCCGTTATCGTGCGCAACCAGGGCCGGATATTTCTCGGCGGTCCGCCCTTGGTGCTCGCCGCGACCGGCGAGGAGATCGACGCGGAATCACTCGGCGGGGCGGATGTGCATTGCCGCCGCTCCGGCGTCACCGACTACTACGCATTGAACGACACGCATGCGCTCAGCCTTGCGCGCCGCGCAGTCGCGCGGCTGCGTGCGCCTGCACCCGCCGCAGCGCACCCGGCCTCGCGCGAGCCCGACTACGATCCCGCAGAGATCTACGGCATCATCCCGCCGACCTCGCGCAAGCCCTACGATGTGCGCGAGATCATCGCGCGGCTGGTCGATCGCTCCTGGTTCGATGAGTTCAAGGCGCTATACGGTACGACTTTGGTCTGCGGCTTCGCGGACATCCACGGCATGCCCGTGGGCGTTCTCGGCAACAACGGCATCTTGTTCTCGGAGAGCGCACTCAAAGGCACGCATTTCATCGAGCTCTGCTGCCGTGAGGGGATACCACTGCTGTTTCTGCAGAATATTTCGGGATTCATGGTGGGCAAGGCTGCGGAGGAGGGCGGGATCGCAAAGGACGGCGCGAAGCTTGTCACGGCGGTTGCCTGCGCGGCGGTGCCCAAATACACCGTGACCATCGGCGGCAGCTTCGGCGCAGGCAACTACGCCATGTGCGGTCGCGCCTATGCGCCGCGACTTTTGTTCCAGTGGCCGAACGCCCGTACATCCGTGATGGGCGGCGAGCAGGCGGCAAGCGTGCTCGCGACCATCAAGAGCGATGCGCTGAAGCGCACGGGCGGCCATTTGAGCGCAGCCGAGGAGGAACAGATCAAAGCTCCGATCCGCGAACAGTTCGAGCGGCAGGGGCATCCCTACTACGCGTCGGCGCGGCTCTGGGACGACGGGGTGATCGATCCGCTCGACACCCGGCGCGCGCTCGGGCTTGCGCTCGCGCTGAACAGCGAGCAGACGAGCACCGCGACGCGCTTCGGCATTTTCCGAATGTAAGCTGCCGGGACGCCTCATGACCGCAAACACTTCCAAGCGTCTCTTGATCGCCAACCGCGGTGAGATCGTCTGCCGCATCGCGCGCACGGCGCGACGCCTCGGCTGGACCGTGATCGCCGTCTATTCCGACGCCGATCGCGGCGCGAAGCACGTGCGCGAGGCGGATGAGGCCTACCACCTGGGGCCCTCGCCGCCCTCGCAGAGCTATCTCGACAAGCAGCGGATCATCGAGCTCGCGCGCCGCGTGCGTGCGCACGCGGTGCATCCGGGATACGGCTTTTTGTCCGAAAATGCCGATTTCGCACAAGGCTGTATCGACGCCGGCTTGATCTTCGTCGGGCCGCCGCCGCAAGCCATCCGGGCGATGGGCTCGAAGAGCGCCTCGAAGGCCTCGATGGCAGCGGCGGGCGTGCCGGTGGCGCCGGGTTATCACGGGAGTGATCAGTCCCCGGCGCACCTCGCCGCCGAGGCGCAGCGCATCGGTTTTCCCCTCATCATCAAGGCGAGCGCGGGCGGGGGCGGCAAGGGCATGCAGGTGGTCCATTCCGCCGCCGAAGTCCCGGCCGCGGTCGAATCGGCGCAGCGCCTCGCGCGCACCGCATTCGGCGACGACCGGCTGCTGTTCGAGCGCTACTTCCCGGCCGCGCGGCACGTGGAGGTACAGGTGTTTGCCGATACGCACGGCGAGACCGTTGCGCTGTTCGATCGCGATTGCTCCGTGCAGCGGCGCCACCAGAAGATCATCGAGGAAGCCCCCGCACCCGGACTGCGAGCGGAGGTGCGTGCGAGCATGGCGCAGGCCGCCGTCACCGCGGCGCGCGCCGTCGGCTACGTGGGCGCGGGCACCGTCGAATTCTTGGTGGACCCGGCGCAGCAGTTCTATTTCATGGAGATGAACACCCGCCTGCAAGTGGAGCATCCGGTCACCGAGCTCATCACGGGCATCGATCTCGTGCAGTGGCAACTCGAAATCGCCTGCGGCGGCCGCTTGCCGAGCGGCGCGGCGGCGATCGTCGCGCCGCAAGGCGCCGCCATCGAGGCGCGCCTTTATGCCGAGGATCCCGCGCACGAGTATCTGCCGAGCGTCGGCCGTATCGCGCATCTGCGCTGGCCGGGCGATGCGGGCGGCGCTCTGCGGCTCGACGTGGGTGTCGATACGGGCGATGAGGTGACGCCGTTCTACGATCCCATGTTGGGTAAACTCATCGCACGGGGCGAGTCGCGTGCGCAGGCGATCGAGACGCTCCACCGGGGGCTCGCCGAGCTCGAAATCGCCGGCGTAAAGACCAACCGCGCGCTGCTGATGAGCGTGCTTGCCGATTCGGAGTTTCGTTCGGGCGGGGTGACCACGGCCTTTCTCGAGGCGCGGCGTACGCACTTATCCTTCGGTGAGCCGGAGCCCGAAGCGGTCGACTATATTCTCGCCGCGCTCTGGTATGCATCGGCAGGCACCGCGCCCGGCGCCCTGTGGGCGGATACCTCCGGTTGGCGATTGGGGGGGCCGGCCATCACGCATCGGCGCTTCGGCGAGCACGACGTCGCCCTCGAGCGCTTGAGCGCGCAGGAATATCGCGTGCGCTTCGGCGGCGAGGACTACGAGGTGCGCGTGATCGCGCGCGGGGCGGGCGCGCTCGAGGCCGAGATCCGGGGCGGTCGCGAGGCCGCACACATCGTCGCATCGGAATCGGGCTTGGAGTTCTTCCGCGCAGGCCGACACACGAGCTTCACGCCGGCAAGCACCGACGATGCGCTGCAGCCGACGACCCAAGCGGACGCAGGGTCGCTGGTGACCCCGCTCCCCGGCACCGTCGTTGCGGTCCACGTGACGGCAGGGCAGAGCGTCGAGCGCGGTGCGCCGCTGATCACGGTCGAGGCCATGAAAATGGAGCACACCGTGGCCGCACCCTACGCGGGCACGGTGGAGCGCATGCCGTTCGGTCTGGGTGATCGGGTCGCGGCGGGATCGGTTCTAGCAGAGCTCAAGCCGGTGTCGCCCTGAGGAGCTGCGCGGGCTCTAGCCAACGAGCTCCAGAGCCGGGGCCGCTGCGACCAGGGGCGGCAGGGTGACCTTGAAACGGGTCTCGTGGCCGAGCAGGCTCGCGAGAGCCACCTTGCCGCCCGCCTCGTGCACGTAGCGACGCACCAGCGCGAGGCCGGTTCCATGCGCCGCCTCTCCGGGGGTGGTCGCGAGCGTCGAGTAGCCCGACTTGAAAATGAGCTTGATCAATTCGCGGTCACGGAGTCGCGCCGCATTCTCGCCCGTGAGTATGCCGCGCGCGATGGCGGTGGAGCGCACCTGCTCGGGATCGAGTCCGCAGCCATCATCCTCGAACAACAGCTCGAAGTTGCCGTTCGCGACGTTCTTGAACTCGAGCCGCATGGTGCCGTCGGGTGCCTTGCCGGCGGCGACGCGCGCCGCGGGCGGCTCGATGCCGTGCATCACGGCATTCCTGATGAGCTGGATGGCGATGTTCTTGATGGCGGATTGATAGGCCGAAGGCACCATGGCGAGGCCGGCGGCTTGCAATGTGACCGTCTTGTTGTGTTCCTGCGCCACATGATCGGTGAGTGAGCGCAACGTGCTCTCCAGGCTTCCGGCGGGCGCGGAGAGCTGCGCCCCGGGCACGGGTCGCGCCGCATCAGCCATGAATTTCGGCGATTCGATGACCTGCGTACCGTTCGCCGTCATGCCGCCGCCGGGCGGCGGCGCCTCGGCCCGACGCGGGCTGCCGGCGCCGGAGCCGGAGCTCAGCGTCTTGAGCAGAGCGAACTGCCCATAGAGATCGTCGAGCTTGACCGCCAACGGCAGAAAGTCGCCGCCGCTCAACGAGGGGCGGCTGCGCAGCTCGTGCAGTGCGTCCTCGAACTGGCGTGCCGAGGCCTCGAGTGCCGACAGCTGGAATGTGGCCGCGTCGCGCCGCACGCGGTCGACTTCCTCGAGCGTCTCCTCGAGCTTGTGGCGAAACGCCTCCTGCTCGCGGGCCGGTTTCTTCAGCACGGCGTTGATAGTCTTCATCGACCCATCGGCCCGGTGCAAGAGTGCCGCAAAGCGGGCGCCGCCGACTTGCAGCACGCTGCGCAAAATCTCGCCCTGCGTCTGCACCTGCACGCGCAGCTCCTCGAGCTCGCGTTGCGTCTGCACTTGCTGCGTGATGTCGGTGACCCGCACCAGCCAGGCGCGCTGCTCCTGGACGATCTCGACCGGGGCGAACTCGAATGCGTAGTGCGCGGAGTCGTACGAGCCGTCGGGGTTCGGCAGCCGCACTTCGATGTTGCTCAAGGGATTTGTTTGTGCCGCCGCCGCGCCCGAGTCGGCGCTGCCGTCCTCGCGCGTCGGTGCGGTGCCGAGAACGTGTGCGATGTGGCTCCTTGCCGCGCTCAGTGTCTTGGCCGTGACCACAGGCGCCAAGAGCTTCTCGAAAGTGAGGTTTGCGAAGTCCTCGCGTCGGAACATGCGTGCCAGCGAATGCGAAATCTGCGGGAGCACGCGGTTGCGTGCGTCGAGGAAGAACAGTCCCTGGTCGGTGTTGCGCAGGATCGCATCGCTGATGCGGCTGCTCGCGCTGAGCAGGTCCTGCATTTCGCGCTCGTGACGGGTGCGGGTGATGAACATAGCGCTAGGAGCGTGCCAAACGGCTCGCCGGCCCGACAGGAGCGGTGTCACAGCTTGAGCGTATTTTTTTACATATGCAGCGCTAGGCTTAAGGCCGATGTGACGCGCGTCACACTGAGGTCTTTAGGCCACCGCCGCGACGACGGGTCCAAGATCGGCGAGCAGCTCATCGGCCGACGCATAGCGATGCGACAGCTCCTTCGCCATCAGCCGGTCGACGAGCGCCTGCTGCAGGGCGACGTGCGAGGGCAGACGCGGCACGGGCGCGGCGGCGTGTTGCTCCATGATCTCCATGGCGCTCTTGCCGATGTAGGGGCGGTGGCCGGTGAGCATCTCGAAGAACATCACGCCCAGACTGTAGAGGTCGGTGCGCGCATCGACCTTCTGCCCCTGCGATTGCTCGGGGCTGATGTAGTACGGTGATCCGAGCACTTGTCCGACGCTCGTGGTACCGGCCTCCACCGACCGGCGCGCGAGGCCGAAGTCGATGAGCACCGGCGAATTGTCCTCGCGCAGCATGACGTTTGCGGGCTTGAGGTCGCGATGCAGGATGCCGAACACGTGGATCACGCGCAGCGCCTCGGCGATGCTGCGCAGGTAGTACAGGCTCTCGTCGATGCTCATGGGGTTGCGCAAGCGGTCGCGCAGGTCGCCGCAGGGGATGTACTCCATGGCGAGATACTGATGATTGGTGAGCGCCCCGAAGTCGTAGATTTCCGCGATGGCGCGGTGCTGGATGCTGGAGATGATCTCGTACTCGCGCTGGAAACGCTCACCGTCGTCGATTTCGCGCTGCGTCGTGCCGCGGCTCATGACCTTGAGCACGACGTTGCGCCGCAGGCGCTCGCTGCGCGCGAGATACACCGAGGAGAAGTTGCTGGTGGCGATTTCCTTCACGATGCCGTAGCCGGGCACCTTCACGGTCGGCCCGTCCTCGGCCGGGCTCAACAGCGCTCCTGTGGCGAGCGCGGCCGCGTTCTGCCTGGCACAGGCTTCGGTGACCGCCTTCAGCAGCAAGTCGCGGGTGACCCGGGCCAGCGGCAGGTAGTCCTTCGCGCCACATTTGAGCGCTCTCACGGCTGACAGCTCACTGCCGTGTTCGGCGAGTATGATGCAGTGAACCGTCGGCTGCGCCCGCAGCATCTGCGTCAGGTGACTCAAACCCATGCTAGCCAGCGCTTCGTTGCTGAAGTCGATCTGCATGATGACGGCATCGGGGGCGCGTTCCTGGACGAAACGCGTCAGGGAAGCCGCATCCGTACCGGGCGCAGTGGTAACCTGCGCGCTCGGCCAATGGCTTGTGACATGATGGTTCAGCCACTGCAGGCGTTTGGCGTCGCCGCCCACCACCAACAGCACGGGACCGGTTGCTTCGGGCATACGCGGCGATTGTGTGTGATCAAAGAGCCTCAGCCTAGCCGCGGCGCAGCGCCCCGGCCCGTCGAGAAGTCACATTTTTTCGGCGCCGTTGCCGAAAAATATGGGAAGGGCAGCTCGAAGACCTGGAAAATTGAAACGTCGGCCTCAAGTCGGGGTCAATTATCGACAGCCCGAGAACGCCTTTGAAAGGACATATTGCAATGGGAAGTCTCAGAACCTGGTCGCTTGCACTGGTGGCCGGCATCTTCGTGGTGGTCGTGGCTCGCGAGCCCTCGAATGCCGATGCAGGGGAGGGCACTGCGCCCGCCGCATCGACGGTGGCCGCCGCGGGCGGTCCCAGCTCCTCGGCCGTTCCAACCGCACCGGCCGGCCGGGTCACGGGTTTGCCCGATTTCTCGGGCCTAGTGGCCGACAACGGCGCCGCGGTGGTCAATATCAGCGTCGTCGAGAAGCCGCAGCAGCATGGCGGCAGCTCGCCCGGGGGCGATGAGGGAAGCGACGAGGACCCGCTGTCGCAGTTCTTCCACCGTTTCCAGATGCCGAGCCCCGAGCACGCGCCTCCCGCGCACGGCATCGGCTCCGGGTTCATCGTAAGCCCGGACGGCTACGTGCTCACCAACGCCCACGTCGTGGCCGATGCCTCCGAGGTGACGGTCAAATTGACCGATCGGCGCGAGTTCCGCGCGAAGGTCATCGGTGTCGACAAGCGCAGCGACGTCGCCCTCATCAAGATCCCGGGGACCAACTTCCCGGTAGTTCATTTCGGGGATCCCTCGAAGCTGCGGCCGGGGCAGTGGGCGATCGCCATCGGCTCGCCCTTCGGTTTCGAGAACAGCGTGACCGCGGGCGTCATCAGCGCCCTCGGCCGGCAATTGCCCGATGACAGCGGCAGCTCCTTCGTCACCTACATCCAGACCGATGCGGCCGTGAACCCGGGTAACTCAGGCGGCCCGCTGTTCAATATCGATGGGCAGGTGATCGGCATCAACGCCCAGATTTACAGCCGCACCGGCGGCTACATGGGCATGTCGTTCGCCATTCCGATCGACGTCGCGCTGAGCGTGAAGGATCAGCTGATGAAGACCGGCAAGGTGAGTCGCAGCCGCATCGGCGTGTCCGTGCAGGACATCAACCAACAGCTTGCGCTCACCTTCGGTTTGAACATTCCGCACGGGGCGTTGGTGAGCTCGGTGGAGCCGCAGGGACCCGGCGAGCGCGCGGGACTCAAGCCCGGCGACGTCATCACCAGCGTAAACGGCAAGAACATCGAGCACTCCTATGATCTGCCGAGCGTGATTTCCCAGTTGCCGCCGGGGAGCGAAGCGCACCTCGGCATATGGCACGAGCGCAAGGCCACCGAAGTGACCATAAAGACTGTGCTGCTCGAGGACACGCCGCCCCAGGCCGCGCGCAACGGCGCCCAAGACGGCGGCGGCGCCTTGGGGCTCGCCGTGCGGCCTCTCGAGCCGAGCGAGCAGAAGGAGCTGCACACTCGCGGACGCCTCGTGGTCGAGGATGTTTCCGGCCCGGCCCTCGCGGCAGGGTTGCAGGCGGGTGATGTGGTGCTCGGCGTCAACGGCGCGGGTGTCTCGACGGTCGCCGACCTCAAGCGCGAGGTGGCGCGCGCGGGTCACAGCGTGGCGCTGCTGATTCAGCGCGAGGATGCACAGATCTACGTACCGATCGACATCGGCTAGCTCGCCCGCCGTGTCGACTCCTGCTCCCCTGTTCTCAAGCGCTGGTGCGCCGCGGGCGCGTGCTGCGGCAGCGTACCTGCCCACCACGCTCGAGGAGATGCACGCGCTCGGCTGGTCGCAGTGCGACATCATCATCGTGACGGGCGATGCGTACGTCGACCATCCGAGTTTCGGGATGGCCATCGTCGGCCGCGTGCTCGAATCGCACGGCTTCAAAGTGGGCATCATCGCGCAGCCCGACTGGCGCAGCACCGCGGACTTTGCGCGGCTCGGTGCGCCGCGTCTGTTCTTCGGCGTCACCGGCGGGAATATGGATTCGATGGTGAATCGCTACACCGCGGATCGACGCGTGCGGAGCGACGACGCCTACACGCCGGGCGGAGTTGCCGGCAAGCGGCCGGACCGGTGCGTCATCGTGTACTCGCAGCGCGTGCGCGAGGCTTTCAAGGGCGTTCCTATCGTGCTCGGCGGGATCGAGGCGAGCCTGCGGCGCATCGCGCACTTCGATTACTGGTCGGATCAGGTGCGCAGATCCGTGCTGGTCGATGCGAAGGCGGATCTGCTGGTGTACGGCAATGCGGAGCGGCAAATCGTCGCGCTCGCCGAGCGGCTCGATGCGGGAGAGGCGCTTGCGAATATCACCGATTTGCGCGGGACCGCGCTGCTGCGCCGCGCCGTTCCGGACGATTGGATCGAGATCGATTCGAGCGAGCTCGACACGCCCGGGGCGCTCGCGCCGCCCGTGGATCCTTACGCCGACGAGGCCGCGAGGCTCGCCGCGCAGCCCTCCGCCGCGCCGGCACGGGCTCCGGCCGAGGGCTCAGCCGTTGCACATCAGGTGGTGAGATTTTTTCGCAAGGTGCCGAACGCCGCGCGGGAGAAGAGCGTGATCCGCATGCCTTCCTTCGAACGCGTGAGCGAGGATGCGGTGCTCTATGCGCACGCCTCGCGGATCCTGCACCTCGAGTCGAATCCCGGCAACGCGCGCGCGCTCGTGCAGCGGCACGGCCACGCCGAGCTCTGGATCAATCCGCCGCCCATTCCCCTGACGATGGGCGACATGGATGCGATCTACGAGTTGCCCTATGCCCGCCGGCCGCACCCCTCGTACGGCGATGCCCACATTCCCGCGTATCACATGATTCGCTTCTCGGTGGCGATTCAGCGCGGCTGCTTCGGCGGCTGCACCTTCTGTTCGATCACCGAGCACGAGGGCCGCATCATCCAGAGCCGTTCCGAGGACTCGGTGATTCGCGAGATCGAGACCATTCGCGATCGAGTGCCGGGCTTCACCGGCGTGGTGTCCGACTTGGGCGGGCCCACCGCCAACATGTATCGTCTGCACTGTAAGAGTGCAGCGGTGGAATCAGCATGCCGTCGGCCGTCGTGCGTCTATCCGGGTATTTGCCCGAATCTGAACACCGACCATGCGCCGCTGATCAACTTGTACCGCCGCGCCCGTGCGCTCAAGGGCATCAAGAAAATCCTCATTGCCTCCGGCGTGCGCTATGACCTCGCGGTCGAATCACCGGAGTACGTCAAGGAGCTCGCCACGCACCACACGGGGGGGTACCTCAAGATTGCGCCCGAGGCGCTCGCCGAGGGACCGCTCTCGAAGATGATGAAGCCCGGGGTCGGTGCCTACTACAAGTTCAAGGAGCAGTTCGAGAAGTACTCGAAGGCGGCGGGCAAGGAACAGTATCTCATCCCCTACTTCATCGCTGCGCATCCCGGCACGCGCGACAGCGACATGCTCGAGCTCGCGTTGTGGCTGAAGAAGAACGGCTTCCGGGCGGATCAGGTGCAGGCGTTCCTGCCCTCGCCGATGGCGACCGCAACCGCGATGTATCACTCTGGAAAGAACCCTTTGAAGCGCGTCACGCGCGGCAGCGAGGAAGTCGTCATCCCGAAGGGCACGCGCGTGCGGCGCTTGCACAAGGCGTTTCTGCGCTATCACGATGCCGAGAATTGGCCGCTATTGCGCGAGGCTCTGCGGCGCATGGGTCGTGCGGATCTGATCGGCAACGGCAAGCACCACCTTATCCCGGCGTATCAGCCGGTGGGCCCGCGCGCGCCGACCTCGCCGCGCGCCGCGGGCCGGCGCGCCCCGGCCCATTCCTTCCGCACCCAGCACACCGGATTGCCGAAGTCCGGTACCGACAGCCCGCGCATGAAGACTCGCGCCAAGCGCTGAGGCGCAGGCGGAGTAGGGGCAATCCTGAGGTTCTCCCCGATTTGCGGACTTTTGTGCTTGCTACCCCGGCCGCCGTGCGATTAAAGTTCCGGGCTGTTTGGCGGTTGCCGCCCCGCGATTCATCGATCAAGGACTCTTACTAGCGCTCCGGCCGAAGCTCGAGCGTTCTCGAGCGCGTGTGAAGTATGGACAAGTGGATCGTGCACAAATTTGGCGGCTCGAGTGTCGCGGACGCGGATTGCTTTCGCCGCGTAGCCGACATCATCGAGTCGTCCCCGCATGCGCGCGAGGCGGTGGTGCTCTCGGCTTGCCGCGGGGTCACCGATGCGCTGTTGAACGCCGTCACGCTCGCCGAGCAGCCTGAAGGGGACATGACGGGCGCGCTCGAGCAGCTGTGGAAGCGGCACGAGAAGCTCGCGACGGAGCTCCTGTCCTCGTCCGCGTGCGATGCTTATTGCATGCAGCTCGCGCGCGACTGCAAAGACATCGCGGGGGTGCTACAGACCGTACGGCTGATCCGCGCGGCGACCTACTCGATGCGCGACGTGATCGCGGGTTACGGGGAGATCTGGTCGACGCGCCTGTTCGCACCGTTCCTGCGCGAACGGGGCGGTATCCCGGGCGAGGTAATGTGGATCGACGCGCGGGAGGTCATCATCGTCGAGTGGGGACCCTTGGGTCCCACGGTGCAATGGGCGCAGAGCGAGCGCAATCTCGAGAAGCTGGTTCCCGCCGAGTTTCGCGGACGCCTCATCGTCACCGGCTTCATCGCGACCACCACGACCGGCATCCAGACCACGCTCGGGCGCAATGGGAGCGACTTTTCCGGTTCCATCTTCGGGGCGCTTTTGAAGGCACCCGAGATCATCATCTGGACCGATGTCGACGGCGTGCTTTCGGCCGATCCGCGCCTCGTGCCGAACGCCCAGACCATCGATCAGCTCTCGTACAACGAAGCCATGGAGCTCGCCTATTTCGGCGCCAAGGTGATCCATCCGCAGACCATGGAGCCGGCGGTCGCGCGCGACATTCCGATCTGGATTCGCAACACCTTTGCGCCGCAGAAAGTGGGCACGCTCATCTGCGCGAAGCCCGTTTCGGCGCTCAAGGTGAAAGGCATCACCACCATCGACCCCGTGGCGCTGGTCAATCTCGAGGGCGCCGGAATGATCGGTGTCCCCGGCACCGCGAACCGCCTGTTCGGCGCCTTGCGCGATGCCGGCATCTCGGTGATCTTGATCTCACAAGGCAGCTCCGAGCACTCGATCTGCTTCGCGATTCCCGCCGCGCAGGCGCAGCGCGCCGACGAGGCGGTACGCCGTGCGTTCGATTCGGAGCTGCGCGACGGCCAGATCCAGCATGTCGATGTGGCGCGGGACCTCGCGATCCTCGCGGTCGTGGGCGACGGCATGGCGGGCGCGCACGGAGTGGCGGCAAAGGTTTTCAACTCCCTCGGCGATGCCGCGATCAGCGTGCGGGCGATTGCTCAGGGCGCCTCCGAGCGCAACATCTCGCTGGTCGTCGACGGCAAGGTCGCCGCCAAGGCGCTGCGTGCGGTGCACGCCGCCTTCTACCTGTCGCCCAATACCCTTTCCATCGGCCTGATCGGGCCCGGCACGGTCGGCCGGGTGCTGCTCGAACAGCTCGCGACTCAGGTGGATCGTCTGCGTGCCTTGAATCTCGACTTACGAGTGCGCGGCGTCGCGAGCTCGACTCGCATGCTGCTCGCGGAAGGCGCCATCGATCTCGCGAACTGGCCTGCGCTCCTCGAAGAGAAGGGCGTGCCGGTCGATTTGGAAAAGTTCGCCGCGCATGTCCAGGCGGACTACATTCCGCACACCGCGATCATTGATTGCACGGCGAGCGCGGACGTTGCGAGCCTGTATCGCGACTGGCTCGCCCGCGGCATTCACGTCGTCACGCCGAACAAGAAAGCGAACAGCGGCGCGCTGCCGGCGTATCGGGCGCTCAAGGAGGCGGCACGCGCCGCCGGCACTCATTATCTCTACGAGGCCACGGTCGGCGCGGGCCTGCCCGTCATCCACACGCTGCGGGACTTGCGCGAGACGGGCGATGAGATCATTCGGATCGAGGGAATATTCTCCGGCACGCTTGCGTATCTCTTCAACGTGTTCGACGGCAGCGAGTCCTTCTCCTCGATCGTGCAGACGGCGAAACAGAAGGGATATACCGAACCCGACCCGCGCGACGATCTGTCGGGCATGGACGTCGCGCGCAAGCTGATCATACTCGGACGCGAGATGGGCCTGACATTGGAGATGTCCGACGTCGAGGTCACCGGCCTCGTGCCCGAGGCGCTGATTGCCTGCGGCGTCGAGGAATTCATGCGCCGGCTGCCGGAGTTCGACGCGGCCATGGCCAAGACCCTCGCCGATGCGAAGGCACAGGGTCAGGTGCTGCGCTATGTGGGTCGGGTGAGTGCGGACGGCAAGGCGACGGTCGGCTTGACGCGGCTCGAGGCGAAGCACGCCTTTGCGAACATCGCACTCACCGACAACGTGGTGCGTTTCGCGACCCGGCGCTACTGCGACAACCCGCTCATCGTGCAGGGCCCCGGCGCCGGGCCCGAGGTGACGGCGGGTGGCGTGTTTTCCGATCTATTGCGTTTGTCGGCTTATCTCGGCGCCCATTTGTAGCGCCGGAGAATCGCATGCCGCACGAGGTCACCGCCTTCGCTCCCGCCACCGTTGCCAACGTGGGCATCGGCTTCGACATTCTCGGTCACACGGTCGAGACGGTGGGCGATCGGGTTTGGCTGCGACGGATCGATGATCCCGTGGTGCGTATTCGCGCGGTCAAGGGAGTCGCGGGAGAATTGCCGGTCGACCCCAAGAGCAATACCGCGGGCCGGGCGCTGCAGGCGATGCAAGCTGCGCTCAAGCTCGAGCATGGATTCGAGATAGAGATCGACAAGGGCATCCCGCTCGCGTCCGGGATGGGCGGATCGGCGGCATCCGCCGTCGCCGCGGTGGTCGCAGCCAACGCCGTCATCGAGCGGCCGGCACCGCCGCTGCGGCTTTTAAAGTTCGCGATGGAAGGAGAGATCGTCGCGAGCGGCTCCGCGCACGTGGACAACATCGCACCGTGCCTGTACGGCGGCCTCGTGCTCACGGTGGGGATCGATCATCCGCGTGTGAAACAGATTCCAGTGCCGCGATCGCTCCGCTGCGTGCTGGTGCATCCGCACATGCACTTAGGGACTCGCGAGGCGCGGGCCGTGCTGAAAAGCGACGTGACGCGTTCTGATTGGGTCTGGCAGAGCGCGAATCTCGCGGGTTTCATCAGCGGCTGTTACTCGAACGATCTCGACATGATTCGCGAATCCTTCAACGACGTCATCATCGAGCCGCAGCGTCAGATGCTGATCCCCGGGTTCAGGGACGTGCAGCGCAGCGCCATGGCCGCGGGCGCGATCGGGTGCTCCATCTCCGGGGCAGGCCCGACCATTTTCGCGTGGGCCGAGGTGCAGCACACCGAGGCGGTGCGCGCCGCCATGATATCGGCATTCTTGAATCACGCTCTGCAGTCCGACTCGTGGATTTCCACCATCGACAACCCGGGCGCGCGCGTGGTGAGCGCCTGATGGCAGAGCTCGGCTACCTGAGCTCGCGGGGCGGCGCGCCAGAGGTCACGCTGAGCGGGGCGATCCGCCAGGGGTTGGCCCCCGATGGTGGTCTATATCTGCCGACGCGGCTGCCCGATGTCGATGTCGCGGCGGTCGCCCGCTCGACGCGGCTGCCCGACATCGCGCAGAGCGCACTCGCGGGGTTCTTCCAGGGCGATCGGCTGGCCCCGACGCTTGGCGACATCGCGCGCGCGGCGTTCGATTTCCCCGCGCCGACGACGGCGGTCGAGAAGGCTCAAGACCCTTTGTTCGTGCTCGAGCTCTTTCACGGACCGACGGCGGCGTTCAAGGATTTCGGGGCGCGCTTCCTCGCCGAAACCCTCGAGCGCGCGCAATCGCCGTCCGAGCCGCCGATGACCATCCTGGTGGCCACCTCCGGCGATACCGGCGGCGCGGTGGCGGCGGCCTTCCACCGGCGTCCGTGGGTGCGGGTCGTCATTTTGTATCCGCAGGGTCTGGTGAGCGACCGCCAAGAGCAGCAGCTCACCTGCTGGGGCGATAACGTGCGCGCCTTGCGCGTCGGCGGCACCTTCGACGATTGCCAGCGCCTGGTGAAAGAGGCCTTTGTCGATGCGGAGCTCCGTGCGCGGCATCATTTCAGTTCCGCGAACAGCATCAACATCGGCCGCTTGCTGCCGCAGATGGTCTATTACGCAGCCTCGAGTCTCGAGGTCGAGCGGCGCACCGGCAAGAGCGCCGGCTACGTCATTCCCGCAGGCAATCTGGGCAACGCCTTCGCGGCGATGTGGGCGCGCGCGGTGGGGTTTCCGGTCGGGCGCATCATCCTCGCCCACAATGCCAACCGGACGGTTCCCGATTTTCTGCGCGACGGCGAGTGGCGCCCCCGACCAAGCGTTCAGACGCTCGCCTCCGCGATGGATGTGGGCAATCCCAGCAACATGGAGCGCGTGCGCGCGCTCTATCCGACTTTTGCGACGGTGAGCGAACACTTGAGCGCGGAAAGCGTGGATGACGCTACAA
>Ga0302314_10002673_pt1 | contig 33040 bp, 31 predicted proteins | sample III_Palsa_N2_3_FD_200533 | JGI IMG/M metagenome (GOLD analysis project Ga0302314, IMG submission 200533) | Peat permafrost microbial communities from Stordalen Mire near Abisko, Sweden - III_Palsa_N2_3 | ecosystem: Environmental > Terrestrial > Soil > Palsa > Peat permafrost | place: Sweden...
CGACGATGACCCGGGCGTAGGGCGCCTGGGCGCGCACGCTGTGAATGCTCAAGGACGCCGGATCGCTTTGATAGCGGATGCCGGACACGGTCAGCCGATCCCACTTGATGAAATCCTTGCGCAATTCATCATCCACGGTTCTGAAGCGCTGCACGTCCGCGTCCGCAGTGATCGTCAGGCCGCCCTTGGCGTCCCGTTCCAGGTCCGCCTTGGTGCCGAGCCGGCCGCTGAGCAGCGCAAGGCCGGTGTAACGCGCGACATAGGGTTGCAGCACCGTCAGATCAAATCCGGACAGTTCCAGATGCGTCCTGACGGCAGCATCGGGCAAGGTGACCTGCGCCTGCGCGCTCAAGGTAGCCGATTGGTTCAGCGCGGCTTTGACCTGTACGTCCAGCGGCGTTGCAAAAGGCCACTGGAAGCGGGTGACGCTGATATCGAGTGCAGACAGCGCAAAGGCCGGCGCGGGCGTGAGGCCCCGATCCTCGAAATCCACGGCCAGGTCCGAGAGCGTGATCATCGGCACCTTCACGGTCCACTCCGGCGCGGCCGGTGCCTTCGCCTGCACCTGCGCCGCGGGCGTCGCAGCCCCGGGTGGTCCAGCCAATTGCGCGAGATTGACGCTGCCGTCTGCATCGAGCCAGCCGTGGACCTGGCCTCCGGTCACCTTGACCGCATCCACCAGAACGCTGCGCCGGGTCAGGTCCACGTGGGTGCCGTCAACTTCGATCCGCGGCAGCGCCACGAAGTCCGTCTGCCCATCGTGCGGACGCAGGGCAAGGTTGGTCAGCGCGAGCGAGCCTAAGTCCATCTTCAGGCCCGCGATGCCATCGTGAATCTTGAAGTCGTAGCCGCCATCCAGGGTGATGAGTCCCGAGGACACGGTCAGCGGCAGGGCGGGACCCGCAAACCCGCTCAAGGTCGTGACCCGCAATGCTTTCACGCTGAAGCTGCCATGCGAGGCGAGCGGCGCCACTTCGATGTTGCCCGACCAGTTGAACTGCTCGCCCGCAGGAGTCGCGGCGGCCAGGCTGTAACCGTTGCGCCCGTTGCCTACGGTGTTGAAGTCGCGCAGCTCGAAATTCACCGGCTTCAACTCTGCGTGCAGGGTTGTGGGGTGGCCCAGGTCCAGGAATGTGAGTTCGCCCGCGCTGACGGCGAGGTGTGCCAGGAACACGCGTGCCGGCGCCGACGGCGGCGAGGGGGGTTGGTTCGCGAACGGTTTGGCCAGGTCCGCCAGGTTCAATGAGCCGTCGGTGCGCAACTGCGCGTGCACCACGGGCTGCTCGAGCTGGATGTCCTTGAACGTTGCGCCGCGGTTCCAGAGGCTTGCGAACTGCAGATTCACGTAGAGCCGATGCGCCCCGAGCATGGTCTTGCCGTCGGCATCGGGGAAGGCGAAGTCGCGGATGTCCAGTTCCAGGGTGAACGGATTGAAATGGATGTCGCCCAGCTGCAATGTGCGCTGGTATTTCTCCATCACGAACCCGGCGCCCTTGGAGCGGATCAGCGAAGGCACGCCGACGAAGCCAAAGACTGCGTAGGCGGCCACCAGCACCACCAGGATGCCGCTCCCGATGAGGATGCGGCGCGCGGCACGCGGGCCCAGTGAAACCGGCAAGGTCGTTTCTCCCGATCGTTCAGCGTCACCCGCATTATAGCGGCCGGCCTTCGGGAGCGAACACTCTATTGTCTAATGTGCTGCGGCAGCATTGGCCGCGCCCGCCGCGGAGCCGGACTTGTGCCGCTGTGGTCGGGCCAACCAGATCACCGCAATCAGCACCAGGAAGATCAATCCGGACGCATAGAAAAGATCATCCGCAGAGAGCATGAAGGCCTGCACGTCAACCATGCGATTGACGGCGACGGTGGTCTGCTCGGGCGTGAGTCCCCCGGCCTGCATGCCGGCCGTGGCGGCGGTCATGGCGGCACTGTCGGAAGTGAGATGTTCGATCAGCTGGCTGTGATGCAGCGTGGCGCGGCGGTCCCAGATGGTCGTGAAGATCGACGTGCCGAACGAACCGGCGGTGATCCGCGCGAAATTGAACAGTCCGGATGCGTTCGGGATGCGCTCCGGGGATAGGCCCGACACGCTCAGCGTCACCAGCGGCACGAAGAAACTGGCCATCGCCGCGCCCTGGATCAGCGTCGGAATCAGCAGCGTGCGTACATCCACGTCGGTATCAAACCGCGAGCGCAGCAACATCACCGCGGCGAAGATGAGAAATGAACAGGTGACGATCACGCGCACGTCGACCCGCGTGGTCAGCTTCGCGACGTAGGGCGTCACGATCACGGCCAGCAACCCGACAGGTGCCAGGATGATGCCGGCATTGGTGGCGGTATATCCCAGGTACTGCTGCAGCCACAGCGGCAACAGCACCAGATTGCCGAAGAACACCCCGTAGGCGAGCAGCATGCACAGCGTTCCGACCCAGAAGTTGCGCAGCTTGAACAGCGACAGGTCGACGATGGGGTGTTCTTCGTGGATTTCCCAGATGAGGAAGTACACGAAGGCGGCCACCGCGGTCAGCGCCAGGGCAATGATCTGGGGCGAATTGAACCAGTCCAGGTCCTTGCCCTTGTCCAGCATCACCTGCAGTGAACCGACCCAGGTCATCAGCAGCGCCAGGCCCACCGCATCAATGGGCACGCGCACGGTCGGGGTTTCCCGGCGGCGGTACAGAACCCAGGTCAGGCTACAGGCGAACAGTCCGATCGGCACGTTGATGTAGAAGATCCAGGGCCACGAAATGTTGTCCGTGATCCACCCGCCGAGCAGGGGACCGGCGATCGGGGCAGTCAGGCTGGTGAGCGACCACAAGCCCAACGCCGTACTCTGGCGCGCGGGCGGGTAACTGGACATCAGCAGCGACTGCGACAGCGGAATCATGGGTCCGGCGACGGCGCCCTGGACGACGCGGAAGAAGATCAGCAGGCCGATGGAAGGTGCGAAGCCGCAGAGGAACGAGGCGATGACGAACAGGAAAATCGACAGCGTGAACAGGCGCACCTGGCCGAAGCGCCGCGTCAGCCATCCGGTCAACGGCACCGAGATGGCATTGGCCACGCCGAAGGAGGTGATCACCCAGGTGCCCTGGTCCGGAGAGACTCCCAGATCACCGGAAATCGCCGGAATGGAGACATTGGCGATGGACGTGTCCAGCACGTTCATGAAGATCGCGAGCGACAGCGCCAAGGTACCCAGTACCCGCGCGGTGCCTTCAAGGGGTGGCAGCGCCGGGGGAGCGCCGGCACCGGGGCTCATCTGTGAGGCGGGTCGGCTCATGTGGCGGGACGGGCGGCTCCCTGGTGCGCATGGCGTGCCACCCGGGCGGCGTCGGGCTCAGTAGGCAGGTTCGAAGCGATGATGGCCTCGATGCGTGCGTTGGCCTGCCGATCCGCATCGTCAAAGACGCTGGTCGAGTAGGCCGGAGCATTGGCAGCGCTTTGCGGCAGTCGCTCGCCGCTGCGATCGACCGTGGATACCTTCACGCGCATCGACAGCCCGACCTGCAGCGGATGGGCCGCCAGGTCCTTAGGGTCCAGGGCGATGCGGACCGGAAGTCGCTGCACGACCTTGATCCAGTTGCCCGTGGCGTTCTGCGCAGGCAGCAGCGCGAACGAGGCGCCGGTGCCGGCGCTGAAACCCACCACCGTGCCGTGATATTCCACGGCACCGCCGTACAAATCCGCGACCAGCGTCGCGGGTTGTCCGACGTGGATGTTGCCGATCTGCAGCTCCTTGAAATTGGCATCGACCCAGACCTGGTTCAGCGGGACGACGGCCATCAGCACCGACCCGGGCCCCACGCGCTGGCCGAGCTGCACGTTGCGATGCGCGATGTAGCCAGAGACCGGCGCCGGCAACTGCGTGCGCGCGAGGTTGAGGAATGCGCTGTGAACGGCGCTGGCCGCCTGCTGAACCTGGGGATGGTCCGCCACCTGCGTACCATCGACGCGCACCCGATCCGCGACGAACTGCTGCTGGGAGGCGAGCAGGGCGGACTTCGCGGCCGATACCGCCTGGCGCGCATGCTGCAGTTCTTCACCGGAGATGGCACCGCTGCCGGCCAGACGCTCGCGCCGTGCCAGATCCTTCTCGGCGGTGTCGAGGTCTGCCTCCCGGATCCCTTGGGCTGCGTTGAGCTGCGCCGTCGTCGCGAACAGGCCGCGCACCGAGCGCACGGTCAGTGCAAGGTTGGCTTCGGCCTGGTCGAGCGCGACCTTCGCGTCCGCGGGGTCCAGCCGCACCAGGGGCTGCCCGGCCGTCACATACTGCGTGTCATCGGCATTGATGCCCACCACCGTACCGGCGATCTGCGGGGTGATCTGTACGACGTTGCCATTCACATAGGCATCGTCGGTGGTTTCGCGCAGCCGCAGCACGGTCTGCCAGTAGATCCCATAGCCGATGCCGATGACGAGGATGCCGAGAGTGACCAGCAGCAGCATGCGGTTGCGCTTGCGGTTGTCGGGGGGTGCGTTAGTGTTTACTTCGTTCACGATATTCTCCGCGGGTGCTAGCGCTGCGCGAGTGGCGCGGTGGCAGCAGGAATTGCCGGGGGCTGTGTCTGCGGCACGAAGCCGCCGCCGAGGGCCTGCACCAGATCGACGGACAGGTCGAGTGAGCGGGCCTGCAGCTGTGCCTCGAGGCTGCGCTGCGTGAGCAGCTGGGATTCGGCGCTCAGGACCTGCAGGTAGTTGCCGAGGCCCTCGCGGTAACGCAGTACCGACAGGTCGTAGGCTTCCTGCGCATTGCCGAGGGCGTCGCGCTCTTCACCGCGCTGCTTGCCGAGGCTCTCCATGGAGGTGAGCGCATCGACGACTTCGCGCAGCGCGTCGGTGACGAGCTGGTTGTACTGCTCGACTGCGACATCGTACTGCGCGTCCTGCGCGGCGAGTTTCGCGCGACGCTTGCCGGCATCAAACAGTGGCAGGCTGATCGCCGGTGCGATCCCGTACTGGCGGTTGGCCGCACTGACGAGCGTGGCGGAACCCAGGTTCTGCAGGCCGATGAAGGCGATCAGATCCACATTGGGGTAGAACTCGGCGGTCGCCTCGCGGATACCCTGCGAGGCCGCCTCCACGCGCCAGCGCTGGGCCACCAGGTCCGGACGATGCCCGAGCAGTTCCGCCGGTATCGCGCTCGGCAATGCCGCCTGGGCGATGACGGGCACGCTTGGCTCGCGGATGCTCAGGGCCCGATCGGGACCGGCGCCGGTGAGGGCCGCCAGCATATGCCGCGCCAGCGCGGCGGATTCTTCCAGGGCATCGATCTGTTCACGCGCTGCCGGCAAGGCGGCCTGCGCCTGGGTGAGTTCCAGCCGGGAATCCAGGCCGGCGGCATTGCGGTCGCGCGTGAGGGCGAGCACCTGCTCGCGATCCTTGAGCGTTTCCCGGGCGACGTTCAGCTGCAGGGTGTCTTCCTGGAGTCGCGCGTAGACATGCGCGATGTTTGCGGCGAGCGTCAGGCGGGCCGCCTGTGAGTCCACATCCGCGGCGCGCTCGCTGCCCACGGCGCTTTCGTAGGCGGCGCGGTTCTTGCCCCAGAAGTCCACCTGCCAGGACAAGGTCGCGGTCAGCTGCGCCAGGGTGTCCCAGTTGCCGGCCAGAGGCGGCGGGAAGAGGCCGTTCTCGGAAAAGCGGCCGCGGACCGCCTGGGCGCTGAAACCTGCACTCGGATAGCGGCTGCTATCGCTCGCGGCGACCTGCGCCAGCGCCGCGCGGGTGCGCGCCTCGGCGACCCGCAGGCCGGGATTGCCCGCGAGCGCTTCGGTGATGAGGTCATTGAGTTGGGTATCGCCGTAGGTGGTCCACCACTGCCCCTGCGGCCAGGCCGCGGCGTCGATGGGTGTGCCACTGAGCGAGTCGCTGACCTGCAGGCTGTCGGGCCCGACGGCGCGGGCTTCGGGTCGCAGCTGGTGCGTACTGGCACACGCTGCCAGCAGCGCCGTGACGGCGGCCGCGAGTAAGGTTGAAGTGTGCGTTCTCATCAGTGTCCAAGAAGTATCAGTTGCTCACATTGCGCAGCACGCGCTGCAGGAGCCCTTCCAGCTGGTGTGCCTCAGCGACGGTGAAATCCCGCAGCGAATGATTCAGTACCCGCATCGAGATCTCCCGCAGCCGCGGATAGGCAGCCTTGCCCGCCTGCGTGAGCTCCAGGTTCACGAGCCGGCGATCATCCGGCGAGCGCGTACGGCGCACCAGGCCTTTGGCTTCGAGCCGATCCAGCATGCGGGTCATGGCACCCGCGTCGTAGGAGATGCCCTTGCACAGCTCCGAGGCCGACGTGGCGCACTCGCGCCCGGCCAGATTCACGATCACGATGAGCTGTGCCGAGGTGACCTCCAGGGGTCCCAGGAACTCATCCTTGGTCAAGGCCGTGTCCATCAATGCCAGCAGCTGCGCGCGGGCGCGCCCGATCAGATGCCCCAGACCTTGTCGTGGCTCAAAGGAATCGAGGCTGTACACATCCGCCAAGTGACTTCTCCGGCCCCTAGGGCAATGACAGTGGCCCAAACAATAATTGCCGGGGCAGTCATTGTCAAGGCTTCCTCAGCTTAAGCAAGCCTCCGCGCGAAATCGCTGATCGGGCTCGAAACCGCGAGGGTTCAGGGAGTGCGGAACTGGGGCGCGAGCTGGTCGGCAAGGTCCCCGAGCGCAGCACTCAAAGCCCCCGGCAGTCCGGCTGGACAGGCGTTCGCGGCGGCCATCACGTGGATCGTGCCGCGGCGGAGCGGACTTCCCGGCACGGACAGCGTCCAATTCACCTGCGCTTCAACGGCGCAGCCGTCATTCGCGGAAAGCGTGACGAAATCCAGGTCCAGGGCCGCCACGGTATTGCCGGCCGCAGCCGGCAGCGCGTCCGGCGCCAGCACGTGATCGAACCCGAGCCGCGCGCCGAGATCACGGGTGAGGGCGCCTTGGATGAGGTCGGTGAGCGGCGCGCTCCACTGGTCGGTATCGGAAATCGCCAGCTGGTTCGCGCCCATGTGGTGGGTGAGACCCAGATGATCCATTTCGTGCGGCACGCTCAGGTGCCGGATATGCAGCAGGTTCGCAAATCCGGGAGGCGCGGGGCCCGCGGCCGGTGCCACGGCATCAAGCGCGTAGTAGTGCAGGGCGGGCAGGGAGTGGCAGCCCGCCAGCGTCGCTGCGACGAGGGTGAAAGCGGCTGCGCGCGCGATCCAACAGGAAAATTTCATTTGGGTGAAGCCTCGCGCCGGCCGTTGAGCAATGCCTCGGGGTGACGCTGCAGGAAATCCGCCAGCTCGCGCAGCGAGCGTGCGGCATCGCGCACCTGCTGCAGCAGCCCCGGCAGCTGGGTGGCGAGCGCGCCGTCGGGTCCGAGCGTGCCGCTGGCGGATTGGGCTGCGACCTGGGCGGCGTCCGCGGTGGCCTTGAGGCTCGCGATCAGCGGCTTGATCTGCGGTTGCACGTCGCGCGTGATCTGTTCCAGATGACTGAGCGTGGCGTCCAGATTCTTCACGGCATTGCCCAGTGCCGGACCGGCGGTGGCGGCGTCGATATGGTGCAGGGTGTTCTGCAGGCTCTGCATGATCGCATCCACATCCGTGGCGCGCGTCGTCGGGAACTCGGGATTATCGACATCGGTTGGCAGTTTCGCTGCCGGCGCATCGGGCACGATATCCATGCCGATCACCTTCTGGCCGGTCAGGAAGCTGGCTGTGAGCAGCTGCGCCCGCAGGCCGCGGGTGACCAGGCGAGCCAGGCCGTCGCGCACCGCGGTCGATTGTTCCGCCGGATTGCCGTGGGGCGCCCCGACCACCTGTACGACGCCGGGATCGATGCTCATCTTGGCCGACTCAAACAGACTCCCGCGCTGCGCGTCGTAGACCAGTTGCGCCTGGGTGACATCGCCGATTTCCACGCCGCGCAGTGTCACCGGCGTCCCGACCTGCAGGCCGGCGGCGGATTCATCGAAGCGCAGGGTGTAGGTCAGACGCGGACCGCTGTGGTTGCGCAGGGCGATGGCCTGACTGTCGTAGAGGGCGAAGACCTTGTCGGCTGCCGCTTCCGGTGCCGACGACGAGGCAGCGTTCGCGGCTGCCGGGGCCTGCGTCGCCTGGGCGTCGGTTGCGGACGCCATGCTCTGGGTATTGGGCAACACATCCCCCGGCTGGGGCGTATCGAACCCGATCGCGCCGGTGACGAGCTGCTGTACCGAGTTCAGGCGCACCCGGATTCCCTGGGGACCCGCGGAGACATCGATGGCGCTGGCGTCCCAGAAGCGCGTGTCATTGTGGATCAGGGCATCGTACGGCGCACGCACGAAGGCATAGACATTCACGTGCTGGCCCTTGGCATCCAGCGCGTAACCTTCGACCTGGCCGACCGCGACGCCGCGGTAATTGATGGGCGTCCCGGGACCGATGGCGCCGAGCTCATCTTCGGTCAGCGTGAAAGCCCGGCCGGCCTGGTCCGGCTGCAGCAGCGGCGGATCCTCCAGGCCAACAAAGTCACGTTGCGCCTCCCCATCGCCCGGATACATTTCGATGTAGGCGCCCGAGACGAGAGTGTTCAGCCCCGTGATGCCGCTGGTCCCGACATGCGAAGTGACGATCCAAAAGCGCGTGCTGCGGGTGAGATGGGCCGTAACGGCGCGCGTCATGCGCGCATGCACGATTACTTCGGACAGATCCTGCGAGAGCTCCAGACCCTCGACGGTGCCCACGCGCACGCCCTTGTGGCGGATCTCGGACTCACCGGCGGTGAGGCCATCGGCGCTCGCAAAACGGATGGTGATGGAGGGTCCACGCTGGGCCAGCGTGTGCCAGGCGAGGTAGGCGACCACGGCGAGCGCGAACGCCGGCGCCAGCCAGATCACGCTCAGACGGCGCGGTACTGCCTGCGCCTGGGGAGGTTCGTCGCTGTCGTGATTGTCTTCGGTCACCTGGTCACCTGGTCACCGGCGGCCGCGAACGGGCGCCCCGCCACATTGTACGAGGGTCAAAACTCTGCGCAGCAATCATGGTGATGAGGACCACTCCGGCGAAGGCAATGGCGCCGGGCTCGGGCCGCACCCGCTCGAGCGCGCCGAACTGCACCAGTGCGGCGAGCAGTGAGAGCGTGAAGACATCGATATTGGACCAGCGACCAATGGTATCAATCAAGCGGTAGATGCGGGTACGTTGTCGCAGCTGGTTGGGGGAATGACGGTGTGTCTGCCACAGCAGCCACGACAGTCCGAAGAGCTTGGCGAGCGGAATCACGACGCTGGCCATGAAGACGATCACTGCCAGCGGCCACAGGCCGTAGTGAATCAGTTCAATCGCGCCGCCCAGTATGGTGTTCTGGGTGACTGAGCCGTAGCTTTCTATCTCCAGGATCGGCATGACGTTGGCGGGTATGTAGAGCATGAACCCGGCGACGACCAGTGCGGCAGTCGCATGCAGCGAAGCCCTGCTGGCACGCTGGACGGACGCCGGGGAATGCGGCTGCGGCCTTCCGGAATATTCGCCCAGCATCGCGAGCGAAGCCAGCAGCAGCAAGGCCGATCCTGCCAGGCACCAGCCGCCGGGATCGACCCGCACCGTCCCCTCACTCTGGATGCGCGAGTAGGCCACGGAGGCACCCACCACGAAGACTTCCGTCATCAGCCATGGCCGCAGGTGCTGAGCCCACATCCGCAGCCGCTCGGCGAGCGCCGGTGGGCAGATCCAGGAGACCTGCGCGATCACCAGCAGCAGCATGAAGAGGCTCGGCACGAGGATCATCAGCGTGAGCACCAGTATGCCCAGCGGTGAGTAGCCGACGCCAAACAGTTTCAGGGCGCAGTCGAGCAGGGTGGCGCTGCGGCTGGCGCCGCCGGCATAGACCGTCATCAAAGGTGCGAGACAGCCGGGCACCCACAGCAGCAGTGCGCCGAGCAGCAGCGCAAAGGAGGTCTGCGAAAGCGACTCAGGAACCTTGAGCAGGCGGTGGCAACGCGTGCAGCGCGCCACTTCGTGATCGGCAATGTCAGGCAGCGACTGCACCAGGCCGCAGTCAGGGCAGGCGACACCTTCCCGGGAGGTCACGAGTCAATAGCCCGTTACGCTCTGCGCCGGTTCACGCGCTGTGCCGTGCACCGGCGTTGCCGGCGCCGTCCGCGGTGGTCTCACCCGTCACGCCCAGTCGCTTCTGCAGCAGCGGGCTGGTGGTCGTGTACTGCAGGTGAATCTTCTCGCCCGGACGCATGTGCTCCTTGACCGCGAAGGCGGCGAGGGCCGCTTCGTGGAAGCCTGAGAGAATCAGTTTCTTCTTGCCCGGGTAGTCGTTGATGTCGCCGACTGCATAGATGCCGGGAATGTTGGTCTGGAAGCGATGCGTGTCGACGGCGATGGTGCGCCGATGCAGCGTCAGCCCCCACTCGGCAATGGGTCCGAGTTTCGGCGACAGGCCCCAGAACACCAGCACCTGGTCGGTGGCGACGGTGCGCGTCACGCCGTCACGCGCCGTGACGCGCACGCCGGTGAGCTTGTCGTCCTGCTCGACGATGGATTGCACCTGGCCCTCGATGAAGTCCAGCCGCCCTTCCTCCACCAGCGCCATCACGCGTTCGACCGAGGCGGGCGCACCGCGGAAGTCCGCGCGCCGATGTACGAGCACGATGCTGCGCGCCCGTTCGATGAGTTCCAGCGTCCAGTCGAGCGCGGAATCACCGCCTCCGAAGATCACCAGATCCTTGTCATGGAAGCTCGCCGCATCCTTGACGCGGTAGTGGATGCTGTGACCCTCATGCTTCTCGCTGCCCTCGACGCTCAGCCGCCGCGGCTGGAAGGAGCCCACGCCTCCGGCGACGATCACAGCGCCCGCATCAAAGCGGGTGCCGCGGCTGGTGGCGACATCGAAGCGGCCATCCGCACGCGCCGTCACTTCGGTGACTTCCTGGCCCAGATGGTAGCCGGGGTTGAACGGCCGGATCTGCTCCTGCAGGCGCTCGATGAGTTCACGCGCGGTGCACACCGGGATCGCCGGGATGTCGTAGATAGGCTTGTCCGGATACAACTCGGTGCACTGGCCACCGACCTGCGCCAGCGAGTCCACCAGTTCCGCCTTCATGCCCAGAAGGCCCAACTCAAAAACCTGAAACAGGCCACAGGGGCCGGCACCGACGATGACCACGTCTGTGACGACGGCCAGTTTGGATCGTTCAAGCGACAAGGACATTCTCCAGAGTGATGGGTTCGTTTCTGCGGGCCGGCACGGCATGCGCCGCCAAGCCCTTGTTCTCAAGCCATTCGCGATTGAAAAGACGTGACTGATACTTGGCGCCGCCATCACACAACACGGTGACGATGGTGTGGCCCGGGCCCAGATCGCGTGCCACACGCACCGCGGCGGCGACATTGATGCCGCTGGTGCTGCCCAGGAACAGGCCTTCCTCGCGCAGCAGGCGGTAGACGAAATGCACCGTCTCGCCATCCTCGACATGCACGGCATCATCCACCGGCGCATCCTTGAAGTTGGCGGTGATGCGAGCGATGCCGATGCCCTCGGTGATCGAGCCGCTGCCGGTGCTCTTCAGGGCGCCATTGCGCACGAACTCGTACAGGCTGCTGCCCGGTGGGTCCGCCAGCACGCAGCGCACCTTGCGGCTGCGGCTCTTCAGGTACTCGGAGACTCCCGCGAGCGTTCCGCCGGTGCCGCTCGAGGCGACGAAGGCACTCACCGTGCCACTGGTCTGTTCCCAGATTTCCGGGCCGGTGGTGGTGAGGTGGGCGTGGCGATTGATCGGGTTGTCGAACTGGTTGGCCCAGATGGCATTGCGCAGCGAGGCGGCCAGGCGCTGCGAGACCTTCTGGTACTGATTTGGATTGCTGTATGGAACGGTGGGGACCTTGTAGACCTCGGCGCCGAGCATCTCCAGCAGCCGATACTTCTCGGGTGACTGGTTGTCAGGCATGACGATGATGCAGCGGTAGCCGCGTTCATTGCACACATGGGCGAGGCCGATGCCGGTATTGCCGGCGGTGCCCTCGACGACGGTGCCCCCGGGCCGCAGTTCGCCGCGCTGTTCGGCATCGGTGACGATGGCGCGCGCGGCGCGGTCCTTGACCGAACCGCCCGGATTCATGAACTCCGCCTTGCCGAGGATCTCGCAGCCGGTCTCCTCGCTGACTGCGCGCAATCGGATCAGCGGCGTATTGCCGACCGAGCCGGCGAAGCCGTTTGTGATTCCCATATGAACGTGATGCTCCGGGTGCGGCTAAGCCACACCCTCAAGGCAGGGCTCGAGGCTCGCGAGCGCCTGTTGTCGTACGACGCGGGTGACCTCACCCACGAACAGCAGTGCCGGCGCCCCGAACCCGCCGGTTCGCGCCGTCTCGGCGATATCCGCAAGTTTGCCATGCACCACGCGCTGTGTGGGCAGAGTCGCCTGCGCTATGAGGGCCACGGGGCGGTCGGGGGGGGCCCCGGCCTGCTGCAGTCGTTCGGTGAGGCCCGCAAGCTGGGCCATCGCCATATAAAAGACGACCGTGTGGCCCGAGCGCGCCAACGCCGGCCAGTCCAGGGTGTCAGCGACGGCGACGTGGCCCGGCGCAAAAGTAACTGACTGGGAGACCTCGCGAAGCGTGAGCGGGATCTGGGCAGAAGCGGCCGCACCCAGCGCCGAAGTGATCCCCGGAACTACGGTCACCGCCATGCCGTGCTGCGCGAGCGCGGCAATCTCCTCGCCGCCGCGTCCGAAGATGAGCGGATCGCCGCCCTTCAGGCGCGCGACCTTGAGTCCGCGGCGGGCGTGGTGGAGCAACAGCTCGTTGATTCGATCCTGTGCCAGCGTGGACTCGCCCACCTCCTTGCCGACGAAAATCCGCGTCGCTTCGCGCCGCGCCCGATCCAGGACGGCGGGGGAGACCAAGCGGTCATACAGCAGCACGTCCGCCTGCTGCAGCAGCTGCAGCGCGCGCAGCGTCAGCAGATCCGGGTCGCCCGGGCCGCAACCGATCAGGTAGACCTCGCCGATAGGTGCGCCCGGGTGCTTGCCGAAGGCCTCGAGTTGAGCCTCGAAGGCCTGCTGCGCAGTGTCATCCTCCCGTGCCAGGTGCTGCAGATTGGCGCTGGTGCCGAAGAAGCGTTCCCAGAAGGGACGCCGCAGCGGCGGCTCGAGCTCCTGGTTGACCCGCTCGCGCTGGCGGCCCGCGAAGCGCGCGAGCAATCCCAGTCGCGCCGGCAGCAGCGCCTCGATCTGCTCGCGCACGCGGCGGGCGAGCACCGGTGCGCTGCCGGCGGAACTGACAGCGACGATCACGGGCGAGCGATCCACGATGGCCGGCAGAATGAAATCGGAATGGTCCGCATCGTCCGCGACGTTCACCGGCACCCCGCGCGCCCTGGCGAGCTGCGACACCTGCGTGTTCACCGCCTGCGAGTCGGTGGCGGCAATGACGAGAGCCGCGCCCTCGAGGTGGCTGGATTCGAAGGCGACGCGCAGGTGGGACATTTCGTGGGCTGCGCCGTGCTGCTGCAACAGTTCCTCGGTGGCGGCAGCGAGCTCAGGGGCAACCAGGCGCACCCGTGCGCCGCATTTCAACAGCAGTTCGGCCTTGCGGGCAGCCACAGCTCCGCCGCCAACGACGACTGCAAGCCGGTTCTGCACCCGCAGAAAGATCGGCAGGTAGTCCATGGGGTGCCATTCAGGTTCTCAGACCTGAGTGCTGTCAAGCCTGGGCGGCGCCGGCAGCGCGAGCGGGGCTACGCACTTTGGGATGCAGGCCGCATTCACGCTGCTCCGGCTGTTCCCACCACCAGCGACCCGCGCGCTGATCCTCGCCCGGCATGATCGCCCGGGTGCACGGCGCGCAACCAATGCTGGGATAACCCTTTTCATGCAGGCTGTTGAAGGGCAGGTTGCGGGCCCGGATGTACGCCCAGATCTGCTCCTCGGTCCAGTCCAGCAGCGGGCTGATCTTCTGCAGGCCGTTCTGCGCGTCCCACTCGATGGCCTCGCCCTCGGCGCGGGCCTGGGACTGCTCGCGGCGCACGCCGGTGACCCACGCGGCGTAGCCGTCCACGATCTTCCGGAAGGGCACGACCTTGCGGACGCTGCAGCAGGCGCTGCGCGCCGCGGGGCTTTCGAAGAAACCGTTGATGCCCTGGCGCGTGACCAGATCCGAGACCGCCTGGCCATCCGGGTAGATCACGCGGATCTTGTTGTTATAGCGACGCTGCAGCTTCGCCAGCAGCTCGTAGGTATCCTCGTGCAGCCGACCCGTGTCGATGCTGACGATGTCAATCTCCGGCAAGCTGTTGGCGATGATGTCCGTCAGCACCATGGCCTCGGCGCCGAGGCTGTTGGCATACACCACGCGGCCGTACTGCTGGACGACGCCAGCGAGGAATTCACGGACCTGAGCGGCTTTTGCCTCCAGTTCCAGGGTAAGTATCTGCGCCATGGGCGGCACTGTACGGGTGACAATCGGGTAACAGAACGAACCATTGCTTCTGATGAGCTTAGTCACGGTTATGTATTGGAGCGGGGCCCGGACATTCCGCCCGGTTATAATGGGGTCGCCGGCATATGACGGAAGGGTCTTAGGGGACGGGTTTCGATGAAATTGCACCAGCTGCGTTACCTGGCGGCCGTGGCCCAGAGTGGACTTAACATAACGGCTGCTGCCCAGAAGCTGCATACCTCGCAGCCCGGGGTCAGCAAGCAGATCAAGCTGCTCGAGGATGAACTGGGGTTCCAGATCTTCACCCGCGAGGGGCGCAACCTCACCCGGATTACGCCGGCGGGGCAGCAGGTCATCGAACGGGCCGTGCAGATCCTCAAGGAAACCCAGGCCATCCGCGATCTCGCCACGGAATTGCGGGACGAGGGCCGCGGGAGCCTCGCCATCGGCACCACGCATACCCAGGCCCGCTATGTACTGCCCGAGGTCATCCACCAGTTCCGCGACCGTTACCCGGACGTGCGGCTGAACCTGCACCAGGGCACCTCCGAGCAGATTGCGGAGATGGTCGCGCAGGACCGGATCGACTGCGCCATCAACACCGGTTCCGAACATCTTTTCGGGGATCTGACGCTGCTGCCGTGCTACCGCTGGCACCGGGTGATCGTCGTGCCCCGCAATCACCCGCTGGCGGAGATTCCCAAGCCAACGCTGAAGCAGCTCGGGGCCTATCCCCTGATCACCTATACCTTCAGTTTCAGCGGACCCTCATCGCTGCACCAGGCCTTTACCCGCGCCGGGCTCACGCCGGACGTGGCGATCACCGCGCGCGACTCGGACGTGATCAAAACCTACGTGCGTCTGGGACTGGGCGTCGGGCTGGTCGCGCAGATGGCCGTCAACAGTCACGAGGATCCGGACCTGGTGGCTATCGACGCCTCGCACCTGTTCTCCAGTCATGTCACCTGGATCGGGTTCCGGCGCGGGGTGCTGCTGCGCAAGTACATGTATGACTTCGTGCACCTGCTGGCGCCGCACCTGGATCGGCGCGTCGTTGATCGAGCGCACCGCATGACCACCGCCGAGGAGGTGACGCAGCTGTTCGCGGACGTGGAGCTGCCGCAGATCTAGCGGCTCAGATCCGCTCGCGGGCGGCGGTGAAGCGCGCTTCGCGTACGGCGACGCGTGGTACCGCCGGCTGGTAGGCGAGGGTGAAGCGGCCCAGGGCCTGGCGGGCCTCGGTGAGATCCTGGTCCGGTGCCAGGTCAAAGGCGTCAAAGCCGCAGCGGACCATGAAGAACAGCAGATCCTGTTTGACGGCAGGTCCCACCGCGCGGATCTCGCCCTTGAACCCATAGCGCTGGCGCAGCAGCCTGGCGTAGGTGTAGCCACGGCCTTCACCGGGTCCCGGGAACTCAATGGCAACCAGGGCGACGTGGTCCAGTTGCGCTGCCAGGTCCTCGACCCGGTCGGCCGGCGCCACGCGCACGCCGACCCGCGCGCCGCCCGTGCTGTAACGGGCCGGCTCGGCGAGAAACTCCGCCTGGGTGATCACTGCAATGTCGGGGCCGGGCGCACCGGCGGCGGCTGCCTCAGGCAGCCGCAAGATCTTTTGCATAGACGCGCTCCTTGAAGGGCGTGGCACTGACCCGGCGGACGGTGTCGATGAAGCGCTCATCCTCATGCCGCAGTTCGCGATAGACATCGAGGATGCGCTCGATGATGGCCGCGACTTCGGCCTGCGGCACCGACGGACCGATCACGTGTCCGAGGCTGCTCGCCTCGCGCGCCGAGCCGCCGATGGTGATCTGGTACCACTCCTCACCATGCTTATCCACCCCCAGGATGCCGATGTGGCCGACGTGGTGATGACCGCACGCGTTCATGCAGCCGGACATCTTCAGTTCGATCTCACCGATGTCGTAGAGATAATCATAGTCATCGAAATGGCGCTGCAGCTGGTGTGCGACGCTGATGGTGCCGGCATTCGCCAGGCTGCAGAAATCCAATCCCGGGCACACGATCATGTCGGTGAGCGTGCCGATGTTCGGAGTCGCCAGTCCCAGTCGCCTGAGACCCTGCCAGGTCTTCAGAAGGTCGCTCTGCCGCACATCGCCGAGCACCAGGTTCTGAGTGTGGGTGACGCGGATCTCCCCGAAGCTCACCTCCTCGGCGAGTTGGGCCACCGCATCCATCTGATCCGCGCTCATGTCACCGGGCGCCACGCCCACGGGCTTCAGGCTCACGAACACGATGCGGTAGCCGGACACCTTGTGGGCGCGGGTGTTGTAGCGGTACCAAGCCTTGAACTCGGGGCCGGCATCGGCCAGGCGGTCGGTGTTCGGCAAGGTCTCATACGAGTGCGGCTGGAAGAAGCTGCGCGCGTGTGCCACCTGGTCCGGCGTCAGCTGCGAGTCGAATTCGCGCGAGGTCTGCCACTCCGCCTCGACCTGCTCGCGAAACGCTGCGATGCCCAGTGACTTCACCAGGAACTTGATGCGCGCCTTGTGGATGTTGTCGCGCCGGCCGTAGCGGTTGTAGAGCCGCAGGATGGCCTCGATGTATGACAGCAGGTCGCCCATGGGCAGAAACTCGCGAACCACCTGGCCGATCATCGGTGTGCGGCCGAGGCCGCCGCCGACCAGGACCTCGAAGCCGAGGTCGCCTGCGCCATTGCGCACCAGGTGCAATCCGATGTCGTGAACCTCGGTCGCGGCCCGGTCCGCCGGCGCACCGCTTACCGCAATCTTGAACTTGCGCGGCAGATACGTGAATTCCGGATGGAACGTCGACCACTGGCGCAGCAGTTCGCAGTAGGGGCGCGGATCCTCGATCTCATCGGCGGCAACACCGGCGAGGTGATCCGAGGTGACATTGCGCACGCAGTTTCCGGAGGTCTGGATGGCATGCATCTGCACGGTCGCGAGGTCCGCGAGGATATCGGGAACCTCGGCCAGCTTGGGCCAGTTCAGCTGCAGGTTCTGGCGGGTCGTGAAATGGCCATACGAACGGTCATAGCGGCGCGTGATCGAGGCCAGCATGCGCAGCTGGCTGGTGCTGAGCAGTCCATAGGGGATCGCGATGCGCAGCATCGGCGCGAAGCGCTGGATGTACAGACCATTGCGCAGCCGCAGCGGTCGGAAGTCCTCCTCGGACAGCTCGCCGTTCAGATAGCGACGGGTCTGGTCGCGAAATTCGGCTACGCGCTGATCGACGAGTGCCTGGTCCGTTGAATCGTACTGATACATCTTCCGCAATATAGAGTGAGGGAGCCGGGGGTGGAAAATACCGGCTTGTTTGGGCCGGCGCACCTTTCGGTTATGAATTCTGCAGGCTGAGCAGGTCCTCGGGCGTATCGATATCGATCGCCGCAGCCTGCAGGGGCACCCTGATGACCCGCTCACCGCCGCGCTTGAGGAGCGTACGGGCTCCGGCGTCGCCCCGCAGGCCCGCCAGGGCCCGGAAGTCCTCGCGCGGGAAGATTGCCGGGACGCCTGTAATCCCATCGTAATGTGCCGCCACGATGTATTGGGGTTGGCGGCGCCAGGCGCCTGCCAGCCGGCGCAGATCCTCGGCCGTCACGGCCGGCTGGTCAGCCAGCATCAGCAGCACGGCATCGGCCGTCGCCGGCACCCGCAGGATGCCCGCGCGCACCGAACTGCCCAGGCCTTCGGCCCAATCACGGTTCACGATCACCGCCGCCGGCGTATGCCGCAGCAGCGGGGCGAGCTCGGCCGCGTTGGCTCCCAGCACCACGGTGACCGACTGGCCGGCGACCTCCACCGCGCGGGAGACGGCCAGGTGCAGCAGGGGCCGCCCGTGCAGCCGGACCAGCTGTTTTGGGGAGCCGAAGCGCGTGGACGCCCCTGCGGCCAGCACCACGACATGCAGGGTGGGTGAGTGTGATTCCGTCTCCGTCATGCCAGGCCCGCAGCGCTGCGCGCTGCCGCATACAGGTGCCGCTCTTCCAGGATGGAGTCGGCACTGAGGCCGGCCGCCTGCCGCCAGTGGTTGATGCGCAGTGTCCTGCCAGCCAATGACTCCAGCGGCTCAGTCCCGGCGTCGAGCAGTGCCAGCAACCGTTCCGCCCGCTGCGCAGGGACCTCCGTGGCCGGCTGCTGGGCACCAGAGCCGCTGTCGGGGGTTCCCAGTGCGACCTGATGAGCCGCTATCTGCTGCGAGAGCCGGCGGCTCGCCCAGTCGATGTACTGCGCCACGGGCCGCGCGTTGGCCGCGGCTGCCGCTCCGCGTTGCACCGCCGCCAGGATCTCGCGCAGGTGCGCGCGCTCAGCGGCCAGCTGCTGGCGGATGAAGTCGGTCTCATTCATGTGCGGTCAGAACGGGCCGCCCGGTGCCCCGTGCAGCCGCGAATGAATCTCCGCGACGATCGACAGTGCAATCGACTCCGGAGCGCGGCCCCCGATATTGAGCCCGATGGGCGAACGCAGACGCCCCCCGAGGCGGGCCGCGTCGGCGCCCAGATCGGCCAGCAGCTTTTCGCGGCGCACCGCCGGCCCGAGCAACCCGACATAGGGGATGTCGGTGGCGCTGAGCGTGCGCAGGTAGGCGAGGTCGGAGGGCAGGTGATGGCTCATGACCACGGCGGCATCGAAGCGGCGCATATCGATCGTTTCGGCCAGGGATTCCGGACGCCCGAGCACCACCCGCTCGGCCTGCGGGAAGCGGCCCGACTGGGCATAGGCGGACCGATGGTCGTACACAGTGACGCGCCAGGCGAGTCGGGCGGCAAACTCTACCAGCGGCTGGACATCCGGCCCGCCCCCCAGCAGCAGCAGGCGCGGCGGCAGGGCCAGCGGTATCGCCAACACCCGCAGTGGCTCGGCGCTCCCCCCCAACCCGGTCGGCCGCCGGCTCTCCAACGCCCGCTTCAGCAATGACTGGATGCCGTCGTGCAGCGTCAGCGGCGCCGGCGCGCCCCCGGACTGGCCCTCCACGAGGATGACGCTGCCAGGAGCCAGGGAAGTCTCCGGCGATGCCACTACCACGGCGGCCGCCACCCGTTCGTGGCGCCGGTGGGCGCCGACGAACAGCGCCAGCGGCTGCCAGCCGTTCTCGGGCCCCACGCGCAGCAGGAGGATCTGCATCGAACCTTCACAGCCCACACCCAGGCCCCACAAAAGGTCATCACTGCCGCCGGTGTCGTAGGTGATCACCTTGGCCTTGCCGCTGCCCATCACCTGCAGGGCATGTTCGTGCAGGTCCGATTCAAGGCAGCCCCCGGAGAGCAGGCCGGCATACTCGCCATCCGCCGCGATCAGCATCAGGGCGCCCGGTTTGCGGTAGGTCGAGCCGTTGGTATGCACCACGACGGCCAGCGCCACGGCGCGCCCGGCACTGTGCTCACGCTCGTAGAGCGGCAACAAAGGTGCGATCAGGGACTCCATTCCAGCGATTATGCTTGAAGTTGCGCCGGTACGACGGCGTCAGTAGAGTCACGCGGCCTTTTTTGGCATGTGTTCTCAAGCAGACCACCAGATGAGCTCAAGCACGATCGGTTCCTCCCATTCCCAGGCCCCGGAGAGCTGGGTTGTCCACAAGTTTGGCGGCTCGAGCGTCGCCGACGCGGCCTGCTTTGAGCGCGTGGCGAACATACTGGAGGCACAGCCGCAGAAGCGCCTGGGCGTGGTCCTGTCCGCCTGCCGCGGTGTCACCGATGCCCTGCTGCGCCTGGTGGTCCTGGCCGAACAGCAGGATGAGCGCTATCAGATCGAGGTCCAGGCGCTGCGCGAGCGCCATGCGACCATCGCCCGGGCGCTGCTCCCCGCCCAGGCCGCCGCACTGTTCCAGTCCGCCATGGATCGGGACTGTCACGATATCGAGGGCATATTGCACACCGTGCAGCTGACCCGCTCGGCCGCGGACAATGTCCGCGATCTGATCGCCGGCTACGGGGAGATCTGGTCGACGCGCCTGTTCCACAAATATTTCGAGGCGCGCACGCGACGCAGCGGCAAGACCGTGTGGGTGGATGCGCGGCGCGTGGTGGTCGTGGAGTGGGGCTCGCTCGGCCCGGCGGTACAGTGGAGCGAGTCGCAGGAGAACATCGAGCGGCTGGTCGGGGCCGATTTCGCAGGCACGCTGATCATCACCGGCTTCATTGCTTCCAACCGCAAGGGTGTGCAGACGACCCTGGGCCGCAACGGCAGCGACTTCTCCGGTTCCATTTTCGGGGCGCTGCTGAACGCTGCGGAAATCCAGATCTGGACTGACGTGGATGGCGTGCTGTCGGCTGATCCGCGCCGCGTTCCGGATGCCAAGGTCATCGATTCACTCTCTTATAATGAGGCGATGGAACTGGCGTACTTCGGTGCCAAGGTCATCCATCCGCAGACCATGGCCCCGGCGATCCGCCGCAACATCCCGATCTGGATCCGCAATACCTTCGCCCCGGAAAAGCCGGGCTCCCTGATCTGCTCGGCACCGGCCTCGACGCTGCCGGTAAAGGGCATCACCAGTATCGACGGGGTGGCGCTGGTCAACGTCGAGGGCGCCGGCATGATCGGCGTACCGGGCACCGCCCATCGACTGTTCGGCGCACTGCGCGAGGAGGGGATCTCGGTGATCCTCATCTCCCAGGGCAGTTCCGAACACTCCATCTGCTGCGCCATTCCCGCCGATCAGTCCGAGCGCGCCGCCCGCGTCGTGCGCAGCGCTTTTGATCGCGAGCTCACCGAGGGACAGATCCAGCGCGTGGATGTGGATTCGGGCCTGGCCATCCTGGCGGTGGTCGGTGATGGCATGGCAGGCATGCCCGGTGTGTCGGCCAAGGTCTTCAATGCCCTGGGAGGTTCGGCCGTCAACGTCCGCGCCATCGCGCAGGGCGCCAGCGAACGCAACATTTCCGTGGTGATCGAAGGCAAGGATGCCACGCGCGCCCTGCGCGCCGTGCATTCCAGCTTCTACCTCTCCCCGCACACACTCTCGATCGGCGTCATCGGACCGGGCACGGTGGGACGGGTGCTGCTCGATCAGCTCGCCTCGCAAAGCCGACGGCTGCGCGAGCAGTTCCAGATCGACCTGCGCGTGCGCGGCATCCTGGCCTCCGAAAAGATGCTGCTGAGTGATTCAGGCGTGGACCTCAGCAATTGGAGCGAAGCCTTCAAGAGCGGCTCGGTCGCAGCCGACCTCGGCCGCTTCGTCGAGCACCTGGATGTCGATCACCTGCCGCACACGGTGCTCATCGACTGCACCGCCAGCGAGACCGTGGCGCGCAACTATCCGCAGTGGCTCGCGAGCGGCATTCACGTGGTGACGCCGAACAAGAAAGCCAACAGCGCGCCGCTCGCGTTCTACCGCGAGGTACGTGCCGCCGGCCGCACCAGCGGCGCACATTATCTGTACGAGGCGACCGTGGGTGCCGGGCTGCCGGTGATTCAGACCCTGCGCGACCTGCGCGAAACGGGCGATGACATCGAGAGCATCGAGGGGATCTTTTCCGGCACCCTCGCTTATCTGTTCAACGTCTATGACGGCAAGGTCTCATTCTCCGAAATCGTGCGCGATGCCCAGCAGCGCGGGTACACCGAACCGGATCCGCGCGATGACCTCTCCGGTACGGATGTGGCGCGCAAGCTGATCATCCTGGGCCGGGAAATGGGCCTGGCACTGGAAATGTCGGACGTGAAGGTGGAGAGCCTGGTGCCTCCGGATCTCTCGGGTGCCTCGATCGAGGAGTTCATGAACGGTCTGCCGCGCTTTGATGCCGGAATGAACGAGCGCCTGAAGGCGGCCCATGGCCGCGGCAAGGTCTTGCGCTACGTGGGGCGGATCACTGCCAAGGGCGAAGCGACGGTCGGACTGGTGGAGCTGGATCGCGGGCATGCATTCGCGAACATGGCGCTGACCGATAATGTCGTGCGCTTCGCCACCGGCCGCTACAATGCCAACGCTCTGATCGTTCAGGGTCCCGGAGCAGGTCCGGAGGTGACGGCCGGCGGCGTATTCGCCGATCTGCTGCGGCTGTCGGCCTATCTCGGAGCGCATATTTGAACCTTACGACTTCTGCGACGGCATTTGCGCCGGCCTCGGCCGGCAACGTTGCCATCGGCTTCGACATTCTCGGTTTCGCGGTCGATGCCCTGGGGGACAAGGTGTCGATCACGCGCACGACCCAGCGCGGCCTTATCATTTCGAGCATCACCGGGACCAGCGTGGACCTGCCGCGCAATCCCGAGGCCAACACTGCCGGGCGCGCCGTCATGGCCCTGCAGGAGGCGCTCGATCTGCCGTTCGGTTTTGACATGCGCATCGAGAAGGGCATTCCGCTGGGGTCGGGTCTTGGCGGCTCCGCGGCCTCCGCGGTGGCGGCGGTGGTCGCTGCCAACGCGCTGCTGCCCAAGCCGTGCACGAAGCTCGAGCTGCTGAAGTTCGCCATGCACGGCGAGGCGGTGGCCTCCGGATCGATGCACGTGGACAACATCGCACCGTCGCTGTTCGGCGGCCTGGTGCTTACGGTCGGCATCGACAATCCGCACGTGAAACAGATTCCGGTGCCGCGCGCCGTGCGCGCGGTGATGGTCCACCCGCACCTGTTCCTCTCGACCAAGGAGGCGCGCTCCATCCTGCGCAGCAGCGTTGCGATGTCGGATTTCGTGTGGCAGACGGCGCATCTGGCCGGCTTCATCTCCGGTTGCTACACGGATGACATCGAGCTCATCCGCGCGTCCCTGGAGGACGTGGTGATCGAGCCTCAGCGCCAGACCCTCATTCCCGGTTTTCCCGATGTCCGCCGTGCCGCGATGGCCACCGGCGCTCTGGGCTGCTCCATCTCCGGCGCTGGCCCGACGGTGTTCGCCTGGGCCCTCGAGCACCAGGCCGAACAGGTCCTGGCGGCGATGCGCGGGGAGTTCGGCCGTCACAACGTACCCATCGATGAATGGATCATTGAGATCAATTCACCGGGCGCGCGCGTCCTCGGACCGTGACCGTCATGCTGTTCCAGAGCACACGCCAGGGCTCGCAGCCGGGTGCTTCACCGGTCGGATTCGCGCAGGCGCTGCTCAAGGGGCTCGCGCCGGACGGTGGCCTGTTCGTGCCGCAGCAGTGGCCGCTGCATGCGCCGCAGGAGCTGTGCGACCAAATCGGCTTGCCCCCCGCCCAGTACCTGACGGCCGCGGGGTTGGCGCGCATCGGGACATTGCTGCTGGCACCGCTGGCTGCAGGCAGCGAACTTGCCGGGCAGCTGCCGGCGATCACCGCGCAGGCGTTCAGCTTCCCCGCGCCGCTCGTGCCGCTCGAGGCCCCCGGCCGGCTGGGTGTGCTGGAACTGTTCCACGGCCCGACCGCCGCCTTCAAGGATTTCGGTGCACGGTTTCTCGCCGCGTGCATGTCACGGTTGCGCGCCCCGGGTCAGCGCCCGCTTAACATCCTGGTGGCCACCTCCGGTGACACCGGCGGTGCCGTGGCCGCCGCGTTCCATCGCCTGCCCGGGGTGGTGGTGTCGGTGCTGTTCCCCAAGGGACTGGTGTCACCGACCCAGGAGCATCAGCTCACCTGCTGGGACGACAATGTGCGCAGCTTTGCCGTGCGCGGCACGTTCGATGACTGTCAGCGCATGGTGAAGGCCGCCTTCATGGACCCGGAGCTGAACCGCCGTTTCGACCTGTCCTCGGCCAACAGCATCAACCTCGGGCGCCTGCTGCCCCAGGCCGTCTACTACGCGGCCGCCAGCCTCAAGGGCTGGTCCGAGCATGGCGAGCCGGTTTCCTTCGTCGTGCCCAGCGGCAACCTGGGCAATGCCGTGGCGGGCCTCTGGGCCCGGCGGCTGGGGATGCCGATCGGTGAGTTGGTCCTGGCTCACAATGCCAACCGTACCGTGCCGGATCTACTGGAGACCGGGAAGTTTGAGCCGCGGGCGAGCATTGCCACCCTGGCCTCGGCCATGGACGTCGGCAATCCCAGCAACCTCGAGCGGTTGCGCGCGCTGTTCCCGGACCTGGCACAGCTGCGCGCGACGGTCACGGCGGATGTGGTCACCGATGAGCAGATCCGGACGCGCATCCGCACTGGCTTCAAGGAATACGGTCAGGTGTGGTGTCCGCACACGGCCACGGCCGCCGAAGTGCATGCGCGTCTTTCACCGGCGCGGCATCAGGCAGGCCATTGGGTGCTGGTCGCCACGGCCCATCCGGCCAAATTCCGTGAAATCGTTGAACCTTTGATCGGCCGTAGCGTGGTCGTGCCAGAATCCTTGGGCCGGCTGTTCGAACTGCCCTCCAGGGCGGTGCAGATCGCGGCGGATGTGGATGCCCTGCGCCAGGGGTTGGAGGAACGTTAGTGGATCTGCTGACCAGTCTGCCGCCCATCACCTGGGCTTTGGTTGCCGGCGCGGCGGTGGTGGGCTGGGGCCTGTCATGGCTGTGGCGCTGGTATCGTCAGCGGCGCGCCCGCCGGGCCTTGGTTGCGGCGGTCGCGGCCGTGGGCTCGGACCATCTGGTTGATGTGCTGGTGCCCGATGGCATGGGCAGTTCCTTTCACGTTGATTTCGTGTTGCGGACCCCGCGCGGTGCGGTGGTGCTGGACCTGCGCGACGTGCGCGGCAATGTCTTCGGCGGCGATCAGATGAACGAGTGGACCGTCATGGACGGCCCACACCGCTACACCTTCGTGAATCCGCAAAGTGCCCTGTACGACCGTATCGCGGCGGTCAAGGCGATCGCCGGGGACATGCCCGTGGAAGGGCGGATTGTGTTCACCCGGCGCGCACGCTTCCCCAAGGGTCTGCCGAAGTGGACACTGATGCTTGACTCGCTGGGGCGCGATTTTCCGCTGATCGAGGGCGGCACTCCGGGGACCGCGGATCCCTTCGATCAACCCTGGGTCAATATCCGCCAGGCCGTGAGCCCGAGCCTCATGGCGCAGGCCAGGCCCGTCAACGGTTAGGGCCCGCTCTCAAGGCGGCAGCCTGAACAGTGCCCGGCTCGCCGCCGTGGCCGCTGCAGCCAATTGTTCCACGTCTTCGCCGCGCGCCTGCGCCACCACCCGGGCGATGTGCGCCAGGTGCATGGGCTCGTTGCGCCGCGATGGCGGCCGCGGTCGCAGGTCGCGTGGCTGCAGGTAGGGCGCGTCGGTCTCCAGGTGCAACGCCCCGGCTGGAATTTCCCGCACCAGGGCCAGTAGGTGCGCGCCGCGACGCTCATCGCAGATCCATCCGGTGATTCCGATCGCCAGTCCCTGGTCCAGGTAACGGTGCATCTGCTCACCGGTGCCCGTGAAGCAGTGCGCGACGCCACCGATGAGCGCGGCGCGGTGTTCACGCACGATGGCCAGGAAGTCATCGTGCGCATCGCGTTCGTGCAGGAACACGGGTTTGCCGAGGCGCGCGGCCAGCTCCAGCTGTTGCTGAAACGCATGCCGCTGGACATCGCGCGGGGAGAGGTCACGAAAATAATCCAGCCCGCATTCACCCACCGCGACCACTTCCGGCTGGCGCGCCAGGGACTCCAGTTCGGTCAGTGCCTCGGGAGTCAGATCCGAGGCGTGATGCGGATGCACGCCCGCCGTTGCAAACAGGCGCTGGCGATCGGTGCGCGCCAGGTTCGCGGCCGCGTGGCTTGCGGCCACCGTGGCGCCGGTGAGAATCATCTGCGCGACGCCTGCGGCGCGGGCGCGGGCGAGGACCGCTTCGCGGTCCGGATTGAAGCTGTCGTGGGTGAGATTGAGGCCGATATCAATAAGTTGCATTTGACAATGGAACCATTGGCGCAATCGCGCGTAACACTGATTCTGGCACAATGTTCGCGATGTCCCACCTTGCGCACAGTGTGTTGGTCGCGCTGACACTCGGTCCCGTATGTGCGGGCCTGATGCCACCGTCGGCCGCCGCCGCCGACGCCGATTGGCGCGATATCGAATCGCGTATCCAGTACGCGTGGTACACCGAGGATGCGCGCGATCTTGCCAAGCTCGCGGAGCGCGTGACGGCGCTGTCATCTTCGGACCCGCTGCGCAACTACTACGTCACGCTGGCGCAGTTGCATGCGGCGCAACTGGACCTCGCTGCGGCCGCCGTGACCGACGGCGCGGCCCGGCTGCCCGCCGCAGGGCAGGCGGCGGGCGCCTGTATCAGTTCAGCTGACGATGCCTTGGCGGCCCGACCGACAGATGCGGAGGTGCTTGCGCTGCAATCGTTGTGCATGGAATTACGCAGTCGCGCGCGAGCGCTGGACGTGCCCTTTGCCGGCTCGCGCAGCCATGCGCAGATGGAACGGGCATTGCAGCTCGCGCCGCGCAATCCGCGGGTGCGCCTGCTGGCGGCGCAGCTGTCCTACGCCGCGGCCCGCTCCAGCCAGGAGCGCGCCGGACTCCTCGCTCCGTTCCAGAGCGCGGTCGATGCGTTCGAGCTGGAGCGGCAGGGGTTGGAGCGGGTGCCATCGTGGGGCGGTGCCGAGGCGTGGGAGGCAGTGGCACAGATCGAACTGGACCGCGGCGATGCTATTGCGGCCCGCGCCGCGCTGGAGCACGCTCTGCTGCTGGTGCCCGATTACACCGCGGCGCACCGGCTGCTCAACCATATTCTGACGGGGTAGCTTCGTGGACGCACGCATGCCCATCGCGATACGCCTGCTGTACATGGTGGTGTTTGCACTGACCTTCTGGATCCTCACCTGGATCCTGGCGGTTACCGTGATTGCGCAGCTGGTCCTCACGCTGCTGGGCGGGGCGCCCAATCCGGAGCTACTCAGGTTTGGTAATGGGCTTTCGAGATACTGCTCGCAGGTCATTGAATTTCTAACATTCGTAACCGATAAGCCGCCCTTTCCGTTTGCCCCGTGGCCGGATCGGACCCTAGCCCCGTGAGACTGAGGATGCCCCCATGACCCAGCACCATTTCCGCTCACCCCTCTACACCGCCGTGCTGCTCACCGCCGCACTCACGCAGGCGCCCTACGTTACGGCACAAACCGCGACCGCGACCCCGAGCGCTGCACCGGCCGGAGCCTCGGCGCCCGCGAAGGTGGCAACGCATGTCGCCAGGAAGCCGAGTGCGCCGCAGCGCTCCACGCTGGACCTGCAGGCGCCGCCGCTCAGCCACATTTATCCCCGCGAGCAGCTGCAGTACATCATGGCCATTGATAGCTCCGACGCCGACGATGCCCAGGAGGTCAACGTCAAAGGCGAGAAGTATCTGCTGCCGGTGCCCCACAGTCAGTTTCAGGCGATTCCCTGGGCACTGATGCATCCAACGCAGGCGTGGCGGGTCTTTACGCCGATCGAAGCGCCCTGAGCGCACCGTCCAGCGCGGCGATGCTCTCCTGGGTCTGATCCCAGGAGACCACGAAGCGCGCTTCCGGGCCGGCTGCGGGCCCCCAGTCGTAAAAGCCGAAGCCCTGGGCGCGCAGTGCCCGCTTGCCCGGCTCGCCCAATTCCACGAACAGTTCATTGGCTTCGACCGGGTGCGTCAGGCGCTCGCCCGCGGCGGCGGCGAGCTGCTGCGCCAGGCGGTTGGCGCGGGCGGCATGGGTTCGCCACAGACCGCTCTCGACATAGGTCAGGAGTTGGGCGGCGGCGTAGCGGGATTTGGACAGAAGGTGTCCGGCACGCTTGCGTCGCAGTTCGAAATCGCGCACCAGCAGCGGATCGAAGAACACCACCGCCTCGGCTGCCAGCGCGCCATTCTTGGTGGCACCAAAGGACAGCACATCGATGCCGGCGCGCCAGGTCACATCGGCGGGTTCGCAGTCCAGGAAGTCGATGGCATTGGCGAGGCGCGCGCCGTCCATGTGCACCCGCAGGCCGTGGCGATGGGCCACCGCGCTCAAGGCGGCGATGGCATCGGGTCGGTAGGTGGTCCCGAGTTCGGTTGCCTGGGTGAGGGTGATGGCAGCGGGCTGCACGGTGTGGACGTTGGCCGGATGGGCATTGATCGCCTGTTCCAGTGCGCCCGGATCCAGGCGTCCATGAGACCCGGACACCAGCGTCAGGCGCGCACCACCAGAATAGAATTCCACGGCGCCGCATTCATCTTCGACCACATGCGAACCGGTATGGGCAAAGATATTTCCGTAGGGGGGCGAGGCGGTCGCGAGACTCAAGGCATTGGCCGCCGTCCCCGTGGTCACCACAAAGGCGCGCACGGGTGCACCGAAGAAGTGGCTGAAGGCGGCATCCAGCCTGAGGGTCCACGGATCATCACCGTAAGAGGGCTGGGGCCCGGAATTGACGGCGGCGATGGCCGCCAGCAGTTCGGGTGCGACACTTGCGGTGTTGTCGCTGTAGAACGCGTGCTTGAAAGACTCGGTGCTCATTCTGGCCGCCACCGGAACGACAGGGCGCCGACGCCCAGGAACACCAGCGTGGTGCCGGCGAGGTAGGCCAGGTCGACGCCCACGGCGCCAATCCCGGCGCCATCCAGCGTGACCGCCCGGGCTGCCTGCAGGATGTGGGTGAGCGGAAACAGCTGCGCCAGCCACTGCAGCCAGCGCGGCGAGCCCTCCAGTGAGAACCAGATGCCCGACAGCAGCATCATGGGCCAGGTCAGCAGGTTCAGCAGTCCGCCCACCACTTCCTCGCTGGCGAAGCGCGCGGCCACGATCAGTCCGAAGGCGATCAGGCTCAACGAACCCAGCACCGCGATCAGCAGCAGCAGGGCGGTGCTGCCCACGTTGTGGAAGTGGATGACCGTACCGATTCCCGCATACAGGATAATGCTCACCAGCAGCGCCAGTCCGAGGCGACTCAGGACCTGCGCGCTCAGGAACTCGAACGCGGACACGGGAGTCGCGGACAGCCGTTTCAGGAACCCGTTCTTGCGGTACCGCACGACCACGTAGCCGGCGCCCATCAGGCAGGTGAACATCATGTTCATGCCGAGCACGCCCGGGAACAGCCAGTCGATGTAGCGAGTGACGGCGGCCGCCATCGGCTGGCGCTGCGCCGTGGGATCCGCCTGCAGCAACAGCTTCTCGGCGACGTAACCGGTCGGCGAATCCGCGATCGCCCAGTAGCGCACCGGCCGCTGGCGCAGGTCCAGCAACAACGCCAGGTCATTGCGCGACACATAGTGGATGCCGGTCTCCTGCCGCGTTTCGGGGACGAACTGGATGTAGCGTTCGATGAGGAACGGATAGGCGCTCAGCGGCGTCGGCGTCGGTCCGAGCACGCCGACCTTGAGCAGGGGCCGTGGCGGACCGCCGAAAATGAGCGCCATGGCAACGACGATCGCCACCGGCATCCCCAGCGTGAAGACCAGGGAGGTGCGATCGCGCACGAATTCCAGATTGCGCGCATGCCACACGGCCAGCAGGCGCTTCCAGCCGCGGCGCAGGTTGATCATCACGCTCATGCTCGCAGATCCTTGCCTGTGAGTTCCAGAAACAGATCCTCGAGGTTGGGGGGCCTGATGGTCAGGTGTGCCAGGCAGATGCCCGCCTGCATCAGCGTGCGCAAGGTTCCCTCCAGATCGTTCGTCGTCAGTTCCACGCGGCCGGCCGCCTCGAAAAAGGTCACGCCGAGCTCACGCGCCGCGGGGGTCCAGTCCTCGGCCGGCAGCTCCAGCAGCACCGCCTTGAAATGCTCGCGCAACAGAGTCTGCGGGGCGCCCTGGGCAATGATGCGGCCGTGATCCATGATCACGATCTCATCGCACAGCAGCTGCGCTTCCTCCATGTAGTGGGTGGTCAGGATAATGGTCTTGCGCTGCGCCTTGATCGACTGCACCAGGTCCCAGAACAGCCGCCGGGCCTGCGGATCAAGCCCGGTCGTGGGCTCATCCAGGAACAGGATCGCCGGGTCGTTCACCAGCGCGACCCCCAGCAGCAGCCGCTGCAGCTGCCCGCCCGAGAGCTTCTTGTTGTCGCGGGTGAGGAGTTTCTCGAGGGCGCACAGGCGGATGACTTCGGCCACCGGCAGGCCATGATCATACAATCCACGGAACAGGTTCAGCGTCTGCTGCACCGTCAGGAAGTCCTGCAGGGCGGTCTTCTGGAAGAGGATACCGGCCTCGGCGCGAAAGCGTTCGCCCAGCGGCCCACCCCGGTAGCGCACCTGCCCGGAGGTCGGCGCCAGAATGCCCTCCATGATCTCGATGGTCGTTGTCTTGCCGGCGCCATTCGGGCCCAGGAGACCAAAACAGGTGCCCTCGCGCACTTCGAAGGACACGCCATCGACGGCGGTGTTGTCCGTATAGCGTTTTACGAGGTGCTCCACGCGCACTAGCGCCGTGTCCGTGGCAACCGGGTGCTCGATGGCGGGTGAGTCGATTATCATGGAGTGAATTGAACCAGCTTTTCCTTTGGTCCGACACTGACTCGCAACCCTGGGTGGTGCGCGAAAGCCGTCGCGCGCGGCGCCTGGCGGTCCGGGTGCACCGGACCGGACGGGTGGAGGTGGTCGTGCCGCCGCGCACTTCCCGGGCGGCAGTGAGTGCCTTCCTGGCCCAGCATCGCACCTGGATCGAGACCCGGCGCGAGGCGGCGCTGCGCCAGAAGCCGCCCGAAGTGCCGTTCCCGCCCGGGGAGATCCGCTTCGCGGCGGTCTATGAGACCTGGCGGGTGCACCTGGCCGGCGGCACCGGCCGGCTGCGGATCCGCGAGTCGGCGGACGAACTACTGGTCATCGCTGGAGATACCGGTGAGCCGCAGCAGGTCAAGACTTCGCTGCGGCGCTGGCTGATGGGCCGGGCGCAAGTCGTCCTGGCCGACCATTTGGCCGACTGCGCCCGTGAGTTCGGCTTCACGTACCAGCGTTTGAGCATCCGCCGCCAGCGCACGCGCTGGGGCAGCTGTTCGGTCAAGGGCACCATCAGCCTGAACTGCTGCATTCTGTTCCAGCCCCCCGAGGTGCTGCGCTACCTGCTGATTCACGAGCTCTCCCATACCCGCCACATGAACCATTCCCGGGCGTTTTGGGACTGCGTGGCCCGCTGCTGCCCGGATTACCGCGCACTGGATCGTCAATTGCTCGACGGCTGGCGGCGTGTACCATCGTGGTTATCTTGACCAACCGCCCCTACGACAAGTCCGAACGCGTCGATCTGTCCGATGAGCCGGTCCACTGGGACCTGGGCGCCTCGCTCAGCTACGGCGGCTACCTGCGGCTGGACCAGATCCTCAGCGCCCAGCGGCCGCTGTCGTACGAGCACGACGAGATGATGTTCATCATCGTCCATCAGAATTCCGAACTGTGGATGCGGCTGTTCCTGCACGAGCTCGATGCGGTGCTGGACTGCGTGCGGCGTGACAACCTGGGCCCGACCTTTCGCATGCTCGAGCGCATCGCGCGGGTGCAGACGCAGCTCACGGCGATCTGGGACGTACTCGCCACCATGACCCCAGCGGACTACTCCGCGTTCCGCAATGTGCTCGGACGCTCCTCCGGGTTCCAGTCCGTGCAGTACCGGATTCTGGAGTTCACTATCGGCAACAAGAACGCCGAGGTGATTAACGTCCATCGCAACGACCCGGTGAGTTTTGCGAAGTTGCAGCAGGTACTGGCTGCGCCCTCGCTGTACGACGAGGTCCTGCGGCTGCTCAGCCGCCGCGGCTATGGGATTCCGGATGACTATCTGTCACGCGACTTCAGCGAGCCCTATCAGGCCAGCAAGCAGGTCGCCGGTGCCTGGCTCGGCGTGTACCACAACTCCGAAAAGGAGTGGGACCTGTACGAACTGGCCGAGCGGCTCATCAATCTGGATCACCAGTTCCAGATCTGGCGCTTCCATCATCTGAAGGCCGTGGAGCGCATCATCGGCTTCAAGCGCGGTACCGGCGGCACCAGCGGCGTGCCCTACCTGGCCAAGGCGCTGGAACTGCGGTTCTTTCCGGAGCTGTGGCAGGTGCGCACGTCTATGTAGCGTTCCAGGCGGCGTAGGGCGCAATCCCCAGGGCCGCTGCCTGGCGCACGGTGCGCGCCGAGGCGTTCACCAGCCGCGGCACGTCCGCAAGCTTCAGGTGGGCCAGATCACTTCCGGCGTTGCCGTAGGCCACGGTCTGCAGGCCCGGATGCGCCTGCCGCAGGGCCTCAAAGCAACGCACTTTTTCCGCGCCGCGCCGGTTGGCAGTGGTCAACGCGCCGTCCAGCCTGCCGGCCGCATCGTAGGCGACACCGGTACAGAGCACCTCCTGGAACCCCAACGCTGCGCCGACCTGGGGCACGTACAGGTCGGTGCTGGCGCTCATCAGCACCAGCTGATCCCCGGCTTCGCGATGAGTCCGGATCATCTCCAGGGCGCCGCGGCTGCTGCCGTGCTGCACGACCCAGGGCACGAAATCCGCCGTCCAGGCGGCAAGGTCCGGGCGCGTTGCGCCGCCCAGGGTGCTGCGGATGAAGGCTGACTTGACGGCGCCATGGTCGTGCACGCCGATGGCGAAGGCGAGCAGGGTCGGGAGCACGCCCAGCATGCGCAGCCGGCTGCGGCGCGCGCGCGCCAGGTAGCCGGTCACATAGGGCAGCAGCGTGTCGCGGTACGTGATCGTACCGTCGAGGTCGAAGACGACGAGCCGCATGATTGCTGCGGCCCGTCGCGTCTTTAGGCCGCGCGGGCGTTCACGAGCTGGCGCAGCACGTACTGCAGGATGCCGCCGTGCTGGAAGTACTCGTGTTCCTTGGGCGTATCGATGCGCAGCCGCGCCTCGAACGTCAGCGGCTTGCCGCCGCCCGGTGGCGTCGCCGTCACGGTGACG
>Ga0302314_10002674_pt1 | contig 33034 bp, 37 predicted proteins | sample III_Palsa_N2_3_FD_200533 | JGI IMG/M metagenome (GOLD analysis project Ga0302314, IMG submission 200533) | Peat permafrost microbial communities from Stordalen Mire near Abisko, Sweden - III_Palsa_N2_3 | ecosystem: Environmental > Terrestrial > Soil > Palsa > Peat permafrost | place: Sweden...
GACGCCGGTCACGTGCTGAAAGCGCTGGCGCCGTTCGGAGCGGAGCCGCTGGCGTTTCCGGCGGGCGCGATCCGCATCGCCGCACCCGCCGCCAGCGAGCGCGCCGCGCCGGTGGAGGCCGCGCCAGCGTTCGAGAAGGGCTGGTTCGAGGTACAGGACGCCGGCTCGCAGGTCGCCGCGGCGGTGGCGGGCGAGATCAAGGGCCGGCAGGTGCTGGATTTCTGCGCCGGCGGCGGCGGCAAGACCCTGGCCCTGGCGGCGGCGATGGGCAACACCGGCCAACTCTACGCCTATGATAGCGACGCGCGGCGGCTGGCGGACACGGTGCGGCGGACCCAGCGGGCGGGGGTGCGCAACCTGCAGGTCCGCTCGCCGATCGATCCCAAGGCGCTGGAGGGCCTCGATGGGCGCATGGACCTGGTCTTCGTCGACGCCCCTTGCACCGGGTCGGGAACGTGGCGGCGGCATCCCGACGCCAAGTGGCGGCTGTCGCCGGAGCAGTTGGAGCGGCGCATCGCCGAGCAGGACGCCGTGCTGGCCGCCGCCGCGGCGTTCGTGAAGCCGGGCGGACGGCTGGTCTACGTCACCTGCTCGTTGTTGGCCGAGGAGAACGAGGACCGGGTGGCGGCGTTCGTGGCCGCGCACCCGGCGTTCGCGCCGACGCCGATCGAGCTGGAGGGCGCGGATGCTTGGCGCACCCCCGATGGCTATCTGCGGCTGACGCCGCGGACCGCCGGGACGGACGGGTTTTTCGTCGCGGCGCTGACGCAGAGGAAGTGATCGCTCGAAAATCGGGAATAAGTCCCGTTGCCAAAGGGCGACGTCCGCGTGAGCTTCGCAGTGACCGTGGCTGCGGGGACAGCGCCGATGAGCCAACTGACGGAGTTCGGCCGTCCTCGGCCGCGTAGCGTGAACGCGCTGATGCCCTGGCTCGCCATCGTCGGCGTGGCGCTGACGTTGGCGATCACGACCGTCTGGGAACTCGGTGCGGAGCATCATCAGATCGCGCTGTCCACCGACGACGCGAAGCTTTCGGCCATCGTCGGGCCAGCCTGCCCGCAGGTCTCGGCCGCCGCCTTCCAGAGCGCGGTGACCGCCCAGGGACGGGGCCTGCGCTACACGTTCGACTTCAACGGCGACAGCTTCTCGCGCAGCTTCGGTGACGGCGACTGCGGCGTCGCCGCGGCGGACGGCAGCCTGGGCCTTGGCACTTATGACGTGTGCGAGTTCACCAGCCCGGCCGTGCTCTCGGTGAAGACGTCGCGCGGCCAGTTCTACTTCCTGCCCGGCCTCGGCCGGAAGGCCACCGTGATGACGCCGAACGGGATCGCGCGCTGCGTGATGGCGGCGCCCAAGCTGGACAGCTAAACGTCGCGGCATGAGCCTCTACGACGTGGCCGGCCTGATCGGCGTGGCGACCATTCTCGCGGCCTATGCCGCCACGGCCCTTGGCGGCCTGAACCCCAAGGGCGCGCTCTCGCTGGCGCTGAACGCCGCCGGCCCCTGCCTGATCCTGGCGTCGCTCTCGCAGCGCTTCAATCTCTCGGCGGCGATCGTCGAGGCCGCCTGGGCGATGATCGCCGTGATCGGGCTGGCGCGGATCGGTCTCGCCCGCTTGCGCGGCCGCTAAAGGCGCGCGACAGATTCATCGCGTCAAGACCTGACCTTGGCCCTGGCGGCGCCTAAGTGCCGGCTGTCCCCGACCTACAAACCCAGCACCCGGACCCTTCCATGCCAGCCCATGCCTACGCGGCCCAAAGCGCCGAGACCCCCCTGGCTCCGTTCGCCTTCGAGCGCCGGGCGCCTGGACCCGGCGACGTCGCCATCGAGATCCTGTTCTGCGGCGTCTGTCACTCCGACCTGCACACCGTGCGCGGCGAATGGCCGGGCGTCACCTATCCGTGCGTGCCGGGCCACGAGATCGTCGGGCGGGTGAGCGCCGTCGGCGCGGACGTGGCCGGGTTCAAGGCCGGCGACCGGGTCGCCGTCGGCTGCCTAGTCGACAGCTGCCAGCACTGCGATCCCTGCAAGCGCGGACTGGAACAGTATTGCGAGGTCGGGCCGACCGGGACCTATGGCGGCGTCGAAAAGCAGAGCGGCCTGCCCACTTACGGCGGCTACTCCGACCGGATCGTGGTGCGCCAGGAATTCGTGCTGCGGGTGCCCGACAGCCTCGACCTGGCCGCCGCCGCGCCGCTGCTCTGCGCCGGCATCACCACCTATTCGCCGTTGCGCCACTGGGGCGCCGGACCGGGCAAGCAGGTCGGTGTCGTGGGGCTCGGCGGCCTCGGCCACATGGCGGTGAAGCTGGCGCACGCCATGGGCGCGGAGGTGACGCTGTTCACCACCTCGCCCGGCAAGGAAGCCGACGCCCGCCGCCTGGGCGCCAGCCAGGTGGTGATATCCACCGACCGCGAGGCGATGCGGGTCCAGCGGCGCAAGTTCGACCTGATTATCAACACCGTCGCGGTGCCGATGAACCTCGATCCCTATATCGCCGCCTTGACGCTCGACGGCGCCATGGTGCTGGTGGGCGCGCCGCCCGAGGCGCACAAAAGCCCGTCGGTGTTCCCGCTCCTGATGGCGCGCCGCTCGATCGCCGGCTCCAGCATCGGCGGCATCGCCGAGACCCAGGAGATGCTGGATTTCTGCGCCGAACGCGGCGTCGCCTCCGACATCGAGATCATCCCGATCCAAGAGATCGAGGCGGCCTATGCGCGGATGCTGAAGAGCGACGTGAAGTACCGCTTCGTGATCGACCTGCAGTCGCTGAAGGACGAGGCGGCCTGAGCGCCGTGGGCCGCGGTCAGCGGCTGAAGATCGCGATCAGCATCGACAAGGTCAGTCCCACCGCCGCGACGACGAGCGCCGCGGCCGATTGGGCTCGATCCGATCGCCAGCCGCGAGCGCGTATCCATGCGCGCACCAGGCCGGGCGCCCGTCCGGAGATGCCTTGAAGCATTGCCGATCCTCCCCCCGAGGTCTGCCTCAGGCTCGCGCCAGGTCTCTTGCCGGCGCATGAACGGCGCGGGCGCGGAGACGCGCGATTACCCAGACCGGGTAACGCCGCCAGTCAGTCGGCGCACACGCCGGCGGCTTTCAGCGCCCGGATGAAACGCCGGACGTAGGCCAGGTTGGTCAGCGTCGCCTCGTTGGATTTCGGGTGCTGCAACGCGCTGGCGGGAACGATCACGCCGCCCTTCATCCGCACGCAGCGCCCCGCCGCCACCAGCCGGTTCACGTGTCGGCGCGTAGTCTCGAACGGCAATCCCAGCGAGCGGGAGAGCGCCAGCACGCTGATCGGGCGGCGCACCGCGTCCGGCGGCGCTTGCGCGAGGCTCGCGTAACGCGGACCGTCGGCGGTGCGCGTGTCCAGATGGGCGGTGTTGGCCGCGATGATGGCCTGGGTGATGATCGCGGTCATCAGGTCGCCGCCATGGAGCTCGGTCAGCAGCTGCAACAGGCGCAGCATATATTCGGAGCTGAACCGGCCGACCAGGCGCGCCACGTCCGTTTCCGCCACGACCTCGTCGAGGCCGGGCGGCCCGGCGGTTGCATCGGCGTGGGCGTCGGACGTCACCTGGGTTCGACTCGCCTGATCGATCGGGCCAGTGTTTCGCATTCGCGCCGCGGGCGCGAGGCAATCCGCGCCGCGGGAGCGGCGGCCCGATGACGCGGGCGCGATTCTCCCTTACATCCCCGCCATGACGGAACCCCACCACCAACGCGTCCTGATCGTCGATTTCGGCAGCCAGGTGACCCAGCTCATCGCGCGGCGGGTGCGCGAGAGCGGCGTCTATTGCGAGATCCACCCCTACGATCGCGTCGAGGCGCTGCTGGACGACTTCGCCCCCGGCGCGGTGATCCTATCCGGCGGCCCGGCCAGCGCCCACGAGGCCGAGAGCCCGGCGGCGCCGGCGCGGATCTTCGAGCTCGGCGTACCAGTGCTGGGCATCTGCTACGGCGAGATGACCATGTGCGCGCAGCTCGGCGGCGCGGTGGAAAGCGGCCATGCGCGCGAATTCGGCCGCGCCGAGATCCGCATCGCCCGCGAGAGCCCGCTGCTGGCGGGCCTCGGTGACATCGGCGCCGAGGAAACCGTGTGGATGAGCCATGGCGACAAGATCACCGCCGTGCCGCCCGGCTTCGAGGTGGTGGCCACCTCGGACGGCTCGCCCTTCGCGGTGATCGCCGACGAGGGGCGGCGGCTCTATGGCGTCCAGTTTCACCCGGAAGTGGCGCACACGCCGCGCGGCGCGCTGATGCTGCGCAACTTCACCCACCATATCGCGGGCCTCGCCGGCGACTGGACCATGGCCAGGTTCAAGGACGAGTCGATCGCCCGTATCCGCGCGCAGGTGGGGGCAGGGCGGGTGATCTGCGGGCTCTCCGGCGGCGTCGACTCGTCGGTGGCCGCGGTGCTGATCCACGAGGCGATCGGCGACCAGCTCACCTGCGTCTTCGTCGACACCGGCCTGATGCGGCTGAACGAAGCGGACGAGGTCGTCACCCTGTTCAGGGATCACTACAACATCCCGCTGATACACATTGATGCGGGCGATGATTTTCTATCCCAGTTGAAGGACGTCTCGGACCCGGAGACCAAGCGAAAGATCATTGGCCGGGTGTTCATCGAGATCTTCGACCGCGAGGCGGCGAAGATCGAGGGGGCGGCGTTTCTGGCCCAGGGCACGCTCTATCCGGACGTGATCGAGAGCGTCTCGGCGCGCGGCGGCCCCTCGCAGGTGATCAAGAGCCACCACAACGTCGGCGGCCTGCCCGAGCACATGAAGCTGAAGCTGGTCGAGCCCTTGCGCGAGCTCTTCAAGGACGAGGTGCGGGTCCTCGGCGTCGAACTCGGCCTGCCAGCCGCCTTCGTCGGCCGCCACCCGTTCCCAGGCCCCGGCCTCGGCATCCGCATCCCCGGCGCGGTGACGCCCGACAAGGTCGCCACCCTGCAGCAGGCCGACGCCATCTTTCTCGACGAGATCCGCAAGGCCGGGCTCTACGACGCGATCTGGCAGGCCTTCGCGGTGCTGCTGCCGGTGAAAACCGTGGGCGTGATGGGCGATGCGCGCACCTACGAGGACGTGCTGGCCCTGCGCGCCGTCACCTCCAGCGACGGCATGACCGCCGACGTGTTCGAATTCCCCTGGGACGTGCTGACGCGGGCCGCGACCCGCATCGTCAACGAGGTTCGGGGGGTGAACCGGGTGGTCTACGACGTGACGTCCAAGCCGCCGGGGACGATCGAGTGGGAGTAGGGGGGAAGGGCTGAGTAGCGCCAATGGTGACCTGGCCCCGCCGCCGCGGAGCTCGATTTGGGACGCCGCGCTGTTCTTCGGCGCATTGCTGGCGCTTCTGATCTGCGGTGGGCTGCTGGTTTACGGCTCCGGGCGCGGATTCGACCTCACCGACGAGGTCTTCTATCTGATCTGGGCGCGCGACCCCGACGCCTACCAACTTGTCTACCAGCCGTTCGGCGATGTGCTGCACCCGCTCTTTCAGCTGGTCGGAGGCGATCTCCAAGCCTATCGCCTGGCGGGTTTCGGGATTGCGGCTGGGGCCGGCGCTTACCTGGCCGCTTCACTTCCTGGCGCGAGCCGGAACCCCGTAGCCTTCCCGGTGTATGGGGCCGCCGCCGCGCTGACGATCTTCTTCCCGTGGATCGTCACGCCGAGTTACAACTCGCTCGCCAATGTCGGTGCGATGCTGATCGTCGGCGGCATCCTGAAAGCTCTCGAAGGATCGCCTCGGGCGCGCATCATGGGCGCCTTGGCCGGAGCGGTCGGCTTGTGCCTTGCGGCGTTCGGGAAGCCGCCGCTGTTTGCGATCGCCGTCGTGGTGATGGTGGTCACGGCCGTCGGCGCGCGAGGCGCGCGGATAGCCCTGTTCGTATCCCTCGTGCTCGCGGCGGCGCTGATATCGCTGGCCCTCGCCCCGACGGAGATCGTGGCGCTGGTCGCGCGCATGAACGTCAGCCAGCAGGTGCTTGGGCTGACGAACACGCCGCTTGCGCTTCCGGCCAAGGCGCTGCGCGACTGGCTCGCGGTTCCCTTGCTGCTGACATTGGCAGCGATCGCGGCCGGGGGCGGCTTCGCGTTCCGCCGGTCACGCCTCTCCGTTTGGTTCGGATACGCGGCTATCGGCCTGAGCCTGTACTACGTTGCAAGCAGCGCCGAGGACGCCATCGACGACAGCATACCGGACTTCCTCGGCCTGGCGATCGCGACGGCGGCCGCGGGCTACGCCGGCGTCGTCCAACGCGAGTGGCGGAACGGCGGCTTCGGTATTGCTCTGTTGCTCCTGGCGCCCCCGGCGGTGGCGCTCGGGACGTTCAACAACCAGTGGTTCCAGCTCAACTTCAGCATGGCGTTCCCGTTCCTTGCACTCTTCGCTCTTGCGGCCGCGGATGATGTGCGCTGGCGCAAGTGGGCCGCACAGGCGTTCGCCATTGCGGGGCCGATCATCGTCCTGGTGCTCGCCGCGTTCCATCCGTACAGCCTTCCCGCGTCCATCTTCGACCAGCAGATCCCGATCGAGCCGCCGCTGGCGCACGGAACGGTGCTGGTCGATCCCGAGACCGCGACATTCGTCCGCTCGGCCCACGGGCTCGCACAAGGGGCGCTGCTGGTGGACCTGTCGGGGACCGGGCCAGGCGTGGCCGCGGTGCTTGGGGCTCGCACGCCCGTCCTCCCGTGGTTGAACCCGGCCACGCCGGCGTGGACGGACGTCGTCTGGTCCCGATTGAGCGCCGTGGAGCGGGACCGGGCTTGGTTCGTCGTTCCGATCTGGCCGGCCTTCGACCATTCGGCGCCGGCGCGGTGGCTGACCGCTCACAAGGCAGGATTCTGCGAGATAGCGCTGCCGGAGATGACATTCTGGGGCGACGACCGCGATCTCGAACTGCTCCGCCCCTGCGCGAACGCGGCACGCTGAAAGGTTGGCGCCTCAAGCCGCTGCAGAGTTCCCTCATCGACCTCCCGAGCGTTGCGCGGAGGGCGCTTACGCGCCCCTCTAGTCTTTGGTATCCGCCTGGGTTTCATGGACCGATCTGGGGACAGGAGAGGACAGGTCTCGCACTTCTTCGAAGGCCTGCACGACATAGCGGTCGAGGTCATCTGAACCGCTCTCGAGCCAGGACATGACCGCATTGTTGAGCGCCGCCGTTCCCACCTGGGCCGCAAGACTGGCTAGACGATCAGGAACCCCTCGCTGGTTCAGCGCAGACGCGACAGCGGCCGTCATCGCCCGAGATTTCGACTGCGCGCGTTCTTGGAGAGCCGGGTTGGCGGCGATGACAAGTTGGCGGGGCGCCGAGAACGAGCGGTTCTCGACAAACACAGGCTCCACCGATCGAAAGGCGTGGAGCAGGGTTTCCCACGGACTGAGGTGCGCCGGCGCCGTCAACACCGCGCTGGTCAGGGCATCTGCAAACTCAGCTTCGCCGCCGAAGAGCACTTCTCGCTTGTCCGCAAAGTGGCGGAAGAAGGTGCGCCCTGTGACTCCGGCCTTCTCGGCGATCTCGGCGGCGGTCGTCCGGTCATAGCCGCGCTCTTGATACAGCGCCAAGGCCGCCTCCTGGAGGCGCCGGCGCACCTTTTCGCCATTGCGAGGCACTGTTCAAATCACCGTATTGTCACTGAGTGACGATACGTTTATCGTCACCGAATGACGATATTAGCCGGCGGCTGAGATCTCACAACCCTGGAACGACGGACGCGACCATCATGACCCTTCCTGCCCCTGCCTCCATGAGAACCCTGCGCGTTCACACCTACGGGCCGCCGCTCGAGGTGCTCCGCCTGGAGGACGTTCCCATTCCGAGCCCGGACGCAAATCGCATCCGCGTGCGCGTCCATGCTTGCGCGCTCAACCCGGCGGATTGGGCGGTGTGCCAGGGGTTCTTGCCTGCCCCGCCCCCGCGCGGAATCGGGTTTGATGTTTCCGGGACCGTCGACGCCCTCGGTGAAGGCGTCACGGGCGTCAGCGTTGGTGATCTGGTGTTCGGCGTCCCGGACTTCAGGGGCTACGCGACGGGCGGGGCGTCGGACTACGCGGTCCTGGCTGTGTGGGCGCCTGTCCCCAACGGCTTGGACCTATTGGACGCCGCCGCCCTGCCGATGGCCGTCGAAACCGCGGTTCGCAGTATCGATCTACTCGGGTTGTCGGCGGGCCAGACCATCATGATCAACGGTGGGGGCACCATGACGGGGTTCGCGGCTGTTCAGATCGCGCTGCTGCGCGGCGCGCATGTGATCGTGTCCGCTGGTGACACGTTCGCGGACCGCCTGCGGGCTCTCGGCGCCAAGGTGACGCCCTACGGAGAGGGCATGGTCGAACGCGTTGGCGAGATCGCGGGCGGACCGACGGATTGGGCGCTGCATACGGCGCTGGTGAAGGGTGTGCTGCCCGACCTCATCAAGATCGTGGGCGGCGATCCAAGCCGCGTGATGAGCTTCAGCGATTTCGATGAAGACGGCCTGGGCGTTCGAACGACAGGGCGGGAGAAGGGCGCGGTTCATCGCTATGACGCGCTTGGCACGTACGCGCAGCTGGCTGCGGACGGCCGCTTCACCATTCCGATCGCCCGGACTTTCGCCCTGGAGCATTGGCGCGAACCTGTCGAGATCAGCATGAGCGGGCGAGCGCATGGCAAGCTCTTACTGATGCTCGACCAAGCCGCCGCGGCGAACGGATAGCGCCGCAAACCGATCTGCGCTCGCTTTCAGGACGAGGCCGGCCAGGACGAGGCCGGCCGCGAGATCGACGGCTTCATGACCGCCCCAGGCTCGTGCTCGTGGTGACGAGAAGCTCGTCCAGTTGCTCGAACGTCTCGCCAAACCCACCTGTACTGCCGGAGGCGATGGCGCCGTCGAGAGCTTCCTTCGAGGGATAGAGGTCGTGCAGGACGACTAGCGTCTCGGCGCCTCTTTCTTCGAAGGTCACCGTGGTGACGGCCCCGCCTTTGCCGTCTTCGTCATTCGTCCAGACGAGGCGCTTGTGCGGCGTCACTTCGATGTACCTGCCGAAAAACGCCATGGGCTGCTCCGAGGCGGCGTGGCCGAACACGAAACGGTACGTGCCCCCCGCGCGAACATCGGCCTCGCAGGAAAGGAAGGACACGCCAAATGACTTCGGCGCCCACCAGCGCATAAGCAGCTCGGGCTTGGTCCAGGCCGCGAACACGAGGCGCGCCGGGGCGTTGAAGCTCCGCGTGACGACGAGCTCACGCTCGGACGTCCGTTCCACCGTCGTGCGGTTCTTCCCCGAGGTGGGGTCACTCGCTCCTTTTGAGTCCATCGACCGTTTCCTTCTGTTTCAGTTCCTCGACGACCTTGTCCAACGCGTCGAAGCGTGAGGCCCAGAGCTGGCGGTACGCCTCGATCCATGCCGTCTCTTCCGCCAGTCGGCGCGGGCCGAGCTTGCAGGTCCTCACGCGCCCGACCTTCTCCGTGGCCACGAGCCCGGCCTGCTCCAGGACGCCGACGTGCTTCTTCATGCCCGTGAGGGTCATGTGGAACTTCTCGGCAAGCTCCGTGATCGAAGCGTCCGCGCGTCCGAGCTGCTCCAGAACGCCGCGTCGGGTAGCGTCCGAGAGCGCGGCGAACGAGTCATCGAGGCGGGCTGTCGTATACTGAACCATGTGGTTCAGTGTCTAACGCACAGATTGGCGGCATGCAAGGGGAGGCCGAGCGCGCGCAGACCTGGAAGCGGCCGAAAACATCGCGCGACGATGTCGATTTCCGGGACTCCCGCTCGTCGCTTCGGTGATAGGCCGACGAGGCCGGCTCTGAGAGGGAGACAGACGATGCGCGTGATGGTGCTCGTGAAGGCGACCGAAGACAGTGAAACTGGCGCTATGGACCCGGCATGGACGGCCGAGATGATGGCGGCGATGGGCAGATTTAACGATGAGCTGCGCAATGCCGGCATCCTGCTCATGGCCGACGGCCTCACGCCCTCGGCGCAGGGCAAGCGTATCGCGTTCGACGGTCCCGGCCGGACGGTCATCGACGGGCCGTTCGCCGAGACCCGCGAACTGGTCGCCGGCTTCTGGCTCTGGGACGTCAAGGACATGGACGAGGCCGTCGCCTGGGTGAAGCGCTGCCCCAATCCCATGCCGGGACCGAGCGAGATCGAAATCCGGCCGCTGAACTAGAGGCGGCATGACGGCCGGCGATACGCACCAGGCGATCGAGGCGATCTTTCGCATCGAGCGGGCCAGGCTCATCGCGGGTCTGGCCCGGGTGGTGCGCGATGTCGACCGTGCGGAGGAACTGGCGCAGGACGCCCTGGTCATCGCCCTGTCCGAATGGCCCAGGACCGGCGCTCCGGCCAATCCCGGCGCCTGGCTGATGACGACCGCCAAGCGCCGCGCCATCGACGCGATCCGCCGCGACAGGATGCGCGAGCGCAAGCATGAGGAGATCGCCCGAGAGCTGGACGGCGGACTCGACGGCGCGGCCGAGGTGATCGACGCGGCCATGGACGACGATCTTGGCGACGAGCTGCTGGGCCTCATCTTCACGGCCTGCCACCCCGTCCTATCGGCCGACGCCCGCGCGGCGCTCACGCTGCGGGTCATCGGCGGTCTGACGACGGACGAGATCGCCCGCGCTTTCCTGTCGAGCGAGGCGACGATCGCCCAGCGCATCGTTCGCGCGAAGAAGACGATCGGAAAGGCCGCACTCAGCTTCGAGACGCCGCGCGGCGGCGAGCGCGCGGCGCGGCTCGCCTCGGTGCTGGAGGTCGTCTACCTCATCTTCAATGAAGGCTATGCGGCCACGGCGGGCGACGATCCCATTCGGCCGGGCCTGTGCCTGGAGGCGCAACGGCTGGGCCGCATTCTGGCGGGGCTGACGCCCGAGGACGCCGAAGTGTTCGGCCTGCTGGCACTGATGGAAATCCAGGCGTCGCGCCTGTCGGCGCGCATCGGGCCGGACGGCGCCCTCGTACCGCTGAGCGAGCAGACTCGCGCCCGCTGGGACCAGCTGCTGATCCGCCGAGGCCTGGATGCGCTGGCCCGCGCCGAAGCCCTCGGGGGCGATGGTCCCTATGCGTTGCAAGCCGCGCTGGCGGCCTGCCATGCGCGCGCGCCCAGCTGGGCCGATACCGATTGGCCCCGCATCGCGGCGCTCTACGACCGGCTGCGAGCCGTGACGCCCTCGCCGGTGGTCGATCTCAATCGAGCGATCGCCCACAGCATGGCCTTCGGGCCGGAAGCGGGCCTGCGTCTGGTGGACGAGATCGCCGACGCCGCCGCCCTGCGCAACTATGCGCCCTTGCCGGCGGCGAGGGGCGACTTCCTGTTTCGGGCCGGCCGAAGGGCCGAGGCCCGCCGCGAATTCGAGGCCGCGGCCAAGCTCACCCGCAACGCGCGGGAAGCGGCCTTCCTCCTCGCCCGCGCGGGCGCTTGTGATTGACGGCATCGATCCAGCGCGACTTCGAAGTCCTAGGAAGCGGAATGGTTGAGCGGGCGTAGGGCGCGCTGCGGCGAGGAGCTGCTAGAGCGGCGTATTCGGTGCGGTGGCGTCCGGCCGGATCTTCACGTGATCGATGAAGGCTCGCAGCTTCGGCGTCATTTGATGGCGGCTTGGGTAATAGAGAGAGACGCCCGGCGCCATCGGCGCGAACGGCTCCAGCAGGCGGACGAGTCTTCCGGCCTTTACCGGTCCAGCGGTGATCGGCTCGGGCGCCTGAGCGAGCCCCATATCTTCCATGGCCGCGCCAAGCATGGTGGGAAAGTCGTGGGCGATCAGCGGTCCCGAGACGATCGCCTCGATCGACTTGTCGCCGTCGACGAACGACCAGGGCGCGATCGACCCGTTCGAGCGGCGTATGCGCAAGCAAGCGTGCTGGCGCAGATCGTCGATACGTTCGGGCTGTCCTCGTCGGCGCAGATACGCGGGGCTGCCGACGACCACGAACGGGAACGGCGGCGTCAGCCGCACCGCGACCATGTCGGCGGCGATGAACTGGCCCATCCGAATGCCGGCGTCGAACCCTTCGGCCGCGAGGTCGACCAACTGCTCGCTCGCGGCGATCTCCACCTCGACCTCGGGATAGGCTTGGCAGAAGGATGCGATCAGCGGCTCCAGCAGGATCGGCGCCACGGCCCGAGGCACGGTGAGGCGCAACAGCCCGGTCGGGCGCCGCCCAAGATCACGCGCAATCTCGCTCGCCGCGACCAGTTCCGCGAAGGCGGGCTTTGCGCGCGAAAGGAACCGCGCGCCGGCTTCGGTCAGGCCGACGCTGCGCGTCGTGCGTATGAAGAGCGCTGCGCCGACACGCGCCTCGAGCGTGCGCACCGCCTGGCTGATCGCCGACGGAGTCACCCCGAGGTCCGCCGCGGCTTTGCGAAAACTGCGGTGCTGGGCGACGCTCAGGAACGCCTCGACGCCGTCGAGCGCACCTTGGCGGACTGTGAAGTTTTGCTTCATGGCCCATCCAGATTATCGCGGATAGTCACCAGTCGGAAGCGCTCCCACATCCGACGTCTCGCCTGAGGGACGTCAAATGTCGCCGATACTCATTTTCCTACTCCAACTCGTGCTGGGCTATGCCGCCTGGCTGCTCTGCTTCAGCGCCTACCTCTGGCCCTGGCTGAGGTCGATGGACAGCGTCAAAGCGCAGCGCGCCATCGCCACTCTGCACAGCTTCCGCTTCTTCGGACTCGTGTTCATTCTTCCGGGCGTCGTCGGCCCCAACCTGCCGGCCAGCTTCGCCACTTTCGCCGCCTACGGCGACTTCGCGACCGGACTGCTCGCCATGCTGGCGCTGATCACGATCAGGGCGCGTCCGGTCTTCTGGCTGTTCGTCGTCGTCTTCAATCTCGTGGGGACGGTCGACCTCACCCTCGACTACTGCCACGCCATCCAGGCCGGCCTTCCGGCGCGGGCGGGCGAGTTGGGCGCCGCGTATGCGATCCCGATCATCTATGTGCCGCTGCTGATGATCACACACGTCGCCGCCTTCTATTTGCTGGCGCGTTCCCAGCTCAGGACGCGGGCGGGAGCCTCGGCAGCCTAGGCCCAAGAGGCTATAGCGGAGAACAGAGACATGGATCGTCGCACCTTCCTTGGCGCCTTGGCCGCCGCGTCCGCCGCCAGTTCGATCGCGGCTCGCGCCGTCGCGGCGCAGGCCGTGCCGAAGGCCAGGAACGTCGTCTTGCTCCACGGCCTCTTCGCCGATGGCTCGTGCTGGTCCGAGGTCATCGGGCGGCTGCAGGCGGCGGGGCTGAACGCGACCTCGGTCCAGAATCCCCTCACCACGCTCGAGGAGAGCGTCGCCGCGGCCCAGCGCGCGCTTGATCTGCAGGATGGCCCGACCGTGCTGGTGGGCCATTCGTTTTCCGGGATGATCGTCACCGAAGCCGGCGTCGATCCCAGGGTCACGGCGCTGGTCTATGTCGCCGCGCGGGCGCCGGATGCGGGCGAGGACTATGCGGCGCTCGCGGGGCGGTTCCCGGCGCCGCCGGCGTCGGCGGGCATCGTCTGGTCCGGCGACTGGGGGCGGCTCAGCGAGGCCGCGTTCCTGCGCGACTTCGCCGGCGACATCCCCGAGGCCAAGGCGCGGGTGCTCTATGCCGAGCAGGCGCCGTTCGAGCGCACGCTGCTGGCCGGCAAGACGACCCACGCGGCGTGGCGCTCGAAGCCGAGCTGGTACGCGGTGTCGACCGAGGATCGGACGATCGATCCCGACCTGGAGCGGTTCATGGCCAAGCGGATGGGCGCCACGACCATCGAGGTGAGGGCAAGCCACCTCTCGCTGATCAGCCAGCCGGACGCCATCGCGCGGCTGATCCTCGAGGCCGCGGGACAGGCTTAGCCAACGGACAGCGTCGCGCCGGAGCCTCTGACAGACTTCGGTTGGCGCCGTCCGCCGCGCCTAAGGCGTCAGACCGGTCTCGGTCTCGATCTTCAGCGGCTCGCTGCCGTCATAACCGTAGACGTCGTGCAGGAGGCTCAGGATCTCCGATGCGACCGCGTCGTCGCCCGCCTGCTCCACCGGATAGTTCTTCCAATAGTTCGGCGCCCGGCCGGGGTCGGCGTAACCGGCGGCGTGCAGGCGGGCGATGCGGTCGGGGGTCAGGACCGTGCTCAGCGCCGGCCAGCTCTCCGCCGATTGAGCCTCGCAATAGATCACCGCCGGTGACGTCTGCGGCTCGCACTGGACGTAGCCGATGTCGGTGTCGAACGCGACGTAGACATGGCGTTGCAGGTTGACCCGCAGCCGTTGGATCTCGGCGGTCACCCTGGGGCCGTAGCGGGCGATCAGCAGCGCGGCGGATGGCGCGGCCTGAGTGGCGGCCGGCGGGACGAAGGCGCAGGCATGGAGCGCGGTCGCCCGCATGGCCGGGGCGTCGTTGATCAGCCCCGCGAGGTTCTGGCTGTAGCCGTTGCGCGGCGGACAGGGCTCGCTGGGAACCCAGGTGGTCTCGACTTCAAACCGGCTGGCGTCGGCGGCGTAGACCTCGGAGAGCAGCAGCAGGATCTGGCCCGCCACCGCGCCCAGCGCCGCCTTGGCCGGAAACACCCGCACATAGGCGCCGAAGCTCGGATCGGGCTTCCAGCCGAGCGTCGCTAGGTCATGGATCTTCTCGGGCGTCAGGATCGGCGTCAGCGACGGCTGCATCGCCGCGCCGGCGGCTTCGCAGCGGAACCCGCCGCCATTCGCCCGCCCGCACTGGACGTATTTGTCGCCGTCCCAGACCGCCGCGTAGCCGTCGCTGCCGGGGCGGTCGAGGAGCTGAATATTCTGCAGGGCCGCCGCCACCAGCGCCTGAGTGGCGCCTGGCGTCGGTTGGGCCCGCGCCGCGCCCGGCATGGCCAACCAAGCCGCGAGAAGCACCACCGCCGCCGTGATCGCGCCGAACCTCGACATCCGTCCTCCGTTGTCACTTGGTCCTGCGGGCCAGAGACACTTTATAAGAGAACATTGCTTCTATCTGGAATTGCCATTTGTGCCTAGAACAAAAGCAGAATTCAGGCGGGACTCTCGGCCGGGCCGCCCCATGACAGACCGTCAATGGTGCTCCATCGCCGAAAGGGAACTCGCGCCGGCTCTGTGGTCCTGGGCCGCTGTCCAATGGAAGCCCACGCCGCAGAGATAGCCGCCTGCCACGGTCATTATTCCAGGATCGAGCATCGACTGAACGTGCGATCGCAACGTGGCGGGCCGTTACGGCGGCGAGGGCGTTTCGATAACTAGCGTCAGCGACTTGCGGCCATCGTAACCATAGACGTCGTGGAGCAGGGTCAGGAGTTCGGCGGCGATCGAATCACCCTTTTCGCCAGCGGCATATTCCTTCGAATATTCGACGCCAGGATCGGCATAGCCAGCGGCGTGCAATCGAGCGATCCGGCGTGGCGTCAGCACTTGTTCCAGCCACGGCCACGCATCGGCGCAGGGAGCCAAGCAGTAGGTCGTCGACGGCGCCGAGCCGGGCTCACACTCGATGTATGTGTTGGTGTTGAAGAAGACCTCCATGCGGCGTTGCGGGCCGCCATGTAGCCATTCGATCGCGGCGCTGAGCCGGGGGCCTTCATGGGCGATCAGCTGCGCGGCGGTCGCCTGCCGGGCGGCGGCCGGCCGCGGCCCGGCCCAACCCGAGTTGGGGGGCGCGAGGAAAGCCACGAGCGCCAACGCAGCGGTGATTGCGCCAAACCTCAATGTCTCCCTCCATGATTGCTGCGAATGCGGCGTCCCTGACTTTGGTAGCGACACGCCTTCTATCATAAGCTGTTTTGTCGTCCAGAACAGAAACAGAACTCAGGGTTCAGGCGAGCGTCTTTAGGAATTTGACCGCTCTGAACCGAGCCGCTTCGACGGCCTGCCGATTTGATCGTCGTCGACACGTCGGCCCTGATGGCGATCGTGCTGCGCGAGCCGGAGGCTGATGCCTGCAAGGAGGTCCTCGAAGCCCAAGACAACGTGCTCATTTCGGCCGGCGCCCTGGCCGAGGCGCTGGTGGTCTCGGGCCGTCGCGGTTTGCGCGAGGAAATCTCCACGATGGTGGAGCGGCTGGCGTTCGAGGTGGTGGAAGTGACCGCCGCGTCGGCCAAACGTGTCAGCGACGCTTATGACGCCTGGGGCAGGGGGGCCGGCACGGCGGGCCTGAATTTCGGCGATTGCTTCGCCTATGAGCTGGCGAAGTCGCGCGGCTGTCCGCTGCTTTACGTCGGCGGCGACTTCTCGAAGACGGACGTCGAGCGCGCGGCTTAGCCCGCATAACCGAGCCTGCCCGGACCATGACCAAGATTTCATGCTAGCGTTTGCATCCGTGGACGCGGCCCCAGGCCACTATTCCGCGACGGCGAGGCTGGACCGGCTTGGCCAACCAACATTGGAGCAACTCCATGGACTCCCTACTCGCCCTTGGCGGCCTGCTGATCCCGCTATCGGGAATATTCATGATCATCGCGGTGGTGCTGGGGCCGATCTGGATCATCAACTACTTCAAGGCGCGCGACCGGGCGGAGATGCACGAGACCCTGCGCACGGCCTATGAGAAGGGCCTGCCGCCGCCGCCGGAGCTGATCGAGAAGCTGACGGCGGGCAACCTGCCAACCGCGTCCGGCACGCCGGAGACGCCGGACCGGGACCTGCGGCGCGCCGTCGTGCTGATCGCGGTCGGGATCGGGCTCGCCGGCCTGGGGCTTTGCCTGGGCTATGGTATCGGTTTCGCCGATGAGACCGGAGGCTGGATCACCGGCGCATCGATCGCCGGGGCCGGCGCCATTCCTGGCATGATCGGGCTGGCCTATCTGCTTTTGTTCCTCATGAAGCGCGTCGGGCACAAGGTCTGACGGCCGAAGGGGAGGGGCGCCTGGCGGACGCGAGGTCATGACCAACCGGCAAGCGCTGGCGAGCGCGCACGATCTCGATCTGGTCGCCTTGGGCGCGATCGGCGACCGCGCCGCGTTCGGCGAGCTGGTGCGCCGGCACGGCTCGGCGGTGCGCGGCCTGCTGCGCCGGATGGGCGCGGACGGGGCCAGCGCCGACGACGTCGCCCAGGACGCGTTCCTGGCCGCCTTCGAGCAGATCTCCGAGTTCCGCGGCGAGGGAGCGTTCCGCACCTGGGTCAGCCGGATCGCCGCGCGGCTCTACGCCAAGCGCTGGCGGCGCGAGGCGCGGGCGGGGCTGCTGGACGAGTCGGCGGACATGGAGCCGCCGCAGGGGCCGGGCGTCGACGCCCGCATCGATCTCGACGATGCGATGCAGTCGCTGTCGGACGCCGAACGGGTCTGCGTGTCGCTCTGCTACGGCGTGGGCCTCTCCCACGCGGAGGCCGCGCTTGCCTTGAATGCGCCACTTGGAACGGTCAAATCCCATGTCAAACGTGGTCTGGATAAACTCCGGTCGCGACTCTCGCCGGATGGCGACGGCGGCCAGCGGAGGCAGGTCGGTGGCTGAAACGAGTTTCGAATTCCGGCTGGAACGCATGTTCGCCGAGACGCCGGCGAGGGCCGACGCGGACCTCTTCGCGCTCAGGGTGCTGGAGCGGCTCGACCGCGGCTGGACCGCCCGGCGGCTGCTAATCGGCGCCATGGGCGTGCTCGGCGGGCTGATCGGCGCCTATGAGATCGTGGGCTCTGGCGCGGTCGGCCAACTCGCCGCCCTGGGCGCCCGCTCGAACGCCTTCATGACCCAGCATCTGGCCACCCAGCTCTCCGGCCCGCTCGCGCCATCGGGAATTTATGTTGACGCAGAGGCAATTTGGCTGGCAGGGGCGCTGGCGGTCGTGGCGGCCGGTTTCGGCCTGGCGCGGCTCGTCCGGGAGATCTGAACCCATGTCGGCCCAGCGTCAGGAAACGGTCAGGCGCCTGACCGTACCCGAGATCACCGCCCGCAAGGGCGGCGCGCCCGTCGTCTGCCTCACAGCCTACACCGCGCCCATGGCCGCGATCCTCGACGAGGTCTGCGACCTGATGCTGGTCGGCGACTCGGTGGGCATGGTGCTGCACGGCCTGCCCAACACGGTCGGCGTCACCCTCGAGATGATGATCCTGCACGGCCAGGCGGTGATGCGCGCCAGCCGCAAGGCGCTGGTGGTGGTCGACATGCCGTTCGGCGCCTACGAGGGTCCCAAGGAGATCGCCTATGCCAATGCGGTGCGGGTGCTGAAAGAGACCGGCTGCCAGGCGGTGAAGGTCGAGGCGGGGCCGACCATCCCCGAGACCATCGCCTACCTGGTGCAGCGGGGCATTCCGGTGGTGGGCCATGTGGGGCTGCGGCCGCAGGCGGTGAACGCCGATGGCGCCTTCCGCGCCAAGGGCCGCTCGCAGGCCGAGCGGACGCGAGTGCTCGCCGAGGCCGAGGCGACCGCCGACGCCGGCGCCTTCTGCATCGTGGTCGAGGGCGTGGCCGAGGCGGTGGCGCGGGAGATCACCGAGACGGTGGGCGTGCCCACCATCGGCATCGGCGCCTCGTCCGGCTGCGACGGCCAGATCCTGGTCACCGAGGACATGCTGGGCCTGTTCGACTGGACGCCGAAGTTCGTCCGCCGCTACGGCGACGTGAAGGGCGAGATCCAGCAGGCCGTGCGCGCCTATGCCGACGACGTCCGCGCCCGCCGCTTCCCCGCGGCGGCCGAGACCTATTTCGGGCGCGTGGGCGGCTAAATCGCATCCGCAATACCGGGCGCTTGCAGATTTCCTGCAAGCCTGACGACATAAAATCTATCGATCCCATGGGAATACCGCATTAATTGCGGCTTCGACACGAAACGGGGTCGAGGGGACCTTCAGAAAATGACATCCAGGATCAGCCTCCGCGCCGCGCTTGTCGCCGGCGTGGCGTTCGGCGCGCTCAGCCTGGCCAGCGGCGCCGCCGCGGCCACCTCCAAGACCGCCGACGAGGACGCGCGCCTGGCCAAGCTGGAGGCCGCGGTCGCCGCGCTGCAGAGCCAGGTCGCCCAGACCCAGCAGGTCCAGGCGCAGAACGACACGCTGGCAAAGCAGAACGCCGAGCTGAAGAGCGAAGTCGGCCAGTTGCAGGCGCAGGTGACCGACCTGAAGGCCACCACGATCGAACAGATCAGCGACGTGCGCCAGACCGCCGACGCCCAGCCCAAGGTGAGCTTCGTCAACGGCCGCCCGACCTTCTCGACCGCCGACGGACAGTTCACCGCCGCGCTGCGCGGCCAGCTTCAGCTCGACACCGCCGCCTATCTCCAGAACGCGCCTGGCCCGACCAGCACCGATTTCCGCCGCGACGGCCCGGCGCTGGGCGCGTCGGCGAGCAATGTCGACGCGGCCCACGCCCGTGACCTGAAGGACGGCACCGACTGGCGCCGCGCCCGGATCGGCATCGACGGCACCGCCTACGGCGACTGGGACTATCGGATCCTGTTCGACTTCGGCGGGTCGGGCGTCGAGGACGCCGGCCAGCTCTACGAGGCCTGGGCTCAGTACTCCGGCTTCCGGCCCTTCCACATCCGCGCCGGCGCGTGGCCGCAGGCGATCGGCCTCGAAGACCAGATGTCGACCAACAACCAGCTGTTCCTGGAGCGGCCGGGGATCTCCGACGTGGCCCGCAACGTGGCGGCCGGCGACACCCGCATCGGCGCCGGCGCCTTCGGCTACGACAACTTCTGGTTCGTGTCCGCCGACGTGACCGGCCGCACCATCGGCGCGGTCAACACCGGCACCTACATCACCTCCACGACGACCGGCAACGTCGGCACGGGCCAGACCTACGGCGACCAGGTCGGCTTCGTCGGACGCGGGGTGGTGACGCCCTTCCACGGCGACGACTGGCGCCTGAACCTCGGCCTGCACGGCAGCTATGTCGATCGTCCTGGCGACACCGCCGGCCCGGCGACCAATGGGCTGATCCCCGACACCGGCTTCGAGATCAAGCTGGCCGACACGCCGGAACTGCGCGTCGACGGCACCCAGTTCATCAACACCGGCGGCATCCCCGCCAACAGCGCCAGCACCTTCGGCGGCGAAGTGGCCGCGCAGAAGGGGCCGCTGTTCGTGGAAGGCGAGATCGAGACCATCCACGTCAACCGCTCGGACGGAATCAACTCGCCGACCTTCGGCGGCTGGTACGTGGAGGGCTCCTGGCTGCTGACCGGCGAGAGCCGGCTCTACAACGCCTCCACCGCAGCCTTCGACGGCCCGGCGATCAAGCACAATTTCTCGCTCAAGGAACACCAGTGGGGCGCCTGGGAACTGGCGGCGCGCTATTCCGATACCGACCTCAACTTCGACGCCGGCCTGCCGGGCACGGCGCCGACCGCCGACTCGATCCGCGGCGGCGAGCAGAAGATCGCCTCGGTCGGGCTGAACTGGTACCCCAACCCGGTCTTCCACATCATGTTCGACTTCGACCACGTCGAGATCGATCGGCTGTCGCCGAACGCCGCGCTCTATTCGACTTCGACCGGCGCCCAGATCGGCCAGACCTACAATGTGATCGCCGTGCGCACCCAGGCCGCCTTCTAGCCATGCGCGCCAGCGCCCAGACCAGAAAGACGAGCCATGAGCGTGCGACGTGACACGGCCTCGCGCCGCGATGTGCTGGCCGCTTTGGCTGGCGCCGCGGCCGGCGCGCCCCTGCTACTGAGCGCCGGCGAGGTGCGCGCCCAGGCCCAGAAGCCGGTGCGGCTGCTGAACGTCAGCTACGATCCGACGCGCGAACTCTACAAGGACATCAACGCCGCCTACGCCGACTACTGGAAGGGCCGCACCGGCCAGCAGGTGATCATCGAGCAGAGCCACGGCGGCTCCGGCGCGCAGGCGAGGGCGGTGATCGACGGCCTGGCGGCCGATGTGGTGACGCTGGCGCTGGCCTACGACATCGACTCGATCGCCCAGCGCGCCCACCTGCTCCCGCCGACCTGGCAATCGCGGCTGCCGGACAGCTCGACGCCTTACACCTCGACCATCGTGTTCCTGGTGCGCAAGGGCAATCCGTGGGGCATCCACGGCTGGACCGACATCCTGAAGCCGGGGATCACGGCGGTCGTGCCCAACCCGAAGACGTCGGGCGGCGCGCGATGGGCCTATCTGGCGGCCTGGGGCTCGGCGCTGAAGGCGCCCGGCGGCAACGAGGCCGCGGCCCGCGCCTACGTCACGGCCTTCTACAAGCGGGTGCCGGTGCTGGATTCCGGCGCCCGCGGCTCGACCATCACCTTCACCCAGCGCGGCATCGGCGACGTGCTGGTCTGCTGGGAGAACGAGGCGCACCTGGCGCTGGCCGAGTTCGGGGCCGACAAGTTCGAGATCGTCACGCCGCCGATCTCGATCCTGGCCGAGCCGCCGGTGGCGCTGCTGGACAAGGTGGTCGACCGCAAGGGTACGCGGACGGTGGCGCAGGGCTACCTCAACTTCCTCTACAGCCCGCTGGCGCAGGACCTGATCGGCAAGAACTACTATCGCCCGCGCAACCCGCAGGCGCTGGCCAAATACGCCGCGCGGTTCCCCAAGATCCCGATGGTGACCATCAACGACACCTTCGGCGGCTGGACCAAGGCCCAGGCGACCCATTTCGCGGATGGCGGCGTGTTCGATCAGATTCACAAAGGTTGACCTGAGCGCATGACCGCCCAGGCCTGGCCCACCCCGCGGCCGCCGGCGCGGCTGAAGGGCTGGCGCGAGCGCTCGGTGCTGCCGGGCTTTCCATTGGCGCTCGGCGTGACGCTGGCGTGGCTGGGCGTCATCATCGTCCTGCCGCTGACGGCGTTGGCGCTGCGACCCTGGGAACTCGGGCCGCAGGGCGTCTGGACGACGCTCACCGACCCGGAGGTGCTGGCCGCGCTGCGGCTCTCGTTCGGGCTGTCGGCCCTGGCGGCGCTGCTGAATGCGCCGCTCGGCCTGCTGATCGCCTGGACGCTGGTCCGCTATGAGTTTCCGGGGCGCCGGGTGCTCGACGCCCTGGTCGATCTGCCGTTCGCCCTTCCGACCGCCGTCGCCGGCATCGCGCTCACCGCGCTCTACGCGCCGAACGGGCCGCTGGGGACGCTGGCGGCGCGGGTGGGGATCAAGACCGCCTATTCGCCGCTCGGCATCTTCATCGCGCTCGTCTTCATCGGCCTGCCGTTCGTCGTACGCCAGGTGCAGCCGGTGCTGATGGAATTCGACCGCGAGCTGGAGGAGGCGGCCCAGACCCTGGGCGCGACGCCGCGGCAGCGGTTCCTCTCCGTGATGCTGCCCGCCATCGCGCCGGCGCTGATCAGCGGCGTCGGTCTGGCCTTCGCCCGGGCGGTGGGCGAGTACGGCTCGGTGATCTTCATCGCCGGCAACCTGCCGTTCAAGAGCGAGATCGCGCCCCTGCTGATCGTGAGCAAGCTGGAAGCGTTCAACTACGCCGGCGCGGCGGCGATCGGGCTGGTCATGGTGGTGATCTCGTTCGGCGCGCTGGCCGCGATCAGCGCCGCCCAGGCCGTCTTCGCCCGTCGTAGCCGGCCATGATGCGCATCCGCCTGCCGGGCTTCGCGCCGCTGATGCTGGCGCTGAGCGTCGCCGTGATGGGCCTGCTCGTCGTCATGCCGCTGGGCGTCGTCTTCGTCGAGGCGTTCAGCAAAGGCCTGCCGACTTATCTCGCGACCTTCCAGGATCCCGACGCCCAGTCGGCGATCGGGCTGACGCTGGTGGTCGCCGCCATCTCGGTGCCGCTCAACGCCGTCTTCGGCCTTGCGGCGGCCTGGGCGATCGCCAAGTTCGAATTTCGCGGCAAGAGCGCGCTGATGGCGCTGATCGACCTGCCGTTCTCGATGTCGCCGGTGGTCTCCGGCCTGGTCTGGGTGCTGCTGTTCGGCGCTCAGGGCTGGTTCGGGCCGTGGCTGCAGGACCATGACATCAAGATCATCTACACGACCACCGGCATCGTGCTGGCGACGGTGACGGTCACCTTGCCCTTCGTCGCCCGCGAGCTGATCCCGCTGATGCAGGACCAGGGTTCGGACGAGGAGGCCGCGGCGGTGACGCTGGGCGCCGGCGGCTTCACGATCTTCCGCACGATCACCCTGCCGAACGTGCGCTGGGCGCTGCTCTACGGCGTACTGCTCTGCAACGCTCGCGCCATGGGCGAATTCGGCGCGGTCTCGGTGGTCTCCGGCAAGATTCGCGGCCTCACCAACACCCTGCCGCTGCACATCGAGGCGCTCTACAATGACTATGACTTCGTTGGCGCCTTCTCGGCGGCGTCTCTCCTCGCTTGCCTCGGCCTCGTCACCCTCCTTCTCAAGACCATCCTCGAATGGCGGTTCTCCAGTGAGCTCTCCGTTGCCCGCCGACGCTGAGGACCAGGCGCTCGAGGTCCGCGGGCTGTCGAAGTCGTTCGGCCGCTTTCCGGCGCTGAACGACGTCTCCTTCGCCGCCGCCGACAAGGAGTTCCTGGCGCTGCTGGGGCCGTCCGGCTCGGGCAAGACCACGCTGCTGCGGGTGCTGGCGGGGCTGGAGCAGCCGGACGCCGGCGAGGTGCGCTTCCGCGGCGAGGACTATCTGGCCCTGCCGGCCCGACGCCGGCGCGCCGGTATGGTCTTCCAGCACTACGCGCTCTTCCGCCACATGACGGTGGCGCAGAACATCGCCTTCGGCCTGAAGGTGCGGCCGCGCGCCGAGCGGCCATCTGCGGCGGAGATCGCGCGGCGCGTCGGCGATCTCATCGCGCTCGTGCAGATGGGCGGCCTCGACAAGCGCTATCCCGCCCAGCTTTCAGGCGGCCAGCGGCAGCGGGTGGCGTTGGCCCGCGCGTTGGCGATCGAGCCCAGGATGCTGCTGCTCGACGAGCCGTTCGGCGCCCTCGACGCCCAGGTGCGGCGCGATCTGCGCCGTTGGCTGCGCGAGATGCATGACCGCGCCGGCGTCACCACGGTGTTCGTCACCCACGACCAGGAGGAGGCGCTCGACCTCGCCGACCGGGTGGCGATCCTCAAGGACGGCAAGCTGATCCAGCTCGGCCAGCCGCAGGCGCTGTACGACAATCCCGCCAGCGCCTTCGTCTATGAGTTTCTTGGGCCGGCATGCCGCCTGCCGGGCGTGGTCGAGGCCGGGCGGCTGCACGTCGGTGATTGGACGGCCGCCGCGCCGGCCGGCGCGCCCGCCGGGGATGTCTCGGTCTATTTCCGCCCCGACGAGGTCGAATTCGGATCCGCCGGCATCGCCCTCCAGGTGCGAACGACGTCGGCGCGCGGTCCCGACCTGCGCATCGAGGGCCTGGCGGACGGCGAGAGCGTCGAGCTGCACGTCCGCGCGCCGGCGCTGCCGTCGGGCGTCGCCGCGGGCCAGCCGGCGCGCTTCGTCCCCACCCGCTTTCAGCTCTACCCGAGGGCCGCCAACGCGTGAGGCGTCGGCGGCGCCCGTCTCAGATCAGCAACAGCACGAGGGGAATCGCCGCGCCGGCGGCGAGCACGACCCAGCCGACGCGCTTGTGGCGCACGTGGGTCAGGCCGAGCCAGAGTCCCAGGCTGGTGGAGGTGACGAGCCCGAGGGCGACGGCGAGGAAGAACCACTTCAGCAGCAGGGTGGGCAGACCGGGCGTGGTGTCCATGTGATCGGGATGCTGCGGTGGGGGGGGCGCAGCGCCGTCGGGCTTCGCCGCGGGCGGCGGGGGTCCCGCGTCGTCGTCGTCGAGGGCGAAGACCTGGTCCTTGTGCACCCGGCCGAGCCGTTCGAGAATCGGGGGCGGGTGATAGCCGCCGTGGGCCTCGTGCAGATTGAAGAGCTGCAGCGAGCCGGTGAGTGCGAAGAAAAGGATGCTCGGCGCGATGAAAAGCCCGATGTAGGTGTGCAATTGCCGCACGTTCACTGTGTTCGATCTCCGATATATCCGCCCTCGGCGCCCTGATAGACGATGGCGTCGCGAACGTCGCCATGCTCAATGCGCCCGCGGCTTGGATCGCCGTAAAAGCGCGGCCAAGCGACACGGGAAGCGGCTCAGGCATGATGCCTGAAAAGCCCGCGTTGCAGGCGGGGGCGGCGAACGATAGGTTCCGGCCTCATTTTGGCGGCCCCGCTTGGAGTAAGCCTTGGTCGATCTGTTCAATGAGGTGGACGAGGAGCTTCGCTCCGACCAGGCCATCAGTCTCTTTCGACGGCTGGCGCCTTGGGTGACCGGCGTCCTGGCCCTGGTGCTGATCGGCTTCCTCGGCGTCTGGGCCTACACGTCCTACCAGGGCCGCAACCTGGCCGCCGCGTCGCTGGCCTATCAGAAGGGCGTGGACGCACTGCAGCAGAGCGACAGCTCCGGCGCCTTCGCCGACTTCGAGCAAGCGCGCCAAGCCGGCGCGCCTGGCTACAAGACCCTGGCGCTGATGCAGGAGGGTGACCTGCGCATGAGCGCCGGCAAGCCCGACGAGGCGGCCAAGCTGTTCGACCAGGCGGCCGACGTCGCCCCGAACCAGGTGATCGGCGACCTGGCGCGCCTGAAGGCGGCGCTGGCGCTGCTCGACACCACGCCGCTGCCGCAACTTCGGACGCGCCTGGCCCCACTCTCCGACCCGAAGCGGCCGTATTCGGTCTACGCCAAGGAGGCGCTGGCCATGGCCGAGCTGCTGGCCGGCAAGACCGACGACGCCAAGCGCGACCTCAGCGTTCTGCAGCTCAGCCTGGGCGTGCCGGACGACATGCGCCAGCGCGCCCAGATCGCCGTCGCCCTAATCGATCACGGCGATGCGCCGGCCGCCATTGCAGCGGTGAAGGTCGCCGCCACAATGCCGCCGCTCCCGCCAATGAATGTCGCCCCAGCTTCGCCGGGGGCCGACCAGGGCGCGGCGCAGCAACCGCCATCCGGAGCCGCCCAATGACGCCTCGACGCCACGCCAGCGTCATCGCCGCCGTCGCCGCCGCGTCCGTGGTGATCACCGGCTGCTCGACCGCGGGCCGGATGAATCCGTTCCACGGCCGCCCCAAGCCCTCGGCCGCCAACAAGGAAGCCAATCGGATTTCGCTCCTGGAGCTCGGCGACCAGCTGAAGGTCTCGGACACGCTCAAGGGCCAGGACTTCTTCCTGCCCGCGCCGCAGCCGCAGGCCGACTGGCCGCTGCCCGGCGGCACGCTGGAGCAATCAGTCGAGAACGTCGACGCCGCGCCGGATTTCCGCATCGCCTGGCGCAAGACCTTCGGCGAGAAGTCCACCAAGCGCGAGCACGTGCTGGCGCCGCCGATCATGGCCGACGGCAAGGTGTTCGTGATGGACGCCGCCGCGGATGTCTCGGCCCACGACGCGCGCACCGGCGATCAGGTCTGGAAGGTCAACCTGCGTCCGAAGTCGAAGCGCGAGCGCGAGGCGTTCGGCGGCGGACTGGCCTACGCCGACGGCAAGCTCTACGTCACGTCCGGGTTCCGGCTGGTGGCGCAGCTCGACCCGGCCACGGGTCACACCAACTGGGTGACCCGCACCGCGGCGCCGCTCCATGACGCGCCGACCGTCGCCGACGGGCGCGTCTACGCGATCGACGTCGACGACGAGTTGCAGACATTCAACGCCGCCAACGGCACGCCCGACTGGACCTACCAGGCCCTGACCGAACCGGCGCGGATGCTGGTCGCCTCCAGCCCGGCGGTCTCCAACGGCACCCTGGTGGCCTCATTCGCCTCGGGCGAGCTGGTGGCGCTGCGCTCGGACAACGGCACCGAGCTGTGGAACCAGCCGCTCTCGCACACCACCCGGGTGAGCGCGCTCTCGGAAATCCGCGACATCGCCGGACGGCCGGTGGTCTACAAGGGCGACGTCTACGCCATCAGCCATGCCGACGTCATGGCCGACACCGACCTGCGCACCGGCGCCGTCCACTGGACCCTGCCGGTCTCGGGCTTCACCAGCCCCTGGGCCGCCGGCGACGTGGTGTTCGCGGTGGCTGATGACGGCCAGGTGCTCTGCGCGGCGCGCGATTCGGGCCAGCTCTACTGGCTCACCGACCTCGACGCGGCGCTGCCGCAGACCAAGAAGCACAAGAAGCCCAACCGGCGCTCCAGCGCGGTCTGGTCGAGCCCGATCCTGGCGAACGGCCGGCTGATCACCGTCTCCGACAAAGGTGAGGCGGTGGCGATCAACGCCAAGACCGGCGTGGTCGAGCAGCGCCTGAAGATCGGCGACGATGCGCTCCTGGGTCCCATCGCGGCTGGCGGCATGATCTATGTGGCGACCCAGAAGGCCGACCTGATCGCCATCCGGTGATCGGGTGGACGCGGGGCTCCGAATGGTCAAGATCGCCATCGTCGGGCGCCCCAATGTCGGCAAGTCGACCCTGTTCAACCGGCTGGCGGGGCGCAAGCTCGCCCTGGTCGACGATCGTCCCGGCGTCACCCGCGACCGCCGCTTCGGCGCGGGTCGGCTGGGCGACCTCGATCTGGAGCTGATCGACACCGCCGGCTTCGAGGACATCGACGACGAGAGCCTGGAAGCGCGCATGCGCCGCCAGACCGAGCTGGCGCTCGACGAAGCCGATCTGGCGCTGTTCGTCTTCGACGCCCGCGAAGGGGTGACCCCGTTGGACACGACCTTCGCCGAGATCCTGCGCCGGCGCGGCAAGCCGGTGATCCTGGTGGCCAACAAGGCCGAGGGACGGGCCGGCGACGCCGGGGCGCTGGAGGCGTTCTCGCTCGGCTTCGGCGAGGCGGTGGCGATCTCGGCCGAGCACGGCGAGGGCATGTCCGACCTCTTCGACGCCCTCGACGCGGCGCGGCCGGCGGGTGACGCGGACGCGGACCCGCGCAGCGAGACGCCGCCGCTGCGCATCGCCATCGTCGGGCGGCCGAACGCCGGCAAGTCCACCCTGGTCAACCAGTTGATTGGCGAGGACCGGATGCTCACCGGCCCGGAAGCCGGCATCACCCGCGACGCGATTCCGGTCGACTGGGACTGGGACGGCCGCCCGGTGCGGCTGGTCGACACCGCGGGCCTGCGGCGCAAGGCGCGGGTCAACGAGGCGCTGGAGAAGCTCTCCACCCACGACGCCATCCGCGCCATCACCTTCGCCGAGGTGGTGATCCTGGTGATGGACGGCACCCATCCGTTCGAGACCCAGGACCTGCAGATCGCCGACCTGGTCGAGCGCGAGGGACGGGCGCTGGTGTTCGTGTTGGCGAAATGGGACCTGATCGAGGCGCCGGGCGAGCGGCTGAAGGCCTGCCAGGAGACGGCCGACCGGATGCTGCCGCAGCTGCGCGGCTCGCCGCTGGTGGCGCTCTCCGCCGAGACCGGGCAGGGACTCGGCAAGCTGATGCCGGCGGTGGCCAAGGCGCACGCCGACTGGTCGACCAAGGTGAAGACCTCCGACCTCAACACCTGGCTCAAGATGGCGGTGGAGCGCCACCCGCCGCCGATGGTGAAGGGCCGGCGCGTGCGGCCGAAGTACATCGCCCAGATCAAGGCGCGGCCGCCGACCTTCGTGCTGATCGCCACCCGCGCCTCGGCGCTGCCGGACAGCTATCGCCGCTACCTGGTCAATTCGATCCGGCAGAGTTTCGATCTTCCGGGCACGCCGGTGCGGCTCACCGTGAAGGCCAACAAGAATCCTTATGCGGAGGAAAGCGACGGCGCGCGCACGCCGTACAAGCCGAAGCGGGCGCCGAAGCCCAGGCAGGTCGCGCAGAAAGGGCCGAAGTCGGACGCGGGGAGCAGCGGACGAACCGCGGCTTTCAAGTCGAAGCGGGCGCCGGTTGCGCGGCCTTCCACTCGGAAAACAGCACCGAGGACGTCGGCAGGCCGAGGTCCGCCGCGGCCGCGAGCGCCACGATCATAGGTCCAATCTCGTCGGGGTGAGGCAGGGTGTCCGGGTCCTCGCCCGGGAAGGCCTCGGCGCGCATCCGGGTGCGCATCTGGCCGGGATCGACCAGCACCGCGCGGACATTGGTGTGCTCGATCTCGTCGGCCCAGCAACGCACCATGGCGTCGAGCGCCGCTTTCGTGGCCGTATAGGTCCCCCAGAACGCCTGGGGCCGCGCCGCGCGGCCAGACGTAATGAAGAGCGCCCGCCCGGCCTCGCTCTGGCGCAGCAGCGGCTCGAACGAGCGGATCAGCCGGTAGGCGGAGGTCAGGTTGGTGGCGATGATCTTGTCCCAGAGCCTGGGATTGACGTGCGCCACCGGCCACAGCCCGCCCAACATGCCCGCCGCGTGCACCAGCACGTCGAGCCGCTTGTGGCGCTGGAAGATCTCGAAGCCGAGCGCGTCGATGCCGTCGGCCTCGGTCAGGTCCATCGGGACGAGCGTCGGCCTGGGCGCGCCGGCGGCGACCAGCTCGTCGTCCAGTTCCTCCAGCGCCCCCTGAGTGCGGCCGACCGCGATCACGTGGGCGCCGGCGCCCGCCAGCGCCACGGCGCAGGCCCGCCCGATGCCGCGCGTGGCCCCGGTGACGAGGGCGATGCGGCCGGCGAGCGGCTGGGGATCGGGGTGGGGCGCGGGCATGGCGGGCTTCTAACCCAATCCCGCCCCGGCTCAACCACCTAGGAGCTTAAGCGTCGGGTTGTCGCGCGTGGAGAAGTCACCAATAGTATACCGATCTTCATCGAGATCGGGCGAAATCATCGAAGTTGCGAAGATAATCTGGTGATCGACCTCAGTGGCGGCGGACCTCTCACGCAGCAGATTCTGGAAATTCTGGCTGCGGACAGGTTCCATTCCCTTGTCCTCCATTGTGTCCATGAGGAGGAACCGGAAGTGACGAAAGAAGTCATTCTGTAGCGCCGCAAACAAGAACCCCGCAATAAAGCTGTTCTTGAGGATGACCCGGCTGCTAGCGGAGAAATACTCTTGACCGTCAACGGTCAGTTTATTCTCCCGGAAATTGAAATCCACGCGCTTCGCATCTTCGAAGGCATCCTCGCGCCGAAGGTCGTGAACCACAAACCATCGCGTGTTTTCCGAGATTGCGTCGTAGGCGAGCGAGAGTCGCCTCGCTTGGTTCGCCTTCAAGACTTCATTTCGGGTCGTTAGCTGCCCGAGTTGATCGTTGATTGCGTCTTTCTCCTTGGTCAGGCGCTCCACTTCCTCGATAAGCCGTCCGCGACCATCCAACTCTTCAATCTGACGGTCGATGTACCCTAAGCGACGCTGAAGTTCGTTCAGTGTGATCTGGGCTTCATCGGTCGGGTTTCGCCGATTTTGTGCGAACTCCGCAGACTGTTGCCGGAACGTGCGTGCCAGCGCTTCGAGCTGCTGCTCGATCTTGGCCAGTTCTTCTTCTCGCTCGGTTTGAAGCTGGCGGGATTGCTTCAGCTGGATAGAAATGTCGTTGATGATCGCGACGATGCGCCTTTGCGATCTCTCAGGATCGAATGGGGCCTTGCAGAGGTGGCACATGTCCGCGCCCTCGGACTCCTCGATCGGCGCATGGCAGGAAGGGCAATGCGAAAATCGCACGTCGCCGAACGCTAACGCCGTCAAATTGGCATCGGACACAGCTTGGAGCTTTTGCTCCAGGCCCGCGATGAACGCGTTGGAATCTGCAATCTCAAGGAGGTGGCGATCCCGCTTCTGGCGCAAGTCGGCCAACTCCGCCTGAGTCGTTTTCAATGCGTCGTAGGCGCGTTGTTGGCTGGTGAGTGAAAGTCCAGTGGCCGAACTCATGACGGTGCGTTGGGCAACGTCGATCGCTGTGAGGATGTTGCCCCGCTCTTGGATGAGTCTCGCCCGCTCGGCATTGAGCCACTCGGTCGTCAGGCTATGATCCGTTTTGCCGAGAACCGCGAGGATGCTGCGCAACTCGGCCGCCTTTTGATCGAATTCTCTCGTCAGGTCGCGGATGCGCAGATCGTTTGCGTAGAGCTCGTCATCGAAGGCTCCGCAGAGTAGCCGCCCCACCGTGTCGCGTGTGTTAGCGGAGTCGAACGGGTCCGAGCGAAAAAGTTGCTCAACCGGGCTGAGCTGATCGGAGTACATCAGCCTGAGCGTCTGATGGATAGTTACATTGCCGCTCTCGTCGTTCGCGGCTTCAGGCATTTCGAGCAGACGAAAGACCGCTTGGGAGAAGCTCTCGCGCGACGGGCTGCGCCGATAGGGATACCGCAGCCATTCCGATCGCGGCGCCGCGCGGGACTGGTCCAACGTTCCCCCAAAGATGTCCATCGGCTGGCCCGATTGCGGACTTATCTCGCGGCTCAGTGTGGCCGCTTTGTCGTTAAGGGAGACTTCGATGTTGATCCTCGTGCAGCGCGCGGCAGCGTCGCTCCAGCGCACGAGATCGCCCCCAAGCCCATAGAAAATGGAATTGATGATCGTCGATTTGCCGGACGAGTTCTCGCCGCGGATGACGTTGATGCCAGCGTGGAAATTTTCATCATAGACCACGTGTTCGCCGCGTTCGATCTGCAGGCGACGAATGAGGAGCGTTGGCTTAAGCGACGTCATAGCGATGCTCCATCAGCGCGCTACGGTGCTTGAGACCGTTGTCCCCGATGAGCGGGTACTCCCTCAGCAACACTTCCATGAACTCAATGAGAGGCCGCTCTTCCGCGTTGAGCTGTTGAACCCTGACGTCAAGGTCGGCAGGCGAGGGCTTTCCTGTGGCTTCCACCCACCCAAGTTCCAGAGGCTCACCTGCCAGGTAGCCATCTAACGCCAGCGTTTGGACGGCGGCGGATTGGGTCGGCTGCATCCGGTTGAAGGCGAGGCGACCGTCGGGCTTACCGGAATACAACCCCTGGCGCAGGCGCACCAGCTGTCGAAAGCGACGGTGCTCCTGCTTCAGACGTAGCTGGTCGATTAACTCCGGGAAACAGAGGTAAAAATCCATGATGCGTAGCTTATCATACTCCACTCTCTCCTTTCCGATGACGGGAAAAAGTCGAGCGACACGAAACATCGTGTGGTAGGCGTCATACGCCGGCTCAAACGTGAGCTGAATTACTTGTGCCATCGGACGAAACACTGTTCGGCGAGCCAAAAAAGCATACCGTATAGGACGGTTGCATTGATGCCGAGCGGTTCATCGCCGATCTCGGCCAGTATTGGTTCGACGACCTTCTCATGGAGGAGCGCGTCAAAAGAAGCGCGGTCCAGCTGGTCAACCTGCGTATAGAGGTAGGTATTGAACCGCTGCTCGACGCTTGCGAGCAGAAAAGCAAACAGTTCTTGGGCTGACGCAAAATGAGACCAGCGCTCAAGGTACTTCGCGAACAGTTCCTTTTCTCTTAGAGCTTTTGATCGCTGATCGCCTCTCTCGGCACGTTCAAGCTTGGCTTCGAGTCCTACAACGCCATCTGGCGAAACCGGCCTGAGATAATATTGAAGAGCTTCTATTGTACCGTCGAATTTCGATCCCTCTTCTTGCTCACTCCTAAGGCGTTCAACGATCTCGTCGATCTTGCTCGGTCGAGCGTTGTACACGCGCGTGACCTTATCCCGCCCGACGTTGTCCCCTTGAGCCTTCGCGTGCGATTGATCGACCGTGTTGTCGTGCGACATGAACCTGTTGATGGCCGCTAGCTGCCGCGCTTGTCGCGCCCGACGATATCTCCGCGTGCCGACGCGCCCGATTGATCGACGACGCTGCCTTTCGCGGTGATGGTCTTCCTTGTCGAGATGCGAACGCCGATCAGCGTTCCAATCGAGCCGACGCCGACGCCACCGATGAACGAGCCGATGTTGGATGCCGTCAAAACAGATGAAATGTCCATGCCGCGCGCCCTCCCCCGGCGAGACTCGGCCGGCGCTCATCCTAGGGTGTAACGAGCTGGTGAAGCAAGGTAGGCTCATGGCAGGGGTATGTTCTTCATTTGTTCGAGAGTCAAAACGCGCGGGTTAAGGGCCCGCAGCGTGCGCGCACTCTCAGGCAAGCGCCGCTGTAGCCTCATCTTTCCTTTGGCGCGGCGTTCGCCGAGCTGAACGGATCAGGAGAAGGCCGCGCGGCGTATCGTTGAGCGATCATCGCGCAGGCCATCAGTTGCAGCTGGTGGAACAGCATCACCGGCAGCACGATCAGGCCGACGCTGGCGGGTGGGAACAGGATGCTGGCCATGGGCACGCCGGTGGCGAGGCTCTTCTTGGAGCCGCAGAAGACGATGGCGATCTCGTCGGCCTTGTCGAAGCCCAGGCGGCGCGAGGCGAAGGCGGTGACGGCGAGCACGATCGCCAGCAGC